>JAABUK010001004.1_pt1 | contig 55991 bp, 16 predicted proteins | sample 5559141 | NCBI WGS metagenome assembly JAABUK01 (sample SAMN10711869, study PRJNA513367) | rock metagenome | isolation source: Antarctica rocks | place: Antarctica: Victoria Land, Pudding Butte nord | collected 2016-01-03 | reverse complement strand
CATGGCCATGAATGGAATAGGGCTATGGCCATGAATGGAATGCGCCATGGCCATGAATGGAATGCGCCATGGCCATGAATGGAATAGGGCCATAGCCATAAGTGGGGCCATGCATAGGGGCCATATTAGTGGCGCATTCTAAATTTAGGCATTCTCACGAGCCAAAAACATTCTCAGGAGCGCGTTAGATTCTCAGGGGCGCTTATATCGCTCTAGAGTTAAGACATAGTATTACCCCGCTCAAACCAGCTCAACCGGCTCACGAGCGCTTATAGCGCTCAGAGCCTACCCTACACTTTTATAGATGTAAAGATCTATAAACTCTTTATAACGGAAATGAAAATAAACGAGTAACGGAGCCTCGTAATTTATTAATAAATTATAAATTTCTATAGTACCGAGTTAAATAAATAAGTTACGGGGTTCTATCTAGATAAAAAAATTAAATAAATTTAACTAATTTTAAAAAAGAGAGTAAATATTAAAACTCGTAAAAAAAAGGAGGAGGAAGAAATTATATATTAATAAAGTTTTCTAAAGACTTATAAGGATTTCCTAAGAGAATACTTTAAGAATAAATTTATCGAGGCTAAAATAATTACTTTTATATTATCACGGGAATAAATACGTTAGGGTTAAGAGTTTAAATAATAATATATTATTTTATAAAGAGGTAATTATAGATTAATTAAGATTATTAAATAATAAACGGCGCTAAACCCCGGCGCGCTAAACTCTTTAATACTTCTATAATAATATACTCTCTCCCTATAATACTCGCCGCGAGTATATTTAAATTTATAATATAGTGGCTAGGGTTATAATTAATTCAAGTAGTACTAATAAAATATAGATAACGGAGATATTTATTTTAAACGAAGTTAACGGTCTTCGCCGTAGTCGATAAAGCCGAGTTTTATTTTTTTAATTTTATCGCCGATTTTATTTACCCTTAATCTTTTAAGATTCCCTATAGTTAATAAAGTAATATTTAATTAAGGAAATTAAAAAGGTAATTTAACCGAGAAATTATTATTAATATCGAAAATCCTAATTAGGGGAAAGAAAGTAGAGTTTATTTAAATTATTAACGTAGTAGGGTAACCGGGTTCTATTTTATATTAAAAGACTCTCTTTAATATAATAGAGAATTTATTAATCTCTTTTTATATTACCGCTCTACGGTTTTAGATTTTATATATTATTATTTTTATATAGAGCCTCTCCTTCTTAAATACTTCGACTATAATATTTACCGTAGCGTCGTCGTCTTTAAATAAATCTATTATGTTTTTTAATTTATTTACCGTAACCGTTATTTCTACCTTATAACGTTAGATTATATAATTAAGGCTCTCGCCGGTTAATATTAAATATACTATCTTCTCGCCTATCGTTAATATTATATCCTAGTATATTAGGCTAGAGGGGTAAATAGGTTTTTTCTTTATAGTTTCTATTATTTCTTCCTCGTTATTAGATAGTTTTTAGCGTTAAATAGAGTTTATAATTAATACGGCGGGGTCGGCGGGTTCTAGTATAATAATATTTTCTATAGTAATTCTTTATATATTCTTTATAGCGGTATCCTTTTAGGCTAGTATAGACGCCTTTTTCTTTTTATCTATTAAATAGAGTTAGGGTAATAAGGTATATCGTAAAGAGATATCTTCTATTATATATCGTAAAGAGGTAGTTCCCGTTCCTAGTATAATATCTTTAGTTAAAGAGGCTTTACTAATAATATTTAGATTAACGCGTATATTTGTTTTTACTTCGAAAGAGAAAGTACCTCTACTTTATACTAGTTCGGGGAAGTTTCCGTAAAAAATTTACTCTTTATAATTAATAACGCGGCTATTAATTAACTAGGTATTCCCGTAGTTTATATAACTCGGGCTACTTTTATAGGGTTTTTTATTAATATTAAAGTCTAGTAGTTAATTTACGGACCGAAACTATTTAGAAAAACCGAGCTCTATAATTAGTCCGAGTATTATATCGTATAACTTAATTTAGTATAGAAGGATAACGTTTTTTATCTTTATACTAAAGGCGACTAAATCTACGTTAAATATATTAATATTTTAATATACCTTAGTTATTATTACCTTATTAAGGTTCTAGTAAAACTAATCTTTATAATTATTATTAATTATTATACCGGGCTATTATTTATATTTATTTTTATTAATATTTATAACTACCTAGTTATTAATCTTTCCGCTATTCTTATTTATTATTTTCTAGTATACTATAAAAATCTAGATCTTTATATCTTTTACGCTAGTAAGGAATTTAAAGTCCGAGTTAATATTAATTAAAAGGGTAAAGTAATAGTGTAATACGTAAAGGAATTTCTAGTTAAAATACTCGAAAGCCGCGTCGTAGAGGTTAATAAAATAGAAAGGGTAAATATAATAAAGAATTATTCTAAATTAAAGATTAAGAAATTAATAAAGTAAATAGGCGATTTAGAAAAAGTATATACCTAAAATTAAATTCTAGATTCGTTTTATTATAATTATAACTAGTTAATTTATAGTTACTTTATATTCGTATAAATAACGCCTCTAGATTTATTCTAAAAAGATATTAATTTTAGTTTATAATAACGGCGCCTTAGTATTTAATATAAAGGAATTATTAATATTTATTATATAGGCTAATATTAAATAGTAAGGGTATTAATAAATAAGGTAAAAATAAATAAAAATAAAAGTAGAAGTAGGAATAACACGATTTAATCTATACTAATAGTGAATATTTCTTATTCGTATTACTAACTTCACTCTTTAATATTTTAATATAAATTAAAATAGACTTTTTATAGATATACTTTATAAAAGGGCGGTACTTTACTATTAGGGTAGAGGGGTTTATATACTTTATATAAATTCGCCTAGACTACTCTAGCGCGGTATATACTTTATACTTTATATAATAGAGTTTATATTTAATATACTATACTATTTATATCTACTTCTAGATATTATATATTATATTATTATAGGTTTACTCCTAATTATAGGTATTACTAGTATATCGAGCCTAGTATATTTAGTTACTTTAATATTTACTCTTAATTATAAATATCGTTAATACGTCGAGCCTAGTATATTTAGTTACTTTAGTATTTAATTCGATTTTATCGAGGTTCGTCGCTAGGCCCTAGTATTAATAAATACTAGAGGTAGTATTCGTCGATTAACTCGTTAGAATTTTCGATATCCCCCGTAGGTTATTATAAAGTAGTATCTATACCTTAATAATCTCTTTATTTAACTAGGTATTATAGTCTATTATAATAACGTCTAGATTTTAGGATTTCTTCGACGAAATACTCTCGGTTATTTATATCGTCCTCGGTAATCTCGTTAATAGGTATTAAAGAAGAAGTAATATAATTTAGAATAATATTAATATAATAGGGCTTAAAGAGGTAGATATAAAAAACTAAGTAGATTTTATAAATATTAGGGAGCTTTAGGCGATACATTTATAAATTTATATAAAAAGTAATTTTAAACGGTCTTAATTTCTTATTATTAAGTTTTTTACTAGAACGGTCTATCTTTAAATTTATAGTTTTAAATATAATAAAATCGCCTACCTCGAACTTAATCCTTTTATAATTTTAGTTATAGTATTTAACTTATTTATTTTAGGCTTTAGAAATTCGTATTAAAATCTTATATTATAGTACTACGATTTCTCGTACGATTTTTTCTATACTAGTTAAGAAATACTTCCCTATATAGGGGTATAGTTAGAATAATATAAAGTCGTAACCGTTATTCGCTTTAAATAAAGAGTATTTAATTACTAAATAATAGGATATATTATATATATATTCTACTAAAGAGAAGTAATCTACCTAATCGTTTTATAAATAATTAATAAAGTATTTTAAATACTATTCTAGTATTTAATTCTAGCGCTCCGTCTATTTATCCGTTTAGGGGTAGAAACTAATAAAGAATTTATAATTAATCTCTAATTTAATAGAAAGTATTCTTTAAAAACTAGAAGTAAATAGTACTCTATAGTCGTTATAGATTCTTTCTAGTATATTATAATAATTAATTATTATTTTAATAAAGAGGTATACGAATTATCTAGAGTTTATATCTTTAATATATAATATATAATGAGTTATTTTAATTAGTTTATCGACTATAATTATAATATAATCCGATTTATTATTATTTTTATACACCGAAGACTATAGTAAATCGGTAACGAAGTTAACAATAATATTTAACTATACTCTAGTCGGTACCGGTAATAGTAATAATTCTCTATACTCGATATAATAATTAGGTTTAGTTCGGTTATATATTTTATAAATTTTAATATAATTTATTACCTAGCTAGGTAGTCTAGGCTAGAAAAACTAATGAGTTATAATTATTATAATTTTATCCCTAACGAAGTATCCCGCGATCGGGTTATTGTAGAAGATTTAAAAAACTCGAAGTCGGAGGCTCTTTAGAATATATAGGCGCGATTCTTTATAATAGAGGAGCCCGTCTTTCTAAGAGAAGTATTTATCGTTTTTAATATTATTATTCTTTAATACTTTCTTAATATCGTCGATTAAAATATAAGATAGTATCTCTTCCTCTCTTTCTACTATATATAGTTATAGGTCGGTATAAATACCCGATACTACTTTATAAACTTCGTTTAAGGTTATTATAACGAGTTTAAAAAATAAAGTTATTATATAACTCTTATTAAGTAAATAATCCTAGTAATTTAGGTATTTATTAAAGTCGTCTACAGGGTTCTTTTTTTTTATATAATATTTTATTATAAAATTAAACCCCGCGAGGAATTCCGCCTAGTAAATTTAGTATTATATAAATAGTTTAGTTCCTAGGAAGTAACGGAGGTTATTATAATTTATAATAATTTTAATAACTTTTTAAAATCCCTTAAGGTAGTACCTTTATACGCGGAATCCTTCTAAAATAACTAAGAGTTCTCCGTTATATATAACGTAGTTCCTCTTTAATAATTTTAACTTTTTAAAGTAAAAAGCGACTAGGTATTAATAAAAGTCGTTATATTTTTATAAAAGAATTATTATAATAGCGAATTTACTAATATTTATCTCTACGCGAATTTCCTTAGAGTAGTTAAACTAGACTAAAAGTAATATACCTAAGAATATTTTTCGGAGTTCGTCGAAGTTATTCTAGGCGTCTTTATTTTACTCGAGAAAAGTATATTTAATAAAGTCCGTTATAGGGGTTACGGTTTTATTATAATTTTAAATAAAATATTTATAGAAGTTATAGAATCTTAGGAAGAATTATATATCTTTAATATAATATAGCGTAGGCTAATTTTAGATTATAATAACTTTATTAATATTTATTATTATATTATTCTAGGATATAATGAATCTAAAGTACTCGACGGTTATTTATCCGAATATGTACTTTTCTAATTTAATATATAGCCCTATACTACGGAGGCGCTCGAGGATTTATTTAATATAATTTTTATACTTTATAGAGTCCTCCGAATAAATAAGGATATTATCGAGATAAATAATAATAAATTTATCTAGTAGGTCCGATATAGCTTTATCGATATAAAATTAGAAAATTAAGAGTAAATTCGCTATACTAAAGGGTATAACCTAGTATTCGAATAGTCCGTATTTAATATAGAAAATAATTATTTATTTATCTCCCTTCTAGATATAGAGGAGGTTATAGGCGCCTTTTAAATTAATTTTTATAAATTATTATATCTTTCCTAGGCGGTTTAGGATAAAGTTAATAAGAGAAATAAAGTATTTATCTTTAATAATAATAATGTTAAAGCCTCGGTAGTCTATATAAAGTCGTAGTCCGCTATCTTTTTTCTTAACGAATAGTATAGGTACCCCGGCCGGGGATTTAGACTATTTAATAAACCCGCTTTATAAATTCTAATCGATATAGTCTTTGAATACTTTAAGTTTAATCTCCGTTAAATTATATTATAATCTAAAAGAGGGCGTCCTACCTAGTTTTAAATTAATTATATAGTTTAGCTCTTCTCGGTATAGAGGTAGTATTTCCTTAATAATTTTACTAAAAATATCCGCGTAATCTTTATAGGCTTATAGGAGTATAATAATTATAAAAATATTATTTTTCTTAGGGTCTAGAAAATACACCTAGATAAATTAGTAATTTATTTTTATTTCGTTAGCGAAGTTTAAGGCCTAGAGTATTTTAATATTTTTAGGGATCTTTATCTTTTTTATTCTTTAATTAATAAAAGAGTTAATTATTTATAGTTATAGTAGGCCTAAAATAATTTAATCTTTTATATCGATAACTCTAAAAAGGTACTTTATAAATATATTATTATTAACTCTAATACGTAAATAATAGAAGTAGTTATTTCTTTATAAATTAACTTCTATATTATTAACGCCTAATACTCGGGGGGATATATAGTTAATAGAGGATATATTAAAAGATTTAATAAAGAAATTCGATATAAAGTTTATTATACTACCGTAGTTTATTATACCTTCCGAGAGGATAATTATATTAATATAAAGGTATTATAGTTAGATACTTTTATAAAGATATTAAATTTAATTAATACTAGCTTTAGAGAGGTATGACGCCGTAAATATAACGGCGTCGTTTCTTAATATAGGCTTTAAGGCTAGTAGTCGCGATATAATTTTTATTATAACCGATTAAAGTTTTTCAATTTAAAGGGTATAGGGTATTTAAAATCTCCCTTCTAATAATTAAAATAATTATAATCTAAATAGGCTCCTTCTACTTATTAGATATAATATTATTCGTATTTCTTTTCGTCCGTAGTATAGGTACCGGGGTTATATATATTATTATTTATTTTATTCTAAAAAGACTTCCGGTTTTATATCGGTAAATAAAGATTCGGGTTTATATTTAAATTAATACTCTAGTCGAATTTTACTTGTTTATAATCTAACGCGGCGCTATATTCGTTTTACGAATATTTATTAATTTTAAGGTAGTTTTCCGTTTATTATATTAAGATTTTAAAATTTATAAACGTATCTAGCTAGGCTCCGGGGTAGAGTAGGTAGATAATATTATATATCTCGTAACTTAACTTCCGGCGGAAGTTAATATAAATAGTAAATTTATTTTATTCGAGGTCCGTTATTACGGATTTAAATTAATTAATAAAGTTTTAAACTCGCTCGTTAACTTTTATAATTAAATATTTTATAATTAATTTAGTTTCTAGTTTTATATCTAGTAGCCCGTAATTATTTATTAATTAAATTTATAGTTTTAATTAATCCTCGAAACTCTCGGTGTCTCTAGCTAGGCGTAGTCTTTAGGTATAATTTTTTAACTTATAATAAAAGTATACCGTAACGGTTTTCGCTTAAATAAAGGAATTATAAATATATTATAATTTAAAGAAATCGTTAACTTCTATATATTATAGACGGATATTTATTATACTACGGTTTATTTTATATCGATATAGGTCGAAGGTAGAGGGTTCTTTAATCTTAACTCTTTTTTAATATTTTATATAAATATTATAAATAATAAAGAGGTCGTTCCGGTGATATAATATTAATATTAATATTAATTATCCGAACGAGGGTACTAGAGTAAATCGTCGTAGATTTTCGGTAGTTATATTATTAGTTATAGTAGTTTCTAGTTAATTAATTCTTTTTTAAAGAGCTACGAACTATATCGAGGTAACTAAATATCTAAATATTAATAATAATTATATATTATTATTTAGTAGTATAGTACTACGGTATTTTATTAAAGAGGATAATATTTCGGCTAAACTACCTAAGGCCGATAATTATCTTATTTAAAATAAAATAATATATTACGGGAATAAATACGTTAAGGTTAAAGATTTAAATAATAGTATATTATTCTATAAAGAGGTAACTATAGACTAGTTAGGATTATTAAATAATAGGTAGTATTAAACCCTAGCGCGCCAAGCCCCCCAACGCTCCTATAATATATACTTTAAGATAATAAAGTATCTAGCCTATAATACTAATATTTACTACGAGATATAGAGGGTAAAGATTACTAGTATAATTAATAATACTAAATTATATTTAATTAGTTTAACGAGTTAAAAGCCGATATTTATAAAAAATATCTCCGCGAGATACCGAGAGACTAGTATTCTATAATAGTAAATTACGCGTTATTAAGAAGTAAAACTAGTATTATAGAAATATTATAATTAATATTATTTAAAGACTCTTTCGCTATAGAACCTAAATAAAAGCACGTATCTTTTTTAATATAATAATAATTTATACCTCCGCCCTAATTATTATATTAATAGGCTACGTATCTTTAATAATTAATACTATTATTTTAATAACCTCTTTAATAATAGTTATATTTATAATTAGTTTAACCGGCTCCGTTTATATAATAGTATTAATAATCGATTTAGTAATACCGATAGTTTTTATATTACCCCCCGTCTTTATTATTTTCGTTAACTCCGTAGTTCCTACCTCTAAAATAATAAAAGTCGATTTTTTATACTATACCTACTTCTTTAAAAATATATAATATAACTAGACTAAACCCGATAGTAGAGAGTATATATAACTAGCGATATTAAAAGTACGAAGATAAATATTATTATAACGCGTTAATAACTCTAGATAAATACCGGTAATATTTCTCTCTATTAGTATTATTTATATTAGGTTATAGATACCTATAAACGGGATAACCCCGTTATTAATATTAATAAAAATACTAGTTTTAAAAATAATAAAAATTACTATCTTTATTAATCTACGATTAATAGGGTAACCCCTATTATAGCCGGTATTAAAATAAATATTATATTTTCTCCTCGATTATATTATCGAACTCGGTTCTTATACTAGTTATTATTTTTAATTTTAACTAACGTTTTCTTCCTTATACTAACCCTTTAAGATAATTACTAGAATATACGATATAAATAATATTTCGTTATTTATAATCTTTAATACTAGTCTCCGTTAAATCGATTTAGTCCTACCTCCTTCTTAATCGATTATCTCGCTACTTTCCTTATATAGGCTAAAACTTATAACTTTAAATAATAAGCCGGGCCTTATATTTACTCCCCTGGATAAGGACTGGAAATCCTTATATAGATAGCGTTAGGGAGGATTCTAAACTAACGACGAGGGCGTCGTTATTTTTAAATAAAGGGAGAGTTAAGGGGTCGGATTAATCATCAGCCTTATAAAGCCTATATATCAGCAGAATTACACTTAGCTAGAAACATCATCCATAGCTTGAATAGAAGTCTCTTCCTCTTGTTGTGTTTCCAAGTCTTTCAGTATCCTACTTAGGTTTAGCGTATACGGCAAAGCCACGTATCGAACTCATTCTCTTATAGATTGTATGGTAAGCCCTCACGTTGGTGACGCAATATGATGTTCCATTCACAATTTTCCCTCCTCCGATGCACCTCTACGGCCAGGTCAAGTGGCTTATGCAACCCCCTCGATCATGTTTCGAGAGCAGACTTTGCGGACCTTGTGAGGGAAATTGGGTACCTTGCTATGCCCCCCGCTTTCTAGAGCTGCCAGTGATATCGTGATATCTATAAGGAACAAGTCCCAATAAGCCTTGTAACCCTAACGTGGCTCTGTGAGTGGCAAAGACCCATATGACCAAATTTGTGAGTTTACTTCAGACACTTCAAACACTCTAGTCTCTATATACACTGGGAGATAATCTCTTTACTCTCCCTATTTGGCTGTCCAAAGAAAAGCCACTTCCTTCCAATTCGGCCTGAGCTTTTGCTATGGGTTCGCCGAATGATCTTGCGGGACGCATTCATAAGCAAGCATTTATGGTGATCAGTTTACTGACCAACTGAATGTCTCCTACCCACTGACAGATATAGATATCGACCGTGCTGCTCCTTGGACTTTGCCTGATGAGTGTGGCGTTACGCTACTACATTCGTATCTTTGTACAAAAGCAATTCTCCATCGACGATGGCTTCCTGGTTTTTGCCCTTTGCTGTTTAATATGCGCATTGACCATAATGTACACTGTTACCGTCGACAAAATGTATCTGGCGCAAGCACTCGTAGTCGGCCTCCCAGGCGCACAAATACCTGCGGACTTCCTTGAGCAGGTATACGGCTTTCACAAGTGGATCACCGTCACTCTCATGCTTGCCTGGTGTGCAATAATGGCGGTCAAATTCAGCTTCCTATTCCTCTTTCGAAAGCTGATAGATCGGATTCCACGCTTGATCGTTTATTGGTGGGTCGTTACCATCTTCAATGTCGCTGTCTTGGGGTACGGCGTATCAGTCTACTATGTGGCATGTCCTTATTATTCGAATGTTGAACTTCGTAAGTCCATCAAGTGTTCATTGCTGCGAGTTATTGATTCGCGACTAGTACAATGTGCTTCGCCAGCCGGCATAAGGAAAATTTTAGGGCATAGCGCGGCTCAGACAACGTTAGACCTCGTAGGCGACTTATTAAGTGAATGCTCTCTATCCAAGGAGGAATGAGTGTTAGCTAACTCAGCTTCAAGTTCTTTTCATCCCAGTCCAGCTTATTTGGAAGGTTCAGATCAAGTGGACTCAGAAAGCCGTCCTCGCTCTTTCCCTCTGTCTTACAGTGATCATGATCATGATCACTATTATTCGAATTTCAGGTATCAAATCCAACGGTCAAATTGATCAGGTATGGGAGTCATACTGGCTCATACTATCCGCGGAGATTGGCATTATCTTGACTGCCATCACTGCCTTCCGAGCTTTCTTCGTGTCTCGCCACAAGAGAAATATCAATCGAGCCATAGAGTCCCCTGGAGACCGAACGCACTGGTACTACCAGAACAAGCACCTTCTCAAACGCCTATTGAATCCTAGCCTATGGCGATTCAAAGGTGGGGCACAAACGTCCTCCGAAAGATACGAAGCCGATGAAGATGGCCACTTCCCCATGAAGAATCTCCCAGACATTCCGCGCGCCCACATGACCGGAGTTCGAACGTTCATCGATGGCAGGGGAAGAGGTACGGACACTTCCAACATCATGCGGAGCCAAGCAATCCAAGAGCATGACGATACATGGCCTCTCTACATGCAAGACCAAAAATCCGGTATTCAGGTCTCGCACGATATCTCGTCGCAAATCACAGAGCCTGCCCTACGTCCAACGCCACGTTTAAAGAAACCAGCGTGACGACGTATCTTCAGCCGTTGAGTCAAGGAGGACGTTTAAGGATCATGAGAGCTTTGTTTGAATGGGAGAGAGTTGGAGATGAAGGTGTCCGAAAAAATGATGTTGTAGCTTTACGAGAGGGAAAAGTCAATCGTACGACCAAGACTAATGTGCTTATGTTTATCGTCATGTATCTTAGCAAGGGCTACTGAATACGATGGTCCATGCTCTGTAGGAGGAGGAGGACGAAGAGGAAGTTAGCAAGGTATTTAACTTGGAACAAATCTCGTAGCCATCCTCGGTGAAGCGTTGCCCGAGCTTCGGCATGTAGCCTGCGTTGAGAACAAGCGCCCGTATGGGTCCGAGGGCGCCGGAGGAGACGCAGGAGTTGATATTGGCAGCGAATGAGCGCACGCTGGTCAAGCTGCTGAGCTGAAGCCTCGAAATGGTGAAATCTTTCTTGCTTTTGAGCAGAGTATTGCGAAGAAGCTGCGCCTTCACGTTACCGGTGTTGCGAACGGTAAATAGCCCTGTGTATGAATCGGAGTACTCTGCTGCAAATCGTTCTGCAATTCCTCGCCCCAATTGCCCCGGCTGCGCCAGTCACTATCAACGTACCTTGAGATCCTGCCATCACGTTCTCAACACAGTTCTGCTTCGATGGGCGAAAACCGAGCAATAGCTACAGCCTCTCCAATACCGCCACACAACAACTTAAAATCCGCAAGATAACCATGCTCGACGAAAGACCAATCAAAGACGTTGTCCAGCATACTAGTACGATCCAGACCGGCTAGATGGAGAAGTCCAGATACGTTTCACCAAAGAGGCTTGGGGATTGCAAGCTTCATAGATTAGTGGACCCAACTTTGTGATCTGCAGCTTGCAGGTAAAGTAGGCTGTGCCATGCAGCTTTCCTTGGCATGCTTTTCATTACAGGTTAGTCTAGGCTTAGAATCTGGTGATGAAGGTATAGTTGTGGGCGGGATATGTTACCCGATAATGTAAAGTTCTCCTATCGCGTCCTGCTTGCTTCTTTAGTGGCGGCTTCTCAGAAGAGAGGAGGTGGTCAGGCAAGCTGGATACGAGGCACCAGGATTCACTCAGTTTCCGCCGCCCGGCTGCATTGAATGTAGCCGCTACGATTCCGCTAGAGGTAAGTATGTGGCAGAGTAAGGGCTGAGACAAAGGATCGAAGCTTGCGCACAGCCGGGTTTGTTGGTTGGTTGGTTTATTCATACCTCTAACCCGCCTTTCGGCGGTGTCTTTTATCCTCGAGCGAAAGTCTTGCAGCTAAATTTTAGACTATGTTCAAGCGTCCGCTTATCTCCGTTTACTAGTACTGTTCTGTAGTAGTAATAAGCAGAGACGCGAGAGCAGATAATCTAGCCAAATTCAGACGAAAACAAACAAAGCTGAAGTCCAATATTGCGACCGCGCGTTCCTAGCTTCTTCAACACACCTTACTGCCGCCAGCTCCCTCCCTCCCTACTAACGTCGCCACTACCTACGTCACCGTCGCCATGGCCTCTGTCAAGCTTGATGAGGTCGCTGTCGCCTACGTCGCTGTCGCCCTCGCCGCCCTCGCCGCCCTCAGCGGAAACTGTTAAAGAGGAGGACTACATGTAAGAGTAGGATACCTATGACGATCTCCTAGTTAAGCGGGAGTGGGCGGAGGGTAAGGACTACGTGTGGCCTCCGCCAGCTGAGGGCTACGCCAACTGGCCACCCTAGTATGAGGATGCCGACGGCGATGAGTATCGGGATGCTGAGGGCGACGACGACGTAGCCTGGTGGGAGGGTGAAGAGCGGGGACTACAATAGGGGTGAAGAGCGAGGACTACAATAAGGGTGAACCCAATGGCGACGCGCATGCTCCATAGCAACGCATCTCCGGCATGGGCGACACGTACTAATTTCGGGAGATGCCTAGCCTGGAAGCATGCAGTAGCTTCCTAACAGGCCCCCCCTGTTTCGCTCGAGGATAAAAACGACCCTTTCGGCATGCAGGAGAGTCTCAACCCTAGGGGCCACCCCTAGGGCCTGGCTCAAAGCTAGATCTAATAGGCTTAGCCCGGACCACTAGTGTTTGAGCCGGCCTATTAGCCAAAATATACCTAAAGTAGGGCAGAACGCTAAATTTAGGATTAGTTACCTCTAATACTAAAATAAACCTCTTAGGATTAAACCCGATATTAATACGTCTAACGCCAAGATTATAATATAAATAAATCTCTATTCGATTTAGTTTCCTACGTCTTATAGTAGTTCTTAGAGACTACTATATTATTTATTAAATTTACTCTCTTCGATTATTAAAAACTATCTTAATATTAATATAATTTAAAAAGTTTACTTTAATAGTCCTAGAGATTATCGGCTATTATTTATATAAAAGAGTTTTTTCGCGGAAATACTTTAAGCTTTAATATATCTTAAAATCTAGGCCCGTAATATATAATCTTATCTCTAACGATTATCTAGTACTATTAACTTAGGGTAGTATCGATGTTAGGATATAATTATATAAATATAATTAGCGAAAACGCCGTGTTTTAGGTATAAATAAGCCTAAACCTAATTCCATAGCGTTAGCTTAACTTGATAGTATTCAAGTATATAGGGTTAGAAGATAGCTAAGGTCGTGATAGGCCCTATTAGATAGTAGGGTTTGGCCGCTGTAGAAGCGCGTCCTTAGGTAGTGGGTGTTTTCCAAAAAGTGGTTTTGAACGTGAGGTGTTTTTTTTTTCTGCGCACAGCCGAGGGTGGGTGGTGTGCTATCCAGTTACAGCAATATTTTTGATGTAATGTAACAACAGTAATAAACGTCGTACAACGGTCTGATTACCTTACGCAGGGTCAGGGAAAGATGGAAAGTCGGCATTCCTGAGCTAGAAGGCCGGGTTCACCCCCTCACTGCTCGAGCTGCTCAAACTACCTGACTGCTCATCCTGTAGGGCTGATGCCTAGAAATCGCCTGGAGATCCCCCTGAAGCGGACTGCTTAGGCGACTATGAAAGCCCCCGGAACTTCCCAGACTGATGCCTGGAAGTCGAATTTCTATGGCGTACTTTAGGGGCGCGGGCTGCTTCCAGGCTTCAGCCCTAGTTCTACAGGATGAGCAGCTGGGGGGTGAACCCTTCCAATAATATGAACCTCGATCTGACATGGGACGTGGTGTAAACATAGTAGCGTTAGTATTCCAGGTAATCTACACGTGACTCCTCACTGGAACTTTTACTTGCTTTCCACGGAGCTAACACACGATATCGCTTGTCCCTCGCTTTTGTAGCTGTGTCGAGAGATTCTTAGACCTTGGGTGCTTATCAGCTCTCATCAAGAAGCCGTGTTCACTCATGATGGCGATGCCCGATGTAAGATTTGTACCGCCATCAATGCTACCAATCGCTCTCGCAGTGGTCACGGTCCTGGTTACCATGTTCCTCCTCAGACTCTACAAGGCACGGATCTTCGTCCGGCGGCTTCAGCAAAAGGGTCTTGTACGTAGACGAACGCTCATTTCTGTCACGAATCACAGCTAAACTTGAACCTATTCAAAGCCCATGCCTCCACATCATTGGCTGTGTGGACACCTTGCTCTCAGTGCCAGCGTCATTCGAAGTATGCCCCCATTTGCCCATGGGGTCTACGTTGCGGATCAGATTCGGCAACGGTATCCCCATCTCGAGGGCGCATTCTATTTAGATACGTGGCCTTTTGGACCTCTCCTCCTTGTGATTTTGAGCCCCAATATGATGTACCAATTGACCCAGGCAAATCAAATTCCGAAGGACAAAGGCCTACGCCGCTTCCTTAAGCCACTGACAGGCGCAGAAGACTTGGTGACACTGGAAGGGGCGGCATGGAAACGCTGGAGGGCCATTTTCAATCCTGGCTTCAGTGCGAACCACATCTCGACACTTTTGCCGGGTATGGTCGAGGAAGTCGAGATCTTCAAAAAGATTCTTGTGAAGTACGCGAATAGCGGTGATTTGTTTTATCTCGAGGAAGCTAGTTTGAATCTTACCATTGATATAATTGGCAGAGTAGTCATGTTTGTAGTCTCAAACGATAAATGCAATGCACAGGTTTGCTTACATTCACGTCTAGGGACCACCAATTCTCTAGCCAAACCAGACACAATGAGTTGACCGCCGCACTACGTAAGCAACTCGAGTGGTGCACCACTGGGATGAACATCAATCCATTAGAATATGTGAATATCTTTCGTCCATTTGTTCACATGTACAACACTCATAGGATGAATCGCTATCTTTCCCGCGAAATCCACGGTCGTTATAGCATCATTCAGGGCGAAACAGAAAACAGGAACAAATCCGTGGTTGATCTTGCGTTGAAGTCCTACCTCGATGAAAATCCTGAAGCCACTGGCATCAACGCTGATTTCAAAGACTTCGCAATGGCTCAAATCAAGCTCTTCATATTTGCCGGCCACGATACCACTTCCGCCGGTGCGATCTTCACCTACCATCTCCTCACACAGCATCCCGAGGTTCTCGCTGATGTTCGTGCCGAGCACGACGATGTCCTTGGCTCCGACGTGGATTTAGCTGCATCCCGTCTCTCTTCAAAGCCTTCGCTCCTCAACCAACTTCCATACACTCTTGCCGTCATCAAAGAAAGTCTCCGCATATACCCCACTGTCGCCGCGCTGCGTGACGGCCAGCCCGATTTTTTTATCTCTAGTGACAGCGGGCAAAGATTGCCCACGGATCGATGTGTGGTATGGGGCGACCACTACGGCACGCATCATAATCCACGATACTGGGCACGGCCGGAAGAGTTTCTCCCTGAACGTTGGCTCGTGCCTGGGGGGGACGAGTTGTACCCACCAAAAAATGCATGGCGCCCGTTCGAGCGAGGTCCTCGCAACTGCATTGGACAAGAGCTAGCATTGACAGAGATCAAAGTCATGCTGGCGCTGACGGTTCGAGAGTTTGATTTCAAGGATGCTTACAAAGAATTTGATGAGATGAAGAAGAACCCGAGTGGCTGGAACGTGAATGGACAGAGGGCATACATGATGCGGCGGGGTGGGGGACACCCAGCGGACCATTATCCTTGCAAGGTGACCTTCACTCATGCATGAGGAGATGAGCTTGGGGTTCCATGGAAAACAGTCCAAGGTCCGTAAAGAAAATTATTAATAAGGGATAAATGGAATAGATTAACAGGTCTCATCACCGCCACAACGATGTCAAAACTAGTTAGGGAAATTTGTGAGGCCGCTGCGCCTACCACTGGACGACTCCGCCATGGCTGCTCTTCCACGGATCTTGACGAAAATTTCTTCATGCGTGTTTCTACGGTCATGTAGTAACAATGTAACAGCAATGAACCAACCATATTTGGTACTCAAGTACGTATGTTGAAAGTTTAAAGTCGAGAATGGTCATCTAGACACTCAAACTCAAAGACTCGTGTCTCTGGTGAGTGACCACCAACAATTCAGACCTCGAATAGATTAGACGAGAATTGTGCTATATCATTGAGGCCTTTTAATAGCTCTCCCAAATACCACTTCTTCCTGACAAGTTCGACTTGGATTTTCAGCAAGGAGTTCAACGAATCCGAGCATTTCAGTCTATGTGAGACAGTCATCGGAGTCTAGCAGTCTTCTAATCAACTGCAAGATAGTTCGGAATCCGGACCGCCGCCTCGATATTACCCAAGGAAAAGGCAGGCTTGACAGCTCAACCAACATTAACACTCCCCACTGAAAGATACTGGTACATTACCACTAGCCCCCACCTGTGATGATCGCCCAAGATCCAATCATGCCTCACATAGTCAGCTGCCCATCTCACAGCCCCCTGAGAGTAGAGGCAAGGCTTAACGGGGTCAAGCACTACAGGCGTAAAACTTTTCTTAGTAGTATAGGCCTTTGAATCTTTGATCGGTGGAAGGGAGAGGTAACGCGAAATGCTGATTAGACGTTGCCCAAGTTGGGGACCGACCTCGATCTCCAAGAGCATGGAGATCTTCGAAGGAGCGTTCTTGGCTATCGCGGGCTTTGCTACTTGAGGCCGAGGGTTTTGTTACGTAGGGCCGGATACCTTCGAAATAGACTCTGTCGTAGGAGTCAAATAGGTAAAGCATCATCTGAGTCTCATGCATGTCAAAATCGCGCTAAGAATGGCAGCCTACATAGATTGGTCGTAGCTACAGGCCGTCATCCGCCATCGTAGTATGCTCCTTCCTCTCTTCCCTCTTCTGCTTCGCAACAATCTCCCTCCACGTGCCCATGAATTCCCTAAGCCCTGCCTCTCCATTTGCAGATGCATCGACAACGTCTTTAGGAAGCTTATGCGCGCTATATTTTGGGGTATTGAAGCTGTATGCCTCCGGATCATCCCTGTGGACAAGGCGAAAGTCTGGTGTAAAGACTTCTTCTTCTTCTTCATCGGCGTCAGACCCACTATCGGTCTCCTCTGAAGACGCTAGACCCTCGGAATGTTCGCTATTCAGACCTTCAAGGTCTCCAATCTGTTCAGTACTGACAAGACCGTTGCCATTCAATGGTATCCTGACCACACCATTGTCCGCTTCATCAAACACGTCTGCCTCGTCTCCGCCCCTCATGTTCAGAATTTCCAGCCACGAAAACAGTAACGGATCCGTCCTTGGCGCCCAAGGATTAATATCGATGAGCCAAACGCGATTATGTGGCGGCGGTATGTAGACGTCGAAAGCGAAGTTCCCGTCAAGAAAACTTCGTCTTAAGTTCTTATCGAAGAAGTCTTGGATTAGTGACCGCAACTTAGGCATTAAGGGTGGCAAAAATGAAAAATGATTCAGATCCCGTTGACACATGCAAAGAAGCTGGCGGTCCCGAACGAAGCAGCGAAACTCGAGGGCTGGGTTGAAGTTTGGGACTGTCTTGCGGAGAACAAGGTGATAGGGAATGTCCGAAAGAGGTTGCGACTTTGACAGCATGTTGTCGAGAGGCTCCGAGACACCATCATTTAGAATATCCACTTTGCTGCCCTCTTCGCTTTCGCTATCATCTCCACAACCATCGAACACTTGCTCCAAGTCATGTGTCACAAAGTCAGAGCTCTTCAACAGAAGATATACATCGTTAGCGGTACGGCACTCCATACTGTTCGTTGCCGCGATCCAATTCGCGTCTTTGGGTGCTGACCAGTTGAGCTTAGGAAAAACGGAGCCGTTGAGCTCACTTATGGCGGCTTTGATCTTTGCGTGTATATCTTGCCAAACGAGAGAAGGATCAGTGATCTCAGAGCCTTTCTCGTCATCTTCAACCGAGGAGTCATCGTCCCAGCTATCTTCTGCTGCGTAATCCTCGGGAGGGAGGCGAATGCCATCGGCGCGAAGGTAGGACAGGAATGGCGGACTGAGTGTAACAAGGCGGGCTTTGGGAGTTACGGCACGATAACTAGGCTTAGTGTCAGAGATTATGGCAGGGGCATAATGTAGAGGCTATACCTAGGATACCACGAGTGGTAGGAGCAGTTGAGGATATGTGATTTAGTGACTGGTGGAAACGGAAGCTCCGTCAGTATAACTGGAGAGTATGGTTTTTCAGCGAGGTCTGCGTGTGCGATAGGCATGTTGACGGCGATTTTACCTGTACCTTTGAAAGAAGATATATTGTGCTAGAACTTCGATTATGTTCTAGCCCATCGTGCCCATTCAATGACTCGCATATCATAATTAAGGTTCAACGATCTCCCGCTTTGACAGTGCCAAGGCTGTAAAGATCTGGGCGCTACCAACTTCCTTCGTCAATCGCTCTCAAATCCCCCACTATTTACATCCGCAGAGCCCAGCGCATAGCCTGCTTTTAGTTATACTAAAGTCGCTTAAAATCTAGGAAACCTATGGCTGCTAACGTTGGTCTCACGACTCCTCGTGGCTCAGGAACATCCGGTTATGTCCAACGCAACCTCTCCCACATGAAGCCTCGCGACAACTATGCACCGTATCCTAAAGACTACGAGCAGATGAAGCATCGTCAACGGAAGCCAGATAAGGACATCCTCGACCATGACCGGTTACGAGAGATTGAGGTGAAGGTGTTTAATTTGCGGGATAGGCTTGAGGATGAGGAGTATGTTCTTCTTTCCTGCCGGTCTACGTGGGGGCAGAAGCACCTATTACCTCAAGTACGCATTGCTGACAACTCATTTGTACAAAATAGGATTGATGAAGACGAAATCGAGCTGCAAACCTCAGCGCTCCGAAAAAAGCTCACAGAAGGTGGTGATAGCACGCCGAAGTCGAATCGCAAAGGGCAATTCAAACCACATCAAGTGCATGAGCTGGCAGAGGCGAAGATAGAGGAAAGTGAGAAGCTAAGAAAAGCACTGGGTATTAGCAAAAACTATGAAGAGGGCAGTCACTGGAAGAAGCAGGAAGAGAGATTGAGGGATAGTGTAGGCGAGAGGGAAAGGGAGCGGTGAAGATATTGCGGCTGGAGTAGGACATGGCCTCTCTCCGCATGACCAACGCGTTTGGTTGGCGGGGCCAGGAATTTCAACAAAATGATACCAATGACAATTCTAGGAGCATGGAGGTGCACTAAAAGTGTCATCATGCGTAGAGCCATCATATTGGGCACACTCTTTGCGCTCAATCTCAGCATTGCATCCGCTAATCCTCTCGGTCTCCACCACATCTATGCTCATCATCGACTCAGCTTGAGCGCCAATAATTGTTGCCACCACTCCCCTTCGCCACTAATCGATTACGGTTTCAGCAACCAAAGCCCGCCACCCTCCGCAAGCTCCGTATCACGCTCTGTCTCAGGCAACAGAGCCTTTTGCTCAGCCAAGAATCCTTTACTTCCTCGCTAGTGAGGATCTTCATCATGGCCAGCCGTCCAGGGAACCGCGCTCTCAGCGAGACTTTTGGCCTTCTTGTTCCACCCCATGGTTTTCATTACGCTGGGATACGCAGTGCCCCATTCCCATAGGTTGCAGAGCGTAGAGAACGGGTTGCAGTCTTCTGGGGTGCTCTTCCCTTTTCCAACTGGTCTGTCCACAGGCTACGTTTCATACAGTGGCTTTGGGTTGTAGAGATTATTTTGCAAGTTGCTCCAAAGACTTATCTATGTACCTGTCAAGGAAAGGGTTGGTGGGATCAGTTGTATTAGCGCGCGTCCACAATCCTGTGGTGTGGCGACATGGTTTAGCTATTATGTTGAGTGAAGTAGTGAGTTCGATGATTTTGGCGCGATCACTCCAGCTCGCTGCGCAGGCGCGGTCAGTGAAGTATTCGACAGAGAGATCTGGAGCCTACGTGGCACACTTAGTTGATAGATTTTTCGTGATGAAACCATGCTTGAAATAATGTTGGAGTTAAAGGAGCTTGTGGGTGGAGAGCCAATATTCAAGGAAACCACATACACTAAGCCAATATACGAGCGGACTCTCTCACGGCAGGAGCGAGTTGTCTGGCTCTGAATTATAGAGATCAACTCCTGGAAGACTTCGTTACCTTTCTTTATCACAGTAAAGGACTTGGGAGCTATTCCTCAGCAGCAAGCCTGTTACTTTCTTACTGGACATCCACGATAATAGTCACAAGGCCAACTCAACCACACTACATGATAGGAAGTATCCTGGCAATTGACTTGAAGGTTTTGTTCTCGACATATGATGCAAACTCCAGCGACTAATAGACCAGAAAACATAGCGCTCGTTGATTTACGAGAATTCACTGTTGTTGCGCCCCTTCCTAGATGTTGCAAAATTACTTACCCAGACAATGATCTCAATGTTCTGCATCATTCCAAAGTCTTCTCGTTCCGAGAACTTCGCTTGCTCGATAATAAATGTAATCATTGAGTCACAGTCTGACCTTAGGTTGCAATTGCGCATTCCTCCAGTCTTCGTGACTGCTTCTCAATTGCCGTCGCTTTTGGGCCTAGCATTCAGACCACGCGTTCACTCAATATGCATCGCAATTCTTATGAACTCGTTGAAAGATCAGAAACCACACGTCCAAAGGACGACATTTGGTTCGATGGCAAGTTCATTTGGCGTATTGCATGCTCTCTAGCTTATCGGTCGCATACATCTGAGTCAAACCCTCTCAGCAGCAATAGGGACCTCCTCCTGAGCAATAGACTTCTTAAGGTCGTCCCTATCCATCAGCGCTTCTGTTTCTCAACCCAAACACTCACTAGATCAGCCGCCTGGTCGTTCACGTCTTTCCACTGCTGAACCTTCATCGCATCACCTAAATCCAGCTGAGCCTGCAAAATGATCCTTATATTCCTTACGGAGCTGAATGCATCCAAGAGCTGTTCTGACCAGCGGAGATTCGTTATCCCAAATCGGAGAAAGGAGCCTTAGGGCGAAGTCGCTTTTTGGCGTGCTCTGATAGACCTCCGATGCGATGGATGGGTTGGCTTGTTGCTAGGATACTGGTGAAAACTGTGTTAAGTCTGGTGACGAAGGCATGATCGAGCACTGGATGTTGTTAGTGGACGTTTTGAAGAGTAGACTTAATGACTTACAGCCAGTAGGATCGGTATGAGGGCCAAATGGAGCCATTGCGGGATATTAGTGGAGGCAATTTGGAGTCTTTGTTGTATGAGAGGTTTCAGCTGTTGCGGGCGTAGTAGACGTAACAGGGAAGGTCAGAAATGCTGGAAGGTAACAAAGGTATGCAGTGTTACAGTTAAAGTGCTGTGGGAATTGTCCCGAAATTGTGCCACCGCGACTCGTGTTGAGTGTTGATAGGATGATATCTCGCTGAATTCGAGGCTACTTTGTGTGTAAGCCGACTGCACTGACGTCCAAGGTCATCACTGATTTGACACTAAGCCTGCAATAAATGCCGAGAAATACTCACATCTGGTGGCAGAAGTGATTTGAGAATTTCATATTCTGCATGCTACCCAACTCATCAATGGGCTGTCAACCAGCAAAGCTAAGCCCCCACTGATCCTTAATCATTTCAAGCCGCTCTCAGAAGCAACCAAAGCGCTCTCTTCAACATCGAACTTCTTCACATGCTCCCGCGCCAACATCTTCTTCTGCCTATCCGTCCAACCACTCATCAACCAAGCGGCGAGATCGAATTGATCCTTCCACTCCTTAACTCTAGCTTCATCCTCATACCCTGTTTTGAGTCGGGCCTCTAGCTCCTTCCACTTGATAGCCGCGCTCATAAAGGCGTTCGCGCGCTGTTCCTGGGAGTTTGGGAAGCCTTTCCACCATTTGAGGAAAGGGTCACCAGGACCGAGGCGCTTCCGAGTATGCTCGTACAGGTGTGAAATTCTTACAATTATGCTACAGGCGCCTGAAAAGCCTGCGCTAATACGGTTGGATTTTGTGACGGATGTGGGATCGAGTACTACATCTTTGGTGTTAGCGGCCGTGATGATGAAGGGGATTCGGGGAACTTACAGCCAGTCGTGTCATGGAAAGCGCTGTTTGAAGTCATTTAGAACGTTGCGAGGTTGACCGGGGTTGTTCACTTGAAGGTGGAGTAAGATACTTGGAGAGTAATGAATTGAAAGAGGAAGAATAGAGACTGTATTTAGATAATGAGACCCCAGAGCGTGTTGTCTGGAGTGTTATGGGAGGAAAATCCAACCCAAGAACAAGGACCCAGAAGCCAAAGTCTCAGATATTCCCCAAGACTCTAAGTGCTGTATCTACAGCGATGCGATGGTAGGGGGCAAAACGAGAACCTTTCATACCACAGCTTGAAATGGAATCGTATCATTGTAAAATAACTTCAAGTAGCTGAAACCTCACAATGAGGAGCTATGAAATTATAAAAGCCAAACATTTTGACGCCGCCGAGCGTGATCTTTCCTCTTCCGAAAGTAAATGCCATTCTTAAGCTGGGATTGGACGGCATGCCGAAGTTTTCGAGCGAAGATCAATCTCCTGGTAATATCGTCAAGTAGCGAAGGTGCACACTTACAACACTCAAGTTGCAGATGAGCTTTGTCTGGCAGTTTTCGTGCATCTTGAACTGGGAATGACTGATATTTGGTACCCTCTGCGCATAGACACCCTCTCCAAAGCGATCGTTAGGCGCGGCGAGAAAGCATACAGAGTCTGAAGAAATCGTTCGCGAATTGCCAGTAGGTGGCTTTGGCAGAATTTAATCTCGCGACTGATGCGTTGTCAGCCCCTTTGAATGGGGAATCGAGACGCAGCTAGCATGATGGGGCCGATGAGCTCGAGGCTGGCAAGGAGGATTTCTGAGGTCGGTTGAAGCCATATTTGAGGATGTCCGAGGAGATACAATGGAATAAATACTGCGCAAAAGATCACAGAAATTCAACCAGCCCCCATGACTGATGCACCAGGCCGAAAAAAGCATGTTGAGTTTGCCTGACATGAAAGAAATCATGAATCGCCAGCAGTTCATGGTACCGCTTGCTATATCGCGAGAGATGATTGACTAGTAGTCTTGCTATCAAGACTCTCATGTGGCTTTAGGTGCTATCAGGTGCAACTCACCAGAAATGAAATCTAATGCACCTTGATTGCGCCTCAAGGCCTTCTTTTTAGCAAGAAAAATTGCATCAAGGTAATCTTGATCCTTCTGTGGACTGAAAAGCAGTGGAGGAGCTTGGCCAAGGATAACGAGGAATTTTTTGTACCATTCAGATGTTTCCTCGAAGCCATCTTTTGCGGCTGTAGCAACCACTTGTATTGGCCTTGATGACCTCCAAAGATTCAAGGTAATCTTCGATCTCTGCTCAATTAGCGCTCATCTCCTCAATAGAAATCCACTCCCACTGTGGCATCAGAGCGCCATGTTTGTAAAAGCTTAATGGAACGAGTGGCACAATGTCATGATGGCTGCTTTCTCATAATGGAGACATGAATACTCATCGCTTCTTGCGCCGAACAGCGTGCCAGGAGTGATATATTTTAGCTGTTAACTGCACACCCTACCCAGCTTAGAGCTTATGCCTCTTCTCGCCACTCGAAATTTTGCGGAATTCCTCTTGAGGGATTCCCTCAACAAAGCGCTCCAAACCCCCAAATACCTCAGCAATATTCTGCGCATCTAGTAGATCACGCTCTGGTTTCCGAACAAGTGCTTTCACCCTGATTAAGCTCTCCGAATTCAAGTGATCGCCTAAGCGATCCTTGACCTCTTTCATCACCTCGCCAAGAAATTTCTCCTGCTCGTCCCTCCCGGTCTCAAATATCTTGTTCACGAACCCTGTTGCAAGCATTTCCTCAGATGTGATACGCTTGCTCATGATCAACGCCTCGTTCGCCTTGCTGATACCCAATCGCTGCACAAAGCCGCGGGAAGCACCGCCTTCGGCAACAAGACCGAGAGAGGTGAATGGTGTAAGGAGGAAGGCGTGGGGCGCTGCGTAGATGAAGTCGCTGAAGCTGATCAACGCGGCAGAGAGACCGACAGCTGGTCCATTTAGGGCGGTGATCAGGATCTTCGGGTGTGTGTAGAAGGCATTCGTGATCTCTAGATTGCCAGCAACAAAATTCTTGAGTGTTTCGCGGTGCACCGCGCCTTCCGAGAAGGAGTTGCGGAGAGTTACATCGGCGCCGCTGTCTTCCTCAGCAAACGCCCATCATGAGGAGAAAGAGTGTTTACGCAGAGAAGTAGCGACCTTTCCCGGTCCAAGACAGTGATGTAGACATTGTCCATCTTGGCAATTTCACGCATCGTCTGGGCGAGCTTGTAGTAGAGGTCTTGCGTTTAGGGCATTGAGCTTCTTGGGCAGATTGAGGGTGATTGTTGCGATCTTGCCCTCGATAGCCAGGATGATCTCGTCGTTTGTAGACATCGCGGAGGACTTTGGGGGGTTTGGCTTCTTGTACCAAATGGTGGCTGACCAGAGTCGCTGAGGGATGTGAGTATTTCGGTCAGAATTGGTGGTATTTGGGAGGTCAATCAGGAGCCAAAAAGAGAAGAGGAATAGGCATACACATAGGAGAACAATCAGCCACTCCTATGAGGTGTAGGTAAGCTGATACCGGCGGAGGGGCATAAGCAGCAACTACGCAATGTAAGGAAGCGCTGGGCCGAGGCTTTAGGGTTGAGTTCAGCAGCCCTATCGAAGACATCTTGGTCGCCTCTTGATACCGATCTCAAGAAATCCACTATTAAGAGGTTGAGCGATGGCGTCAAGAGTACTTCAGCAGGCCCATAGGTCCGCAAGAGCCTCGCCATTTGGACTGCCTCCCAGTCTAGCGACTCACAGGATGGGCGGACCTAATCTCGAGGTATTCAAGGTACTGATACTCGTCGAATATATGTTTAGCGCAACAGCTAACAACGCACAGTTCGGCATGTACATAATGTTCCCCATAGGCTGGATGTGGTACTTCGGCACCAATCTGGACACCCGCTTCTCCGTCCCCGACTTCTGGCCCTCTCCCGAAACAACCCATAGAATCCCCTTCGAACGAGAAGAATTAAAAGAGATGTCGGAACGGCTGAAGTCAGAACGACTGGAGCGGAGAAGGAGGAGGCTGGAGCAGGCGAGGGTGGAGATGAGAGGGGAAGGGCATGAGGATGCACCGATATTGGATGAGAGGGTGGAGCAGACGGAGCAGGCGAGGCAGGTTGCGGGCTCGCATGGGACGTTTGGGAGGGGCTCGATTGAGAGATGGGCTAGGGGGAACTGGTGATGGCGATTTTGATGGGCACGCTTGGGGCTTGGGATTAGACAATGGTGGCATAGCCTGGGGCATACGGTGCACTGTTCAAGGCGTTGGAAGGGCATGATACCTAAACTGCAAAGCGATATATCAGGATTACCCTCCTCACATTGGACGCGAACAAGCTCGCTCAAGATTTCATGAGTAATTAACAGAGACTCATCTTGCATGCTGATCGATACGCCCTTGCTCTACAGCGACTGGGTTGAGCACCAAAGGCCCTTAGCCTAAGCAGAATCACCGCGGCTCATTCTGAGTGCTGATAGATACAGTCCTTGCTTTACTGCACTTCATTGCTGCGATAATCGGGCTCTATAACCCTCGTAGCTGTCATGTATTCTGACAGCTTGTGTGGGCGTCTACCCAATGACCCTGTCAATAACCCATTCACCTTTCCGATCCTTCTTCTGCACCACCTTCTGCGCCGGTAACGGCCATCCCGTACCGCCCTTCTCGCCCACCAGGCTCGGCACAACCCAGCACCTTCTCGTCTCACTACCCTCCTCCTCGATCTTTCCGATCGGCTTCCCATATACCAACAGTGGAGTCCCCCTTGCTAACGCCGCGATCTGCTTTCCCGTAATGGCAGTAAGCGCATGCATTCTCGTTCTTGGCTTCTTCGCACTCTGAATAGATGAAGTCGTGCCGCGCTGGAGGTGGCTGTAGACTATATATCGAGGTAGATCTTTGACGGGTTGTTGGGCGAGGACAGAAGAGGGGTGGATGAAGACTGCTACGTCGATGATGTCGGTGTCAGCTCGGCGTTTTGTATTGATGGGGAAGAGAGGAAGGTAGGGCGCGTCTATAGCACGCGTGGGTTTACGAGGTAGATCGGGTGGTGATGGATGGGCTGAGTGAAGTATGGCAACCTGGTCTATGAACGCCGCTGCTGTGAATTGTTGGAGAGCGGATATTTGGAGTTTGTTCGGGGATGGAAGCTGAAGATAAGGTGGATTGGAGATCAGTAGTGGGGTATTGTTGAACACCATCCTTGCAAGCTGTATTTGGAGGTTGCTGGCTTCGCTAAGAACCTTGGTAGAGAGGAACATTTCCTTGCAGAAGGCATCTTTCGAAAGAGCGTAGTGGTAGGCACAAAGGGCAGTGAGAGCTTTGAGAGCATCAGAGGTTGACGAGTGACGGCTAAAGAGGTGATGGGCGTGATTGTAGGCACTCTTTAGCTTGATTCGGGCCTCGTCTGCCTGCCGGTCTTCGTTGGTGTAGATTTCGGACTCGGGAGGGGCGGTCAATCCAAGTTGGTTCTCGGGTATAAATATATTTGGGGTTGCGAGAGCCGCTACCAGTGCCGCAGTGTAGGGCATACAGTCATGCTGAGCACCAATGGTAATCATCTTTGAGAAGCGTGGCGAGAGGGGATAGTTGGAGATTTGGCGACCAATGTCAGTAATCTTCCCTTCAGGCGATACAGCACCCAGGTAAATAAGCAGCTTTTCCGCCTTTGCAAGACTCGAACGGTCTGGAGGCGTTGGAAATGGAAAGTTCACAACATGGTGTATATCCATAGTCTTCAATTGCAGCACGACTCCCTCAACGGGCATTCGTAGAATCTCAGGCTCCGCATGCTCCTCGAAGTCTCGCTCGTAAACTGCCGACGAGTATAGTCTGTAGCAATGCCCTGGTCCAGTTCGTCCAGCACGCCCAGCACGTTGGCTTGCACTTGCTTTGCTGATCCATCCGATCTCGAAGCTTTGTACCCCAGTCAATCGATCGTACTTTCTCTCTTTAGCACGGCCTGTATCGAAGACATAGCGAATATCTGGAATTGTCAGACTCGTCTCTGCTACATTGGTGGCGAGAACAATGAGTCTAGAATCTCCAGGAGGCTTTTCAAACACTCGTAGCTGATCTTTCGTCTGTAGCTGAGAGTAGAGCGGTAAGACATGGATTTGTGAAGAGGCTTGCGTAGAGTCTTCCACATCAAATACTGTGTCCCCTTCATCGAACAAGTCATCCTCGTCTTCCTCATGGTCTTCTCCCACATCCTCGTACTGAGACGTTGCGTTTCCCAATTCCAAGTCCTCGGTCTCTAGGGGCGCTTCCCTCGCAGAGATCCTGATTTTATGGCCAGTGGTCTGAGAGCCTTGAGGATCTATGAAAGTCTCCTTCAGCCGCTTTGCCATTGCGGTAATCTCGTTTTGACCTGTTAGGAAAACGAGCATACCGCCGGGTGGCAGCTTCTTGTGACCTCTGCATACTTTCAAATACACTGCCTCCACGTAGTCCCTCTCAGTTCTCCGCACGAAGTGCGTCGTGACGGGAAACTGTCGCCCCTCTGCTTTGATTAGTGGAGGGGTGACGTTCCGGAAGAGGTTTGGATTGTTCAAGAAATCTGTGACTCTCAAAGTCGCAGACATGATTACCAGTTTCAGAGGCTGGATCTTTTGATCTTGTTTGCTCATGGTAGCTCGTAGATCGACAATTCTGCTAACCATGCCAATCAAGATGTCTGTATTCGTACTTCGTTCATGGGCCTCGTCTATGATGATGATCGAGTACTTCAATAGTGCAAAGTCATTTGCGATCTCCCTGATCAAGATACCATCTGTCATAAACTTGACAGCCGTTTTGTTACTGACTGAACTGTCGAAGCGTATTTGGTAGGAGACTTTCTCATCCACTCTACCAAGCTCATCGCCGACTCGCTTCGCCATACTGACAGCAGCGACCCGTCGAGGCTGGGTGACACCAATCATTCCAGGATTGGGGCTGTCTCGGCTACCAAAGCCGGCTTCGTAGAGGAATTGAGGGACTTGAGTGGTCTTACCACTCCCAGTGGCACCTGTCATTTTGGAGTCAGCGTTGCTTGTTACGGACCACGAATGGGTAAGAGGACATCTTCCTTGTGCCAAGAGTGGATAAAGGCCCTCATTGAGGGTTGCATGAAAGGGTAAGATACTCGAAAATATACGTACCCCAGATTACTACCACTGGATTGTTGTGTATAGCTTCCATAATCTTCTGCTCTTCAGCGACCACTGGAAGGGCCAAACGAGCTTCTTGGATCTCAGTCGATCGGTGGACTACCACGCTAAATGCCTTCCGATAAGGTAAGCTACCTCTAACCTCAAGCTCCGGCGGAAGTGGGTCTTGCTCAGGCGGCCGTGGTTTGAGAGTGACATGCCCCTCGTTCTGCTGTATTCCAGAGGTAGGGGTAAACCCCAACGCCTCATTGACCTGGTATGAAGCCCAAGCCTTGAACGCGGAAGACCGTTCTTTGCGGTCTTCACGGGCATTCGGGTCGTCCTCATCACCACTGGTCGACTCTTCAGGTGAGGAATCCCCGTCCGAAAGCTCAACTTTGCTGTCATCATTATCGGAATCAGTCTGGGTTCCAGTCGATGAAGTAAGCGATGGTGGCGATGTGTTTGAATCTTCAGCAGAGCTGAAGCCTTCCCAAGGTGATTCGCCATCTGGTTGAGCCACGTTCAGCTTTCTTAGTCGCCGCCGTTTCTTGATGACCGGCTGGCTACCGTCAACACCGTCCAGCGGTCGCTTTAAGCCACTGCCAAACATCGGCGTTAGTATTTCCGTAGCTTTGGAGCCATTGGTGGGACCTGGCCCGTCAGAGACGTCCGAATCATCGCTGTCCGCCTCTTCATTCTCGTTCTCATACAAAATCTTGCGATTACTGTCGACATTGATACCTGCCCTGGTCTCGTTGAGAGCTTGAGCCAATACTTCGCGCTTCGGCTTGGTGACGCCTAGACTACGTGAACTGCTGAAGAGAGAAGTGTCGACTTTAGTACTGGCGAGCTTCTTGATAAGGTCGAGATTCTCTTCCTTTTGGAGTTTTTTGTCCTAGAGAGGATGTTAGCTTCATTCAAGATATGGGGATTCTAGGGCAATGGGGCAGAGTCATGCTAGAGGCAACTTGATAGGCAACAGTACCGCTAATCAGTACGATTTTAGTCATCAAATATTACATAGAGGATGAAGTTAAGGGCTTTGAATCTTCGTACGCGCACATTGGCGCTCACCATGCAAGACTTCCACTCCAAGAAAGCTTACATACAATGTACTTATCCAATCTCTTCTGCTTCTTTCCTGAAATTCTTGGCTGTCGAACCCGCAAAGCATTCTTCAAATCTTGTCTTTTCTGTTCCTTCTCCGTCGTGTTGCCTGGTAGGATCTCCGCTGCATTGGAGTCTGATTGACCAATTCCGTTCTTGCTGTTGGTGCCTCCAAGTCTTCGTCTTACTTTGTGCTTGCGCTCTCGAGCCACAAATTTCGGCATCTCGTGACCTAAAGAGCTTGGGGATAAAACATCTCGCACTTGAAGATTTATTGGCGAATTCTGTTATTGTTACGGGCACATACGCTAGTACCAGAATGTCAAGCTACCTGCTACTCCACTGATGTACTCTGGCAGCGGGCAAGCAACTATCATAATGGGCAGCCATGAGGAATACGAAGCCTAGGATAGACGGAGAATACTAGTGATCGAGCTGAGATTCTAAAAACACATGGCGCTCGGACTGAGTCGTTGTTCGAGGTCTCTGCAAGGGCTGGAGGCTGGAGGTTCTTTTATAGGGCGACTGTACTCTCACACGGCTGGCACTTGTGCTAATATCTGGCGCCACAAGTGCATTAAGCTTTGGTTGGAAGCTCTTGATTCATGCCATTGTAAATTACTTTAACTCCTGATTAGAAATTTACATACTGGCACAACATGATTAATCTACCTGGATGTGGAAGTTGTGATGGAAAACGACAGTATTGCGACTTGTGCACTGTAACAATCTGATATCCAATCCCTCCATGCTAATTCGCCAGTAAAGACCAGGCATGAAAATTTTCCATCTACTGAATCTGATACAATTTTTTTGGGCCGTAAAGAAAGTTTCGATAGCCGTACCATCACCAAACCTTCATAACATCGTTATCGGTGGATTCAACTATAATATGACGGTTGCAATATCACACGTGCCATACATCACCGTCACGATTCTGTTGCAGAAGCCGGCAGGGCAAATGTCCCCTTAAGGGCAGGGATGGAAGGCGAGAAGAAGCATTCGCCCCCCTTTGGCACGACCCAATTTATAGGTAGAGAGAGTTCATGGTTCTGAGCATTGGGGTTAGTGCCCGACAGTGTACGTGCAATCCCTTGATTGTCTTGGCCAATGATGGGGTCAAATCCTGGCACCGCAGGACTCTTAGGAGGGAAAGATGTGTTGTTCGCCCAAGCTAAGCGTTGTCAACAAGTGGCAGACAATCGCAGATGGGTGGGCGACATACTCTTTTGGATGAATTGAAAGCCAAGATGTTGCTCTGGTACGATACGAACAGAAGACCGCGTCCCAATTCGGTCTTCTCCGCAGCAGCTTCAGATGGTGAGACTTCAGGCCCAAATGGAATACCGGCGCGAATGATACGCTTGGATGCAGTCGAAATACCGATGGGTTTGTCCTCGAGATCGCCTCTAGGATTGGTCTTGCGCGTATACGCAGCAAATGGGCATCTAGATTGTGTGGTTTGGGCATCTGGAAAGTTGTATGAGAAGTCGTTGTTGCGAGACGGGTCTTTCGCAAGACTAATGTCGTCGGCCGTTGGGGCAACATCAACGGGTGCTCCTACGGATCCTCTTCGTATTAGCTTAGCTAGTCAAGTAAGATGATAATGACATATGCGGTCACGTACCGCTTTTCCATCGTCCCATAAGGCGTGCCCCTAGAAGCTCACTACCCAATTTGCGATCTGGTACACTGGCGATCGGGTTGTTCTTTCGATACGCCTCAAATTCAGGCACAAGCTGAAAGAGGTAGCGAAAGCAGAGGAAGCTCCGGTCCAGGGCCCAAGGCGGACGCGTAGTGACACTGGTCTTACTTATCGTATCACCCTCGCGGCCAAGGAGGATCACACCTTGATCCACAGTCTCCTGACCAGGATTCGGACTAGTATCGACGCCTTGGATTGCCGGCTGCGAGAACCTATCCATGAAGCCAAAGCTATAGTAAGGTTCAGCGACAAGGAAAGTCTGGTGAAATGAAAGACGAACTGTTCGTGACCCTTCTCAGCCCCTGGCCTGACATCTCCGACCAGGCGTGTCACTTCACGAATGGTAGCATTGTACGATCCAACCAAGAAGATCTTCTCGATCTTCGCCAACTTTTCAGCTACGTTTGCATGACAATCACCAAAGACCAGAATCACGCCTTGATAAATTTTGTCGGTTTGCTATCATTGTTTTGAGATAAGACTTGAGTCTGGAAATGCGTAGCTGGACTCGGCGTGCTCAGACATGATGCGCAACTCTGAAAGGCATCTAAACAAGAGCGGTCGGGGTTGGAGAAGCTCACCGTGGATGTCCTTCTTAAATGCGAAATTCCAGTCGGGAGTGAAGGTTCCTCCAGGTGGTGTGGTCCCTTTGCCACCAAGATTCTGCGCGTCGAGTTGCATACTTGCATCGAAGGCAGTATCACCGATGTCATCTTTGATCCCCATCTACCATAATCAAATTTTAGATGGCCCATATGCCAAATTTAATCATTTGTATGAGCATAAAGTGCAACTGACCTGGGTCAACCCCTCTTGGGTGAATGATAGATTGACTCCATTGATGTCGAGGAGCGGCGGAACGACTTTTTCGCCGCCGTTTCCTTCTTGTTCTGGGCAATGTTGTGTCGGTGGCTCAAGACCTGGGCGGTTGAGGTGATCATCGGCACGAGTTGAGCGAGCTGCGTCCGAAATTCATGGACACGAGCTTTGTCGATCTGGAAGAAGAAGCATGTTTGGGTCTTCTTTGGGAGACCTCCTTTCCTGTCAAGAGTGAGGCTCATCAAGGCTGATAGGTCAACGTAGCCTTACAAGATATCGCCTTAAACGTTCCCGAGATCGAGAGGGGCTGGATTTGCGGAAGCCATCTGGTGAAACTAATGAGTGAGTCTCAAGTGTCAATAGGCCACTTCAGAATAAGCCACTCCGGATTTCCAGGAGAGAATTTGAATGTATAGACAAAAGTAGGTTGCTGCGAGGGTAGTTGGGCAAGTTGAGCAAAAGTCCGAGGAGCAAGAAGCTTTTGTAAGTACTTAGCTTAAGAGGGCTGAGTAATGCCAATTGTAAGCGCAGCCGAGTCCTGTGCAAGTAGCATGTCATTACTGACCTTGTTGCCTGATTGGCAGGCCTCTCCCCAGATCGATAGAGCGACAAGATCCGTGTCGCATATTTCAAGCATTAGGTGAGCACTAAAGCGGTCATGTGTGAAGGCCTGCACGGTCACAAAACCGCCATGGCATTTGGCACGCCGATGCTTGGTACGATTGGGTAAATCGCCAATTGGAAATGCAGCAATACGAACGATTTGGGTGGTCTGAACATTATGGAGGCCTTGGGAGGCGCTCTTGGCGGTCAAGTTGAGGAATTGTACATTTCTACTTCAGTCAGACCGCCAGTAAGCGTGCGCATCAGCATGACAAGCAGCCGACAGAAAACGGCCCACAGGGTCATGCAAGTGTGCTACCGTAGCCGAACGCCTTGCTAGGCTGCATTGGGGGGGCTCGGAAGTCTGAGAGCAGATATTGCATCCTCATCGACCGACTGAATTTGCCTGTAGAGGTTGAGCCATTTTTCAGCTGAAGGCTGAACCAGCATATGCAAGCCACTGGCAAATTCCGCATGACTAGCCCATCTCGTAGGAGGCAGATTCAGGGTACTTTGCCTTGCATTATTTGTCTTCAGCTCACACCAAGCGAAATCGCCTGGCCAAGCCACGGACGAGGCCAGAATTCGCAGGCCTTGCTCACCTGCTGTCAGCATCAGGAAGCGGGGTATCAAATCGGATTCACGCAGGATCCTCACCGGCTTTAGCTCTTGATCGGCTTTCAAGGAGTACAACGCTGAGTATTTTGCAACGACTTGAGCTGATATGCGTAGGCCAGTTGCATCATTGCATCTGGTCGCGGACGTCTGGCGACTCCAGCTCGGGTGGGGCTTGTAGCTCGGACGGGGTCTAAAGTTTCTCCGGCCGGGTTAGTATATCCTTACCTTAGTATATGCGCTAATATCAGGGTTAAGACGGGGTAAGGAATATACTCGGTATATATATAGCGCTAATCTCGGGTTAAAATTTTACTCCGGGGTCGCTCGAGGGCCTCGGTATTAATAGGTTCGAGTAAAGTTAAAATATATAAAATCCTTTTTAATACTATATCTGTCATAGTATAAACTAGTTATTTATAAAGTAGTAAAAGTTTACTATTCTATATACGAGCCCTACGTACCTAAGGTATTAGTATTAACTATATATAACCTAGTTAGCTAAGGAATAATAATTAATATATTAAAATACTATAATAATATCCGTTTAAATAGAAGAAAAGTAGATATCTATATCTAAATAGATAATAAGTAGGCGTTATAATAACTAATTAAATATCGTATAATATACTAGTAAAACCTATCGAAAGGCGGAACGATAATATCGAAATTTAATAACCGCTATTAGTTACGCCGTTAACGTCGGCGAGGTTTTTTAATTTATTAAATAAATTCTATCTCTTTATTATAACTCTTAACGAATTTAATAATATTATTAAATTATTTAATATTCCTCTATTTATCCTATTCCGGCCTATATTCTTTCTATTAAATTAGATACTCTATTACTAGACTACGACCTTTATATATAACGCGTTTATTAAATAACCTCTCGATTTTAAAGGATTTATAGTACTTTATATCGCCTTCGACGAAAATAATAAGAGATTTTAATAGCCGGGGACGATAGAATAAATCCTAACTCGGTAGTAAATATAACTCGAGCTATATTATAATAAAAACGGGATAAATTCGCTAGTATTTTAATAATTCTAGTCGGTACGTAAATCGGCCGATTTTATCGAGTATTTTAAAAGGCCCGATATACTATTATATTAATTTCTTCGTAACGCTAGTCGTAGACGGTATATTATAGTCTTTATAAAGATATAGTAGCGCCTAGTCTCTAGTCTTTAAGAATATCGGTTAGTAGTAACGATTATAATAGAATTTATTAGATATTTAAATAAACGTTATAGTGTCCCTAACTAAAGTACGCGTAGTAAAGTAGTTAATAAACCGCGTCGATTTAATTAATATAAAATCTGAAGGTTTATTAAAAGTGAAGTTATAAGTTATTTTATTAGGCGTAGGTTAATTCGTTATAGAAATTAAATTATTAAATATTACTTAAAGTCTACCGAGTATTTTAGGTTATATCTTTAGTTTATTAAATTTATAAATATAGAAGTAGAACGCGATCTCTATAATTTAATTAATATATTTACTATTATTATCTATTTATGGGTAGTACGCTATAGAGTATAGTAAATCTATATTAAGTTATTTAAATAAGGTAGTTTATAGCTCTAATAGAAATTTAGGGTCTTTATTAGATATTAATACTTTTAATAAACCCTAATTAGTAATATCGAGGCGGTTTAATAATACTTTCGCCTAGTTTACCGTAGTATAAATAGATTTCCTAGGTATAAAAATTATATACTTTATAAATTTATAAGTAATTAATATTATAGTATTAAGGAGTAGAGGAATGAACTTTAGTAATATTAATATAAAGTTAATAATTAAAGTATAAAATAGTATTAATAGTATTTAGATAGGCTGTAGTACTCTATAAAATTAATATCGACGGGTTTATAAAATTAGGTATTTAGGGTAATATTTAATATATTCGCGTAAAAGACGAGTAAGGTCGTGAATATACTAGGAAGAGGTAATAATCTCGTAGTAGTATTAAAATCCTAGGTAACTATTATTATATATTAGAGTTAAAATATCTTTAGTAACTTCCGATAAAATATAGAGCCGGTAGAGCCCGGTAATTTTATCGATATAATAAATTAAATTAAAGTCGATAGTATTATTATTAAATTACTAGGGTATTCCGATAATATTACTTCTACTTCCGTAGTACATTCTAGGCGTAGTATAAAGTACGGGTTTATATCCGTAGTAAAAAGATATTTACTACGAATAAAAGATAAAGAAACGACGTCCTCACCGAGTTTATTATTATTATTAATTTACCTCGCGATCTTAACCTAGTAATCTTCCGAAGTATATTTAATTATTATATATTTACGGAATTTTAGAGATATTTTAACGAATAAGTTTATATATATTAATAAAGTATTAAACTCGGAATAGTCTAAATTAAAGAATTAATTATAGTTAAAACTTACTAGCCTTAATAGTATATTAAGGACGATATACTCTTTATTAAATTTATAGCGGATATTAAATTAAAACTATTTTAGGTATTAAGATACTCTAATTAATTTAATATTTATACGTATTATTAATATAGTCGATACTATCGATTTCTAATATATAATATTAAGAATTATAGAGTAATTAGTTTAGATTATTACGGGGTATTTAGAGGACTCTATTAAATAATATATTTTCTTAATTATTTATATAAAGCCCGTTATTTCTAGTTTAATAGGCTAGTAGTTTATTTCGGCGGAGGTTAGTATACGTAATAAGAATATAATAGGTTCGATAGTTATCCGCGAAGGTTATCTACCCTCTGGAATTATAATATCTTCTTTAATATAGAAGATTATAACTCCGAAACCGAACTCCTTTAAAGTATTTAGGTCGATTTATAAAATACTATCGGGGTTAAAATAAAATAGAATAAAGAGTATCGATAATACCTCCTATAATAAATTAAATAACTCGAGTTCTACTCGGGTTACTTCGGTAAATTTAATATATAAAGAGTAAACCTTCCGAGGGTTACTCTTAATAGGAGTTTTCTTAAGAAGTTATATCTTAAGGTCCTAAAGTAACTTAGCGATTTAAGTATAGAAATATATATAGTTACGAAGATATCCTATTAGTCCTAGGTAATACTCTAGGTTATTAATAATATAAGGGTATTATAATTATATAATCGCTCGTAGTTTATCTTTTAATATAAATAAACTAAACGAATCGATTTTCTACTTAAATAACGATATATTTATATACCCGAGGAATATTTTAGTAGGGTTAATAAAGACGCCTACTTCGACGAGGAGGGTAAAGAGTTTATATAAACTAGTAAAAAATTCTAATAAAGATCTTAAACTATAAACGACGTCGTCGACGTAAATATATACTTTATTTTTAATCGGCCGGAGAATTCTATCGATCTATCGTTATATATATATTATTGAATTTATATATCTTATAATTAGTACGTTGAAAGTCTCTTGACCGCGGTAGGTTATTATAATTTATATATATTAATAGGCTAGATATACGCGCTATTAATAAAAAAAAGACGTAGTATCGAGTAATAAGATATAGGTATATCTTAATAGATAAGTTATAATATCTATTTATAAAGATACTGGATAGGTATTTAATAGGATTAACTCGTTAAGGCTACGAATATTAACTACGATACAACTCTTTCTATTACTATTAGGGAGTATTTTCTATACTACGAATACTAGGTAATTAAAAGAGGTTAATTAAATAATCTATTTAAAACGACCCTATTAATATAGTTTATTAAAGGTACGGTCGATAACGTCCTTATCGCGGAGACCGAGTAGATATATTTTAACTTTTCCGGTAACGCGGCTTTATTAATTATCCCGTAGTAGAAACTTTATTTATTTATTTTTAGGGAAATTAACGAAACTTTAGTTAATTTAAAGACTAGGGAAATCGTTTATAAAATTAAATAATACTTTAGTAGTAAGTTTATTATTATAGATTATAATACCGTTAAAGAACTTCGTTTCTATTATAACTATAATAAAATTTAAAGATATAGTATTTATAATTATAAAATTCGATAAATTTTACTTTTATAGTAGTATAGGAACTAGTATATTAATCGAAGGTATAAGTATATTAATAATCGAGGTTATTGATACTAGGACTAATATTACTATTAAAATAGATTAAGAAAGTACCGAAGCTATTATTAAAATAATAGTAATAATTACGATAGTAGTAAATTTCTTAAACTAGTTTTTACTCTTTAAAGGAAACTTGGCGAGGTCGAGTTCTATAACTATATAAAAGTAATTATTATAATTAATTTCTACTACGGAATTAAAGTAAAGTTTACGCGGGATTTAAATAACGTAATTTAATTTATTCTTAGTAAATATACTAGATATTTTATAATTAATAAGGTATATAAATAAAGTAAGATTTACTTACTTAATTAATTCGAATAAAAAGTCGCGATTATCTAAGAAGTATATTAGGTATATAGGTACTATTATCTCGCTATAAAGTAGTACTACTACGACGTATTTAGAATAGATATATCGGCGGATATATTCACCTCGTTAACTTGAGTTAATATTAATAGTAACGTTATAACTATTAATATAGACTAATTTCTTAATAATATCGATTACGATTTTTTCTAGTAAAATAATATCGTTACTAATAAATATCTTAACCTTGAGGTCGTCGACTAAATATATTTTATATTTAATATATATTAATATTTTATTTCCCTAGTTATCTACCCTAGGAAGGTAGATTAGGATAATAACGAATTCGTTAATCTTATACTTTAAAGTACCGATACTACGGACTCGTAGAGGCGAAGTTATCTTCGAGATCTTTATATCGGGAGGTAGTTATAATTTAGTCTAGACTCGGTTACTTAAATTAATACTATAGCCGGTATTTAAATAGATACCGGTAATATCGTTAACGGGGTCTAGTAGTACTTTAGCCTCGATATAATTAAAACTTCGAAAAATATATCTTGAACTAACTTTATTTAGGGGTATTTAAGAATTAATAATTAATTTAAATTCCGAGGTTATCGATTTAGATAATAAAATCTAGTTAATAATCTAAAGAGCTAGATCTACTAGCTCTTATAATTTAATTAGTTTTACTAAATCTATTAACTTTACCGAATAATTAATACGGATATATTTATGAAGTTTCGATTTCGATAGGAAAGATTCGTTATAGTTACGGTAATAAATTTCGATATTAACGAAGTTAGTAAATAGCTCTAGTTTAGGCTCGTTAATAAAGTCGATAATATTATTATAATAAAACTCGTTATTTTAATTATCCTAGCTAGTGTATTAATAGTTAATATTATATTAATTTTATTTATAAACGGGGTTTTTAACTTTATAATTTTAATAAAATTAATAAAATTAATCTTAATTCTCGTTAATAGTAGTTTAATAAATAGTTATCTTAGGTTAATAATTATTATTTTATTATTACTAGAAAGTCCTAGAGTTATTTCGATAACCTTAGTACTTTTAATTATCTCTTCTCGGAAAGCGCTAGAAGCTACTTTACGGTCTTTATATATTCGACGACGTCGAATTTAATACGTTTAGAGGGGCGGTAAGCTAGAGAGGCTAATAAAGTATATTTAACTAATAAGGTAGTTAAATATTTAATTATTAAACGTAGAGCCGCTACTACTCTAGTTAATAAATATATAAATTATTAAATTACTAATAATAAGGAATCGTCGGCGAGTCGTAAATTTATTAATTATTATAAGGAAATTAGGTAGTACCGAAAGACTATTAACTCTAAAATAAATAAAAGTTAAAAAAGTTAAATCTATACTTACTACGTTATTATTATTATTATAATTAACCTTAGTTAGGCCGGTTATTAAAGGGTTATCGAGAATTTATTTTAAATTAAATATCCTTCTTTAATTTTAGAATCTAAATAAATAATAATATAATAATATTTATACTAGGCGGATCTACGAAAATACGAAATTTAATAATAATACTTTAATAAACGAAAATAAACTAGTTTTCGACGTTATTAATTTTAATAGATTTAGTATATCGAATAACTACCTAGACGTAGCCAGCTAGCTCTCGTCGAGTACGAGTATTATATAATATATACTTCTTATTTATAAAGTATACTAGGGCTATACCCGTAACTTCTTTAAAATAATTAATTAAAATAATATATTATTCTTTAATATTATTCTTATTTATACGAAGGCCGACTCTCTCGAGGTTTAATAATTTAGTAGAGTATTAAACTAGTACTACTCCTCTAAATAAAGTATTAAGATTTATATAGACCGTAGGAGTACCTTTAAATATTAAGAGATTACGAATATATTCGATAAAAAGGATAACGCTTTTATAGTATATATCTCGACCGACTATAATAACGTCGCCTTCGCTATAGGATTTATTTAGGTATAGATTAAAATAACTAAAATTACTAAAATTCTATCTACTACTATTAGGAGTAGTTTTACTATTAGTATTTAATTAACTTTAAAGACCTAACGGATTTAAAGAACTTTATTAAGTTTATTATAATAACCCCTATACCGTTATTTAGATAACTCTTATAAAGTACTATTAAAATTAGTCTACGATTATATTCTAAAAGTTAAATATTATATTACTAAGTTTAATTAACTAGATAAAAATACCTTTCTTAATAGATATAATTAATATATATAAAAGTTATCGAGTATATAAGCCCGAAGAGTCCGACGGGGTCGGTTTAGGTATATAATTTCTCAATAAAATATTATTAATAAATAGTAGAAGGTAGTATTAAATTTATTAATTAATTTTTAAACTTTCTCGAAGCTCTTAAATTTAGCCTACGAATATATTAATAACTCTTTTAAATATAGATAAATCCGTAGACTATTAATAAAAATATATAGGTAAATTTACCGAAGTTACTCGATTCGTTTATTTAGAAACTAGGGCTCTATTAAAGACTAGGCGATAATAATATTTAATAATATAGTCGATTAAATAGTCTATAAATTCCGGAACTTCGTCGGTATATACTCGGTTAATAGCGTTAACGAAGTTAGAGATCTAGAAGGTAAATAAGATATATTTATTAATTAAATAAAGAAGGTAAAAAGCTAGCTTAATAATAAAAACCGATAATATCGATTCTATAAAGTTATTAGTAAGGTTATTTACGTAGAAATACTATTTACTTTAATAAACCTAGATAGACTAGGGTTCGTCGAGGTATAAATAGAAAGCGGCGAAATTAAAATTAATATACTTTAATATATCTCGGATTTAAAGGCTACTACCTTAGTAGTTTAAAAATAATAATAACGAATTATAGAAAGGAAGAACTAGTAGAGTAACTTTTAAAATTATTCGATAATTAATTAATATCGAATATAACCGTTACTACTATATTATTATAATATAAACTAGTTATTTATAAAGTAGTAAAAATTTACTATTCTATATACGAGCCCTATATACCTAAGGTACTAGTACTAGTTATATATAACCTAGTTAATTAAGGAATAATAACTAATATATTAAAGTACTATAATAATATCTATTTAATTTATACTTCGTATATACTAAATAAAAACTCTTAACTAATTACTCTATTTTATATAATATATATTATAATTTATTTATAATATCTATACTCTACTTTATTTATACCGAGTATATATTACTATAAATTATAGTTATTAAAATATTTATTATTTAAAATAATATTACTACGGCCGCCTATAATATCGAATATTAATTAAATAAATTTTAGGTAAATATATATTAAAAATATATAACGTATATATTAAATATAGATTTAGTTCGAAGATAATAATAATAGTAACGATAATAACGATAATAATAATTCTAAAATTAACGAGTTAGAGGGTTTAAAAGAAGGGGGTAAAAAATTAAAATTAATAAAAAACTTTCTCTTTATAAATTTTACTCCTATTAATTAACCCTTTAATATAATATCCTAGGTATATATTAAGTATAAATAAATTATAATTTAAATAACGAGTATTCTAGTTAATAGAAATTTTAATTATTATATAATAATTAAAGAAGTTTAGGACTACTTTAATATACCCGAATATCCCGATATAAATCCCGATAGAATCCTTTATTTTATATATATTAAGTCGAAATTTAATAGAGAAAATCATTATAATATTATAAATTTATTCGAGAAGTATATATTTAAGATATATATAATATATATTTAATTTAGACTAAACTTTACTAAAATATTATTAAGATTTAATTCGAATATAAATAGGTTAATAAAATATTAAAAAAATTAATTAAGGTACCGCTTTTAATTAAAAATAATAAAAAGACTTAATAAATAACGGCCTAGAAGAGAGTATTTATATATAATAGGATTAAATATTATTAATATATTTATTAGGATATACTTACTTTATACCGAGTATATAATCGAATTAGAGTTTAGAATATTAATAGGTTATAATTAAATTCCTTTTTTAACCGCTCGATATATAAATAACTAGTCGATTAACGACTTAAAGAATAAATCGAATATTAGTATAATACTTTCCTTAAAGGGTAGTATATATAGGGTATATATTATATATATTTAATAACCGAGATAATAAAGTATAAAAACCGATAACCGGTAACATTCGAGCGTAATAATATAAATAGATATCTTATATATACGAAGTTTATATTAATATTATAAAGTCGACCTTTATAGGGTATTTATTAAATAGTAATTTAAAATTATAATATTAAATAGGATTACTCCTCGTTATAATTATATAAATAGATTTATTTTACCTTCGAGTATTAATTAAATTCGGGGTATAATCTATATAAAAGAATTATACCTATATAAGATATTTAATAAATAGTCGTTTTAAATATAATAAGTTATCTTCCTTAATCCTAATATATATTTAATATATATTCGGTATATATTTAATATAGGTAGGGTTTACCTACTTTAAAGCCGGTATAATACTTTTATAAAAATATAATATACGTTTTAATCTTTATATCCCGAATAATTAAAATTATTTCCTATTCCTTATATTAGTTATACGCGGATTATATATATATTATTTATTATATTTAATTAAGCTACCTAAGGATATCGCGGAAGATATTATTATTATTATTAAATAATATAATTTACTAGATCTAACTATAGGTAAATTTAATATATACGGAGTAAATATTAAAAATATATATTTATGATATATAGAGCGTTTTATAATATCGCTCTTTTTTATAAATTTTAAATAAAAATATAATTAAAACTCTCTACGGGCGATATATAAGAGTTTTAATATTAAAGATTATATTTCTATTTTAATTCGAAAATAGAGATTATTAAAGTATAGAGCTAGTATATACCTAGTAGGTACGAAGTTTATATTTATTATATATACGACTTATACTTCGATAAATATATAGCGCGAATTTACTTTTAATTAATAAAAAAATAATATTAAATAATAAATTCGTTCGATTATTTATTTCGACGAAGAGTATTATTTAATTATATACTATATATATATAGGTTAAAATATTCCACGAGGTCTAATATATAGAAATAAACCTAGCGTTTAAAATAATAAAGGGAAAAATTAATTTCTTTTTACTTTTATCCTAGAACTCCGATATTAACTATATATATAATATATACTTTTCTTATACTCCGTATATACTTAAAAGTTAATAAAGATCTACGTCTACTACTATATATTTATAAATTTTAAGATATATTAAATATATTATCGAATATTTATAGAAACGTTTAAAGTATTTAAAGAAATATCTCGATCGAGTATTAAATTTATATATATTACCCCGGGCTAGGGTTTATATATTATAATAATAAATATAAATATAAAGTAAACTCTAGGTTAAGTTTAGTATAAATTATATATATATAAAGTATATATTAATAGGCGTAGGATTCGGGGATTTCCTTTATAATTTTAACTTTAAACGGGAATAAGATAAATATCTTTAATATATATTAATCTTCTATTAAATATATATTAAATATAACTTTCGAAAAAAGTATCCTAATTATATAATTCTTTATATAATTAGTTAGATATAAGAGGCTAAAATTATAAAGGAGTTAAAAACGAAGATATATAATATAAACTTTATATATCCCGAGTTTAAATTATAAATTAATAATAAAAAGGCGCTCTAAATTCTTATAGGATTTACGCCCGAAATATTAAAGATATTAATTAAATAGTAGGATTACACTCGAAAGAATATTAGAGTAAAGAAGAGTAATTATTTTTCGGATAATACCTTTACGAGCCGAAAATTAACTATATTTAATACTTATTTTAAATAAGATATATATATAATATATATTTAATATATATTAATTTTATAAGGTATAAACTTCGTTCTTAAAAGATATTTATAAAGAAAGATATAATAGAGTAATAAAGAGTCGATTAAAATTAAAAGAATAATAACGAGCCCTTATATATATTTAAAGTAATAAAAAAGAATAATAAATTTTAATTACGATTAAAACTAGGTATATACTATATATATACGTAATATTATATTTATTCTAATTATAAATAAAAGAGATTAATAGGTTATAGCCCAATAGTTTTAAAATTTAAAGTTTTTATAAAACCCCCGAAACTCTTATAATAGCGCGGATATTATAGTCGAGAATAATACTCGTTTTTAATATAAACCGAGTATAAACTTAATTGATTTTATTATAATTATTAAGACTCCTTCTTTTATATCTTTTAATTCTAGTAATAATATTAATTTTAATCGTAGCGCCTTTTATAATTTAAATAATTATATTGTCTATAATTTAAATAGTCGTACCGCGAGTTAAACTCGTAAATCTTAAATATAGGCTAGTAAAGGAGCGCGTATATACCGAGTATATATTAAATATAAATATATACTACCCCCGTTATCGCTATCGCGGGGGATTATATTAAGCGGGGGAATTCGAAGATATATATATATACCCTCGGCTTAAGAAACGGATAATTAAATATATATAATATATATATAGAGTATATATTAAAAGATTATAAAGTTTAAACGAAAAGAGAAGGAGTTCGAGTTAAATTAATAATTTAAAAATTTAAAGGATTAGAATATAAACTTTATAATTAATACTAACGTAGTATATATCTAGTATATATTAACGGCGTAAAATTAGTTTATTATTTAAAATAATAATTCTACCTCTTTTAACGAGCCTATTAATTATAATAAAACTAAAGATAAAAATAAGGATAATTTAGACCTAGAATATATTTAATATATACTCGGGATATATATCACGGTTCTATTATAACTTGGCGTACTAGAACGTAGATAGCTAGTATAAATACTATAAGTACGTAGGGCTAGTATAAATAAATAGTAACTCTTTTACCATATATTAATTATATACTACTATATTACAATATAATAGTAACGGCTTTATTCGATATTATTAATTATCGAATAATTCATTAAGAGCTTCTTTATTTATAAAACTTCCGTTATTTATTTATAAAAGCCTTCTTAGGCTAAGACTAGAGTAACCTCCTATTTATATAAATATAACTACTACTATACCGAAGCCTTCTATAGGACGGGAGCTATTAGTATAAAAAAGATTTATACTTCTCTTTTTAAATATACTAGTTCTTAAAGCCTTCTATAATCTTTCTTATTTTATTAAACTAGTTTTATTTATATATAAATACCCCGCTCTTATTTATTTAAATAAAGTTTCTTAATAAAATAAAATCGATACCGCCGGTACCGAAGCTTTTTAAACTAGTTTTATAGTTTCTTTACTTTACTAATAAGCGAATTCTACTAGTTTTCTAGATTTTAGATTTTATTAAAACTACTAGCCGAGTATATATTAATAAGATCCCCGAGCTCGTAGACTATTTAGTTAATTATATTACTAAATATTATCGTCGCCTAGTCTCTAGTAGAGTACTAGCCTCTAGACGAATTATTCGAGTTATTTCGGTAGAGTTACTTATTTATTTATACTAGTAATCTACCGACTTTCCGGTATTTCGAAAAGTTATTACTACTTTTATAGCCGAAATATAAAAGTTTCGAGAAGGCCTAAAGATTAACTAGTAAATTTAATAATGTTTTCCTTCTTTTATAAATAATACCCTAATTAAGAGTTTAATACTAGAATTAATACTATCGGAGTTTATAAACTTAAATAATACTAGACAGCCCTTGTATATATCTACTATCTCTATTAAAGAAGGTATTTTTAGCCAGCCGATCGGGCCTAATAATATAATATTTAACTTCTAAAATATAATTTTAGATTAATTCTAATAATACTTTATAAAAATAATTTAAACCGTAGTTTAGTAATTACTACCGTAGAGCTTTTAAGATCTACTAGGTCCCTAGGGTCCGTTAAATACTAACGGTAAAACTATTTCCGGTATTAATAGATAGAATTTTAATAACCTCGGCTACTTTAACCCGTACCTCGACAAGTCGTATAATAAAAGTAACGTAGTCATAATAGGCCGTAACGTATACTACCGAAGTATTATTCTATTCGTCGAGTATATTCGTAATTTTATTATATTAAAGGGTATTACTATAATACGGACGAACCTTAATACCTCGTTTAAGAGAGTTACCTTAATTTAATATTTAACCGAGTTATTTAACCTCAAGAGAGTTAGTTTATAAATTAATAAGAATAATATTAAAGAGTAGTATATCGCTTTTATTAATTATTTTAAAGAAGTTACTAAAGTAGTACTAATTTATTTAATAAACAAGAAGTATACTCTTTATAACGCGTATACTAAGCGAGAACTTATAGGCTATATTTAGGCGGTGATCCGGTATATTAAATTAACGAAAATTAATAATATCGAGAACTAGTTAATATTCGCCTATTAAGATATAGCCGCCGAGTTTCGTACCTTTATAGATCCGCCTAATATAAATATAATAGTATTTTTATTTATATAAACCCTAGAGCTAAAGAAAGACATATAATTTAAAATAAAGTGTAGATTATTAATATTCTAGAGATCGTAGGGCCAATATTAATAACTTTAATAATATAATAATAAAAGCCTTCGATAGGGCTTTCTACTTTACGGGAGTAATAATCGTTAAAATTAATAATACTTTAGTTATTAACCGTCGAACTTTTATTCTTAATCCTTTTATAGTAGATAATAGTAATTTTCTAGCCGCTAGTAGTTATAACCCTTCTTTACTCAAATAAGTTAATTTATTAATAACTATAACTAATAGTATAGAAATTAATAAAACCCTCGTTATACTCCTTAACCGTAAGGTTAATAAATTACTCTACTACCTCCGCGTTAATAACTATAAATTACGGGCGCCCTAAGTATATTAGGTTCGACTTTAATATCCGCTACACTAACTTAATAACCCTAAAACGGGTTTTAAAGAAATCGTTATTAAAGTAAACCCTAATAGTAGTAGAATAATTACTATAATAAGGTTATAACCTATTAAGTCTTAATTAAGGATAAAAATACTAAAGTCAATTAGTAAATCGATAGTATCGATAGTAATAAATTATACTACGCTAGCGAAAACCCAAATTATTATAAAAAGGAGAGTAATTTTTATTATAATAATAACTTTTTTAAGAAAGAACCCTTCGCTAGCTTTATTAATATTAAGATTTATTACTATAATTATAATACCTCTTTCTTATCCAAGACTAAGTTATATAAGTATTTTCGAAGAGGATATTTACCGAAGGTTTCCGATAAAGTTATAAATCTTAATAGGACTATAAAGCCTTCTATTAATAACCTCGATAAACCTAGTATACCCGTCTACGCTAATACTATAACTATTAAAATTATTAACTCTAATTTATTAAACGTTACTATACTTAGTATAGGATTCGCTTTCCGAGATTAAAATTATATTTATATACCCGTCAGACTTAATTTAATTATTAAAGAAAAAAATAAGGAGATTTATATTAATATAGGATATAGCGTTACTTTAGTTAATAAACTTTAGATTTTATTTTAGCTACCCGATATATAAATTAGGAAAATAACCTTACCTTTATAGTATATTAAAAGTATTAACTCTACTATTTATAAAACTAATAAATATATTATTATTCTAATTTATATCCCCGGCCTTAAAGCTAATAGTATAAAAGCGCTATATTATATATAAAGAGAGATTCACTTTATTAGCGACCTAAAAGCGAAAATACTTATTAATAATAATATTATTAGACTAGAAAAGATCGTTATTAATATTTATAATAATAAAGTATATATTAGAAACTACGGAGTTATTATCTTTATTACGACTTATTAACGAGACTAGTATATACACCGTCTAATTTATACGCGATAGGTATTTACTATTCTCTTATATATTAAAATTATATTTCTAGTCTATACCTTAATAGGCCTACCGAAGGATAAAGATTTTATCTTCGAATTTATAGTCTAGGTAAATTTAATACTTTATATTTATTTAGTCGACTTTAAAGTCGGATACGTTTTTATAAAAAATAAAATCGATATTATTATTTATATCCCACGAAGGCTTCGCCTAGGTATATTATATAAAATAAATTATTAAAATATTTATTTCGTTAAATTATCTATTTCACCGAAACCTTCCGCGAAATATATTAACCGAGGTTATAAAATACCCTAAAGGTCGACGAGCTAGATTAAGAAAATAATTATATTTATTATAATAATAGCTTTTAGTCTTTCTACCCTCGTTAATAATATTATTTTTAATACGAGTTTCGCTACTTTAGTAAACCCGGCTACCTACGCTAGCTTAAACTCTATTAACTCGATAAACTCTAATATAACTTCGGAGATTAAATTTTATAATAATATTATAGTTTTTAATAACCCTAAAGAGATAAGGGGTTTATTAAACCTAGTTAATAATTTCCTTATATTATAAATCGATAAGGGCTTCGTTAAAGTTAATTAAAAAAAAAAAAAAAAGATTCCCCTCCGCGATAATTAGTAAACTAGGCTTCCTAGTAATAACCGTACTAAAGTATACCCTCTCGGTATTAGAGATAAAGTAATCGTCGATAAAACTTTTAATAAACTATAAAAATAGGGTCGTCTAGAATATATAATTTAACTAATACTTTTTAGTTATTTAGTCTTTATAATATAGAAAACTCTACTAGATAATATACGTAAAGGTAGAGTAATTATAAATATATATAAATCTAATAACTTTATCGTCTCTAATATCTATTTAATACCTCTTTAATTTAATATTATTATTAGGCTACTAGAATATACGTATTTATTAATATTTAATATATACTCCTTCTTCTACTAGTAGCTAGTATACCGTAATTATAAATATATATTTATAGTAGTAATATATCGCGGTTAAAAGACCTTTAACGTACTTATTATAAGTTATATAAATTTAATTATATATATATAACGCTAAATTAATAGGATTCTACGCCCTATTAAAGCCTTCGCTTAGGTATATATCGACGATATAATTACCGGCTCGAAGTCTTTTATAGAGTATATTATATATTTATAGTAACTTTTCTAACTCCTAGTTAATATTAATATTATTATAGTATTTAAGAAAACGTTCCTAGGCTACCTAAACGTTAATCTATTAAGACGAAGAGTTAATTTATTTGATATAATAATAATTAAGGATAAATTAAAAGTTATTAATACCCTTAATTATCCTAATACCCTCGGAGACTTTAAGTATTATCTTAATCTTATAAACTACCTCCGTAGCTCGGTATATTATTATATTTAATTAATAGAGCCGTTATAGGACTTAAAGATAAACTTATTTAAAGAAACTTTAATTAAGAGTAATTTATATAAAACTTATTTATCTCGCTACCGCCTACTACCGCTAACTACCCGTAAGGAAGTAAATCTTAGAAGTCTTTAATAAGTTTTATCGACGGTATCGATTCTAGTTTATTTCGACCCCGATAGAGTTTTATAGATTAACCTCGATATTTCTTAAAAATAGGGCTTTAGTATCCAAATTTTCTATATAAAAAAAGATTACGGAACCGAACCGGGAAGGTAACCTTTACGGATTATTATCGAGCCGATTATATTCTTATCTAGAGTTTTTATCTCTACCGAGAAGAACTACTAACCTACCGAGTTTAAAATAACGGGGTTTATATAAATAATTAAGAAAATTAAATACCTAATAGAGTCGTCCCGGTATATAGTCGTTATATAGACTAATTACTCTATTATATTTAATATTATAAAATAGTCCTTTATTATAACGACTACGTCTATAATAAGAATAAACGTAAGGTTAATTAGGGCCTCGTAGTATCTTCGATAATTCCGTCTCGATATTAGATATAAACCTAGTAAGGAGTATATTATATTAGATACTTTATCGAGGCTTACGAGCTTTAGCCCCTCGACTCTATTAAATAATTATTTAAAGCTAGATATATTTTACGGCCGTATATCCTAGAGCCTCGCTAGTAACGACGAACTCTATATATATATAACTACCCTCGTCGAAATGAATAACGACTTCCGTTTATATATAGTACAAGGCTATATAAAAGACCTATATTAAACGAGAATTATTAAATTAATTAATATTAATACTAGGAGGCGCTTTATATAAATAAAGTTAATAGTATTTATTCCTACTACGAGAGCTATTTTTACTACGGACCCTACTACGGAAATAAATTTAATTAATACTAGCGCGGTCGCCGAGCTTTCTTTTATTCGTGGTACCTCTAATTTTTCTATAAATCTAATCTTCTACGTTAATAAATTTACTAGTTTTAAGCGACTTTATATTTCTTAGTCTTTTATAAAGAAGATCTTAAGTATAATTTACGGCGTTAAATATCTAGATTTTAATAAGTACTTCGAGATTATTTCTAAATTATAATATATTTATAGATTTATAAAATAGCTCCGTATATATATTAGATACTACCCTAACTACCTAGTACTATAGACTCGTCGACACCGTTTATATAATATTATATAATTAATTAAAAGCCTATTTATCTCGTTCTATATATTTATACTCGACTAGATCCTAACTATACTAGTAATTACGGAAGACTTCGACTATACTATAACTATTATATATAAGTTTACTAAGTATATTATATATATCCTAGGTAAATCCACTTAGAAGGTTAGTAATTAAACTATTATATTACTAAACTACTTTAATATCGGCGACTAGGGTATATTTAAAATACTATTATCGGATAAAGACTCTAAGTTCCTAAACGACTTATAGAAGGTTATATTTAAATATCTCGGAGTTAATTTATTATACTCGACGGCCTATTACCCTTAAACGGACGGAAGTAACGAATATACTAATTAAATAACCGAAATAATACTACGATTCTATATATATACTCTACAGAACCTATTACTCTAGCCTACGGTACTTCCGCGTATCTAGACCCTATTAAATAATTCATTTTCTTCGACGACGTCGAAGGCTCCTAATAAGGTTTTATATAGTTTTATTCTAAATAAACCTCTCGACCTACTAGATATAGGAATACCTATAGTACTATAATAAATTTATATCCGTATAAAAGTAATAAATACTATTAGCTTCGTATAAATAAATTAGAAATACTACTATAACCGTAACTATTAACCGATATACTTTAAAAAAAGAGAGAAGGTTTTATTATATCTTTATAAAAAATATTCTATACCCTAAATTATTATAACTATTAAAGTATAGAAACTAGGTTAATAGTATATTAAACTATTTATAGTCCTAAATAAAATAAGAAGATAAGTATATCGCCTAGAAATACTAGGTTACTAGAAGGTTTACCCGGTATTCTCGGTAATATAATTAGAGTTTTAACTTATTATAATTAATTTATTTAATCGCTTTACACTTAAATACTCTAACGTAGTCTACGTTAAAGGCGATACTAATAAGTATAAGTCCTAAATTATCGAATACTTATTTAATAAACGAGTATACCGTAGTAGTAGAGCTAGTAAAGGTTTATTAATAAAATATTTAATCCGCTAGTAAGGCTACGGCCCCGAGTTCGATTAATAGTATAATATTAAAAACCTCGGTAAAGTTATAGAACTCATTAATAAATATAAGAGTAATATAGTAGTTATTAGATTTAATATAACACCGTCAATTATAGCCCGCCGAAGCCTTTAGTAAATAACTATTACGTTAATACCTAGTATACTAATACCGGCTATATATACTAGATCACGGTCTACTACGCTAGGAAAGAAGGGCCTATTAAAGTTTTCCGCGGAAAAGTCGTCGAAGATATTTACTATAGTTATTCCTAAACCTAATAAGAAATAAGGTATTAAATCTAATAGGCTAGGTTATAGAAATAGTACTATAATATATTTAATATAATAGACTATATTATAGTCTAATAGGCTTCGAATTACTACTATATTAAACTATATTTACTTTTCATCTTTATTAAATTACTTTACTAACGAGGACGTTATGAGCTTCTTTTATTCGTAGTATATTATTATAGTTCTATCATAACTTGGTGTACTAGAACGTAGATAACTAACGTAAATACTATAAATACGTAGGGCTAGTACAGACAAATAGTAACTCTTTTACTACATACTAATTATATACTACTATATTATAATATACGAATATATTTTTATTATAAATTAAAATAACGAAACTCTAGATATGATTATATTATTAAAAAAATTAATATATCTAGAATTTTCGGAGTATTTATAAATACTAAAAGGTCTTCCGGTTATATAGGGAAAAGATAATCCTAAAAATTTTATAAATAAAGAAAATTATTAGAATTTCCTAGAAGAATTTAAAGATAAATAAATAGTATAGGTAGTAGTACTAGAAAGGGTAAACCCGGTTTAATCTAGTTAAAAGGATATAAATAATATTTAAATAAAGTATAAACTCGGTATATTTAATAGAAATAAATAATAAATAAATTATTAAATAATTAGTATTATATAGAAGATTTTAAAATCATTAATTTTATATATTAATTAAATAATTTATTTATTAAATTCAAATAATAAAATTATTAATATTAAATAATAAAATATATAAATTTATAAAAATACGAAAGATTATAAATAAAAGTATAATAAAATTATAATAAAATAAATAATAAGATTTAAATATATATTTTTATTAATTATTAATTTTTAATTATTATTTATAATAATTAAAAGAATTAAAAGATTTTATATTATATTATAATATAATATTAAATCGAGTTTATAATAATTTTTATATATTTAATATAATTATAATAATAATAATAATAATAAAAAGATTTCTTTTCTTCTTCTTCTTTAATAAATTAAAATAATAACGAATAAATATTTATAATATAATTACGCTTCGGATTAATATAGGGTAGGGTAGAGATTAAAATATAATCTTTATTTTAATTTAATATAAGGATTTATTAATATAGAGTTTAAAATAAAACAAAATAAAATAAAAATTCTTTAAAGATTTTTATTATATTAAAGCGGATTTTTAATAATTATTTTAATAATATTACTACCTTTATAAATATACGTATTTATAATTACTATTAATTTTATAAATATATATATTCATAATTATTATTACCTTTATAAATATATATATTTATAATTATTATTATACTTTATCGGCAAGTCCGGAAACCCCGATTTTTGCGTATTTTATACCGAAATTATATAAAATACTAGAAATGCGTATCTGCTCATGTCCCGTATTCTAAGTACATTATGTACCGATTAAGCAGCGATATTACACCGATTTAGCAACTTTTTTTTTTTTTTTTTTTGAACTTTAACTTTTTATAGTATCTAGACTAGGGCCCCCACATAGGAATATAAATATCTTACTAAATCTATTTTTAGCCTAGATTCCGAATTTTTAATTAGATTTTTACTAGCGTTGCCCTATAGGGCTATAAAGCTACTTTTAGGATTAAGTTTAGCGCTCTCGCGCAGACCTTAACTCTAACTTAAAAATCTTGGCGCTAAGATTTGCCAAGGCTGCAAAATGCGCATTTTGCACCGATTAAGCAGCGATTTTACAGAACTGTTTTTCCGGACTTGCCGATGTTATAAATATATATATTTATAATTATTACTATTTTTATAAATATATATATATATAATTACTACTATCTTTATAAATATATATATTTATAATTATTATTATTACTACCTTTATAAATATATATACTTATAATTATTATTACCTTTATAAATATATATATTTATAATTATTATTATCTTTATAAATATATATATTTATAATTACTATTATCTTTATAAATATATATATTTATAAAATAAATACTCGGACCTATAATTATTTAAATTAATATTAAAATTATTATTATTATTAATTTAAAGTTAGATATAACCGAAAATTATATTAAAGATATAATTTAATTCGTTTATTTTAAAATTAAAGGGACGTTTAAATAATAATTTAATTAAAAATTAAAAATTAACTTTTTTTAAATATTTATTAATATATTTTAATATTAATATTTTCCTTTAAACTAATTATTTTATTCTTAAAAATAGTTTAATTTGAAATCGGTTAAAAGATAAAAAAATAAAGAATAATAATAAATATTATTTTAATTATAATAATTATTATAATAATCGTCTCTTTATAATATAATTTATAATATATCTTATTATTAATTTATAATAAGGGTAGTAGTAGTTATAAATACGCGTATATTTATAAAAATAGTAGTAGTTATAAATATATATATTTATAAAGGTAGTAGTAGTTATAAATATATATATTTATAAAAGTAATAGTAATTATAGATATATATATTTATAAAGGTAGTAGTAGTTATAAATATATATATTTATAAAGATAATAATAGTAGTAGTTATAAATATATATATTTATAAGGGTAGTAGTAATTATTAATATATATATTTATAAAGATAATAATAGTTATAAATATATATATCTATAAAGGTAGCAGTAGTAATAGTTATAAATACGCGTATTTATAAAGATAGTAATAATTATAAATATATATATTTATAAAGATAATAGCGTTATTAAAATAATTATTAAAAATTTATTTTAATATAATAAGGATCTTTAAAGGATCTTTACTTTATTTTACTTTAATTTAAAATAAAGATTAAACTATAATCTCTATTTTACGACTTATTTTATTTTATTTTATATTAATATTCTCTTTAAGAATCCCTATATTAATCCGAAATATAAATATATTTTATATATATTTTATTATTTTCTTTATTATTTTTATTATTTTGATATATAATTTATATAATTATATATTTTATTATACGACTTTAAAATTTATAAAATAAATTAATTTTTTTATAAAAATTAAAATAAAAAATAATTAAAAAATAATTAAAATTAATAATTAATAATTAATAATAAAAAATAATTAAAAGATTATTATAATTAATAATTAATAATTAATAATAAAGGAAATAAATTATTAATAGATTAAAATTTTTAACCGAAGAGGTTTCTTTAATAATTAATAAATATTATTATAAAATAATTTTATTAAAAAATTATTTAAAGAACTTCTTTATTAATAAAATAATTATATTAAAATAAATATATAAATTAATTAATTAATTAATTAATATCTTATTAATATTTTTATATAATTTATATATATTCTTATATATATATTTTATTATTATATTTATATATAATTTATATATAAATAAAAGAATAAATTATAAATAAAGATAAGAATAAATTATATATAAAAATAATAATAAATTATTATTATATTTATATATACTTTTTTATTAATTATATATATAATTTATTATTTATTTTATATATAATTTATTCCTATCTTTATATATAACTTATTCTTTTATTTATATATAATTTATTCTTCTCTTTATATATAAATTATTTATATTTAATATTTGAAGATTAATTTAATTTAAATTAAATTAATTATAAAATTTAATAATTTTTAATTATTATTTTTATTATCTTAATTTTAATATTATTTAATAAAATATATATATAATTATATTTAAGAATAGTATTAAATTATTAATTAATTATATATATACCGCGGAATAAAAGAAAAAGGAATAAAATTAATTTTTATTCTTTTCTTTATAATAAAGATAAGAATAAATAAAAGATAAAAGAAAAAAAGAAAAAAAGATTTTTAATTATTCTTAATTTTTTTACTCTCTTTATAAAGTTATTTTATATATAATTATATACTTTATTAAATAATATAAAGATTAGGATAATTAAGAAAATAGTAAAAAATAT
>JAABUK010001003.1_pt1 | contig 55992 bp, 65 predicted proteins | sample 5559141 | NCBI WGS metagenome assembly JAABUK01 (sample SAMN10711869, study PRJNA513367) | rock metagenome | isolation source: Antarctica rocks | place: Antarctica: Victoria Land, Pudding Butte nord | collected 2016-01-03 | reverse complement strand
AACGCGGAAAGTAAATTCATCATCATATAAATCTCCGCCACTTGATCCCCAAAGCCGCCTAGCTACCCTTAAACTTTCCCACGCCTCGTCTTCCCCACCATACTCACTCCGCGACACTCCGCACATGACTCACACCCTCTTGGCCCCCGGCATATAATAAAACCACGCACACCCTCCTTCCCTCTCTCTCTCTCTTTCTTTCCTCAATTCTCTCTCGCTAACACCCCCACTCCCAAAGAGTATGCCTGGAGGGATTGGACTGGGACCGGACCGGAGGGGAACGGACGGGGATTTCTTTTCTTTTGAACTTATTTAGCGTGTTCGCGTTGTCGGTTTTTGGGGCTATGTAGCTTCTTAGGCGTAACTGTAGTAGGCTTTATGCGGTGCCATGGGGTAGATGGTATGAATAGCAATCAAATATCTTCTGCTTTCCCAATCGCGGGTAGTCTGTCTTCCTGAATCAGCTTGAAGAGTGTGCCTGGGAATAAGTTATTCGTAGTCGTAGACATCTATAGCATCAGCCACTTTCTTGTAGAAGTGGGATTCCGCTGAGCTTACCGGGGTATGTTGTGCTATGAGGAATCGTCTTGTTTGTACTGTGTTTGAGCTTATCAAGTATATATGTTCGGTCACCCTTCCGTGCTGCTGTGAGAAATTGAGGCTTCGCTGGTTATTTGCCCGACTCATGTGGTTGTATGATGATTTGAGCGAGAGCCAAAGCATGGAATATTTTACAAGGGGTTGAATGCGGAGGATGACTGCAAGATTATTTCGAGACAACGCGAAGCGTTCCACTTTAGGATTCGTTGAGAGCTTAATGAATGGCAGCATAATCGCTACGCTCTCTTCCATGCCTGACGTTCATTGTATGTGCTTCCATACGTGAGCTGCAACAATAGTATATCTGGTGGTAAGGAAATAGTTACGTGGGAATCACAACGGTCATTCTGCGCTGGAAGCTAGACACATGTCCGATCGTGCTGGCTGAACACAAAGGACAACATCTGGCGCGATCTACGATCGCCTCAGGCTCCTTTCATGTACCGCTTCCTGGACTCCTCCATCGCTTTGAACTCCTTTTCGCAACCTTTGATGCAATACGGATCAGGTATGAACCAATCTTTGCCTTCGCAATGTTGAGGATAAGCATTCAACTTCCCGCCCTTGTACTCGTGGGTAGTCACAGATCGGAATAGAGCAATGTCACCCTCGTTAGGCAAGAAATCGACAGGGTCGATGAACACACTTAGCGTCACAATTCTCTCGGTACTTGGATCCGCGATGTGGATGTCGCGGTATAGGGGAATGTCCTTGCGCCTGTTTGTATGGTCGTCCACGGAATCGATGAGAGCCAGGACGTCGATGGTCTTGTTCCGAGAGGCGTTGGTTCCGGTCACAGAAGCTAGAGTGGAGAGGCGAAGTGGGCGAAATATTGGTTGCAGGGGTTTCCCAGCTTTCATGGCCTTTTGCGCGTATGGTGTGAAAGAGCGACATTCCACATGCTCTATCTCATCGCCGATTTTGTGGCATAGGCGATGATGCTCCGCGGCGGCGGCCTCATACCATTCGTGTGAACGTGAAGATTCGGGTTCCAGCGCAGTGTTCAGGGTGGCCTGGGCGCCAGTCCGTGCGACTTTGTTTGGTCGAACATCACCGCGAGCTTCATCAGCAATTGGCTCAGCGCTCTTCTTGCGCTTCTTTCCATTGTAGTGGCTAAGGGTCGATGGATTCGCGCTTCCACTCTTATCGGCTTCCAAGCGTCCGTCGTCGCCAATAGAATAGAGATCCGAGATTGCAAGATATCTGTCATCAAAAGCTTTAGACACTCGTGAGAATGAGGTTGGAATATGAGCATCTTACCTCACCTCACCTTTGCCATTCAACCGCTTGGCAGTGGCTAGCTTGTAGTCTTTCAATACAACGTAGGACCCCTCTTGAATATCAAGTCGTGTTAGGTACTTGTGTAGTCGTCGTTTGACTAGAGCTATCGAACATCTGTTTCAATATACCGGAATGTACAGTAGTAAGACAAGACAAACCTTGGATTGTTGTTTCCCTGTCTGTCAAGAATAAGCGGTACGCTTCATACGCGTCAGCCGATCTCGCAGCTGCAAGCTGGACGATGTTGATCTTATCAACTAGAAGCTTGATATCCGCGAAGCAGACTTTAGTACGGACTAGCTCTCTGATTACGGGCTTCAGTGCAAGGTCTTTGTTCATGAATATTATGGTGATTTATCCAAGGGTATCAGAAACACCATCCTCTTCATGTCTGATAGTGCTCTTGGTAAGTCTGGCAGAGCGAGCCGTATCACTAAACACTGCTTGAAAATGGTAGCCAGTATCCCAGTTTACGCGACACATTTGGGGTATGCGTGACCGTCCTGGCACTAAGATGAAGTCTTAGCCATAACATATCTACTTTGCCTGGACAGGACCGCTAAGCTATCTTAAGGTCAGCAATCTTATAAGTCTAACGCATAATTTAATAATATATGGCTGCTCTACTCGTAATGAGCTCACGATTGCTGCTTCATTTACTCTAATTACACGTTCGAATGCCACTTCGCCTGCCTGACCCGCACTCTCAACGCCTTTTACCCGTTCAAGTGGTATTCTCGGTGACGCTTGACCAGCGCTGATATCATTCCTCAACAGCCCTTGAGCGCTCAAGCAACAAGCACAACGCCTGATGACTAGCTCTAAATATACTCCCAATGCCCCTTACTAAACTCTATCCACACTCTCAAAGCTTTGAATTCTACTCGAATCACATTCCCAATGCCCCTTAACCCACTCAGCAATGATTTCCGTCATGCTCTGCCCTTCCATATAAACATCAGTGTCGCCCTGTACATAATCCGTGCCAAGAAACTTCAATGCCAAAAGTATATATGATTCGATGAAGTCAACGTATATAAGATCAACAGAGGCGGGATCAGCAGAGTCTTCCGAGTCTGCTGATACGGTGGGGAAATCAATGCGCGATTCGAGGCAGTTGGGCACCCGGTAGAAGGTTATAGGGGCGTGGATAGTGTCGTCGCCGTCGGAGCCGGCGTCATCGGTGGTCGTGTAGCCGGGTGTGAGATCCGAATCGTGGTTGTCGCCTTTGCCGAGTAGTAGCTGTTCAATTGGCTGGAAGAACTCCTTCTCGGCCTTGTGCACGTGACCGGCGGATTCAGGGGCCTTGAAAGCGAATGATTCGGAGGCAGACCATAGCTGAGGGACTTCCTGGTTGAGTATGAGAAGCAGGCGTTTGGCAACGCTGAATGGCACATCCTTGAGGAAGCGGAAGGCACTTGTGAACGGGCTGACGCTGTAAGTTGTATCCACGGTGAACGGTCCCTTAAAGATATCAAAGCGCAGTGCACCGGTATTGGTAAGGACCATTCGCGGGTTGTCGCTCCTCTCAGGATCACGGATCATAGTGGGGAGAACCTCTTCTTGCATCCAGCTGAAGATGCTATTTTTGCTGGGGAACGGAGCACGGTTTGTCCAGTAGTCTCGAGGTGCACAACCGTAGGTCTTATCCAGCTTTAGTATTTTGCGATCTTTGGCAATCATTGAGGAGACATTGCGACCGTGAGGAGTGGGGAAAGTGGTCTTGTTGAGGCCAGTGTGGTGGTGGAATGAGAAGAGGTTGTTGTCGATGTACCGGCGTGAGAAAGTTGGTGAAGCTGCTGGTGCTACATGAGGTCCCTTAGCATTCGTTATTCCACCAGTAGAGAGGCCGGTAATAGACATGAAGCCGATAGTCTCCATATAACGGCCACTTTCCAATGCATATGCCTTCTTATCATACTTGGCATAGTCACGAATATGGGTATGGCCACCGAAGAATTGGATTGGCACGTCCCATTGCTGTTCTCGAATGGCGCGGAAGATACTTGCAAATTCTGAGGACCGAAGGGCGACATGACCAATGACTAGGAAGAGATCCACATCTCTATCACGAATAGCTTCTTGAAACCATTTCTCCTTGATTGTGTCCTCCACTTTTTGCACAACCGTGTTGTTAGCATTACCTGTGAAGTCGTAGAGGAACGCGAAGGCAAGGACGCGAATGCCTTGGTTCTCGGTAGTGAACTTTTTGTATCTTTGCGCCAAAGGTCTCTGCTCCCCAGTCTTGGGGTCGAAGATGTCGAGGTTCGAAGCTAGATAGCCGCCGAGGAAGTTGGGCACCGTCTGGTAGTACTCGTTCTCAGACGAGGTGCTCTTGTACAATTCATGGTTTCCTGAGCAAATGACATCGATGTCTTGTTCGCCGAAGATGTCTAGGGTGTATTTGCCCTTTGGATGTGATGCATCGTAGAGCCCATTTCCTTCTATCCTGTCTCCCGTATCCACGACCAAGAGGTCTACGCCTTCATCATTGGCTTTCGCGTGGAGACGCTGAGAGAAGGATATATAATCGCCCCAGTCGGCGCTGAATGAGGGCCTGTGCTCGTGATTAGCGAAGAGCTGGAAGGATTATGCGAGGGTTTACTCTTGAAGGTGCCCTGCGTGCCAGCCGTGGGTATCTGTAGTGTGCAGAAAGTTCAGCTGGCCCCAGGGCAGATCTCTCAAAGGCGCAGAAACAGGCGGAGAGGCGGATGGTTGGGCTGCAAGTGCTGCATTCGAGGAGGCCAAGACCAAAATTGTGTAAAACATCCTAATAATCATAGCGAGGGTCTATAACGAGGATGCTTTGCGACCAAGCTTGCTCAATAGCTAATGTTTAGGCCGCAGCCTCATTGTGGTTGAACCCATGACGTCGCCGCCCAATAGGCGCCGGCGATATCAACAAACGCCGTCGGCTAAGCGAGCAAAGTCAGAACATTATTACCCATGGTCGATGTACTTTGTCGATGAGTGGGGGGGAACGCACATGTCCGTGCTGCAGAGAGCTGAGCGATGCTTTGCGAACCAGCAGACTTTCAAGGCTCTCAACGCTTTCGTGACGCCCGCCAATGATGGAGCTTTGCCCCACCAGCGTCTACGCGACCTACAAAAAGCGGAGGCGCGCAGCAAAGGAGGTGAGTCTCCCTTCCTATGGACACTGTAAGGCGTCTAACACTGCTTGAAGGTGGCGCAAAGTCTCCCATTGATGGTCGATTGATAGCCATCAAAGACAACATCTGTACTGCGGGAGAACCGACAACATGCGCCTCCGCCATCCTTAGGGGATTTCAGAGTCCATACCCAGCTACAGTAATCGAGAAGCTTGAGGCTGCTGGAGCAGTCCTTGCCGGGAAGACTAACATGGATGAATTTGGCATGGGGTACGCAATGCATTAATTCAAAGCCAGGGAGATTCCGATTGACAACTAAAAAAGGTCCCATTCTACTAATTCTACGTGGGGAGCGGTCGAAAACATGCATCGTCAGGATAGAGAAGCTTTGGCTTTATCAGCTGGAGGAAGTTCTGGTGGTAGTGCAATAGCGGTGGCTACTGGACAGTGTGACGCGTACGTTGAGGAGCATGAGAATGCACACATAAGGCTCACCATCTTAGGGCCTTGGGAACAGATACAGGGGGCTCTGTACGACTCCCTGCAGCATACACAGGCATTCTGGGCTTCAAGCCATCATATGGCATGATATCTCGCTGGGGTGTAATAGCATATGCCAATTCTCTTGACACCGTTGGTATACTAGCGCAGGACAGCTCGATGGCAAGGGACGTTTTTGGTAAGAGCATTTCCCTCTCTGGATTGAATATCCTTGGGCTAAGGTGACCCCTAGATGTGATAAAGGCCTACGATCCCCGAGACCCCAGTTCAGTCCCATCGAGCAGTCGCTCAAAGATAGCGCAAAATTTGCTGGAGCGCAAGATCCAGCTCCAATGGACAAGCACGCCGTCGCTACGCATAGGGGTGCCTCAAGAGTACAACACCGAAGAGCTCCAGCCAATCGTCAGAGAAGCGTGGTCTAAAACCCTACGAAAACTTCAAGAGATGGGTCATTCGATACATTCAATATCTTTGCCAGCTACGAAAATGGCACTTTCGGCATACTATGTACTGGCACCAGCAGAAGCCGCCTCAAATCTAGCAAAATATGACGGTGTCCGTTATGGCAATAAATCAGGCGGTCGTGAAGACACAAACAATGTTCTATACGCGGCGACACGAGGCGCTGGCTTAGGAGCAGAAGTGAAGAGAAGGATACTGCTTGGTTCTTACAGCCTGAGCGCAGCAGCCATCGACAATTACTTCATCAAGGCCCAGAAAGTCCGTAGACTGGTACAACAGGATTTCAACAATGTCTTCGCGCTTCCACACCCGCTGCTTCAACCCACGAGAAGTGCCAGATCAACCGACGCTGTTGCCCAAGTTGACATCGTTCTGACTCCGACGGCCCAGTCTTTGCCACCAAACCTTGCTTCAACAAAAGATCACTTGAGAAGCTACAGCGCTGACGTCTTAACTGTTCCTGCCAGTCTAGCTGGTTTGCCCGCTGTGAGCATACCAGTTCGCACCTTGGATGAGACCCTTTCGATAGGTCTACAGGTGCTTACGCAATATGGTGATGACCATCTAGCACTTGATGTCGCGAATATCGTGGGAAAATTCGATGGACGATGAGTAAATAGAGCCCGTCTGGCTGGGGCCTTGAGTTACACATCATCATAACCAAAACCACATAGAGCGCGGATGTTGAAACCAGTATGAACTGTGTCTAACAAAGAAGTTACACTTTCTTCAGCACCTTGAATGGGCCGAAAGGTGGCGGCGTAGCGTGAGGAAGTTGTGTTACCTTGCTCATGATGGGCGGCTTTAAGGACATGTGGAGCTCGGAGCTCGTGCTTATCTTGGCTTTCTGATCGGGTGTGGAGCTTACATCAACGAGGAAAGATAGAGTATGGAGCAAGCTTGTGATAGTATCACTTATTGCATGAACGCATGGCCGCCATCTCAATGGGGTTTTGACTGTCTTTCGCCGCCTCTGCTCAATCATTCCAAGCTCAACCGCGTACCGCTCAGCATTATTCCACGCTGAACATGCCGTTTGATTCCGTGCCATTGAGCTCCACATCCGAAGGCCACCACCGTCTCCGAAAGTCGCTGTCCAAAGGCGCCACAACAACAACAATATCGCTCCGTCGAATCGCCCAACCAGGCCTAATGTTCCCAATGACGCAAATTTCTATCAAGTCCGCCATAACCGCTGTAATGGTATCCCAATCAGTGACCTCGGTTGGAGACGAGAGCCCTGTAGGGAGATATGGCCCCAGAGGACCAGGGACCATCAGTGGAAGCGTGTGGTCGCCGAAATCTTCCGCCATGCGGGCAAAAACAGCGCAGCTGCCTATGTGATTGCGGGCTTAGTATATGGCTACACTCTTAGATGAGAGGCACTTGCGGCAGTCGTATCTCATGTAATACTACCTACCATTTGAAATACCGCTTGGCAAACCCCATCCGCCAACTGGCGGGGCTGGCACGAGTTCACGCGAGAAGAATGTACGCTGTTCGTCGGCATATGGAGCTACTGTCCTCTTTAGCTTCAAGAATGCACTGGCACAGTCATTGAAGTGAAAGTTGCCAGCCCACTCCGAATAATGGGCCGTGTTGACGCAAGATGGTGACCAATTTGCTGGTGTGAAAGTACCGATGGAAGAGTTGATTATGGGACCTGTACTATCGATTGGTATCGAGAGAGCTTCAGCAAGGGCGGCACCTGCAAAACCTAGTATTCCGCGATCGAAGAACATGCTGATATTATATCATGAACAATTCTGCTAGAAGACGAGCGACAGCTCCTACCTTTATGTACGTTGCAAGCGATAAGAGGACGTTTATCTTAGCTACATGCGCACGCAGTATTACGAGCGATACCTGTCGCTTCGTGAACGTAAGTGCCGACGCGAAGGGTAAGGTACAGCCGCTAGTTTTCTATACTCGAAAATCAATAGTGGATGGATGCAACGGTGGTAATATTCAGCTCGACCCAAGCGGAGTCGGGTACAAATCTCTAGCAGTGATGTGCTCGATCTGTGATTTCTGAGGACCGTACAAATGTGTATCCAGGGAGCTTCTCCGTCCCTGTCGCCCTATCTCGTTCTTGGTTTTAGGCTTGATGCCTATTTGGCTGCTCATGCAACCTCTTGTGGGTGTAGACTTGTGGTTGGAGAGGTCAGTAATCACAGAATCTGGAGTATCGTAAGTATTGTTGAGCACAGAAGGCTTGTGATATTGGAGGAGGTGAGTATAGAAAGATGCAATCCAGCCCCCCTTTCTTTGGAGCATTGTCTCTGCTAGTTGTGGCACGTGACACTTGGGACGTGCCCATCGCAGTCGAAAGTATGCTGATTGAATTAAATTCGTGATGATGCGAAAAGCCAGCGGATCACTTGCCTGGGGCCGGAACATTCTTCAATACCTGTGTTGGAACGATAGATACAAACTTCGCAACAGAAATCAATCGAAATTGCCAGGTCAGCTCTATCGAAAACTTTATAAGCAGATCTTGCCATGAATTTCAGCAAGGAGTGTCACACAACTGTCAATCTGAGTGTACAACGCATCTCATCATCCGATTTGACTGACTATATCCATGTGTTCTTGCTCTCCCTTGCTTCCCTCAACTCTTAACAGATGCTACCGCCCCTGTCGACGAATCTGCTTTTGAATATGAAGCGGCATACATCTAGAGATGATGTCGTGGCAGCGATCACAGATGGTGTCCCACCACGTTTGTGGCCACGCATTCAGGCCACGAGGGTGAACCATAATGTACGACATGTATAAGTACTTTCTAACCAAACTTCTCCCCTTTTTTGTAGCACTGCATCCAGCACAACTGCCCTCTTCCAAGTATTCACACAATATTAACAGAACTAACAATAATTCATACGATCTATTTCACTTCCCAGATGTCGCTCAGAGATCCGCCCAAGGATCCCAGAAAAGAAAGCTTTGGCGGCGGCGCTATTGAGCTACCAGATGATCGGCGAAATAAGGTACGAATGCTGCTCCATCGCCTCCTAATAAGCTTTGTAGATTAGGAGCTGAATGCTGCAGGGCGAATCTAAGAAAGGTTCATTAGGAAACGACAACAATGATTCCTCAGCCAGCGGAGGACAAAATGCTGAAGGTTCCAGTGGAAACTCTGGGGCAAGTGGTGGGTCAAGTAGTAGGGGAGACGGAGGGGCAACCCCAAGCCAGTGAAAAGTTGGGTAGTCGGGAAACGCGACCTGAAAAAGGCGAGTATGGCCCTCAAAATGGTAGTAGAGCTAAATCTTCAGCGTGCAAATGATTTTCATGAAGAGGAACAAATGAAGACCTGGGTCTTCCTGATAATGCGAGGTAGCCCAATTGATAAGTTGGATTTCTACACACCAAACGCGGTGTAGACGAGTGGTTACTAATGGAATCATGACCAACTTGCACGCAATCCCCGTCTGATTCTACGGGGATCTAATATTGTAGAAAGCGGGTGTACCTTAACCCCGGAGTATGTGGCTGCCCAAGTGGAAAAAGGTGCGAAATGCTCTCAGAATTAGATGATTTTGCTTACGAAAGCCGCACAGTAGTATCCTGGGGCGATGATTAAGAAGACAAAGGTATGTATTGCACTTAACCCGTCACAATGAGGCTCTGTCTTTGGACAGGAGAATGTTTGGAAGTCCAATTTTGGGTTTCTGGGTGCTGCTGATCGATAAGGCTGAGTAGAGACAAGAGAAGGCCGCGTAAGGGGTCTCGGGAATGAGTAGTTAGGCTAAGAATTCCTCAACCTTTAATTATCGTGGGCCCGACATCTTGCAAGGTGAAGCGCGTGCGACGAAAGATGGTCCCTTGAATGCAAAGATTGGAGTCATCTATCTTACATAATATATTTTGAGTCACGGAATAAGTCATGATAAAATTCATGCGGGGAATGATAAGATTGGCTGAGAACTCGCCAGCCCAAGAAATCACGGATACCTGCATCTTTCAAATGCACATGAGTTTTCGTCCTGCATAGCCCCTCGTCAGCACCAGTCAGATAGATGATTTAGTCCATCCTCGAGTCTAAAACGTGCCCAACCTTGAAGGTCACAAATGTGGCAGAGCGAGATTTTGTTCTATAAGATGATGCTCACGCTGCGTATTATTTAGACGATTTTAGCTCTAAAAAAGGCTTGACTTCCAGCTCACACTGGGTCGCAATCAGGTATATAATTGCCCTAGAACGGACTTGAAGTCCAATCTTCTCTCTTCAGTCGACTGCGATGTCCGACTCTTCGAGCTCTACATCATCCTCCGGGGAGCTGTCGGACTCGCATACAGCGCCTGAGCCGAAAGATGTTATCATACCCATTGACCCAGATGCCAGTACGGATGTGAACCAAACAAGTGACGCGACAGGAGAAGCCCTTCCAAGGAAAGTCTCGAAGAACGTTTTCTCGCCACGGATGAAACGTCGGCGTGAGAGGCGCCCGTTCAGGCCTCCGCTCGTCCAGCGAAGTAGGGATCAAAACCATCAGTTGGGTCAAACAGAGCTAATGATATTATAGTCGAGGATTATCCAAGGGGCTACCCTCGGTTGACCGCATTTATGGACAGTAACGATTTCTTCAAAATATATAGGAAATTCGACTTCCTTCGAGGCAGACTTCTTTTGGATCGACAGATCGAATTAGCAGAGTTAGAAGAAAAGCTTATTACTATTGACAAAGAGGATTCGGCGAAGTGCTTAACGTCCACCATGTCCAGGGAGGGTACCGAAGGGCGTACAACACAGTCCGCACGACGATTCAAAGCTCTGATGGACGAGATACACAAGAAACTCAATATCTATGGTAGCCTTCTCTCCATATTTTGTTAGTTTTGCCTTTCTGACACCTTGCCCTTCCTATATTTCAGATGATCTTGTCCTGAGGGCGAAAACCTTCATTGCGCTTAAGCCTCCCCACCCAGCAGATCATGATAGCTTTAGGAACGAGGTCATAAATCAGATGCCGTTGACCATCGACGAGAATGCCTATCTAGAACGCAACGATGATTTCATGTCCCTGGCCGACGAGCAAGAAATTGGGTGGCTTGACGTCGCTGTCGGTCGAATGCTGGGTTTGCTCCCAAGCGTGTGTGATATTTCCCCGTTTACTTAGCCATTAAGGGAAAGACTAATCTCGTCTGTTACAGAATTTGTTAATGACCAAAGAACAGCGGGAACGAACGGATGCTCCAGAGATCTGTCTTCGTAGCTCCCATCGGGTTGATGTCATAGTACGCGCGGTACTCTGTGCGACCACTGTGTTATTACTGGTTGGACCCTCTGCTATCCTTCTATTCCTGGCAAACCATAGCATTCTGAAGATGGTGTTGATCTCTGTATTTACGGCGTTATTTGCGGTTCTCCTTAGCATATCGACGAAGGGCAAACGCCACGAGATTTCGGTTGCTACTGCTACGTACTGTGCAGTATTGGTCGTATTTCTTTGTAATATTGCGCCCAATAGAGCGTCGTCAGGCTAGTGGTCAAAGCTAAATTGAAATGGGCCTCGTGTAACATGGTAGTCAATGTAAGCGCAGAAAGCTTGTCGATGTACACGGGGGCTCAACCCCATATAGCACTTTTTTGAGAACATCAAGAGCAATCCGAGGAATACAGAATCTAGAACACGGAATGTGTGCCAAATTCGATTGGAAAGTGGAATACGGACTTTTTTTGGCAGTCTTCCCACTGTCTGTGATGAATCTAGAGCCCCAAACGGCCAATATATTGCCACATATCCGCTCCTTGTACCATGTTCGCGACGCAATAGCCACTCCCAAGACTGTTGGATATTCCCCATGGTCCATGCCCAGCGCAAAGAGTAACACCTTGCTCGGGTAAATTTGTGATGATCGGCACACCTTTACTGGCAACGGGCCTCCAGCAGACGCCTTCTCTTACAACTTCGAAGTCATCCCCAAGCAGTCTGTGTGCCGTCTTCTTCAATGTTGCAATGCTTGTTGGATCGATGATGCGCTCGTTAGCGGTTTTAGGAAGTGGATAGGTTGACGAATTAAGGCCAGCGAGGTAGATAATGCCATCCGGCCTGCGCATAATTTGGGTAAGCATACCTCTTGGGAAATGTGTTGAGCAATAGCAAGACATATGCGAGACGGTATCAAGCAAGGAAGGGCACGTTTGGCGGGTTGTTCGATCAGTAACACAACATGATGAAAATTCTTTAACTAGGAAGTTGTATGTTTAAGACTTCGTTGGGTGTTAAAGGAACTTTTTGGCGAGTTGATGAAGTAGCCACTTGGAATGTTTAAGAAACTCATTGGATAGAAAATGAAGGGATTCGGCGCAAGCTCGAACAAGGGTGGTAAGACGCATCCTGTGAAAGGCACTTACATGCGGGAGAAGAGCTCCGGGCTATATCCGCCCTCGGCATCAGTCGTGAAGACGGCGTGACAGTCTTCTCGCACTAAAGGATTGGCAATCTCCGTGTCGTCGAGCTTAGGTGGTGGCCAATGTGGAGTCCGTAAAACAAGGCTATGACCTGAGAGAGACGTGATCGGAATTCGCGTCTTTGATCTAGGAAATAAGTCCCGATGCACCTGAGAGGACCAAGCACCGGCAGCAATGACGAGGCGGTCACATGGGATCGTCTTTTTTTCATGGGTGGTTGTATCTACGACCGTTACCGTGGAGAGAGTGCCAGATGAGTTACGAGTGACAGCAACAGGGCGAGCTGGCTGGTGGAGATAGACACCACGTGAGATGCAGCTCTTCATGAGAAAATGGCACAGGCGCAAAGGGTCCACCTGCGCCGTTGTGCTACCATCTGATATTACATCCAGCTCTGATTGGCGTCTCAGCCATCTAGGTCGATCTCCTCCAGCATCACAATTTCTTGCTGCAGCAATTGATCTGCTTACACCTTCTCTCAACCAGTCCGCCCCATTGCCAGCCTCTGCTGATTCAGCCAGGCTCGTCCCAGAACTTCGACTGTATCCCCAGCGCTCGTATCCATTATTCTCTTCTGCGAGCTGTTTGTGTAGATCGAAGGACAGCTCGCCGAGCTTTGCTAGTGATGGGGAGAACCAGTCTCGTGCAAGGAAGCCCGCTGCGTAGCCCGAGGCGGAGGCGAAGAGTTCCGGGGAGGCTTCGACAAGATGTATCTCGTTCGTTGGGGCTTTGGACTGGGAGAGGTAGTATGCCGTGGAGGCTCCAATGATTCCTGCACCAATGATGACAGTAGACATTTTCGTAGGTTAGCGTGCGGAGGGCTCGACAGCCATCTGGTGCATGGGAAAAAACAAATGGCAGGCCCTAATCGGATTTTGCGGCTTTTAGCAAGCCTATTGACGCAAATTCGAGGTGATCTTTCCCACACGCAAATTCGATACGGTAGCTAGACGAGGTTCCAATCTTCAGCGACAATGGCGAAGACAATCATAGTGACAGGTGCTTCTAGAGGCAAGATTGACTAGGGAAACCACTGAGTGCTCTGACTGACGTTGTGCAGGGATTGGCCTGGCTATTACCGAGTATTTGCTCCAAAAGTCGCACAACGTCGTCGTGATTGCCAGGAGCAAAGACGCTCTAGAAAACATTGGAAGGAAGTACCCAAAGCAGGTCGCAGTACTTGCTGGGGATCTGAGCGACTTTTCGCTTGCACCGAAAGCTGTGGACATCGCAAGCAGAGAGTTCGGCAGGCTTGATGGACTGATCGTCAATCATGGCATGATTGATCCGGTGACAAAGCTCAAGGATGCCGATGTAGGAGAATGGAAGAAGCTATTTGATACTAACTTCTTGACTGCTGTGGCTTTCGTAAGTTCTGAAAGAACGGGGTTCCCTTTCTTACTGAGACATCATAGGTCAAAGCTGCGCTGCCTCTCCTTCACGAGTCCAAAGGATGCATCCTCTTCACTTCATCTGGTGTGTCCGTTGGTGCAGTCAGCACTTGGGGAGCGTACGGTGCTAGCAAAGCAGCAATGAACCACCTGGCCGGTCAATTAGCGTGCGAGGAGCCCGAGGTGACCAGCATATCTGTGAGACCAGGTGTCGTAGATACGGAGATGCAACGCGAGCTTCGAGATGTGCACTCTGCCATAATGACAGAGAAGGACAACGAGAAATTTCTGGGACTCCATAAGAGGGGCCAGCTGCTGAAGCCATCGGACCCTGGCGACGTGATGGCGAAGATGGTTCTAGATCCTCCTCGGGAGCTGAATGGAAACTTCGTTAGGTGAGTTCCCAACCGAACGCTTTCTGAGTTGCTACTCACAGATCTGCAGTTGGGAGAGTGCAGAGTTGGTGCGTTACCGGGATACGTGAAAGACCAGTCACATTACTACTAAGCGTATTCCACAATGTTAGCTTCGGCCTTCTCAACTAGTGAAGACGATGTAGCCAAACAAAGTGCTTGGCATCAGCCGAAAGATGAAAATACTTTGTTCCTCAGGGAGAATGCACTCTTTGGACTTAGCATGAAATATGTTTGGTCATCTTTTGCCAGTAGGAGTACTTGTTAGAAAGTCTAGGAAAGGCAGCAGTTCTTCATACCTTTCGTAGAGAGCTCTCCAGTATCAGGTCATCCAGCGTCTAGTCCTACACCAACAGCCGGTCAGCGCTAGTCTTCAATATTAATGGAGATGGAAAGACGTCGATGTTATGTGTATACTTGTCAGGTAATCGAACCATTTGATTCGTCATTGTAGATCGGTATTTGATAGTACATGTTTTGCTCATCATGTTAGGCAGTCAAGAATGGAACAAGGAATGGAGAGGCTCACGTATGAACCATGCCCTTTCGAAAGATCTCTGACCCAACCATCTGGCGCTTGGATTAGCGCAGCTATATTGCTATCTGTGTGATCAAATTAGCTCTAGATACTACTTTATGGATGCGACTATGTAGAAGTAGGCGGCATAAGTGTGATGGATCAGAAAGTCCGTTTGGCAAGGACAGGTACGTCTTCAAATGAGCCGAAGCTCTTATAAGATAGGGGCGACACGAGGTTCATCATGATAGTATTGGATGCAGGGAGGAATCTGGGAAAGGAGGCTTACAGCTCGATAATTGAAAGGCGGGCTTGTGTAGGAGGCCCATAGTTCCTCTGCTCAGCAGCAAGAGCCAATTAGATGATGGTCACGGCATATCATGAAAGCCTGTATCAGGTTCGTAGCTTTGTCGAGTGTGTGCTAGCTATTACAGAAGGAAGACTGTAGAAAGACAAAAAGACATGAGAGAAAAGGGAAGGCTCGGCCGAGGGGGCGGGGAGAATAGATTATCCGCGTAGGCGCAAGCGCGCCTTAGCTCCAGGCCTCGAGCTGTCGAGCGGTCTCAGCACTTTGCATTCCAACCATAATGATATTTGGCTAAGATGTCTGACCGAGAATTTGGAGGTAAGTCACCGTTCATTCCATTAGACATGTCTGTACCTCTTTCTGACCTCCGTCCAGGCGCTGACGATCTCAGCTTGCCCAAAGGTACGCCGTAATACTAATCAGAAGCCTCTCTTGCACGAGTACCACACTAAACAGGCCTAGCAACCGTCCAAAAGATAATCAACGAGATCCTCGCCTCACCTGACTCAGAAGGTCCCATAGCGTTTGGCAAAGATGCGCGTGACCTACTCATAGATTGCTGCGTGGAGTTCATCACTCTCATATCTTCAGAAGCGAACGAGATCGCAGAGAAGGAACAAAAGAAGACGATAGCGACCGAGCATATTGATAAGGCATTAAAGGAGTTGGGATTTCCGGAATACGTGAGAGAGGTGCTGGCTAGTGCTGGGGAGATGAAGGAGACGATGAAAGTAAGCTACACCAGACTTCGGCCTAGAGGGGCGACCCACGCTGATGTAATGGGTGACAGACACGGGAGAAGAAGACAAACAAAATGGATCAAAGTGGTTTTTCTCAAGAAGAGCTTTTGCGACAACAGCAGGAATTGTTTAGCAAGGCGACCTCGAAATTCAATCAGTCTTGAGGATAATGGTAGGCGTTGCGGAGTCTCGTGATACCCATGCATGATCAAATGAAATGCTTCAACGAGTGCTAAAAGCATGTTCCGCTCACTCATTCAAGGTGCCTTTCTATGCTCTGCGCTACTTATAATAGACTAGAATCTGTTATCTAAGACCTCTACGATCGTTAGACTGCGTCGACCAACGTCTTTTAGGGGCGGCAACTCATTGACTTACTACCCATCTAATTCCATATGAACACCAATCACGGATTGTCCTTTGAAGAGAGCAAAATTATTGTTACTTAGTCGACCTGCAATAAATTTGCAATATTTATAATTAACCTGTTGGTGTGTAACATCTTTTCTACTAAATGTGCTACCAATTTCACTCCTCATCTTGCGAAACTTTCGCAATTCTCTTAATCCCAGCAGCTCCTGTGCCCGCCAAGGGCTCTGGAGCTCGCAGTACAGTTCCATCCGCCCTCTGCTTCCAATTTTTCAATTTCATCCAGAGTAATGTTTACTCATCAAGAGCTGATTTGGGCCTCGCAAGCGTATAGAAGGAATTGAAAGCGGCTAACTCCCCTCATATGGAGGCACTAGAAGCGTGTTCCAATGCACCTACGCGCACCTTACAGAATTGTAAACCTAACGAGTTGTCCGCAGGATGTCTCTTCACGCTGAGGTGAATTGAGCGTCATGTTAGCAGGGGTCTTGTTGAGAGGCTGCCATTACTCAGCGTTCATTGGCCAATGCATCCTGCAAGACGAGAATGCGCAGCGCAGCCTACGCAATGACGGCACTTTCAGGAGGTTCCGAAGGGCGTCTATTTTCCTATATTCGTGAGACGTGCGTGCTCTCTAGTAAAGCATGATGGAGTGATGAAAGGAGGACTTGAATCCTGGGAAACGGAAGCCGGACGGGTCTAGGGTAGGGACTTGTGAGGTTGCCATCCAAATCAATCTGTCGCTAATGCGTGGGATCGAAGCTTCTTCGATGTTACGAATTCAGCTTCAATTCGAGCGTATCATTGTCAGTACGAATTCAACGTCTTCTATGCGATTACCGTGTACTGTTCCCATCAATTCCTTTCATGACAAACTCCTTACGGAAGCTGAGCTACCATTCGTCAGTAGGTTTTGGCAATTGAAAGAAGATAGGCGGTGGTTACTCGCAGGACTCAAGACTTTGGTAAACTCAAATGGTAGTCGCACATGTAAGGAGGCTAGATATCATGCGGGGCCCAATGTACTCTGCAGCTTACACCGGAACCGGTCACCATGTCGCTACCCGAGAATCAACCAATCTTTCGGTATCCCAACGAATCGCTTCCAGGCATGTGTTGCAACTTTGCCCGTCCGAAATCCTTGGATTTTCAGCTTTCGAGTCCAGTACGACTCAAAATTCTTCCTGGAAAAAGACGTCAATATCATCACTGTGGAAGCGCCAAATTTCGAGAACACTGAAACTTGATACAGCAGTCTGTAGGATGTCATGTGCCATAGAAATGACGGATTTGACGCTACCTTCGCTTCCAGCCACTACTACAGGATCGAATGATGAGCAAATCCATGGTGACGAGCAAAGATCGGAGACGAACGCAAATGAGGCCGTTCCCGAAGTCTCTGCGCCTGTTGAATGCGAAAGGTCAATCAAGCGGAGTAATAATTTATTTTTCGTTACCCAAAAGAGTGTCCTGGCTAAGATTTTGTTCAAGTCGATGACCACCCTCGAGGGTTCCCACAGTTGGCGGCTTTGATAAATGCGGATGTTAGCCTTGTGATATATCGTGAATTTAGCTACCTTCGAAACAGGTTGCTTTTAGACCGAGAGATAGAGCTTGCGCAATTAGAGAAAGCTCTCATGACCCAAGACGATGAGCTTGCAAGGACATGCCCTAAGGCATTGAGTACACGGAATCTCGAGGACGTGTGCGATGAGGCCTCATCTCAGAGGTCCAGGTTACTCATGGACACAATCTACAAGAAACTCAAAGAATACGGTCAGTGGCCCAATATCCCGGAAAGAGGAGCTGACACGGAGAGTCTCCTGCAGATGACCTTATCAGTCGAATGAAAATGTTTATGCAGATTGAACCTCCAGCTGAACGGAACAGGAGAAGCTTCATGAACTGGGTCTCCGACGAGAAACCCCTATTTCGTAAGGAGAACAAGTATCTGGAGAATGGAGAAGACTTCATCGCCCTAGCAAATTTCCGAGATTGCAGCTGGCTTGACCTTGCAATTGGGCGTTTCCTAGATTGGTGTCTACCACGCAATGTATGCACAACTCAAAACATGCGACCTTTCCCGCCCCAGTATGTAGCTCACTACTGTCACAGAGTATATTTACCGATCCCGAACAGCGGCTTCAAAGTGACGATGAGTACGTGCACTTACGCAGCGGATATCGTATCAACATTCTTATACGACTCATTCTCACCTTCATTATCGTAGCGCTATTGCTAGTGCCCACATCGATACTGTTCTTGGTGAAGGGTAATAATGGCTTGAAATTCTTCGTGATCTCTGCCTTCACAATCCTCTTCGCTGGTATGCTTCATGTGGGGACAAAAGCACAGAGGTACGAGGTCTCAACGATGTGCGCGAATGTGTTACTAATCCATGTGCTAGGCAGGAGATATTCGCAGGTACAGCGGCTTACTGCGCTGTCCTAGTGGTGTTTCTTAGTAACGTTGCGACTTCTTGACACAGTCGAACACACGTGATGGCACGGCAGGCTGGGCTTCAGAGTAGATGGGTAGTCTTGCACGCACAGAGCGTAGTCAACCTAGAATATTGAACACCTCACCACGACTAAGCTTGAGAGCTTGCCATTCGAGTTTTTACTCTTCCATAGACATGCCTAATATGTCTGGAATTTGTTGCTCTCACAACTGCCATACTTTTCTGACGAAATGTCTTTAGGTAGTCGCAAGAATTACCATTAATCTTAATTTGAGGTTTGAACCAAAAGTACCCAACCAAGACGACTAGTAAAACGACGTCATTAGCAAGCTACAGTTGTAAATGAGCCAACGATCAGCCCAAAGGATTTACCGGTAGTAGCTTATGGTCCAATGTGAATTCTGGTCCTTGCCAGAACGAGTGATGGTTCTTTTAGCAATGAGATTGCTCATAGTCATTAGCTCGAGAGGACCAAGACTATCATACAACATAGCTCCCCAGACATGGAACTATGCTCAATAGCCCCATCATAGTGATACTCAAAGACAAAACTTAGATTTTAAAGTGCCCTAGAATGTGTTTGCGGATGGAGTAGGATATCATGGCTTTGAATGAGATGGGTTGGGCCAAGAATGGTCGTTGCACGAACAGAATGAATTCTAGAAGAAGTTTTCGTTTGCAAGCCCTTCCTTAGAAAAATCATGACATTGTCGTGTAATGATGCAGAGCATACCGCGTACTTTAGGAATTAAGTAAGGAGAGAGACTTTGTACATGATTGGCTGCTGCTGCCGCCCACGCTAAACCTAAATCAGAGAGCACGATTCCACCTCTCAGGATATTTCAACCTTTGATTTCCTATGATTCACTTCAATATTACGGAGTAGTTCTGTATTTGATGCTCTCTGATTGCACTCATCCGACACGTAGATTCACAGTCGACAGACATTGGCTTGAGTGAAATAAGAAATGAACAAAGTATCTCGTCCTTCATGGAATCCAGCTTGATGATACTTTCAAAAGCTGGATCCTCTTCGTTGTACCTCTCCTTTGACCGAATAATTGTTTATTATTAGAAATTTCTTCCTCTGCAAAGCTGTGGCTTTTACGACGTTCTACTAAATCTGGCTCTCATGAATATAGTCTGCGCTTAGTAGCGTGCTAAAGAGAACGCTAAAGACCTTTTCTAAACGAAGAACAAAGAAATCAGTCATCGTCTTGCATATTTTACATGGTGACTTCTATGTTAGAGCAAAAGATTGAACTTCGGATAACGCATATGAGACGTTCGTTTTTCCATTAGGTTTCATGCTGATTGTGGTTTGATGTGATCCGTTCTCCCTCCCTGAATTGATGCCGTTGTAGGGATGTACATCACATTCAACCTTTTCAGTCGTGAAGTTTGTTCTGTTTTCAATTTGGAGATCTCTGAGTCAAAGTCTCTATCCTGGTCTCATCCAAGAATGCAGGAGCCTTTAGATATATATATTGATTAACACCCTTATATCTGCACATCGTACTACTTCTGCAAGATGCTAAATATATTTAAGAGCTCTCGAAGAGCGCTTGGATCTCTTTTGCCCAACGTCGTCATCCTAGCCTCAACTCGGGCTAGGTCTCCCTTCATTGCGTTGTTACGCATACTTGCAAAGCGCATCCTTGAGTCACTTTCGACGATATGACTCCTCCACAATGGCGCCGCTCATCGCTCTCTACCACGAGCTCCAAACTTACCAACGACTCATCTCCGACACGTCGCAAAGATGGACGACAAAAACCTCTCTTTCCTGATCATCAAAAACAAGCCTAAGGACGACAAATCGTCCGAAAAGGGCAACGACCCGTCCAGTACTATCTCAGACCTCCCAACATGTCGGAGAGAACCTGACGAGCTCCTAGAATCGACGTCCTCGAAAGCCTTGATCTCAATCTCCCGCGTTGAGAAGCCCCACGAGGAGAAGAAACCAACATCTCGGAGAGAACCTGACAAGCTCCTCGAATCGACGTCCTCGAAGGCCTCGATCTCGACCTCCTGCTTTGAGAAGCCCCACGAGGTGAAGAAAGACGTATAACCACTCGTCCCCATATTGAGAGCTTCACTGAGTCGTAGCAGTACCCTGACGCTGAAGAAAATGACGGGAAGAAATGATCGTGCGGAGAAATGAGTGGGCGGAGATGATATTTTGGGCGTGCGTGCGTGCATTTAACGGAGAATGGAGTTGACATTGGGTGAGTTTCTAGAAAGCTCGAATCATATCAATGCTAGATTAACTGATTACGGAGATGCGCAGCAGGCTGGAGCGCTGTAGCAGTGCTGAAATAATATTCATTCATCATCCTGCAATATTGTCGCAATCTCCTTGATTCCAGCGTCCCCAGTGCCCGCCAAAGCCTCTGGAGCTTCCAGTACAGTGTTCGCTTCACCACCGTCCTGCTCCCAGAAATCAATCTCGTCCAGAATGTCAATCGTGACGTCCTCTGCTATTTGTTCATTGAAACGATCACTGATAGGTCGCAGTTGACTCTGACTGCCAGCTATGTGTTTCCTTGTCGTCGGGTTCATTCTAGTGTCTGATGAGTCGGCCATCTCAACGTCTTCACCAAGCTCTGGAGGGGGGAACCAGAAGCGCGGGCCAAAATTTGTCTCAGCTGCACCACCTCGAAAGACGGACACTGATGGATAGTAGCCTAGGGTACCATCGTCGACATCGCGGGCACCTGACTGAGCTAGAGGCTTAGAGGCCGGAGGTAGGAATGCTAGAAGGTCTGTGAAGGGTGTGCCGACGAGATCGCCGTTCTTGTAGACTATGAATGACTCAGCGATGCAATCTATGAGCAAGTTAGGATGTGCTTACTCTTGATGCTGGAAAAAGGAAGAGTGCGTAGCGACGGCTCGGGATGGTTCGGACTTGGAGGATCTGTGTGCGCAGGCGTAGCTGTCGCCAGAATGGCAGGGGCTGGATTCATGTAGTCTTCCACAGGTTTCGTTGGGGCATACTCGAATTGCTCAAAGTAAAGTTGAGTCTTGTATCTTATCGGAACCCTATTCAAATCAGCATTGACGGATGGCATAGACTCAGAATGGAAGAGTCAAGTACCTGTCCCTGATTATGTCCATGTAATCATTGGACGAGGCAGGGTCTAGGTCGTCGGACACGTCGACAGCTTTATTGTAGACCCCATCTACGACCTTCCTGTGCAACGCTAAGGAAGGTAGCGTTATCTCCAGACCCATGACGTCTCCTTCGCAGAAGTCCGCATTTGCAAAAGCCTTCGGCCGCGACATGTGCACTTTCTCTCCAGCAACATCTCGGATTCCGTAGCTGTAGGGATCATAGCCAACAGGACCTTCGAGCGATCCTTCTCGCCGACTCCAGCCCACCCTTACATGGCCATTTGCCTCGCTATCCAATGGATCAGCCTTGATGCCGCTCAAGATCCTGCACTCCCAGTAGTATCGCCCTTCTCGAGCTCCAACATTCGCTCTTGCCATCCTGAAACCTTTTTCTGTTGAGACCGCCATCATCTGGTTGTCGAACACAACGTGAGAGCCAGCATCTTTGAAGTCGATCCGTGGTCCAAATGGTTCTGTTTCCGATGACCGATGGTATTGAGACGAGGGGAAGGCAGGGTCAACGATGGCATTGGTATACCTGAAAGACTTTCTATTGAAGACATGCTCAGTGGTCTCGTAGAATGGCATGCCAGCCTTTTCCGACGCGAGTATCAAAGTTGGTGCTTTTGGAGGATCGTAGTCCGTAGGCTTGGGTGAAGGTAGTCGATATCTGATGGGCGATAGGACGGATGGATCTTTCACTGGTTTCTTGGCTTTCTTCGAAGGTCCTTGAGTCTCGCCGTCAGCGAGCTCTCTCTTCTTCAACGTCTGCATGACAATGTTAGTAAGGTTGGGAGGAGCGTCCACTTTTAGGGGATCCTACAGCTTTCTTTTCCCGCTGCTCTCGCGTACGGGTTCGCGAAGCAGCAGCATCAGGATTCAATGGAGATGAGACCGCGGGAATATGTTCATCCTCTATGCGGGCTGCGGGCAGCGGAGCTGCTGAGCTGGTAGGTAGCTGTGGTGTCTCGGCCATTGTGGTCTCAATTGTAGGCGGAAAGCTAGCACAGATGCCGCGTTATATCTTCAGCAGTTCGATATATGGTCTCATCACGAAACATGAGAATCACCAGTGATCAATCGACGAAACGCGTACGCTCCGTCGTGCCAGGAATATCAATGCCAAGGCGCGGAAACAAGCCGCGTTAGAGTTACACACAGTACTTTACACACAAAGAGCGAAACCCTTCCCATTGCTCCTAGGGATATCGAGAAATAATCCTACACATTAGACTAGAGAGTTGCATCAAGAGTTGCAGTCAAGCCCCAAAAGCTGTACACAGCCATAGAAAGGGCTCTACTCCCCGCGTACTAGTATCTGAACATCAAGTAGATACTGGACCCACCAGTGGCTCCCTCATTCGACTCAGGTTCAGAGTGCTGCAGTCATGTCAATAAGGATATCAAGCTTTGTGGCCTCGGTAGTTGATATCTCTGATCATTGCAATACCAAGGCAATCTCTTCTGCCAGCTACGGGATTTTAGTTGCCAAGAGAAGGATTTGAGTAATCTAGTAAGCAAGAATTACATGAATCTTCCGCCATCGAAGCTGCACACCATCAACGTCAAGCTCAACTAACGCTGATTGTTTTCATCACACCCAGGTCACCCCACAGAACCTCCTCCAATTCTGTCCCAATACCTTCTTCAAAAGCTCACTCAAAGGTAAACACAGGCTGAAAACATGCACGAAAAGCGGCATCACCCCTCAGGATTGCAATCACTCATTCTCTTCGAGGGCCTTCACAAGGAACATACACCAACGAAAAACTTACCTGAGATCTCTCGGCTCTGCTGATACCTAAATTGGAGGCCTTCCAATAGGGCAGCAGGTTCGTAGCCAGCACCGCGTACAGGTGGATCTCGTAGCTGGCCAAAAAAAATTGTATCAGTCATGACGGTAGTGTAAGGTCATGACCAAGATACGATTGTTCAAAAAGTTGGTTGACCAATCTGTCTCCTCAGATTGATCTCAAAGTGCCACTGGAAAGCTTGAAGAAGGGTGCATGAGGCCCGTGAAGAACTCTTGTCGCCAGCAGTAGTGTAAGGCCGGCGACGTCAGAGCAGTGTTTGTTCAAAAATTTGTGCGACTTCAATACTCTCGGAGAGAAGCCGACTTACGATGATCACAGTGTGATTGATGAGAAAGGGTGGAACACGAGCCACCTGGTGAGACACGGGCCACCTGGTGAAACACGGGCCACCTGAGAGTTGTTAGTTGTCACCGCCGAGCGGGCATCGCAAATCTCAAGAGAACAGCTAGGTGGTGTAGGGCAAAGTATCAGCCAGAGCCGTGTCAAAGGTAGGGGAGGAAGGTTGGACTTACTGTTTTTTGATTTCGGGAATGAGCTTGTGTCGAGCTAGAGAGTATTAGCAAGGCCCCGTCTCGGGCTATATTGGTCAGTAGTACATCTCGCAGCGCAAACTCAAGGCATTGTTTTGGTGATTGTTTTAAAAAAGTGCAGCAAAAAGCAATGTTGTGCCCAGCAACACGCTTCTTACTCACAGTACGTTCAATTTTTTTTGGTTTTTTTGGGTGTCTTGGGTAGGTAGCACAGAACATAGATGAAGAAAACACAAATGTGACTCGGATGTGAAGAAGTGGAGGAGGGCGGATACTCTTGACCACTTACCACAAAAGATGCAGCTTACGACCTGTCCCCACAGGCACTGCATTGTGGCACAGTTGCAAGAGGAGTGACTTACCGTTGGAGGAGGGTTAGCAAAAAATCAAATCATGAAGTGCTGTAGAGACTGTGGTGTTTCTGTAAAGACCGTGATGCAGAAGAACTCGTGACACTGACCCACCACCGCCAAACCGAACTGTCGCGCAGGAAATCATCGCTGCCCGGAGGGGTTGTGCTGAGATGGATGATGTTGATGATGATGATGATGAAGACGATGATGATGATGATGATGAAGACGATGATGATGATGAAGCACGTCTGTGGAAGACTGTCAGCCTGGTCAAAGGCAGCGATGATGAGGTGACTTACAAGATGATGAGCAGCGACGAGCCACCAATCGGATACCCCCTTGCTCAGCCTTCTGCAAAGAACGGAGTCCACCGCCCGCAGCCACCATGTCAGTTAGTATGTGACATCAGGGGGGAGGGGCAGTTGACATGTGGCATACGGGCGCTGCGCCGCTGAACAAGGAGGCAATGAGCAGGAAGTCGAAGACGACGACGACGAACTAACAGACGAGGGAGCTGGAGTGACTGGCGCTCAGAACATTGTGGTCTCGTCGGCGGCGGCACGGTCGATGGCTGCGATGGCAAGGATGTCATCGGCTTCGGTCGATTCGTCTGGTTCCTGGGGGTCGCCCTCGATGTCTTTGATGTACTTCTCAACCTCGACGACGCTGGTGATGAGACGATCGGCAAACTTGACCTTCCGCGGACGCGCCGGGTTGACATCCTCCTCGGCCGGAGTTGTTGCCCAATCTTCGGGAGCAATGCCAAATCGGACAGTGTCTTTGGTGCCGTTGCAATCGCAGTGGAGAGTGCCATGATATTGGCAAAGGAGGGTACTCACCGGTTTACCATGGCATTCGCACCCACGACCTTGATAGTAGGTCTCATGCCTGTAGTCCTCAACCACCCTGCTGCCATCATCACCAACGAAGTGAGGTCGGGAGGGGCAGTAGGGAAGCGAGCCACGGAGACGCTGCGGCTTGAGAGTGATGAAGACACGTGCGAAGCGGTGGGTAGTCTTGACGTAGGCTGGCTTCGGTTCGCGGGGGGCAGGCGGGGGGTTAGTAGACCACGAAGGAGCGGGAATGCGAGTGTCGGCATCCCATATGGCGTCGGAGATGTCGAAGAGGAAAGTGATGTGATCGGTCCGCGTGACCTTGTCTTGGTGCTGGCGCCATGCTTCAGTGAACGTGCATGCGACGAAGCCGTAGGTACGCTCGCGGGGGACGATGGGATCGCTCCAGACTCGGGACGGCATCGATGGGTTTGGCTGGATCGACGACGGAGCTGGGACAGGGAAGGAGCCATACCGAGGCATCGATGAGGTTGGCGGTGGCAATGCTGGGGTATGGGTGTCTTTGGCTGGCAGTGGGGACTTGACTGGTCTGCTGGCCGTGACGGTGGGTTGCTTGGGTCTCTGGAGGTTTGCAACAACGCGTTGACGACGCTGCTCGATCTTGGCGGCGATGGCAGCGGCCGTGAGGGGAGTCACGTTGGTTGGCAGAGACTTCGGCATGCGCTCCGGTAAGACTGGGTAGGTCTTGATGGCGCTCTTGATGGGGAGAGGAAGCCTGGACCGAGTGGAGTTGAGAAGGACTCGGTTGGCTGATTTGTCAGTGACTTGCAACTTCGAGAAAAAGGATGCAAGGGTTTGTTGGCGGGCAGGAGCTGGGACTCCAGTGCCAACGAGGACGGGGATGTGTGTGAGTGATGTATTATTCATGTTGATAGTCAATATGATCATACGATGAAGAAAGAAGAAGGGGAAACGGGGGGGACTGGGGATTTTATAGGCAGAGGGGGCGCTAGGCCGGCAGCTCGCGGAGAGAATGAGCAGAAAGTTTAGGGGAAACATCTCAACAAACGATCACGCAATCTATGCAATCAAAAGCCACAGCGGGAATGGACGGATATGCTCAGAAAGCCGTTCAAAATTATTCAACCGCCAAGCACACCATCAATCACTACATAAGGGAGGCTGTGAAAATGAATAGGGCATCAACTGATGCCTCCATTGCGAAGAGGACACCTCTATGTCGATAGCCGGACGCAGGAAGCCTGCAAAGTGCTGTGCTGCTCAGTTGCATCCGTGGGGTACATCGGGAGATGGCGGGCCCGAATGGCAGATTTTTCTTGGGTCAGGTAGCAAGAGGCTTTTGTGACTCATCAGGTGCTCTGGGAGAGCTGCGAGGGAAGAACTGAAAGAATTGAAGGGAAATCGCAAGATGCTCTCAGATATAAACAACACTAAGCTATGAACAGATCCCATGTCAACATGTCGTTCAGACAGTGTTTCGACCAGATTGAACTGTTTCAAGAACGGTGGACTATCTCGGGTTCTAGTCTTTGGTGCGAGAAACGGTCGAGGTTTCTGATGGTAAACCCTTTTCCCAACGGCTTGGCAGTGGATACTGGCGGAGAACCCAGGGAAGCTTGCTTTTTCAACGCCATTTCTTTCGAAGATGATAGCATGGTTTTACGCCCAAAAAGATAAGGATTGCCTAAGTGATTTGGAAAACCGTTCTAAGTCTTAAGCCCAAGGGAGCCTCTGAGCTAGCGCCAGGATATTGCGTGCTTGGTGAAGCCTGCCCTAGCTCCTACCCAAGGTACTTCGTTCGATGTAATTACTTATCACAGCAATCGAATTTTCATAGAACAACAAAGCCTGATAGATGGCTTTACATGTTTTGACTGACAGGAACGTAGCATTGGACGAGGAAGTCAAGTAAATGGTAGAGGCCGTTCTCCTCTTACTTACCAACGATCACGCAGGACACATACCACTAGCAAGGCTGCGATTTCTACATCCTGTACGCAGATGAACCACGAACACGTTGTGAAGAACGTGTACCCAGTTGGCAAACGATGTGGTACTGATTTAGCTGGGCTCGCGGGGAACTACAAGGGCGGGATGTGGCGCCGGTTCGGATCTAGCCGCTGAGGCCGTATGCAGGGACAGGCCTCGGCGCTTTCAGGTGCCTTTTTAGGACACAAGCTGGTACATGTATCCAAAGTACTATTATTGAGATTGACCTCCGAACTCTACGAATAACAATCGTACTTGGCGACCCCGTTTTCATTTTTGTGATGAACATAATCTGGAGCCTTGGAGTATTGATAAATTGACCGCAGCTTGCGCCTATATGTGCGTTAAAAGCTCTGGGTACGCTAGTGATTACCGGATATTGATGGCTTTGAAGATTGATATACAATCTTCAGTATTGGTACAGCGGCTGTACCAGTACCCTCCATCCTGGACTGTAGCCGGTAGAAGATAATATCAGCAGGACTGGCGTAGTTGATAGCGTTCGTCGGCGGCAGATCGGTGTGTATATCAACACAAAACAACACAGCACTTCTCTGTGTGTTCAGTGAGTCTCTTTGTAGCTGCTCTGCGCCCCGTAAAATTTCTCGACGCTAATGAAAGAGTGTTCTAATTCGTAGGCAGATTGGCGGAAGACCTTATCGCGTTTTCAAGATCCTAGTCAGATAACCATCCTTGATGGGGCAGCAGCTCGCTGAATTTCAAATATCAACCTCGCGGACAATCAATTTTATTCGACGAAAACTCGGTATGCGAAGAGGTAATCTATTACGAAGTCATAGATTAAGCACTAAGGTAGAATTCGTTCAGCGAAATCATCGTCGCAAACCTTCTGCTCGTCAATCTAGACAGGCTCAAAGTTGAAGATTTTATGAGGGAAAGGCAAGCTTGTAATTGCGATGTTAGACCCGTAATATTTGAAAAGCTCATGTAGGGATAGCGGTCTTACCCGAATTGATCTACCTCCCACTGGCTTTTGTCCAGAATCTTGGAGATCGGACTTACCTTTCTCCGCCTCAGCGTCATTTAGCCAAGACTAGCTCCAGGCACGCTAGCATCCTACAGTCGCATTCTTTACCATACCCTATTTCAGTTTCCAGAAAACCACCTCGCACTTTAGAACGCCGAGACATCATCTCACCTTCTACTAAAATGGCTTCCCTTGAGAAGGTCTGTACGACCGCCTCGTCCCACGATGGTGCTCATGCTTACATTCTCTCTAGTCGCTATTCAACTTGAAGGTCCGGACATCCTTCAGTAGTGCCTGCCAAGGCAGAAGCCCGTTAACCTCTAGTCCTAGTTTACTGCCAAACAACTCAATCGACAAGCCGCAAAAGCAGGCAAAGACGAGACCGCGGAGAAGAACAAGCTCAAGAAGGTCCGCAATTTTCCTTTGGGTGCGAGTCTGCTCCATGCCTCATGCGCTCAGCTTCGAGTCTTCGACGATCTCTGTGCTCTGGCTGACCAGCACAAAATCTGCAGGCAATACAACAGAATCACCCCGACATCGCCAAAATCTACGCTCAAAACGCAATACGAAAGCAGAATGAGAAAGTCAACCTCCTACGACTGGGCTCAAGGATTGATGCTGTAGCCAGCAGAGTACAGACAGCGGTGACGATGAGGCAAGTTACCGGTAGCATGGCAGGCGTAGTACGAGGCATGGAGGGCGCTATGAAAGCTATGGACCTGGAGAAGGTAGGCCCAACCAGCCCACGCTACCTTCGTTGTCTATGGTACTGATAGAGGTTATGGTTAGATCTCAGCGGTGATGGACAAATTCGAAACCCAATTCGAAGACCTCGACGTCGCAACGGGATACTACGAGAACGCAACGTCCCAGGCTACAGCTGTTGGCACACCGCAAGATGATGTGGATAAGCTTATGCATATGGTTGCTGATGAAGCGGGCGTGGAGTTGGGAGCCGAGATGAAGGCACCAGAGACAGGTGTGCCTGCTGGGAAGGTTGGGGCGGAAGAGGAGAGGGAGGAGGGCTTGGGGGAGAGGTTGAGGGCGCTGAGGAATTAGTGGAAGTACGTTGAATTAAGATTGCTTCTTTCACTGGCGGGCAGGGCGTGAGGAGTTGATTACAGGGATGCCCTTATGAGACAAACGGATCGTGCCCACGATGGAAACGAAGAAATACGATGCCTTATTACAGCGAACAGATTACCATGAGGTGTACAAAACGTGCAAACCGACACACATAAGAGCTGGCTCATTGGCACTCGAATGACAACAACCCGCTTATTTGTTCCCAAAAACTCCGACTCAAACCTCAATTGCCGTGTTTAAGGATAGCTTGGAATTGAGTTCGAGAGAGTATTCTTTCTAGCCTCTGTTCCGGGTATCAGCACGGTATCTTTACCCCAATGAAGGAAGCAAAGATGCTCGATAAGCGAAAGGTAGATATTAATCACCCATAGAAATGGCCAGGTTAACGCTCATCTGCTACCCAAACATGCCCTCTTCTGACTTGGCGGTCCTGCATTTCAAGCATTCTTGGCTCGGAGACTAGAGCAAAAGATCATACATACTGCCTTCTGTCGGATCATCATTGGATCTCTCATGATGCTATCTCTTGTTGCAGAGGTCTCCCGTCCGTCTATCTATGAAGTCGAATTTCGATACCATTCGTCTCACCTCGCTTTTGTTCATGGGTAGCGTCATAGAGTCATAGGACCAACATCGCTGCTGATAATCATCCACGCGTGCTTTCCAATACCTTCATTTGCACTTCCTTGATCTTTCCCGCATCAAGTAGCCTCTTCACTTCCTCACCCCAGATATGCCCTACCTCCTCCGCTACTTTCAGTCCATTGAGCTTGCTGGCCAACAGTGCCATCTCTTCCGGCTCGATCTTCGCCATCACTGCCTCAACGTCGTTCAGGACTTGGTCAATCCTCTTTGCTGAGGCTTCTTGTCCGGCTGGAAGCAGGTAATTGGCGTCTTTGACACTCCCCTTTAAAGTCCTCTTGTTCTTCTTGACAGCATTCTTCGCAGCCTCTTTCGCTTTCTTGCCTTCGGCTCTCTCAGCTTTGGCAGCTTCTTCAGCTTCCTTTTTCAACCGCTCTTGCTCTCCAGCGGCCTTGATCTTTTCCTCCTTTTCCTTTTTCTCAGCAGCCTCCCTCTCAAGCCTCTTCTTATCTTTGCCAGCTCGGGCTTCCTTTTTGAACTTCTTGATCCGCTCATCACCTGCCATGCAGTCATCTACCAGTGCTCTCAGCCTTGCGGTATCCTCGGTCTTCTTCTTCTTCCTCGCATTGTTGTTCTTCCGTTCGACATGCCTCTTCTGATCCCGGTTCTCGTTGTCATCAGGTACGTCCTCGTCCTGGTATTCGAAAGACCTCCAGCTGTCGAAATTATACCAGAAATTGTAGAACTCCTCCACATCTTCCTTCTTGCTGTTGTCGTCACCCAGTCTCGGTACTGGCTGGGACCTGCTAAAGCGACCTTCAGCCACGAAGACGGGAGCCCAAAGCTTGAAGAAGCTCTTCTGGGCTTGCTTATGGCTGGGAGGCTCAACATCAGCGGCCTCGTCAACTGAATCAAATTGGCGGCGTTTGACGGGGTCGAGGAGGATTTCGGTGGCTTTTTGGATGCATTTGAAAAAGGAGTCGTCCTCGGAAGAGCCAGCGGCCGCTTTCTTATCAGGGTGATGACGGAGGACCTTCTTGCGGTGGGCCCGCTTGATCTGTGATTCAGTAGCTTTGTAGCGGTATTTGGATAGGCCGAGGACTGCGTAGTGGTCTTGCCCCTGTATTAAGAATTGCTTAGCCTTGTCTATCTTAAGGTGAGGAAGCGAGAAGGTTTGGGTAACGGTGTAGTAGCTCTATGGTAATGGTCCAGCATACCTTCCAGTCTTTGGCGTCACGTTGCAGCATCAATGGGTCTTCCTGCTCGCTGATCTCCCCAGCATCATCATCCTCGACTTTCTTGACATTTTCCTGGGCTTGGATCCGCTCGTCTTCGGAGAAGGTGCGATGGTGACGCTTCTACAAATTATGTCAGTATCAATGCATCATCATGAGCCTCTACTTGGGGACTTGACGGTCACTGACTCTCCTAGCGTGAGCGAGAAAGTGAGGTCCCACGGGCTCGATATTTCGCTGGGTGGCAGAAGAGAGCTCGCCAATACCCTTGAAATCTTTCTCGCCGGACCAGCCTTGTGGCAGGACGGGCAGAGGTAAGGAGACCTGAACAGCTGCCATTCCTTTATTGAGTACACTATTATCCAGAGTAGGTTTCATCGCTTGAACAAGTCGAAATTTTTGCAAGCGTTACTTTGTGCGCTAGGGTAATCCTCGGCTAAATCAGCATATGGCTAACAAATATCTCTACCAAACAATATTCTCCGGTATCCTGATTTCACAGCTTGAGAGTCTGCGTCTGGTTGCGTTTTCTTCCTTATCAAGCATCAATGGCTTTAGTAGCATACCGTCATGTCCTGCGCTCTGCTCGAATCGCATTCCAAGGTACATCCTACTATTTACACTCTTCGCATTTTCGCCTTCATAATACAACCAACGTTTTGGCCGCTGACTTTCATCCCCCTTGCAGGCGACCCCCGAATTCTATCCGCTGCACTTGTCGAAGCATACTCAAGATTCAACAGCAATCGATCATTACCGCGAGATAGTCCCGAGGTGGAGCAAAAGATATTGGAAGCGAGGGAGGTAGCGCGTATACTGAGAGAGAATGTCGTACAGGGGCAGCATGTCACGGGGTCTGGGGATGACGAACTGAGATACCGTGCGTACAACCCATTTGGGCCAGCTGCATGTCGTGATTCCGCAAAAGGCAAAGCATTGGCTCGATTCTCGCAAGAGTGTAGATCATTCGCTGATGTCTGGGGCTGTGCAGAATTGCGGATACATAATGAAACTGAGAGGGGTGATAACGAATCGATCAAGAAAGGCAGAGATCTGAACAGCAGCGGGGGAGGATGTTGTGCTGGGGCATCGTGAGGTGGTCTATGCGTATACGAAGATCACACAATTGTTTTAACACGGTTCGGAAACAATGATCCACATCCGCTGGTAGGGAGGAAAATGAGGTGCCGATCCACAGGCTATGACCCCTACAAAGCTCAGGACTGCAACTTGAGGGCAGGTCTAAAAGTTTCGAAACATGAAGTAAGAACTCTACAGGGAGCCACTCCTTTCAAAGCCATGGTGAATGAATCTGTTATATTTAAGAGCTTGGTTTGAAACACTCTGTAATTGGTCAGAGCGGGGCCTGATAGTCTGTGAAACTCGAGAGCCGACTTTGGAATATTCTGTGCTTCATTAAGGCGAGGCTTGGACCATCTTCTTGTATTCAGAATCTGGGTCTGAAAGATTTTGTCATGGCTAAGAGCGAGGCTTGAACGGATTTGGCATGACTCAGAATCACACTGGGGATTATCATAAGTGGCAATGGTTCGTTACGCCGCGAGGCGTTATGCTATCGATACATACGATCAATGGGGACCAAATTCTTCTTGGCTGCAATGACGATGGGCTCCTACATCCTCGGTAAAAACACTCAAATGCTTCGGCATGGTCTGATACGAGACGGAACATCATATAATTGGATGCGTTATGATCTGAAACCTGACTGGCTAAAACTCCGCCGGGGAATGCGGATCAGCCTGCATATGGTAAAATCCCGACTCAACGAGATGTTCAATCTCGACATGTGGGACGGATCATAAGATTTTTGGGCGTGCGCTTGGGGGTAACGCAGGCTGTCAAGAGAAGTGGCAGTTGCGACGGTAGGAAGCCTGGAACGCAGTACAGAGATCGAGTAGAGCACAGATTCTAATCTTCAGCGCTCAAGATGAGCCGCTTTTTGTAACTCAAATCTTGAGTGCGAGCTCGAGCATCATAATTGCTGCCTAGCTAGAGAGTATTCTGTCCTTGAATCGCCTGCATAGGCAGCCAAGACTCCCAACTATTCTGACACCAAGACTGGGGAATGACCCTTGCCACAGCCACGAGGCAAACTTGGTCTGTGCTTATCATTCTCAAGATCAAAAACCATGCGCAGCTACCCCAGATTTTGGATATCCTACCGACGCTGCTGCGGATTTATGGCATTGTTGGAAATCAATTGGTTTCGCTTGTGTTCTGCGGTATAGCCGCTGTTCAGTCGATTTTTACTTCCGATCGCTTGTCTGTATATTATGCAGGCTTGTACTCAGGTGTTTACGCGACAGGGTTTGGGGGACTATCACTGCCTCAATCAATGCACGATCAAGCAGCATGATTGGAGAGCGCAATAATTTTTGTGTCATGACTGTGTGGGAATCTGTCATACATTGGCAACATCACACTGCTCCAGAACACGATGGCAATGTTTTAATTTGGCCCCTAATAATCGGGGCTCAGCCTTGCCAGAACGCAAGTGAGAAAGATATCTGGAGTGACTCCTCCAATTGTCACCCAGTCAAACAAGACATCGCCACTCCAACGCTGGTTATTTCGAATACATCCAGACTCTAGCCTTGACCATCTCGAACGCATTGATACGCCGGCCGTGTGCATTCCGAACACATCGACGCTCCTGTCGTGTTCATCTTGAATGGTACTTGCAATCGACTTCTCAGCCATGTCTTCAACGGTAGCATCGAATCAAGCCCAGATCATAATCAACATCGCTTTTGGCATCGCTGCTACCAGCATCAGCATCATCACCATATGGCAGGGCCATCGAGCCTGGAAATTGTGGCATGCTCACCATTGTCATATCAAAGTCTCTGAAGGTCCGCACATTGCGCCATTTGCAGTCATTGATGTAGCTTACCCCCTTCGCAGACCTTGAGCTCGGGAAGCAACCCTCACTCGCAACCCCTAAGCCTCGCAAACTATACAACTCACTCTCTTCTACGAGCGAGTCGATTCACCGAACATCAGGCCGCGTGTGGTCTACTTTTGGAAGCAGACCGTCTGAATCAATCCAAGATCCAGGCTCTGATGGATCTATATCGCCACTAGATCTCGGTCCCGATGTGAACGCCTGGTCTTCAATGCAAGTCTATGAACCCTCAGTGCTTCCTGCAAGACGCTACACTGCCGCGTCATGCTTCGACTATGGGCTTGACCTGCCGTTAAAGCCTATCATGTCACAGCGGTCGAAAAGCCTGGGAATTCTCCATGGTGCTTATCCAATGGATCAAGGGGATGATTCATATCATGATACGAGTACCCCGCCTGTATCTGAACGCAGATGACCCTCAGTCGATGTGGCCCATTGCGCTCACGGAGCGCTATTTTAGCCTCAAATCACCACCGTTCCTGTTGGAAGGAAGCAAATAAATTGGGAATGTAAAGAATACTTCTGCGCTTTTGAGGGCCTGGCTTTTTCTGATCCTTTTCATATCATGTGTCCGTGCTTCTGGTCCATGACTCTGGTAGTCTGACGGTGTTGATATGGTTGAGGGTGTCCGGTTCCTTTTAATACATTAGCTTTACAATAACGCTTTAATGATCTGAGCTCTCGCTTTCGTTGCAAGGAATTCTCGCACTTCAATCTTTGGATTATGTATGTACTGCACAAAAAAGCTCGAGATACAGGGCGGAGTGTCGGTCCCTACGCCATAAGATGCGCGAAAACATGCTTGATTCCCGGCTTTCGGCCTCGGCAAGGAACATCCGAACATGAGCGAGCTAAAGAAACAACTTCTGGCGGACGCTGGGAAATCCCTTCATTACTTTGAATGTTACCTCACCTCATCTCGCTTCCTATAGAGGGAGGGCTTATCCAATGGCCGAACAGAGCCTCAGCCTTGTGGGCAGCGCAATCAAAAGCGAACCTTTTACCTGGTTTGAAAGCAGCGGCTCTCTGTCATTTGGTCGTGCTTGAGCCTTGAATGGTCTATTTTGTATCATTTTCTCGCCCAAACAAGAGATAATTCGCCTATATATTGTCCATAATAATGCTCAAGGTGGAAGAAGAAGGGGCCAGCTATTTAACTTGCCGAGCTTGCCTTGTTCTGCCTTATTTTGCCTCGATCTCTGCTTCGCCATTCCGCATCTAATATATGCTCCGTGCGGCTCTGGCTTAAAGTGAGCAATGAAGTAGAGAAGCCCACAACATGCTGCTCGGTATATTTCGCTGCAATATGCCGGCTTTCACCAACCCATTTTCTCTGCCATCGGTACTGTCTAACCAAAATAATACCTGCACTCCACTAGTCTTCGCTCGCAATCAATTGCATCCTCACCGTGGCCTCTTCGCCAAACATGGCATCGAGCTCAGCTCACACTGTCGCCACTATTCTTCTCGGTGTCACTGGCATCGCAGTTAGTGTCGTTACAGTCTGGCAAGGCTACAGGTTCTGGACCATGTGGCGCGACCATCGTCGTCTCCAGCATGCTTAATCGGTCCGCCATAGCGGTATGTATAGTGAACATACCCTCTTGCTGCTCCATGACTTGCAATTGTGTGCTTCTACAGATTTTGAACCCGGTCTACGATCCCTCAACGATACCCATGGTTCCTCCGAAAGCCAAGCTGATAGAACCGAAATGGTCAGCTACACTTCGGCAGCAACCCATCGTTCGCGCCTGCGGCCCCTCTCCTCGTCTATCAGCGACCGCACTCACGGATACAAGCTTGAGCTCGCACAATGTTCAAGCCAACGCAGACTCTGCACTCCTCACTGCCCCAAACCCGGTATCTCCCGCAGCATTCTCCAATGGCTTCGAGCCATCGACGGCAACAGAAAAGGATGGCAACAAGGATTTCGCTGCTCCATAGAACTAGAGCTAAAGGGCAGGATGAGAATGTTTCATGGACAATACTGGAAGGATGTGCGGAAGGAGCGTTTTCTAGCATGAAGGTTACACGCGGATCGCTCTACAGCATTGAAGTAAACACGTTCTGCCGCGCTCTTGCAGATTAGGGGTGGTACATAGACATAGACTATCGTATCTAAGAAGTGCAACAAAATTCGTTCTTTTGAAATGCAGCGTCGAAAATGCTCCCAAGACCCGCATTCTATTGCAAGCCTGGCTCCAGGTTCAGTCTAATCTAGCCAGCCGGTGCTCCGAATAAGCCACGAATAAGGACATAATTCAGTTTTCCAGCTTCTGCATTCTTTGAAATAGTCTCGAGTGACTGAAGACCCGTAAAAACAGCTAGGCTCTGCTAGAGGTCCTGTTCCGTCGTATTCTGCTCAAGTCTGTTCAAGCTTGGCACGTCATCTGCTTACCAAGGGGGTGGTCTGTTCCGTGGATACCAATGAGCGACCTTGGATTTGAGCTGCCAAGCGTCGTAACATGACGACGGATAAATCAAGCTGTTTAGTAGGTGCCTGCGTTTCAAAGATAGCAGCGCGTCATGTTCAACAGTGATATCGATTAACGAGCTAAACGAGTTCGTTTTCCTCGCGCAGGCTTTAGAGGTCGGGGCCTACATCCAGAGGCAGTACCGTGTCAAAATGTCCCTCAGCGATCCCTACTCACAGATTTTCCGGGTTCAAATCCTTCCGGTGCTCTACTGAGCCCCGAGAAATTCACAGGGCTGGCCGCAAACCGACCAATCAGCTGGGCACCATTCTTTCTGCTTGCCATCAATTCCATACCACGTAAGATACAATGTCAGCGCAGTGATAAAAGCATGCATGCCATGATGTTTCCAATCTGGACTTCGGGACCAATTCTCTTCGAGACTTCTCAGCCTTGCGGATCCTCAGAACATGGCTTTCTAAATGTCGTCAAACTCGCACAAACTATCATTGCAGGCATCTACGGCTCCATCGCGACAATCATCGGCGATGTCACGATCCATCAAGGCCGTAAGGCATGGGAAATGTGGTTTGAGTATCGTCACAATCAGCAATTCCCAGCTCCAGGTATCTGTGCTCAAGTCGACCCATGCCTTTACAATCGATAGGATGACTGCCTCGGCTAGACCTGGAACACAGCCAATTGGTCCGAGATAACATCTTGTTGAGCACCATGAACGCTGCGTCTGAGCAACTCGCTCTGGAGGCTGTCCCGAATCAGGTGCCAAATGAAGCCAGTGAAGGGGTTGACGCTGCTGGAGAAAGGTCAAAAGAGCGGTCATTTACCATTGGTGGGGACTGAGCATGATTTGGATGCAACGATATGTATGCAGAGAGATGACTAATCCAGAAGCTAGTCGTCGAGCAAATCGAGCTTGGCTTGCGCCCAGCTTCCCAGAACGTGACGCTCAACGCGATAGTCGAACACACTGGGACATTTCAAGATCAAGAAGCATCGGCCAACAGCGCCTCTCCTGTGCCAATCGGTCCCAGAGACGATAGCCATCCCGATGACGAACCGTCCTCTAACAGATATTCCATGGATGCTAGAGCACGGCAAGGTACGTTAGCAACAAACTCTAGGATCGAGTAAGACATTAGAGCGCGAGACAGGAAAATGAGTGCGTTTACCAGTCGTTGGACATGCAGCCTTGTTCAAGCCCTTCCAAAATGTCTCCTAGTGACCTAGTCTCATTGTTCCGGCTATGGTCAAACCCAATTAGAGGGATAGATATCTCAGGTTGCGGGGGAAACCCTGGGATCGCACACTGGGGGGCGCACGCGCAACCCCAAACAAACGAACGCAGTAAGGCCCCACGGTTTCTCCTACTCTGTTAGGTCCATTCGGTCTGTCCCAATCAAACGTGGCACAAACGCAGGGTTCTCGTAGCTAACGACTTAGGGGTTTGCGCTTCTCTATGCCTGCAGCTAACCTCAAACAACTCTTCGCGGATATTGCACATCTAGAATCTTTCTTGTCCAGATGTGCAGAAGTGTCGTTCCCGCAGCGCTATCAAAACGTACTCTTCGCAGATGTCGTGGACACTAGAGATGTTCACCTTGAACGAAGGTGGTGAGATTGGAGCATAAAACGGACATCGTCCCCTGTGAGATGTTCGTTATGAATTCAGCTTCTCAATCATATGCACACCTTACCCTCAACTCCATGTTTAGTAAAGCCTGTAGCCTCACCCCAGTTGCGACCCAATCACAGCGCTCTGAACAATGCCCCTCGGCAATTCGTCGAATTGGAACCTGCGCGACAATCATTGGCGTCGTGACTATTCACCAGGGCCGTATAGCATGGCGTATATGGTATGAGCATCATCGCCGTCAGGTGGATGCTAGTCCAGGTGGAAACCCTGAATTCCCCTGATGTTGGACGACAAGTGAACTAATTGCTGGCATAGACATCGAGCTTGGTCATCATATGCTCCACCCTGCCACAGGGAGGCTTGAGGCTTCTACGCCTGCCACGAACGCAACGTTTGAGTATCCTACAAATGCTGCGACAAATCCTCAAGGCGTCACTGAGCCGCAAGACGCTCACTATGTCCCTCACTAAACTCTACCGTCTTCTACATTATCGACTACTTAAAGCTCTCCCTTGAGCCCAGATGGCAGATTTGGGAGCGGTGACACTACTCATATGCCTCTAGGCACTGTGGGCAATGTTGGGATTCGAGAGAGTCTCCGGCAGTGCGATAATGATGATGTCTTCGTAGGATTACTATGAACGTCAGCGTTGGCTTTCGAAAGGGGTGATTCGCCATTGAGTCAGATTGATAAAACACTTTCTTGCGTACATGTTCCTAGCTTCAAGTAATGGAACTAAACTTGCAAACCTTCTTCCTAATTAATACCGGCTCTACAGCTTCAGCGCTTCCAATGCAGGCAGATTGTACGAACGTCTGAGCTCCATAAAACCAATCAAGACTTTTGAACTTAAGATTTGACATTCCGGAAGATGATGGGTTGGGCAATTGTGATAAAATTCGACATCATCGACACAGGCATCACGCAACTAGCTTGCAACAAGCCAGAGCACTTCTCCATGACTCAAATGCACTTGTCGAGAATGCAATCATATTTGTAGGCTCTGAAATCGCGAGAATCGCGGTTAGTCCAGAAGGCTGAAACTCTTGGCCTACTGCCACATGTTGCTCCCTCTGCAGAGCAGAAAGGACAGAGTGATTAGTGCTCAAGACAATGTGGCGAAGTGGGTCGTCGGAGGAAGATTTCTAACGTGATGGTCTTTAACCAGATCGAGCTAGATATATAATTCACCGCTGCAAGCAAAGGAAGTACACGTTTTGTAACCGTGCGGGCACCTCGCGAGTTCGCGAGGTGCCGCCACGGTTAATGTGTATGGTTGTGCGCGACCTGATTTGCCTCAGTCCCTCAGATGTGCCAAGCCCCGCTAAGCCCCTTCGGGTTAGCGCCTTCTGCTTACTACGAGGAATGTGAATTGTTCTCACCTTGAGGTAGCACTTCAGCCGCGAAGTCAGCATTTCTAACCCGAAGGGGCTTAGCGGTGGTTCGGCAGGTCTGAGGGACTGAGGCAAACGACTTGATACAAGACCTCTGTTCGCTTACATAAGATCTCCATAGTGCCGCGGTAGTATTTTGCCCTTGCTGAAGGAAGTGGTTTCCATCCATCGGGCTGTCCAGACAAAGGCGCCGGTCACCCACCTTTTTAGCTGCATGAGGGAGAGGCTACACTTGATTTGTACAGGAGTTGGGAGTCCCAAGGAATTGCATTGTCGTTGGTGTCTTTCGCTGGATGATCTACAATCTAACTCCGGGACAGGTTAGAGGATGGAGGTGGAAGGTGCCATGGTCCAATGAGCGTTCGGGGACTTACGACAAGAGGCTAATAGCGGTATCGCACTATTCCCTCTCGCATCTTTCTCCAATGTGTATCCCACAGAGATAAATAGAACATATCCCCCGGCAACAAAGCCACTATGTGCTCCGTACTCGGAAACCGTAATCTAAGTGCTTTTGCTCCTATGACAAGATTCTCTGCCTTGTCCTCCCCTCGTTGCTCACCGCATAAGCTATGCCCCTACAACCATCCTCGACCACGGCTGGGATCATTACGACTGTGGTATTCGGAACATGTGCGACCATTATCGGCGTTGTGACTATTCACCAAGGACGTATAGCATGGCGTATCTGGCACGAACAGCGTCATCGTCATGGTGAAGAGGCTGCAAGCCTAGGTATATATGCTAATCAAACTTCGACACATTACAAAAGAGGTAGCAATCTGCTCATAAAGACCTCGAACTTGGTCATCAAGCGCTCCATGCTGCGTCGGAACGACCCGCGTCTCGCTCAAGACCGACATTCATTGAAGAGTCACCAAACGCTACCAACGGCTCTACAGAGCACTCTGGAGCTTCAGCAAGCGCTACCCACCTCTCATCTGAGCACTCTGGCACTGCTGCTCGGACCAACCCAGACGCCATCGACCTTCATTGTGCTCTTCCTATAGACATTCCACGAGATCTCAACCCACCTTTCGACTCATCCAATACCTCACCACCGTTTGTTGCAATTCCAGTGCGTGAGAATAATAGCGAAGATATCACAGTTGCGTAGACAAATGATTGAGTACTAGATGCCGATATCAGCATTGGCTGTTAGTGACAGAACGACGTTCATGTTGTTCAGGAGCAATTCGATGAAAACGTGTCGACGATTGATGACTCTTCCTTCGCATGACAATCAAAACTTTTCCGCAACGACAAAGCCCTTTTCGTATCTATCATCTACTCCTCTTTCTCTAAATTTCTCGTCCGATCGACTACTTCACCAACTTGACACCATTCCTCAGCGCATCCTCTTACCCTACCTTCAAGTAGAGAAGCCTCCACTCCCCTTTGACATTCAAGCGATGCTCGTACATCACCCCATCAAGCCCTCGCATATTGGCCCAATGATGTTTCTCGCCATCCTGCTTTACGCTTGCAATGAAGCTGTCAATGACAGCCACATGCATCGCCACCAGATGCTTCACTGACAGTGACACTGACAGTGATAGCAAAGCAGCCTTCCAGGTTGCAAAGTGTCAATCGCAGCATCGCCGACCTCGAGAAGCATGCCACCGTCCCCAGGACCCAATGCGGCGCAGATCGTCAACACATTGACTTTTTCTTTCCGGAATCTTGGCACTGCCTTGGGTTGAGTCAGATCATGGACCAGATAGTGCTCGATGGATGAGTTGAAGAGTACCAAAGCAGCGTTTTCCTGCGCCAAATCGTATTGAGGATACATCAAGAAAGCGCGAAAATTTGCAAGAACTTTGAGTGATGGAGCGAGGAATGCGTCTGGCTGCCGAAGCGTGGACATCCTGTCCAATGGCGCTTGCAGCTTCATCAAACACTCGCACAGAATCAACATTTGAGTAAGGAATAGCATCTTGTCACGGCTGGATGTCCCATCCGGTTGCAGCATTCCTGCTCTTAATTCTCAATTTTCTTACCATTATACCAGTGGTGCCAGCTTCAAACCTTAAGGCAGATCCGCTTTCGAACATCCCAGACTACGCTCGGGTCCTGCTTAAGGGGACGACGTATCTGAGATCTCTACCCTTCTTCCTCTCTTAATCAATTCGCCCTCCCCTCCCCCGGCGCGCTCCCCACCGCCGCCCAAAAGCCCCTCCCATCCAACACCCTCCCCAATCCACTCACCTCCCTCGGCAACGCCCTCACCCCCTCTTCCTCCATCAACTCCACAACCCACTCCTCATACTGTAAACCCCCATCCCCCTCATCACCCACTCCCGCCTCCTTCTCCTTCTCCTCCGCCTGCCGCTTCACCTCCGCCCCCGCATTCTCCCTCGCAAACTTCCCCCACGAAAGTATCAAATCCCACCAATCATAGACATGGAGGTCATTAATAATCCACCTCTTCCCCCCCACATTCCCAAACGCCTCATGCGTCGCTACAATAGCTCTCGCCACATCCCGCCCATGCACCAAATGCACCGCCAATTTCCCCTTCACTTCAGCTTTAGTCTTAGCCACGCGGATCACCCAATTTCTCGGATCCCTCTCGCCGCCATAGAGACCTGCTAGATTGAGTACACACCCCTTCCGCCCTAGAATCTCCAACAACTCGTCTTCCGCAACCGCCCTCGCGTTGTTCTTATCGTAACCAGAATCCTCATCATTCCACCCCCTATCCGTAAAAATCCCCGTACTCCCCAACTGCACCCACCTACTCTCCACCCCAGTATGCGTCTTCTGATACATTCCCGTCAATCGCTTCGACTGCCCCTGCCCTTTCAATGGAAATGTAATTAGTACGGTCTTCGCAGGCGGTAATCGCTCGTATGGTGCCGTGTATTCAGATTCAGGATCGAAGTCGAAGGGTATGCTACCGTGACGGCCATATCTCGTGGTGGCGCTGTGGGATATGTGCTCTTCTACCAGCAGTGGGGAGAGGAATTGGAACGTCCAGCCGGCGCCGAGGATGAGGATGTCGACGGGGGTGGTGGAGGAGGTGGAGCGGTAGGTGGAGGTGGATGGTGGAGGAGGTAGGGTGGAGAGGGCGGTGATTCGTGTCATTTTCGAGGTGTGGAGGTGGTATGGCTGGTCAAACGCTGGGGTGGCCAGCGGTCGAGGTCGGGGCTTGTGTGGGTGCGGGGTTGAATGTGTGTTACTTTGAAGGGAACGGACCCTCGACAATGGTGAAGACGCGGTGCGTCATAGGGAAATTCGTCAAGGCATAGCGGGCAGCACCCGGCCGACATGCGCGTGGGTTGCATCTGTGATGGATACTTTCGAGGATTGGAGGTCATGATGCAATCAAGATCGTGATGAACAGGGGCAAGTCAAGAGTGGCTTCTCTCGGGTAACGTGGGGGATTACTCGTATGTACTTGGCGAATTGTAAAGTAGAGATTCACAAGTGCATGATGAGACAAAGTAGTAATTGTGTCAATGTTCTTCAAGTGCGCAAGCATCAAGCTCTTCAAAGCGAGCTTCGGCTATCTATTGTTACATGGCAGCTGTTCCAAGCATTACCAGGCCACTCCCGAAACGCCAGTGAAATCATCGTCTTCTACCATCTTGCAGCCGCCTAGTCGAACATTTTCTCCTTTCCTCAAACCCAGCACCCAACCTTATCGTCCGAACACCAATCCCAAGACCAGCCTTCTCACCATGACAACGAGCTACACTTCGAATCCCCCTCTCAAGTGCCACTCTTCTTCCCGTCATGCTGGCCGTCTTGGCCCGCAGTGCCCGACCCGTCGCAGCCCTAAGCGGGCGCGCCAAGGAAGGGCTGCTGAGCAGCAGACGTCGCAGCATTCTGAGACGAAGGATGGGCGCTCTCAAAGGAGTGTCCCGTAGTGTAGACGTGGCTGTAGTGTGCGAGGTCTTCGTTGTCGAATTGGGTGTTGTTCTTGATGTTGTTGGTGTGGGTAGTAGATTGGTCGGCGTCGAAATCAACCAGCGAATCAAAGGCAAAGCCATTGGCATCGAGGTCATCATGCTCGGTGGGAGCGGCGAACTCATCTTTAAAAAAATGAAGATCATCCTCAACGGAAGAATCAGCTGCGAATAGACTGCTAAAGTCAACATCAGACAGACAATTCGGTTCGTCGCCGAAGATGACGGGGTCCATTTGGCAGCTTCTGGGCGAGTCGTAGGCTGAGTCGATGGTTGACAGGCTTCCGCGGACTGACACTGCAGGTCGCACAACATCGCGGCAGGATGTTGTGTCATATCCGGGGAAGCTGTCAACTCATCGACGCCTGGGTTGATTGTGGCTGGCGTTGAGGATGAGGAGTATGTGGCTGTTGATTGGGGGGAGAACGATGCAGATGAGGCGTAGAGGGATTGTTGTGGTGTTGGTAGATGGAAAGGGTTCTCGTCAAGCTCTTGCTTCATGATTTGGTCGTGTTCGAGAAGGTCAGGCTCAAGTGGTGGCGACAGCTGGACGTGAGGCGTTGAGTCTCCTCGTTGGAAGGCCTTCATCTGCGCAGCCAACTTGGCGACTGTCTGAGCCAGGAGGAATTTCTCATGCTCGACCTTCATCAGTCGTTGCTTGAGGGACTCGTTCTGTTGTTCGATCGTTTGCTTCTCGCCTTCAAGCTTCTCAACTTCTTGTCGCTTGCGCTCTCGGGATGATTGCGCGGCTTGCCGATTTCGTAGGACTCGCTCAATGCGCCGTTGCTCCTTCTCATCTTCGGTCTTCGCTCGTTTCCTGTAATGAGTGTAAGTAGATGCGACAGTGGTAATGGTGATGATAGTGTCATACCGAGGAGGAAGGTTAGTCTTCGGTGTGGGCAATTCCTGACCCCATGACTTCCGCTTCTTCGTTGGCTTCCTAGGCTCGTCGCCGTCGCCCATCTCGCTCTTGACGTATGATGACTCCGGTGACGTGGGTCCAGGTGTCATGAGACAGTTCTCTAGTGACGTTTCTGATAGGGAGACCGTTGCTTGTGGAGGGTAGAATTCAGTGCCGTAGGCCATGGCTGACGAGAGTGTGTCGGCCATCTCGATAGCCTTTGGTAATGGTAGTCTCGAGAGAGATGATGTTATGCAAGGCTGAGGTCCGCTGGGATGGTGTTTGTGCGGGAGTAACTCAGGAGCATGGATGAAATTGATGAAGTGCTCTGCTGCCTTGGATGGTTTGCCGCTAGAGAAGAGGCCACATCTCCTTCGGCTCGGGGATGTGTTACCGAGAGTACCTTAACTTAGGTAGGCAGATGTAAAAGAACACTGCACCAGTAATTCTCTAAATGACTTTTGATGAATGATGGAATTGCAATCTTGATGGATTGTGATCAATGATGATAGTTACAAGATGTGGTAGATGGTAGATGAAGAAGAGAAAGGAGGTGACCAGGGCTTATTATATTTAAAAATGAATATTTCAGGGGCTTGGGCGTGGAATGCAGCTAAGCCTGCACCATCCCCTTTCGGTATTTAGCCCCAACCGAGCCGGCCCACTCGGTTTCGCCCAGAAATAGGCATGATACTGTAAAACACTGCAAAATCCGTTGGTTGTTTGAGCCTACACAGCATGGCCCGCTTCGCAAATCTTTCCGATACGCAATAATTACGAATCTGGAGACGGCTTGCTACCCATGCCTGGGACTTGGTGTGGAGAAGACCATGCCTGCGAAGCGTTTCAGTCCTGGATGGATTCGCGCGGCGCAGACGAGACAAGCTATGCAATGTCATGTTTCAACAGCATACGGCACACCAAATGAGATCAATGATAGGGAATCCTATAACATGAAGTCCAGCACCGCCGGAAGATTCGAATTTGAGTCTACCATAACATGGATCCATCACGAGAGGGCGGTGAAATGCCTGAGGTGCAAGGCTCAATGTTCCAACTTCCAGCTGCATTCCTTTACGGACCCGAAAAGCTGACTGTGCCGGACATCTCCTTCCTGACCAAGCGTAAGCTGCGATCATATCCCTATCATTTCGCATGTCAGTCATGGCTGCTAGTTAGTGGCATCGAACATCTTGAAAGCTCTCGAAATCAGAAATATATGAACTTCTCATGAATCGCCTCCATCTATTTGCGCTTGGCGCATATATCGATGAAACAACCGCACTCGGCAATTATTGACCTATGCGAATACCCCCTGTTGCCATCTAGAGCAGGAAAAGAGCCTCATGCGCGTGCGTTACCCAATCTTTCCGGATCGCATGAGAAGCTTGTGGTTGCTATTGCGTGGTCGAGATGTCATCTCGCATCAGTCATGGGGAAGGTCTATGCGCAAGAGCCTCAACACTGGACATTGCGCGTTCGTGCCGTCTTCTGAGAGCGCCATTATAGTATTCAACATGGTATTTTTACAAGATTCCGATTTGAGTGAAACACAGTTGCCAGCAAACCTAAGCTTACAGACCAAGAAAGTCGAGATCGCATTGATGAAAATAGCACAACCTACCTTTTTGCTAGACGCAAGTGTACTCTTAACCAGCAATTGAGCACCACATGTCTGGAATGGGCTTTTTCGAAACTTCCTGTAATGCTAGTTCGAATCCATGTCGTCGTCAAAATGTGGTGGTCTCGCTCTACGATCGACATAGTTTCGAATGTCTTTCTCTATTTGGTAAGATATCACAAGGGTGATATCAGCTGTAACATTGTTTCGTGTGCTTCGGTATCGAATAAAAAGCTCGATAAATCGAGTGATTCGAGTTGCACGACTCAGGCGTAGGCTTAGACCTACATCTCTGTTGGTGTTTTACATCAGATGGATTTCCCTCCGCCCTGTCAGAAGGATTAAGTAAAAACTACGAAAGCGCGCGCTTCCCTCGATTGTTTGCCAAGGCATGCAAGTCCCTGGAAGGAACGCACATGTGGAGCCAAGTTGATGGAAAGCAGTGTTTGTCTATCGCCTTGTTCCAAATGAATGAGCCATCTTGAAAGAGCACTATTAACCCAATCAGTGTTCCATCTGCTTCATTGCTGACTCGAACTCGTGATTGAATCAAGAATCAGAATGTAAAAGACACCAGTTTGTGCAGGCTTAGACCTACGAATCCCACGTTGGTGTTTCGACATCACTGGATTGCCCTCCGCCCTGTCAGAGGAAATCCATTGACAAATAACAACCACCAGTGTGCGCTTCCCATTGTTGGGTGAGCCCCATAGTTGAGGGTTCCACCGCCAGGTATGACAAATCCATTTGTGGGAGCGCACTCAATGGCGCAATCGCTGCGTGAAACATTGAAGGACGCTTACCACGTTGGAATTTCGAGAGCAGAGGACTATACAGTTTCTGATGAATTGGATAAAGGAACGCATGTTATAATGGAGCCATAGCCTCTATAACGCTTTCAAAAGACACTGCAACATTCAATATTGATTATGTACTAATCGCAATTAACTCCAGCACCCGATCATTCACACCGTTCCACTAGGAACGAAACAAACAACCTCTAATCCCAGCCCCTCGAATCCTTCAGGAATACATGAAACGCCCCTCCGCCATGTCAGAGGGATTACCTTATAAGCTAAAAGCCCCGAAAACCCCCTTCTGCGCTGCTCACACACGCCGCTCACTTCCAGTGCGTCCAGGCACTGGTGACGCAAACTCTGCTGTAGGAGCGTACTCGGTGGCATAGTTGCTGCGTGAAACACCCACGCACGCTCACCTATGTGGTTCTCCTACTCGTAGAGCAAAACGATTGCGAAGTTCCAACATGAACCTGAGCTCTATACGCTACTGGAGGAGTTGCGTGCGAGCGGAGCATACGCCATAGTTGCAGAGCGTAGCTGTGCTGGGGGCAACAGCTCTTTGGGTGCGCAGTCGGTAGCGCAATTACTGCGTGAAGCATATACGGCGGCGTGCTTTCTGTGGTCTCTAAGAATAGAGGTAGCGAGTTTTGTGGGCGTTCCCTGGCTCGTTCGTGTATTAATGGGTTAGTGATGAGCCAGGACCCAGGCATGATTGCGATATGAGAAAATCAGCGCAGTATGTTATCCCCATTGCTGGAAATCTTAGCCCTTGCATGCCTCCTAGGGTATCCGAGGGTAGTAAAGACCACATTCCAGGCTTAATTTAAGCGTGCAAACATCTCGAACTTGACAGTTTTGACAAAGTGGGGCGTTGGAAGGCGTTTCAATTGTTCCCCCTCGCGTTATGTCATTTCATACGGCATCCATCATAGTATCATCCCCTCCCATATCTCTCGGTTGCTCCACTACTACCCCCCTACCCCTCCCCTCCAGCAGTTCCCTCCTCACCTCAGGCCCGATATCCTTGTGCCCCCTAACCAACAGCAGATCCAGCAACGCCTCTCGCTGATCCTCCGTGATATCATTCCTATATCGCTGCGCAAACGCTAACAGGCACTGGTGCCATATTACTGGTAGCTTGGCGTCTCTGCTAGATAGATTCGAAGGGTCTGTCATTCCATTTGATCCATCGGTTGGTACTGTGGCGCGGAAGCGGAGGAAGTGAAACACCAAGCCATCGATTACTTTGCTGTTTCAGACGTTAGTGTGGGATTATCGCTGGGCTGTGGGGGTTGGAAACTTACTATGGCAGTGCGTATTTCTTTTCTAGGAGCACCCTAATGAAGACATTGGTGGCTCCCGCAGCTTCGCTTGACATCGAAGACGTCTGCTCTGCTGCTATCTCTGTCAACCGTAATAGAGCGGCCGCTGAGTGCAAGACTGGTATTGATACTCGAACCAACACGCTCGAGATGATATGCGCTTCGCGAAGACTGCATTGCCCCTCGACGAGAGGGAAGAGAAGGCCTTTGAACCAGGCGCTGGGTTTGTAGAGCGCTCTTTTCAGCGCATTGAAGAGGTGGACATTCAGCTTCTTCGTCTCGTGAATATCTTCGCGGACTCGATCGAGCAGGACTGTCCGGAGGAAGATTTGTGTGATCTGAGGCTTGGTCGATACAAAGATCTTGGTGGCTTCGTAGCAGGCGTTGGCGGTCCAAGATTCGGGTCGCGTGATGGCGAGGAGCTCTTCCCACTGTGGAAGTGTGGGGATGATCTTAAAGGGTTTGGGGAGTTTGCCGGACTTGTAGCGTGAGAGGATTAGGCCAATTCTATGTCGTAGAGATTAGCACCTGCCCTTCGACAGTTGGGGATCGTCCAGAAGAGTACTTCGAATATACCTCCACCACTTTTGCAGGAAGCTCTACAGCATCCTCCGGAATACCTCCACCTTGGATGACCGGTTCCCCTGTTTGTGCCGCCTCATGGGCTGCTATCTTCTCCAGTATCAGATCTGCTAGATTTGTTCCTTGTCCTTCTTCCGTTTCTTCGTTGGTTATCGATTGTATCAGAGGATTTGCCGTGATTGAGGGCATGAATTTGTTGAAGAGGGCCATGTCATTCGGATCGATTTCCTATACCACAGCCTGGTCAGCGCATTCCGCCTCCAACAAATGTTCTAGAACCCACCACTTCTTCAATAACATCCCCCTCCTGATCACCCCACGCCTCATCGTCATCATGCCGTGCATCACCCTCATCTGAGTCCCCCCCCGTACCGAATCGTGATTCAAACGTGAACGCTGGATTTGGTGCTGCCGCGGCATTCTCCTGCTGCTCTTCGTCTACTAGGTCTTGCCCAATCTTTAGAATCTTTCGCGACGATCTTGAGTCCACATAGCCCCCCTCTTGGGTCTCTGGCCTTGCCTTTCTCTTCTTCGATTGTGTTTTCAGAGGGCCCGTAGCGGTCAATTCTTCGGCCAATGGCGTGTGCCGCTGGGTGGATCGGTATCGCGAAGAGGGGGCCATTATGACGAGACTGTCTCAGTGTAGTCAGGAGGAAGGTGACGAGGCTGAGCCTTATTAGAATGCGTGTGTCGAATATCTCGAATTTTCTGCACCTTTTTGGGTGCAAAAGGTTCGGGGTCTATCTTATCTTAGCGTCAAAACTAGGGCCTCAACTCCATGCCCTTATTACTGCGGTTCTGTTAGACCATCATGGCCTTCTAAGTTTGTCTAAAGTAGCTACGTGACAGAGGGACAGCGGATGGACAAAGAAGTCGGATCATATCGATTCCGTGGGCCTGATCAGAAGAATAACGAAACATCAAGCATATGGCCTGCTAAGAGTACAAGTAACGCCATGCAAGGCTGAAACACATTGCAAAACGGTGTATTGGCAGCTTCTGAATACTGTTAAGCTATCTCCTCCAGACCACGTCAGCTCCAACTAGATCAGCATGCCCGAGAACGCCAAAGCCATAACACCCATAGCCATAGCATACTTCGTCCAACCCTGACTCGGTCCCGAATCAGACATAGCTGCATCTGAGCTCACGCTCGTCGTAGCAGCGGTAGCACTCGCACTCGTCGTAGTAGCCATCGTCGAACCTGCCGCAGTTATCGTTCCCGTAATGGTTGCAGGTGCAGCAGGTGCAGCAGAACCCTTGAACACCGATTGAGCGGCAGCAAGCGCAGTCGCCAGCGCGCCGTCAAATGCGGATAAAGATGTTTCTACGCGTGGAGCTAGGCACTGCATGCCCTTGAGGCCGTGATTACCGAGGCAGTTGACGGATCTGTCCAGTACGAAGCTAGTTTGGCTGTCGTAGTTGCCGGGGTAGTCGCAGTATTGGAAGCAGCCATCTGGGGTGGTTTTGACTGCGGTGCTTCCGCAACATTTGGCCATGTTTGTTGATGCGGGTCCGGTGTTGTTGAGGATAGCACAGACGCCATTGGCGTTGTTTCCGTGATGAGGGCTATCAGTGGTCGAAGTGATGTGTGAGAGGGGAATGGTTGGAATTCACACGTTGAATTTTGCGTTGCTGCAGAATAGATTGGGACTGTTGAGGGTGAATTCGCAAAGATTGAGCTGTGGTATTTACCGAGGAGGCAGAGGCAGAGGTGAATGAAGCAGACTAGGGAGTGCAAAGAGATCTTGTCTGGCTTGAGACCAACAAAGAGACGGTCAATAGAATCAACATATCCACAGAAGCAGCTCTGTATGGCTCCAAAAGCTCCTAGGCGATGCAGAATTGGATATGCGGGCTAGTATTTGAGCCCTCACTACAATAAGATGATTTTCGTAGCCTGAGGACAGGGTTGCCACCTACCAACCTCGAGAAGGCAGGCGTCACAATGTCGTTGATCAGAACCGATCAATCCCATCATCCAATGGAGGACACGCCAATACTTGCCATTCTGTTCTCTCGTCCGAGATGAATGATGGAGAGCGTGGTGCTACCTATTCCGTGGTGAAAAGGTCCGGAAAGGTTGTTTACAATTCCAATCAGCAACCCCGGAGGCTTGACAAACTAGCGGCGATCGAGGCCGCCAGAATGCTGGCTCAAATTTCAGCCAAGATGCCGATTTTGTTTCAAATACCTCATGTCTGACCGAGTAAAAGACGAACACGAAAAGAAATGGCATCCCGCTGGTCGAACTCCTCGATGTGATTGGGAAAATTCTGGGTGCGACAAGAGAATCCAAAACAGCAACCATCGATTCAACCATCTCAGATTCGAGCATGAAATGCAACCATTTCCGCGCTACAAGCTCACCCCATTCTGGAGGTCGTCTCGAATCTCGGGGAGCGTGCTTCAGCGTTGCACAATATGCGGGGATGATTTTCTTGATTTGAGCCATCACACCAAGTGCAGCCCATGCGGAAGTGATTACTATTGTCCGGTCTGCAACCTTAGGTTTAATGACTCTCGCAAGTTTGATGACCATACCAAGCGCCATGACGTTCATCGAGAGATGATTGTAATGCCCGGAGAAGGACTGCAACAAGCCGTTCGCGACAAGGCAAGGCCTAGATGAGCACATCCAATGCATTCACCAAGGCAAATACCGTATCTGCCCTTATTGTCACAAAACCTTCCACTACTTTGGTGTTTGCTTCGACAGACATGTCAGAACACACCTCGGCCAGGACTCGGGCTGCAGAACCACCGGCGCACCCATGAGGGTTGCACAAAGAAATTTCGCACTTCATCAGCTCTGAAACAGCACATCGATCCTCAGCACCTTCGAATTATGTTCCAATGCGATATCGACGGCTGTGGTGCCATGTTTCACCAGAACGCCGGTTGGAACAAGCACTGCCATCGAGTGCATGAAGGGGTTGGAAGGGCAGCTCTCTTGCGTTCCAGAATCAACAAGAGTAATTAACAGCTAAAGGTAGCCTTGAAAGAAAAGACGGAGAATGGGTTTTGTTGCGTGAGCGTGGCCCGCCCCGACAAGGCCACCATCCATGGAGGGCGAGTCAATCCTGCCTGCGAGAGACAACGCAAGACGTGGCTGCAGCGGACGGCGTTGCGCCACAGGACCCCGGCTTCGCGTCGTCGACGGCATGGCTGGGGATTACATCTAAGCAACCCGAATGAAATGACAGCATGCCTATCCATGGTTCCGGTCCCTTTCGCTGTAGTTAGTCTGGTTCGCAAGATCGAACAGGTAAACATACGAGGCGGGGATTTCTACATTGATTTCGAATTCGTGTCACTAGGACATTTTCGAGAAGACGAATCACCAATCCAGAGATTTCCTGTCGAAATCGCAGTCCGCCGCCTCGATGGACAAGTTGTCATTGACACCCCCATCAAGTACGACAAGTCAATTCCGGAAATCCTGACTGGTGTCCCTCGTACTGAATCTACGGCCAATTCCTCTTGGGCCGTTATGAGGAAGGTCTATGGCCAAGGAGAAGAGACATTCGGAAAGACGTGGGACGAAGTCAGGCATCTGTTGCACGACGCCGGCATGAAAAAAAACAGCTATATTGTATAATGGTCCACCAGTGGGATAGACTACAGCTTCTTGAAGATGATCATGCAACAACACACTCCTTCAAACTCTATTCTACTTGTTTATTCCTGGAGGACCGTCCTCCCGGGGTTCTCAAGTATGAAACTGAGCTACTTCTATGCTTTTCTCTATCCGGATTCCAGCATCCACGAATACGCTCACCAGGCGAGTTTTGACAGCCTCATGCTCGTGGAGGCAATGAGGGTTTTAATTGACCTCGCTCATCGGGATGACCCTAGAGCTGAAGATTTTGGTACGGGCGAACTACGGATTGATGAGCAGATATCTCAGCTGCAAGAGCAGTTGAAGATGGAGTACGACAAGGACCACGAATCCGATGATAGTCAAAGCGGTAGTGATGTCGACTCACTCGAGGTTCAGATTGCTCACGAGGAGGCGATGAAAGTAATGACTGATGAAGAGAAAGACTTCGCTGATCTCTTTCTGAAATCTTTCGGTACACTACCGTCTGTTGACTCAATTTCTGGTCCCACGAACAGTAGCAGTATCGGGAAATGATGTTCTTACTCGAATTGCAAAGCTTGAGGAGTTTCACGCTCACGATACCCGTGACCCGTGATCATGGAGTGCACGGATGACGGTCAGGCACGGCAACGTTGTTGGCAGGCCAACCACCACTTGTATTTAGTTTAGGGTCTTTCTTCCCTCTTCATAGCTATCCTGGAAGCATCGATGCCAGGGTCAACCGGCATTACTTACCCATTCGGTTTCAATGAGAATTTTGATATTCAAAGTGAGAGGGGTATTCGTAGCAACGCCCTACAGCAACCACACATGTAGAATATACATGATTCAAACTACTATAGGTTCATTCTTCGAGGTCTCGGTGTTTGGTAAATCAGATCGCACAAGCCAAGGCAAGGCCGCCTATTATCATCTCATCTAAAGGCGTGGTTATGTCCTACGGAGTAAAATGCCACAGGCAGGCTAAAGGAAGACGAGACAGGGCTGAAACGTATTATCGCAACCTCCAGCGTAGATTGGGAGCGTAGCTATCGAGTGGAAAAAGCCTTATATAGACCGGATGGCGGGGGCCCCCTTTCGCCACTTAAGAACAACTTTAACAACAGCAAGCGGAGGGACAGCCCTAGGACACAATTGAGTTCTACGCATTCCTTATCTTGCCTGTTTGTACCTCCTTCCTGCCCATAGGTCGCTTACGCAAGTCTCCTGATGTAATGCAGTAATGGCAGGCGTATTAAATGGCAATGATCCTCTCCTCGCGTGAAACCCCTCTCCTCCGACAGTTCGCCCGCTGTATAGCCGCCGCCGTGTCAGGTTACGAACTAAGCGCTTGCTAGTCGTTTCTCAATCACTGCGACAATCTCATGCCAATCACACATTGCTCCTTGTCCAACGTCACCACATGCTAATTGTTTTACCTGTGGCGATAATATTTCAAAGCAGTCCCATTCCTCGGCAAGTAGCGCTAATTGCTTTGCCGTGATAGGACTTTCCCACATCATCTGGTTCATCGCTGGCGCTGCAATGATTGCACGCTTTACGTCCCAAGCGCGAATCACATTGGTCAGGAGGTCGTCGCACAGACCCCCTGTAGCCTTTGCCAAAAGATTCGCGGACATTGGGACAATCGCCAGGAGGTGAGCCCATCTGCGGAGCTCTATATGTAGTATCTTCGAATGCCTTGTCCACGGTTCGATCCACTCGTCTTCGTCGAGATAAACGGCATCCACGTTGGGAAGTAAGGCCAAGGAAGAAACGGTAGGCTGCTCTAGAGACTGACCAGCAAGAAACTGGGTTGCCGCTTTGGTGACGACAACTCGAATCGAGAGGTTCGTGTGATTTTCAAACGAGGAAATAATCAGGGGTAGTTTGATAGTGGCAACAGAGCCACTTGCGGCTAAAAGCAGATGCTTTTTGCTATCATTGATTGCGTCTGAAACTACTGCTGCTGGAACTCGATACGGTCCTTGAACGCCTGCTTCGTGTCTGGTTGCCATAGTCATCTCGACTATCTAGTAAGGAGGTGAAAGTTTGACAACCTCGGAATTGTTGCAAATACAATGAGATGGTTAGAGGAGAATTTCTGTATCACGAAGAGAAATCTGTTAGGGGGGAATCCTCTTGCCTCAGTCCTCAGTCGGGTTGAACGCTAAGCCCTTCCGGGTTAGCTCCCACTAATTCACCCCCTTCGGGTTAGCACTATTGACAAGTCAGTTGGTTGGGCAACACGTCTGAGGCCAAACCCCCAAAAATCGGACAGATTGTCTGTTTTTCAATAACTTACATAAGGTCGGTAATCAGCGAACGATTACGCTCAGCGATAAATTAATTTCTCTATAGACGTCGCGAGATAATTATTATATCTCGCGATAGTTGTAAAATACGATGAATAAAATTTTATCTTTTTACTATATTAATCTTAAAGAGAGTCAAGCTCAAAATTATATATAAAATCGAGTTATATTTTTTGAAATATCTCTTGATTTAATAATTAACTTCTAAAAGTCTAGATAGAAAATAGAATAATATATATTTAAATATTAAATTGAAATTAAATTAAAATCGAAATTGAAATTGAAATTGAAATTGAAATTGAAATTGAAATTAATAAATATAAATAGACTTAAAACTTCTTATTATTAAATTACGTTAGAAATTAATATTAATTAATTTAAAAATCGGAATTTTATTTTCAAATATATTATCTATTAATTGAGTTATTAATAATATTAACCCGAAGATATTTAATTAATAGAAATTAATTCGGAGAGATTTAGTATTTAATTTATCTAAAAACTAAAATAAAGATTTCTCTCTATTTAAATTATTAAAAGAGATTATACTTTCTCTATTAAATTTAATTATATAATTATTAAATTATAATACCGAGGGTATATATAGTAATATAAAAGTAAATATATAAACTTAATAAAGATCTCTATTATTCGATAAAAGAATTAATCTCTAAAGAATTCTAGGAGTTAGGAATAAATAACTAGTTATATAATTATATATTTTAATTATAATATTAATAACTTATTAAAAGTATTATTAATTAATAAAATTAACGTAAAGATTATATATATAATATATAATCTTGACCCGAGTTCTAATTACTAATATCCGGCTTTAATATAATATAATAATAATACTTTTATATTATAATTAAAAAGTTTATTAAATCTAGTAAAATTAGAGAAATTTTATCGATTTTAATTATTAATAAACTAGGAGCCCGTATAAGAAGATTCGAGTATTACGAGTACTCGTAATATATTCTATATACGTAGCGACTACTTCTAGGAATAAAAGAGATTATACTCGCGATACTCGTATAGCGAGTATATAGAGTATATAGTTCTTAATACGATTTTCTTCTATTATATCTACGCTGCGGAATAGGGAAGGGAAGGGAAGGGAAGGGAAGGGAATAACCCCCGCTCCCTTCCCTTCTAGTAGGGAAGGGAGCGGAAGGGAAGGGGCAGGGACTATTAAGGAAGGGAAGGGATTACCTATTATTCCCTTCCTCCCTACTCTCCCTATAGGGCTGCCCCATAAATGGCCCATATATGCGCGCATACATGCCCCATTGCTGCTCCCATATGGCCCATATATGCGCCCATGTATGCCCCATTGCTGCTCCCATGTGGCCCATATATGCCCCCATATATGGCCCATGTATGCGCGCATGCATGCCCCATTGCTGCTCCCATGTGGCCCATGTATGCTCCCATATATGGCCATGTATGCGCGTATGCATGCCCCATTGCTGCTCCCATGTGGCCCATG
>JAABUK010001001.1_pt1 | contig 56303 bp, 66 predicted proteins | sample 5559141 | NCBI WGS metagenome assembly JAABUK01 (sample SAMN10711869, study PRJNA513367) | rock metagenome | isolation source: Antarctica rocks | place: Antarctica: Victoria Land, Pudding Butte nord | collected 2016-01-03 | reverse complement strand
CAACCATCTTCATCGAAACACTGTTTCTGATACTTGGTGGCCCCTGGGAGAATGCTTCGCCACTGACCATCAGCATCCTGACCAATGGCTCGGCAGTACTATTCGCTGGGCTGGGAGGCGCCTATGCTACATCTTTTGCAGCGATACGGATTTGTTTGACAACGGTCTTTCTCTTCTTCTCCATTGTTCTAGTCACGGAGGAGGGGACATTTGATGGAACGTATGCCATCTTCTGTAGCGTTGATTATCTCACTTACCATTGGCTTCTACGACGCAACCAACGGAAAACAGGCCGCTTCGATGGCCGCTCCCTGTTTCCCGAAAGTGATAAGGTCCTCGACAGTCGAGATTCGCGAGACCATGGACTTGGCGACAAAGTCTGTTGGGACGCTGAAAATTCCGAGAGAGCACTGACCTTCGAGTTGGGTGATCACTTTCACGTAGATGGGGGTGTCCTACTGTTCACAGTACTTGGAACGGCTCTGACATACCGCGTCTTCGACTTCGATCTGGGTTTCGGCTTATTCTATGCCTCCGTCTCGGCCTTCTGGTCCCTTGTACTGCTCATTCTCATCAACTTTATGAGCCTTCGTGGAAGACAGGTGAAAGTCCATAGTGCGATGCGGCGTAGATTCTCCGGCATTTTGATACTTACCCTGCCTGCCAGTTACGTTCTGTTCGCCCTCAGCCACAGTAATATCGAGTGGGCCAATGAAATTACGTCGTGGAAGCCGGCAGTTGGAACAGCGTGGTTCGTATTGTTCATATAGTTGGTTTGGCACACGCTGACTCTTCAAAGGCTAATCTCCTTCATTGGGACTTTTCATGTGCCGTTGCTCTCCTCCCTGCACGCCATCCTCTTCCCTTGTGCTGCTTGCCTTCAGAGGAGAGAAAGCTTGAATATCCCCACGAGTGATGATATGTCTCACTGTCCTTGGGACAATTTCACGCCGCTGCCTGCATTGGCTGGAGCAGAGCACGGATGGGAACGCCGCACAATTTTCCATATCAAGCACCAGAGAGGTTCAGATAACGTTGATAAGTTCTGGTTGAATGGCAGCCCGTTCTGCCAACAGACTCCGCTGCACAGTGTCATCGCTTTCGTTTTTTGCATTCTCTTGCTTGCGGTGAGTGTTAATCTGTCGGAAATTGAAAGAAATCACGGTGTCTTGCCAATCGTGAGCAGTATCTGCAAAGTGGGAACATTTTATGTTGCAATGACTTTTACTTTCGCCGCTACCGGACATACAAACACTCAAGATTCTCAGCAGCTCAAGATCGTTCATAGGGACGACAAAATCCGTCCATGGTATACTGTCTCGAAAGCGGTACTCGCAACGGCGTTTGTTCATGTCGTTACCGAGGTTGGAGCTGCCATATGGTGGAAAATCTCATCGGACATGGCATCTCTAATGCTCCTCAAAAGGCTCTCGTCGTTAGTAGTGCCCATTGCATGCATTATTATAATGCCATTACTGCTGGCTGGTATCTCAAGGGCTCCAAGCACGCTAAATCAAGAGAACTCACACAACTTTGACAATCTTGCGACGTCACAAGGGCCCAGAAGAAAGGCTGCAGAACCAAAGGCAAAGCTGTGGGACATCGACAAAGCTTTTGTATATACATCATCGAGAGTCAGCCGCCTTGATCTAAGACTCCTACTCATGGGTATCTGTGTCACGGTCTTTGACGCCATCGATTCAGTCTGGCCCTATGAAAATAGGCATTTTAGGCCTTCAATTTCAATGACATCGATCGTCTTAGCCTTCACGACAGCTACTGTTTTGTTTTTTACAAACTGCATTCCGGCCTCCAGACGTATTAAGCCCGGCACACTCGCTGCTTCAGCAGTTGCTGTCGTTGGTGTTTGCAGTCATCAAAATCTTTGGGACCTATTCGCAAACGACGACGATCACGATGGCAACAGCTTAGCACTCAAGATCTCAATCTGGTACGGTCTGCTACTCATGATCCTCATGATCGACTGTGACTGGTTTCATCGCAGGCCATATGAGGGAAGAAGAAAGGACGTTTTGCTCGTGAAAACCTTCAGCGTTGAAAAGGTTGAGTTTATGTGGCTGCTGAGACACACAAATCTAGCCCTAGTATTAGGACTTACATATGTTTCGAGTTTGTGTGGCAATGACTGGCCATTCCTCATCAGCACCACAGCCGCCAACCTACTTATACTCATTATAATCATAGGTGTCCGTATCACGTCTCCAAAAGCAGAGTCTCAGTATGAATCGAATCGCGCACATCAAATTGCACTACTTATCTCAACGGTGGCAACCATTGCGGCTATGCTTCTTAGTCGAAATCACATCATCACCTATGCATCAAGCTGGGACTCTGGCACCTGCGTTGCTTTCTTCTCGTACCTGATTTCCTCGGTCGTGGTTCGGTATCCGCCGCAGCTGAGACAGCATGAACAAGATTCGGGAGAGGTGCATCATGGCAAATAGTCGCAATGCTTGTTTATGGAATCAAACGTTTGATCGTCGTTGTGGATTGTTTCAGGTTTCTACAAATAGGACGGCTCGCCTCCGGCCCCCAACCCGATCAAATATATCGACGGCAGATCTGATATGAGACGAATTCATGATGTCTTGGATTTTCGCTCTCAAAATACTGCGCTCAATGTCGCTCCGGATCTATCATTAGTGATTTCTTGAGTCGTTGGCCACGAGATGTTTCAATCGGGTGGCTTGGCTAACAGCCGCGGGCGTGGTGAAAGACATTGTCAAACCAGGTGATACACAATGAGGTAGTCATGAATGATGCTATTCTCATTACTTTACAGCCTCCTCCGGCTTTTCGAGAAAGATATAAAAGCAGCTGGCCGGACCACCTCTTCAGCATATCATTCCACACTATCATCACAGCTACAGCACATCACACCAACTCATCGATTGAATCTCCTTGTGTCTTCATCAAGTCTATTACTTCATCAGCGTCCTACGACGAGGGAGTTGTAAGAGAGACTTAGCTTTTCAATTACCACGCTCATCATGCAAACTCGTGCAGCGTTATCGGCAATGCTCCTCTTGGGCAGCCGAGCTGTCACCTCACGTGCTGTCGAGCCAGAGGCACTTGAAGTCAGGCAGGACCCAGCTCCACAGGATCCGGGTTTACAGGAAGACGGGCTGTACGTGGTCCCATCTCATCCCAGGATATCTTATTGACCAGCATATAGCACAATCACCCTAGAGCTGCAGTCGCCAGCAGACAACCCGGACTCGCCGCCTGCAAAGCGGTCGGTGACTTCTAGTTACTTGCCAAGATTACACACTGCGCGACGTTTCACAAATTATGGCTGACCAAGTCATAGCTCTAACGATCTTCATCGATACATGGCATTCAGCAATGCGGGAACCCTGGACAAACGTCAGATGGTCCGACTCATTAACAGATGCCCGCAAGATGGCGCAAACATCCCAAACATGTTTGACGACTTCGTTGGCTCGAGCTGCAACCGGGGCGCCAATGACAAAGATTATACCATTCATTGCGACAACGGTGCAGCGTCCGTACCGTAAGTATACCCCCTCATCCCATCCCAGCCCGTCGGCTACATATCCTTCCATTACTGGAATGCCAAGTTAACACTCAAACCTCCAGCGGCCAAGGCTCCTGCGGCAACACCGAATTCTGCGTCGACGGCGTCCACAGCGACCACCACCCCACCGCCGCCTACTGCGTCGACATCGGCAACATGGTCCACGGCGTCCAACAGGTCAAGAATGCAAACTCCAAAGGGTCCATGCAGCAGGCCATCGACCTCTTCGCCACCGGCATCAGCGGCCTAAACTACATCATCGAGGCTGTCGTGTCGGGCCCCAGCGGCCCGGGGCAGGGCTACACGGCGGGGTATCTGTCGATTCAGGGGGTGGACGGGGCGGGGAAGTTGATTCCTGGGACACTGGATCAGTGCGAGAGGTGTTCGAGTATTGGGCTTGAGCCGTTGCCTAGTGGATTTCATCATGCGGTTGTTCAGGTTGGGTTGCCTAATCCAGGCGATGTGGCGAATGTGTATGCGGGGATTATAGCTTCGGGAAGGGGGTTTTGAAGAGTGGATCTTGCTGAAGTGTGGGGATGGGATGAGTTGATCTGAGTGATGCGGTGCGGGGAATGAAGCTGTGCTTATTGGGCTGGAGGAGGGCATGTTATTGAGTTTTCGTTTTCGTTTGCTATTGCGTTAGACTGCATGCATTGTGGCGCATATCGGCCTTTCACTCTCATTGAAATTGCGACTGTGGATTGGTTGGTAGCAAGATGCATAGCGACTTGGTTACGGACAGGCTCAAACCTGAGAAGGTAACTGTCCACATCCAAGTTGGATGCATATTGTTTACGAATACTTTGATGCTCACATCGTCACCTCAATTGAGCGAACATACTCGTCCGAAAACATCACCTTAATCAATCAACAAAATAGCATATATCTCACCACTAAAAATCCTTGACTTCTCGCCTATTTGCCAGTCATAGCAGCTAGCGAGTCAGACAGAACATCGGTGGACGATGCTAATCTGACCATTCCAGCATACACAAAATCTTCTGTACATGGAAACCCATAGCGCCATTGACTCTTGACAGTCCGCGCAAGATTCATCAAGTTAAACGCCATGACTTGGAAAGGCTACGTAGCACGGCAATCTATTTAACTTTCTCAGAGGAGTCTGTCGAAGACACTTTGTCACAATCACCATCATAGATGAAGGTGGAAGAAGAGTGAACAATCCGATGAATAGAGATCAGGGGGCTATCGAATAGTTTTGGTAAAGTTCACACGTACCTCACACCAAGTAACAGATCTTAGTGCCAAAGTAACTACTCCCCGCCTAGCTACACTTTATTACTCTAAGCCTTCATTAGTAGTATAATTCCCACCCGCGTTTTTCAACAGGCTACAAATGATATTCAACTATTCTAAGTAACCGGCGCTTTATATTAATACCTACGCTACTAGTTTTAGCTCCCTAGTTATAGCTACTCAGATAGTCTTGCTCCTGTTATACGGCTTCAGGTGCCGTCGCTGTATATGATACCCCATCCAGGCGATGCAATAGTTCTTATTTTATACGGCGGATCGTGCTGATGGTGGACGATTGATGTTGGATCTTAGTCATGGGATCAACCTGTCGATAGCATGGCTAGCGCTCAAGCTTACTCTGATGCGGATCTTGGGGGTGGGAGGGTATGGCTCTCAGGCTATGTTTTAGTATGTATCTGGTTTTTGAGGCAGATGCACCTTTTAGTATGCAGGGTCTTAGGTACTACGGTCTTAGCTAGAATGCTTGAGTATTCATGAGGTTACTACAACTCTAATGTCAAGCTTTTCTGTTTGGTTGGAGATCACTAGAGTCAAGTGACTTGGAGTTTAAGTGAAAGCAAAGACGTTATATAGGTAGATTTTGTTGTCCGTAAAGGTTGTGGAGCATGTGGAGATATAAGTAACCTAAACGGTTGGCGATTAACTATAACTGTCATACTTCGAGAAGCCTTGAGTGTGGCGAGTTATAGGGATTTTAATGCTGGTTCAAAACAAGTTCGCTTACTCCAACCCCTTTAGGCAAGGGCAGCACCGTCCTATCCTTGGTCGCCACAGCCAGCGTAGAAGGATCATCTCCCTCCATCTCGAAATAGTAAATTGCCTGCATTAGCGCCGCGGGCAAGCTCAGTGGCCACGCCACATTCACACCCCAATACTTCCCTCGATACCCAGCCTCCTTTATCAGCTGATCCGCCTCCACGAGGTCCATACGTAGCGGCAAGGGCAGCGCACCGTTCATTATGGACGTAGGGACAATAGTTAACCGTGGCTCCAGCCACTGGCCCCATGCACGGGGTTTCATCTCTATCAGAGCGGATTTGTAGGGTTCCTGGTTTCTGACGGTGAAGATTAGGCGCACGTCGGTGAGTAGCTTTGGCATTGTTGTTGGGTTCATCATTGTTGTTGCTTGGATTTCGACTAAGATGGCGGTCGAGTACCGAGCGTAGACGATGGCTGCGCCGGCGGTGATGGCCTCGTTGAAGGTGGCGCGGTTGGGTGCGAAGAGTGAGGTGATGTTTATCGGTGGTTGAGCGATTATGCTTGCAGCGTTTGTAAGGGTGGATGTCAGAGACAGAAGGACGGCAAGCAGCAGATGCATGTTTGGTAGGAATGACTTTGCAGATGTGCACAAGGATTGTAGGAACCCCACGATGAGTGGGGAAGTCGCAGAATAAATACCCACGCAAATTTTCCTGAGAATATTTCATCATCAATCAAATAAGGTTCCAGCTCTAGTTTCGGATGCCAGTCCACCAATCCAAGCGACAAGCGATCATGGAAGACTGCACCGGGTCGCACAGCCGAGTGTACTACGTAGTAGAGCCGCGCATCCCGCGTGCTCTTGCGTGACGGGTAGGAAATTAGATCAAGTGGCGGGCCAGGGAAATATGACAGACACCGGTATACCGAGCCGCAAAATGGGACCTCGTTCTGGAGACTAACATTTGCCTCGCTTGTTCAATATGGCGCATAGAGCCTCTAGAGGCGAGCGCTCTTTCTCATTTTCCAGGATCAGAGACAAGCTGTGGATTCGGGGTAGATTGCGTTGGGGTGGATAGCTCGCCAAACATGTAATAGCAGCTGTAGCTCATCGATGTGTTGTATGCTGTGAATATTTGTTGGTGGCGAAACCGTGTGCGGAGCCTCCCGATGTTGAGATATTGCTGGCAAACTTACAAGCAAGCTGGTATATGAAGTAGATCGAAAGAGACTGTACAAAATTTGACATAGGCATGTTGTCTGCGTGCTCGTCGAAGCGGATGACCAAAGGAGGCCTTTGAGTCCAAGGCTTTGGTAATCTCTTATTGACACTGTAGGCGCTTGCAACCGTACCGTTGACTCCCTATCATTCTCTCTTCAGACCAACCTTACCGCTCCTCCTCAACCCAAAGCTACCAATACCACAGCTGACGACAGTCGAGGCAAAGCATAGCCAAAAGGCCGCACGATAACCTCTCAAGGTGGCCGAGGGGCTAGCAGACTTACCATTTGCAGCGTCCATTGTTACCGTGGACGCCACCATGGCAGTCATAGCCAGTCCGATGGAATTGCCAAGCTGAGAAACAGTTGTGAAAACACCTCCGGCCAAGGCCTGCTCGTCCTCCTTGAAACTCGCAGTAATGACTAGGTTTGAGACATTGAAGAGCACGTCACAGGCGACTGGACTGAGGCACATTGCTGGAAAAGCTGCCGCCCAGTAGGTCCAAGAAGGGGATGAGGTCGCGAACAGCAGAGGAGCCACCGCGCTGAGAAGAGAGGTGACCAGAACTAAAAAGGTGGCGCGTACTTTGTCCATGAGATAGCCGCATAACATGTTGGTTCCAAAACCGACTACCACCAGAGGAAGGAAGCGCAGAGAAGTCTGCAGAGCAGAGATGTGCTGTATGTCTTGGATGAAGAGTGTGACGAAATAACAAAATGCATTGAATTGCGCCCAGCAGAGGAAGACTGTGATACAGATACTTGTGAAACCCGTCTTACGCCATATCGAATTTGGTATGATAGCGGGTCTTTTCAGTTTCTCCTGTCTGCCGACCCAAAACACGAAAGAGGGCATCAATGCCGTGGCGACAGCGACGAGCGCGATGTTGGTCGGATGACGAATAGTGGAGGCGCTGGAAGTGATCATTGCGAAGACGTAAGAAAGCAAGGTGATGCAGGCACTTGCTATGAGGATACCGACCCAGTCGATGTCTTGCATCAAGCGTTTGCGACAATCTCTGCTATTCGTAAGTCCAGGAGAGGGGATAGAAAAGAAAGCTCCAACAAAGATCAAGGCATTGATACCACAGCTGATGTAGTAGCCTACTCGCCAGCCAATAGAGTCTACCAGAATGCCTCCGAGGACAAGGCCAAGAGCGTAGCCAATAGGCTGTCCACCGCCTAGGAATGCGAAGGCCATATTACGGCGCTTCCCGGTCGGGAAATTGTTTGTGATCAGGCTGACAGCTGTTGGCATGCATAGCGACAAAGCAATACCCTGTAGAGCTCTGAAGACGATGAGCTGAATGCCCGTCTGGGACAGTGAGCAGCCCAATGTGAAAGCCGACAGCAGGGCACATCCCGTCAAAAACACTGGACGATTGCCCACAACATCTGCGATCGCACCAGATGCTAGCAGTGTACATCCAGCTGTCAACGCGAAGACTGAGGCTGGCCAAAGCAGGAGATTATTTGGGAGGTTCAGATCAGCAGCGATCCGCGGCAGACCAACGGTAAGAAGACCAGAACCAAGGGTGTTGAGGAAAGAGACACCAGCAACAGTCGCGATTATGACTGATGCACGAGCTCGAGATATGGGTGGGGTGGATGCTGGTGCTGGCAGTCCTTCAGCGAGACCCTCGGAGTCAGCCACCGGCTCGCCATCCAAGACCAAAGCGGCTTCTGGCTGTATGGGGTAAATCTCAAGTTCTGTGACAGACATCAGAAATGCTGAACATACGATTTAGACCGGTGTTGCGTACGGTGCTACAACTCTCCGTGTACAGATGAGATCGAGATGGCTGGTTTTAGTTCGCTTAGTTGTAGATCTAGCCGCGGCGGGACGCTTAGACGTCCTCCAATCAAGTGAAGCTTTCTTGATTAGGCATCATTCAATGTATTGGTGTCCTTGCTCTATCAAAGTGTATTCCATTGTGTTCCTTCCACCCTTCCTCGCATCCGGATATCTTTTGGCGGATGAAGCAGAATGATTCCATCTTGCCCTCGACCGTGAGTGCTGATAGAGGCGCTGCTGCATCAAAAAGCTGGGCTGCACACTTACGCGGAGTAGAACAGAGAGCATCCGCCCCCAAGGTTACAGTTATTGGATCTGTGGCCTTTGAAAGAATAAAACTCGACATACTACAGTACCTGAGAGACATCGGACGAGAAGTGCCTCGAAATACCGCTTTACACTACCTCGGTGACGATACCTGATTCAGTGTCGAACTTGAATCCCAGAACCTCCACCCCAGCCAAAACTTTTGACCGCTTGAGTACTTCCACATCGTCGCGGATCGTCTTCTCGAGATCGGCCCCATTGTAACAGCCGTATGTCTCAACAGCATTAATCTCTTCCGCAGCATCCGGTGTCCTTGCCTTTGCGTCGGCCTGGATCTTGTCCTCAGTAAGATGGCTCATGCCACAATCTGCACATCTCCTAGTCAGCATGCGTCCCAACGCCAAGAATGGCGGCAATCTATTGTTGACTTGCCGGTATGATGGATCACAAGAACGGTTTTGGCTCCCGCCAATGATCTTAGGACTGTGATGCTGTTGATGGCATCTTTCGTCGCTCGACCGCCTGCGTTACGTATCACACCAACGCCGATGTTGGGTCCGAAGAATTCTTCTGGGACACAGCGAGGATCGAGGCAGGTCACTAGGGGTATTTAACGTCAGTCTGCTTACCTCGGATTAGGGGTAGTCCCATGAGAGAGTGACAGACGGATCAGTAGGGCGCCACCACTCTTGTACGACAAAGCCCGCATTTGTTCCATCGTCGGAGGCGTCTTCCATGTTTCTGCAAATTTCTTGTTATTTGCCAGAAAAGATTGAAGTCTTGATGTGGTGTCGGTCATCTTTGCGAAAAGCTCCTGAAGGAGGTCTTTGAGGAAAGAATTGGTGGGATGAGATCGGCTGTTATGCCACGAGGTATGAATATCCGCGAGTTTCTGTCTCTTATACATGGATGTGGACATGGGTGCTTTCCAGACTGACCCTTGCAATTTCTTCAAATGCTGACAATGCAGCTGCATATGATTAATATTCATCACGGATGAGCCGCGGCCATCCGCTATCAAGCTGCGATGCTGTAGCGAGACGTATCGATCAGTAATCTTCACTTCTTGGAATTAGTCTCGCGGTCGTGATATTAATTCAAAATGCTAAGTCGTGCTAGTAGGCCAGTCACAGAAACAATCAGTGTCCAAAATCGGAATGGCTCACTCACCAGTGCGCTTGACCAGATGCAGCACCAAGATCGGCCATCCACTCAACCTACTCTGGACAGCAACACTTCAATAACACATCAATCAGCCATCAGCTCTGAAAACTCTACGTCTAATATAATAAAACACAATCCCCACACCAGCAATCTGGAATTCTACGGAGGATCCTCATCTGTGGCTTTCCTTCGACATGTTGAATCTATATCCAACAGACACAGTGACAGGCTCTTTAGCAGGCTCGTCAGAACCATCGTTGACTTCCATGTTGTACGACACCGAATTTAGGCCAACTCGGACGCAGCGCATTTGTTCGTCTGGAGCCAAGAGCCGGGCACACGCTGATCGATCCTACCTTGCGTAGCTGAGAAGTTCCTTGATGCGTACTTCTCTCATATTGGTCATATTGATCATATTAACCACTGGTAGATGAGGAGTCGTTCTTGGCTCAGTGCGAAACTCCTTGGTTCAATCACCCCGAGCAACAACGTCTATCCTTCGTCGGTCTTTATCACGCAACATTGAGTTTAGGCGGTTTTGTCCACCAGTACACCAGTCATAGGAAGCAATACGTTCGTCGGCGTCATACCCATCAGGAGCCTCCTAGATCGCGAAAGTAAGCTCTACTTGGTAAATATCACAGGAGACTTAATCAAGTAACCTAATTTATATTCCGAACACCGCGATGTTCCCTTCAGATTTAAAGACAGCACGGGGCTCCACGTTCCGAACTGAATATTCCCGACGGCACCAATCAGCGGGGTCTGGAGCCTCGAACTTCTCCAGATCACTTGTCAAGCTTCGAGGAATACTGGCGCGGAAAGGGACAGCATTGAGACTTTAAAAAACTAGGCAAGCTTTAGCAAATCAAGGACAAGACGGAAACATGACCCAGCCATTACCCTCCTTCCCATACGGCCTCCATGCGATTATTGCGGGAATCGGCTCACTGCTCGATGAAGCGGGATGGAAAGTGTCGGTCAAGCCTATCTCTTAGAGGGATGGCAATGTCCTTTTAGAAGATCAAGCCTTCATTCATGGTCGACGACCGGGAGCTTTCATCCGTCCTTTATGCGGCACTTGAGTAGATTGGTCCAAGTCGAGCCAGCGTTTATTAAAGTCAGGCTTAGCTTACCGGAAAGCCGCATCAATACCCGCGATGGCGCCAATCTTTCAAATGGCAGAAGTAGAAAGCTTCACTGCGAGTTTTTCCTTGATTTATGTACCTAGGTATTCTATGCTGAGTAATGAGACTACGACGATTTATAAGCCGGAGAGCGTATATGTCATCCAGATTCCACGTCGGGGTTTCGGACGAACTGAATCTTGTCCGCCGCATGCAGGCGGAGGTGTGTTCGGAGAACAACCAACGATCTCTTATTTCAAGCGAACGTTGAGACTCGAACTTATAAGAAAACAGCGTTGCCTTTTCTTCAAATTGAGTTGTTGAAAGTCAATCTGACATTCGATAATTCTGCTAGAGTCATTATCCACGAAGAAGGATTCAATCTTTCATCGACCATGGCGCTCATCAGACCAACCATCGTTCTCGTCCCTGGCTCCTTCTGCCCAGCTGCCCTCTTCTGGGATCCCGTTGTCGACAGACTGCACACCGCAGGATACGACACACTAGCAGTAGAACTCCCAACCGTTCAAGCCCCATCAACTGCTCCGGCAAACACCATGGCCGATGATGCAGCCTACATCAGCGGAATCATCGAAGCTCTCGCCAACGATGGCAAGGAGGTCCTCGTCACTATGCATTCGTATGGCGGCATTCCAGGGACGCAAGCCATGCAGAACGTGACCCAAAAAGAACGACATGAGCAAGGCAAGGAAGGAGGAGTGACAGGACTACTTTACATTTCTTCATTCCTCGTCAATGAAGGGGAAAGCTCGGGAGACAGCTCAGCGCCCTTCCCAGAATCTCGAGATTTCATCGAAGTTTCTGTATGCCTTGCTCTGTTGGTCGAAGACCAAACTATGAGTATAGCTGACAGCGTCAGGGCGAATATCTCTACTTAAAGCCCACCGAAGCCGCCGCAGTCGTATTTTCAGATGCGCCGAAGGAAGTAGGTGAAGCATGGACCCGGAAGATGCCTGGACAGGCGATGGGTTCGTTTCAGGAAAAGATGACCAGCACAAGTCATTACGATGTTCCTGTCACCTACCTCAAGTGTACAGATGACCATGTCATCCTGCCGGCTCATCAGCAGAAGATGATCGACGACTTCAAATCCGTCACCCGCAGCTCCGTCAATGTGGTTGAGATTGCTAGTGGACATTGCCCCATGGTGGTGCACGTTGAGAGGACTGCTGAAGTCATCATGGAGGCCGCTGGGAGGGCGTCGTTGAGGAAGACTTAGTCCCCTAGGAGAATGATAGAGCTCGAGAATACTACGTTCAACCTCGTAAATTGAGAAATATGTGTTTTGATGATTGCATTGAAAGCAAGAAGGATCTAGGTAGAGTGTATTAGAAATTACTATACTAGTAGCTTAGTAATAGTAATCATTAAATAACATAAGTATAATTATATACTATATACTCTAAGGAGGTAAGTATAAAAGGGGTTAAAGATATAGAATATTCTTACTATTATAAAGCTACTAGTATAATAAAGCTAAATATCTTAATTTCTAATCCTTCATCTTAAGTAAGTATCCTAGCTAAGAATTAGGATTACTTTCACACTCTAACTTTTCACGTTCTCTAGCCACTTGCCTAAGCCTTCACGGGCTTGATTGGTAGTATTACCTCGTTGTTACTTACTAGCACGTCCTAAACCCTACTCTTAATCACGGACATCCATGTGCCAGTCACAACGGAGCAAGGAACCAACGAACTAGCCGCATTTTCCGCGCATCAAGCTCGGCCTTTGGCTACAAAGGCTACGTTCTATCATACAGACTCAGAAGATTACACTAGAAGTGATTCGATAAAAGGCTTTCCCATTCACCTTGCTTCCTTGAATAAGGCTAGCGTATGTCGTGCCCGCTCCGCCCGCGCTGTGGCTTCGTCCCGCCAGGCTCTTACAGCTCCCTCCATACTCTCCTGGTCTTCATCGAGCTGTACCAGGATTGTAACGTACATTTCGCGGAAACTCTCGAGTGTCATCCGTGCTATGTTCAGTTTAGTTGTGGAAGTCTGTAAGCGCTGGAGACGTCTCTGTAGCTTGCGCTCGATCGCTTCGACGGCTTCGAGCGTCTTGCGGAGGGCGGGGTGATGGTCGGGTATGAAGTATTTGGGTATTAGTTAAGAGTATTGCTGATTACTTACTTCGAAGTCCTTAGATAAGGCTTCTGCGCTGACCTTGACAGCCTCTAGTTCAGATTCTAGACTAGTAATCGTTTAACGGTTTAACTAAATGAGTTTTGCAAGGACGATTTCTATATATACGGCCTCGCACTTCTCCCAATTAACTTGCTCCCGTTTAGACTGAAGCTTTTTAAGAATGTCTCGCGCCAATTAGTGTCGCCTCTCGTCCTCTGCACCTAGCGTCTCGTCACAAAGCAGCGAAGCCAAATCATAACCTAAGTCTAACCCTACCGCCGCCTGAGCGACCTTTTGGGAGATCAGGGCCTTATATATGGGTCTCCAAACATCGCAATTACGAATAGGTAACGCCGGAATCCCGGCCATCTGACAGAGGGCATTGGTAATCACTTCAACGCCGCAGTTAAAATCGTTATCCTGCTGCGGGCATTCCGCGAGAATAATGTCTTTACTCTCATATTGGTCGTCCAATTACTCTATACATCCGTTTAATGCTTTAACGTCGATAATTATATCTACGCTGCGACAAGAGTCAAAATGATGCGCTGTAGAGTCTTCGCGTTAAAGGATAACTAGAGTCCAGTACTGATGCTCCGGGTCGTGTAAAGGTACGAACACTGTTGAAATTCCGTCTCTAAGCGATTTGACCCTACGTCTTTATGTCGATCTGAACTTTGGGTCAATAAAAAGTGGGTCTACGACATGGCAGTTGGAAGGCGCGCATGTATCCAAGACTTCGTAAATGACAGTCGACGAAAGCCGCTACCCTGATTCCAATCTTACGATTATTTGGGTCAAACCATCTTCTAATTCGGCCATTTGGTCTTTCGCTACTGTCCCACTTAACGGCTCTGGGGATGCGCGTGCCTCACGATTCCTTAGATTGCCGTCGCCTTAGACTTTCCTTAGAGAGCTTGGCACCGAGGCTATAGGTAAAGAGCGCACAAGCGACCCAGGTGATAGTTAACATAGTTGATCGATAGTCATCGACCTTAGTAGTAGTGGCGAAGATTGGCTGAGTAGGGCCTCCCCCTGGACTAAATCACCACTGTCGTCGTAGCTCAAATTCTCCTCCTCCTTCGGTGCGGTAGACAAGTCCGCTTGTAATGGCTTAGCGTCCTGACCTATTTCGGCGCTGATGTCAGAATCCTTCGGCTTTAGTATAGTAAACGAATCCTCCAGTATAGTAGATAAGTCCGCGTCTAATAGCTCGGTCTTCTGACCTATTTTAGCTCGGATGCCAGAACCATCTCCGCCGTTGCCCAAATCACCAACGGTATCAAAGGTATCATGAGGCCCCTCCGGACCTTTCGGAGTTGCCGCGGGTGCCTGCCGAGGTCTCGGCCCAAGTGCGGGCTGTTTAACGGTGGCCTTTTTCTGGCGCGGCGTACTTTGCGGCGTGTCTTGGGGAGTGTGCGCTGTATCCGGGGGCTCTACACGCTTGCGTTTGACACCTGTTATTCCATTGCTGCGTTGACTCTTGGCAACCGTAACCGCCTCTTTCACAGCACTAAGGGTGAGGAAAGCCTGGTAGCTACGTGTTTTGACCTCTCTGCCAGGCTGGGCCCTTTTCTCAATCTCAGCCAACAAAATTTGGCGTCCTTCTCCCGCGGACACCATGGTAGATAAATCTGCCAGCCCTTTCAGGATTTATGGAGATAGTGGCCGTTCGCCCGAATACTTCTCGGGTGGTAGGACTTATATTGGCTCACAACCCCAGTACTGCTTGATTATTTGTGCATATCACTCGAATTTTTATATCGTTTCGAGGCCGAGAGCTATCCAATCTTCGAGGCTATGACCTGTGATGCCTCTGATTCTCTGCTCTACTCGATCTCTGAAGCTGCGCAAAGCTTGTGGATGATCTTTCCCTCGCTGTTGAATGGTCGTCCACACCAGTGAGATCTCCGCGGCACACTTTTCGGAGAATATCTGGGCTGTATTTGCCCTATCGATTAGGATCTTCTCTGCCAGTGTCAAAGAGGCTTCGAATCCTCCGCTAGAGGCTAAGAGCTCGGCCACGTCATCTTGATGCTCATTTGAGAGCGGAGGTGGGGGAGGACGACGGCGGACCATGCCTGATAACAGATCTTCTGATCATCATGCTCGTGGTTAATCAGCCAATTTGTTGAGAGTGGAGAGGGAGGATAGAGCGGAGAGGCGGAAAGGGCGGAGGAGGCTGATGACGAAGGCCGGCCGTCTGCAAAGTCGCGATCAATAAAGCTCTCTTCTTACCTATTCTGGGGGTAGAAGGAATGGGCTGCCTACTTGACGAGTCGCGCCAACATAAGACATAAATTCAAAAGATTACTTCTTATAAACAGCGTTCTCCGATTATTGCTCTGCGCTTGATCACCCGAATAGCCGCCGCCGCCAGGCACAAGATTATTAACATACGCGCGGATAAAACCTTGGCAAAGGCAGAAAAGTAGATCAGCCTGCTACTTATACGAGTAGCCTTATTCGGCGCGGTTGAATGTCGCCGGCGGACCCTCGAGATATCTCCAAACGATCGACTTCCTACTTTGTCAAGGAGCGAACCTGGGAGCGAAGGCTTTACATGCACAGACTCGACCGTCGGCCCCACATCGAAGAAACCATCTTCATGGTGCAACGGTTCTACCGCGCCAGCTTTCTATGCTTCTATTGTATTCAAGTATAGATACCGTGCTTACCAAACGAGGTTGACAGTATCGCCGTGAATCAGCTATGGTCTCGAAATACTGATCTGCCAAGGGCATGATGAGGTGCCCTACTACCTTAGCTTTGCAAAGCGCTTGATCTTCCTCGAACTCCTCAAGGGCCACGTAGGATATGGACACTCGAAAGACCTTGAAGGTCAATTGTCTCGAAGAAAATCAGATTCAGGCCCAGGCGACCATGGTTTAGCATGCTATACCTTATGATCAGCCAGGGCTGGCAATGAAGCTACGTGGCTGCTGTTTTGCACGGACAATTCGAGACTCCTTCAGTGAAGGAATGATTGTCGCCCCTCGGTCGCACTCCGTCCTGCCAAGCTACCTCGACATCCTGCTTCCTCCGCTCACTACCACTTGGTAGGGTCGCTAGTCTTCCTTGTGATCAGGGCGGATAAGCTCCGTATTAGTATGAGATTCCGAGACGCGGCTAGGCCTTGGTCGAACGACGGACGAGCCGAAGAATGCAGGATTTATTATAACATAAAGCTTGGGGAATGCTTTAGTTCAACAGGTCCTTGTAGTAGTAACAAGCTGGCTTGCGATTATGGTGAATATTCATTCATGCCTATCGCTAGCAAAACAAGGAAGAATTATGGCCTGCCCAAGCGGCTTCGGAAAATACCGATGCCACTACGTTACGAGCAATTCACGGGCTAGCTTCATTGACCTGCACCAACACAAGCGTTACATCGACCACAGCCAGCGCGCGCACCCACGGACTACAAGAGCAACCAATAAGCAAAGTATCCACATGACGTGGCGAAGGATCACTACAGCTAATCTGTTTATACATCAACGACATCAAATCGTGAATGGTGAGGGTATAGACTACTTTTGGCTTTCGTCAACTTCGTTCATAACTTAATCAAAAGTAATCACTCAATCCCGGCCTCATTGAGATGGTCATTTCCCTTGTCAGTGCGCCGAGCATCTGGCACGTTTCCTACCTCGTTCCCTTAATACCCTCCGTCAATCTACTTTCTTCGCGAGATTCCTGACCTAAAACAGGCGCCCATTGATTCTTTTGACGTATGGAGTAGCGTATCTTCTTTGGCCATGGGTTTTTCTACCATGGGTTTCTTACCCAAAGGTATGGATACTTTAATGGACCGCTGAGTCTCTACCTCTTTCATTGAAGCCGCTCGTGCCTCGGACAACCCCTTACTGTGTGCCTCGATGAATGGCGAAGACTTCTCCGCTTCTTCTTTAGAAGCCAACATTGCCCTTGCTATCGGTCTTCTTGCTAGTAAGCTGATGACGTCGTTGGCGCACGCTGAGCCTTTGACTCTTTCATTGCCATTACACATTTTGCATCTTCCATCGAGGCCAGCCATTCATCAGAGATATCATCTTTCCATAAAGCTGAAGGCTTCTATTGCCGGCTATCAGAAGAAATCGTGACTTCAAGATCTACTTAACTTACCACTAGCCCTGCTGTCATAAATAGTCCACCTCCAGACAAGTCACGACGTTGCTCCCCAGTGGAATGGTCGGCGGCTGTAGCCATGATAGTAGTTGTGAGGATTCTAGTGGTGCTGTGCAGGAAGAGAAGCGACCTATCATGTTCGAGAAGATAGCTTTCGGTGAGAATGTCGTCCAGAGTTTGTACATGCTGCAGCTCCGCCGAGTACTGGGTGCAGTCCTTTTCGTCGCGGATACGCGTATTTTTTAGGGTTGCGGTACGTTGATTGTGCAGCAAAGAAATAGAAATCAACGTCTTTATCGTGTCAACGGTATCGCAGCACAAGGGGCCCATCACATAGTAATTGGGGGTTCTGGATATGCTGTTTGTTTTTTATGACCCTGCATTGTGGTCCTATTCGACAATAATGTTAGAAGGTAATGTTCTATTGGAAAACAGTATTCTAGTCAGTCCAAGCCGCATGTTTGCGCTACTAATCGATCTTCAACCTTTACTGACCGCTTTCCGTAGCTTTTCAAAGGCTTAGGTCGAAAGATACTCCCCTGAAGACCCTATGGAAAATATCTCCGCTAACCGTTTTCGGTAGAGTAGGTCGATGAAGTGGACAGCGCTCCGCCAGCTCAAGCGGCTTCCCGCGCCAAAAAGCGCTCTGCCGCAGACCATACTGCTCCACCATCCATTTCGGGTAGTATTGGTCTTCGCGGCGCTCCGCCAACCGCAAGCGATTCCGTAACTCTCAATGATCGACCAATAATCTTGGCTTCTTCCTGTTCTGCCTGCCATCCCCTTCAGTATCCTTCGTTATCGCATTTACCACTGCCAAATCAGGTAGCCTATATTACGATCCTGCTAGGAGACCTCTGGACTACCGTGCATCCTCCGTCTCGTTGTATAACGAAAAGGACTCCAGTAACGTCTTACGGCTGACTCGTATCAAGTGCCAATCATGGCTCGGCGCAAGACTCCGTTGAAGCAATCTTCTACGAAGAAAGAAGTTTTCAAGTTTTACAGCTGGGATATCGACGACCCCGTCTTCAACAAGCGCTACACAAATCTGAAAAGCACCGCCAAGGACGTCTGGCACACTATTTTGGACAACATCTCCCCCGGTGCCAGTTTAGAAAGTAAGAAGACTTCACGATTAGGTGCCCTACAGCCCAAATGCGTTGCACTCGCGAAAAAGAAGTTAGGGGAGAAGTTCAAGGGGCAAGCAGCTGAAGATTTGTTGCTAGGAGATGGGAAGGGGCTGATCGAGCATATTGTATCGGCCGCTCAGAGGGAGTATTGGACTTCGGGCGCAGGCAAGAAGAGGATGAGGATCTGGAGAGAAAAAGTCAAAGGAACGATGGGCGGGAAGGCTTCTGTAGTCACTAATCATAACAGTGCCGACCACCACATAGTGGACTGTCAGGGATCCTCTGGCTCGTCATCATACTTGAAATCCAGCACGATTTTTGGCAAGGCAGATGAGGAGCCGGAGATGCAAGGATTAGAGATGCAAGGATCTCATGCAAGTCCTATCAAATACACCAAAGCAGCTCAAGCAAAGCCGCTACTACCGCAATATCCGCCTGGTCAAGGTAAAGCATCTCTCCTGACCCCAAAACGCTCTATTGATTCGTCTGCCGCAGATTCCCCCGTATCCCTCGGCAAGAGATACTTCGTGATACCAAACGGAGGACCGCCGCCACCACCACCTCCGGCACCGCAGGCATCCTCACCGCAAACCCACCTGCCGTCGATGAGCCGAGACCATGGAAGCTCCACAGCGGGCGATGTATGGGAACCAGTACCATCGCTTGCGTCCTATCCCGACAGTGGGGGTCACGCACCAGATTGGATATCGAATTGGTTGTCGGAGATTCCATCATTCGACTCCCATTCACACAATGACGACGTTCAAAGCCCGCAAGACCCGACCACGGACCAACATATAGCTGATGTCGATGAAATAACTCGGGTTTTGGATCCTGTGCTGGTGGAGGACTATGATCTGGATGATGTCTTGCCTACTCTCTTGGAGGTTGGCATCGATATTGACTTCAATATTGATTGGAGCTTTTATCCAAGTTGCTAGGGTATAGGAAACTGTATCATTTATGTGTTTGGATAAAGATTGGTAGATACTGCATACGGTCGAGGAAAGAGGCGTATTCATGAGCGACGGTAGACCTACTTCAGCAACCCCATTACTTATCAGTCTTGGAATCATTATTGTAGCAGGATTGGCTCAGATAGCCGAGGCTAAGAACCCCATACACCTTGTCTCTTCTGTCAGTGGCTTTTTTGACCCGAAGACCAGTGACCAACATCCAAAGGCCCACCGGACTGCCCCTTTGATGCAATCGCCGTGATTCCTCAATGTTCATGATTCCTGGTCTGAAGTCCTGGAGTAATAAGCCAATTTATCTGCCAAGTTCCTTTGCAAGTAAGTTGCAGAAAGTGGCGCAACAAGTATTGCAATGCTTGTTGAGAGAAGCAGCTGCCAAACTGACAACTTCGTCCCAGTTGAGTGCACGCTTGCCACATACCAGCCAGATTTCCTTTGCTAGTACTACTTCTTGAACAACCCACATGCGATCCCACCAAGGCAGTTCCATCAGCCTTGCAAGCGGCTTAAAGTCGGCTGGGGAAGGTGGGTGCGGAAATCTAGGGACTAATATTGGATTTCTAGCTCATGTGCTGGTCTTCTCTCATTAACCATATGATATCCATGGCTTTGTCCGTGTCTTCACTTTCGTCAGTCATATAGATGACGGCTGCTGTAACCATACTGTAAATCGCATCCATCAGCGATACCTGTTGGTTTCGTTCGGCAGTGTCAGCCTGGTTGATCGAGATGGCGTCAATCCACATCATCCGGGGCTTGTCTTCGAAACGGAGATGAAGGAGTGCAGTCGCTAGGTTAGGCGGTAATGGACCTTGTATATTCGTTCAAGATAATTCTCTGGGTGATACACACGATTCTAATCTCATCTTGCAGCAGACTAGTATATGCAGGGTCTTCCCCTGCCTTTCCGCATGTCGGTATTGGCGTTCATGCTCGTTAGGGCTGACGCACAATTGGGCTTGAGGAAGCCTGGACCAGTCAATATACATCAAATTTCACGGAAGCAACCACGCATTGGCTGCTTTCATTGGAGGAGAAAGAGGCAATGTAAGGAAAAAGAGACGCCTGATATCGATGGTCCTAGCGTGGTAAATTAGCGCTGAACTGCGAGGCTGTCCCGGCTGTGCAGCACAGCCACAATACGATTCAGGCATCAATCGAGACAACACAGCAGCTGCGATCAAGTGGGGCATTCGTACATGATCCTCCCTTTCAGCCCGTCACTAGCTGCAGTGCTCATCAATCTTCTCCACAGGGCAGGGCATGGTCAGCCTTGCGAGCTGATTCTCTGCGCTGTCTCCTTTCTGCTTCCTTTTCCCCTTTCTCCCATCTTTTCTTGTTGTATTGCGTTCTTCCTTCGGAGCCTCTTCATTGTCTAACTAGGGAAGCCTCTTCCACAAGATCGAGAACAATGTCAAATCTGAACTGTTTACTCGTCGCCACGTACGTCTAGATTGAGAATCACTTGAGCTATGGCTTCCCTTTCGACCTCAGATGCTACCCAAAGTGACATGGTCGCTGCCCTTATCAATCAAGTAAATGGGATCACCGTTAATGAAGACGGCCCTGGGAAGACCAAAGACGGCCAAAATGGCCTCCAAGAACAATCCAAGCCCTCCGAGACCACCGCGAAAGGGGAAGCCGGCATGGAGACTGATATCAAAGAATTTTATCAGAAACTTGACGAATATGGTGATGTAGCCTGGACAGACAAATACCCGTATAACCTTGAAGAACCTGTCGAGAATGCAGAGACTGCTCGGTATACACTCTTGGTGCGAAAGAAGAAGAGCAAAGATACTCGCAGGAAGCTCGAACTGCACTCCATAGTCGTGCAAAGCCCGTTGATCAAACGTTGCTTAGCCTCTGTGCTTCGCGGCTACCCTGGTGTCACCACTGAGCTCGAGCGACTGGAATTCGAAGCCCCATTTGAACCGTTCATGCACAGATGGGAATGTCTGGAAAGGGCCGTCCTGGAGGAGCCAGACCGGAAGACCAAAGAGCACCTAAAGTTGTTGTGGAAGGTCCTCGACGACGAATTCGAGGAGACTATCAAAAGAACAAAAGATCTTGTGGCCAATGGAGTCATGGACTACGTGACCCTTTGGACAGTCTTTGAACCAGGAAAGATGATCTTCACATTGATCAATGGACAAGAAAGAGTATTCCGTCTTCAAAATGGCTGTTACGGCTACGATTCTTATCAATTGTGCTGCGACTTCGTCCAGTGGGATGGCGAGCGTTTCGGGCTAGCATCATACACTTTGGAAATTTGCCAATTTCGAGGAACGACGCCGATCATACAACTAGAAGCCTTTCCTTTAGCCTACCATCCCAAAAGATGTGAACTGGAAAGTCGCTTGAAAATCAGGGGTAGAAAGTTTGAGACTCACAGTGGCCATCAGTACCGAGCATATAACGGTCTTGCCCTCGACAATACTAATCGCAAGTACAACGTCAACAGTCGTGTCATCATTGATACGGCAGCCTTTAATCTGTTCAATCCAAACGATAGCGTGGGAGTCAGGGAACTGCCCAAAGTTGATAATACAGACAAAGCTCTAGTGGACGCCAAACAGCCGCGATCCTTGAGTGACGATGAGCTTTTACTCTGCACTGATGTGTTTCGTGCCTACTCACTGAGTGACAAAGAATGGTTCCGGATCTTAGTGAATAAGGTCACCGACATCGCTTGGGACGATAAAGCCTTCCAAAGCCTCGTGCTACCGGAAGACCAGAAGGATTTGATCCTCGCATTCGCAGACAGCCAGGTCAAGAATGAGCACCAATTCGACGACGTTATCCGCGGCAAAGGCAAAGGTATTATCATCCTTCTCAGTGGTCCACCAGGTGTGGGGAAGACTCTGACAGCCGAGTCCGTGGCCGAAGAGATGCGAACCCCATTATACATGCTATCGGCTGGTGATCTAGGCACGGCCCCCGGGGAAGTCGAGTCTGCGTTGACGAAAATACTGTCAATGACCACTAAATGGAAAGCGGTTCTTTTGCTCGATGAAGCCGATGTCTTCCTTGAGGCTAGAAGTACACATGATTTAGAGCGTAATAAGCTCGTCTCCATCTTTCTCCGCATCCTTGAGTACTACCAGGGTTTCTTATTCTTGACAACGAACCGTGTGGACAATATTGATGCTGCATTCGAATCCCGTATCCACATCTCCTTGCAGTACGGCGAGCTCAGCATCTCCTCCCGTCAGCATGTCTGGCGGAACCTTCTCAGCGCTGGGCCTGCGGGAGCAAACGACTTTTCCGAGGCTGATATCATGAAGCTGGCTCAGATCCCGATGAACGGACGCCAGATCAAGAATGTGTTGAAAACAGCTCAGTTGTTGGCTGTAAGGAAGGGAACGCCTCTCGGCTTGGAGCAAGTAGAAGTCGTGACTCGGCTGAGAGCAGCCAATGCTCGCGGAGTTTCTACGCGGTCCGAGACCAATATCATGTAGAGCGATCAATCGCAAGGCTATGATGGAAATCTTGTGCCATGGATGAACTACTGATGTGAATCTGTATTCAATACCATACTGTAGAATTGGGCAGTCAATGGAAGCAGGATAGATGGATTGGTTAAAAATATGGAGGGACACGTTGCAAAAGTTCGCATAGTATGGTATCCAGGAAATTAAATGTCCCTGCAGGAGATATGGTTTGTCAATGGACCCTATCAAACTCTGTTTACATGTGACGGCCACACACTAGAAGCGATCCCCCATAACAGCATGTAGACACAGGGGCAAGATAGTAGAAATTATCTTAGACACATCTTGTGATGTATCTCTCGAGACTAAAAGAAGCAACCAGTAGCCAAAGCGGCTATAAACACACATCAATGCCATAATAAGATATTCCAAAACGTCATTTTCGTATGTAGAAGCCCGCATCATTTCCGAGTCTTCATCGCTTCTGAGACTTTGGCCAACTCGGCGGAAACCTTGAGAAACCCGTCTATCATGGAGTCCTATAGTTCTCTTGATTAGGCTAGTGCATGGAGCAAAGAAACATGTTATACCATCGAAAACTTACCAACACTGATTTTGGTAACAGTTTCCATGCCCAGTGGTTCATACTAGCATCTTTCCCCACCCAAATTTCCCCCACTGTACCTTTATCGATCTCGCTTACCACCTTGAGGCCGTATGTCAGCGGATCCGGCGCTCCATCTTGAAGTCGGCCATCGGCGAGGCGGTAGACATAGTCGCGGATCACATAGTAATACGAAGTCTCGGGAACCTTAGGCATCTCAACGTTGTCAAAGGCCGGCGTCTTGACACCGGTGGTGATAAGGGTGAGGGTCCGAACTCCGAGAGGCTCGAGCTCGCGTCGCCATATGTCACTTGCCATGATGAGAGCGGATTTGGAGGCGTTATACATGCCTGTTTTGCGATGAAACGCCACATCAGCCCATCGACGCTAAATCGGGAATGAAATTCAGGGAGAGATGTAGTACTGACTTAGGAAAGGCATGGGCAGATATCCGGCGGCAGACGATTGATTGACGACACAGCCTCGGGCCTCGACAAGAAGAGGAGCGAAGGCTTGCAGCACTGCTAGAGGGGCGAAGAAGTTGAGGTCGAACAGTTTGCGGCCGTCCTCGATATCTAGATCCAAGGCCGGCATAACAAGGTTCTGGCCACTGTTATTGACGAGGACATCGAGTCGACCGCCGGTCTCTTTCGTGACGCTATCCACTGCTGCAGCAATGGATTCTGCGGATAGAACATCGAGTATCAGGATTGTGACATGAGGTGCCTCGGAGAGGTTCGGAGGAGCCTTGGCTGGGTTCCGCACAGTTGCGAAGACATGATATCCCTTCTTTTGGAAGGCTTCGGCTAGCCCTGCGCCAATGCCTCCAGCTGAGCAGCCGGTGATAAGGACGGATTTCCTGAGAGAAGGCATTCTTCCTCTGATGTGCGTCGTTTCTGTGCGGCTTGATGCCGTAGTCAGTAGTAGAGCTTTTATCAACACCAATACAAAGCATGTAGCAATAAGCAATGAAAAGCATTAGGAAATCGAGACGATAATAAAGGTCCAATTGAGATTACTAGTGTGCATATACGATGAACAAATGCCGACCCTTGTTGCACTCACTTGTCCGCTATACTCAAAGCGGCAAACGGTAAAAGCTTAGCACGACGTCGTGAGAGCAGAGAGCAGGGGTTTGCTGCAGTGAAAATGAAAGCCACACCGGCCCGGTAATGATAGTATTGGGACACGTGCATGCTGATTGGTGGGATGCAATAGTGTGTTGGTAACTATTGATGTGTCTATCTCTATGTAAGAGTCCACGCATGACTGAAAGCTCTGCATGCTAGAGGGGTAAAGGTCTTAGCGCTGATAGCTGTATATATGGGCTAGGTGGCCCCATTTGTATTGATCTTTAGCAACCCCATTAAGTAGACTACCAATTTCAGACGATGTTACGACAATACCACCTTCTCTGCATGTGCATGCCACGACCCTGCCTATGTCATCAGCCGAGATTGATACGGACTGTACTGTGTATTCCAACACCCGAGAGGCTGACGGAGGATCTGCAGGTGTGGCGGTGCACTCACCTTTGCGCTATACTCAAAGCGGCAAACAGTAAAAGCTTGGCACGACGCTGTGAGAGCAGGGGTTTGCTGCAGTCCAACCCCTCAGCCTCCTCAAGAGGGATGGACACATCATTCCTTTCTTTGTCCTCGACTCTCCTCCCTCCCGGAAGCCGAACCATCCTTTAACCACTTCCAGTAAACAAAAGAAGACGTGCCAAGAAGTCGAAATGGGCGAATCAATAATGCCGGCCTCTGGCTTGTTGTGCCAGATGCCATTCATTGTCTCATCAAACATTGACAAAGTTGATCCGACCACCCGAAAGCTAATCAGAAGACACGTTATGCGCGGGAATAAAAGGAAAAGGAGAGCGGCAGGTCTTGCATCGGCTGATTCGATCCAGAAGCACAGAACGCAGGTCAAGTTACAAGAAGTACTTGACATGTACACACTACTGCAGCCTGGCTGCTTCGGTACACATCGATACTTCGTCGACTTTCCCAACGAGATAGAACCCTCAATTCTATGGAACATGGAACAAGGTGCGTGGCGTACACTCTTTGTTATGAGTTACCGCTGAGATCAGATGTTAACATGACTGCCAGTCTCAACTGTGGCTATGCGAATCATGTTCCCTTTGCTCACCGAGATGGGTTTCCAACCCGAAGGCAAGGCGTGGCATTATCCGATCGGGCATGATGCCGCGGCCTTCCATATCAATGCGTTCGCGGTACAAAGCTTCATTGACAGGGTCTTGCGCCGCCAATCGGAGGACATGGTCAACCCGGTAGCGACGCTACACCACCAGAAGGGGCTTAAACTCATTCGTAAGAGAATCGATGGGGATGACGAAGAAGCGAAAATCTCGGATGCGACAATTGGTGTCGTCTTGAAGTTGGCTAGTGCTGCACAATTTGGCGGACATGTTGAGATAGCTCAGCAACACATGCATGGCCTTTGGGAGATGACGAACTTGCGTGGGGGGTTGCGAGTCTTTCAAGATAACCCGAAGCTCCTGGTCGAAATCTGGAGGTACTTGAACTGCAAATTCCCCTAATGAACCCTTTATACTGATGCTTCGCAGATGTGACCTTGGTATTGCATTGCTTGCCAACTCAGACCCTGTGTTTTACCGTCTCCCGGCTGAACCATTGCCTGACTATCCGGAGCAAGTGACCTCGAGCTTCAGCCCCAGTATATATCCCCAAGAGGACACGCAACTCGTTCAAGATCTGACAGGACATTTGGCCGAAATTTGGCTCGTCATGAGGAAGTTCTGTTTGTTGGCCAACCTGGGGACACAGACTCGAATGCTAATCCAACCTGCAACAATCTACGGAACCATGACAGCGGTCATGTATCGCCTTCTTCGCATGGGCTTTGCAGCCGGCTCGCTCGATGAGTCCTTACGGCTTGGTCTGTTGGCTTTTACTCATCATATATTCTTGCAGTGGCAGGACATGAGACTTCCCTGTCATCCTCTTTCTGAGTCCTATCGAAACTACCTCCAAGTCCACGCCCTCAGAGATATAATTCCCCCTCGGATATCACTGTGGCTCCTCATGGTCGGGGCTATTTCATTGTTTAGCGTTTCGGATGAACTGTGGTTGGCTGATTACTTGCGAACACAAGCCGAAAGATGTGGAATAAGAACGTGGAAAGATGGGCAAGAAATCTTGAAGTCGTCTATGTGGATTTCGCTATTAGATGACAAGTCCGGAAAGCAGATCTACGACTCACTTACTGAGATGTCTGGCCTTGCCTTAGGGACTAATTAGAAAGCTCTTCAACGAAAGCTGGTGTGGTGATGATATTCCAAAAACCTTCTGTTGCCTTCTATTTATCTATAACCTAGAATCCACCTATTACGTTGTAATGGCAACGAAGAATGAGCCCCATCGTATGTCGAACAGATCTTGAGGGCCGGTCTGTTCACATCACGCAGTTTCTTTACCAGGCAGAGTAGAACTTCAACACCAGCCGGATCGTACTCTATATGACAATGGTTAAGAGGAAGGCGATAGCAGAAGAAGGCAGATTGGGCAAGAAAGGGTGGGCTTTGAAGTAGCTGGGAGATGGCAACCCTTTAACCAGACGCACAACCTCAGTGGTGGCCCAGCTAATGCGTTGCTCGTAGGCCGGGGCCCTGAGCTGGTGCTCGGCTGCCTGCCACGGCATCCTCTGGACCGTCCCGCCGAGGCAGATGATGGCACTATACGCCAGCATGTGAGTGAAGGACAGCATGGGATCACACTCGATGGCCGTAGTCGCGGGCGTCTGTGCGAGTAGTTTTATGCGTCTCTCTATAGCGGAAGCCAGCCACTCGTAGCGGCCCCAGAACCCGCATGGCTCTTTGCCTCTCTCTTTGGACGACGCCCGGCGGTGCGCCATGCGGCGACTGTACAGCGTGGCCAACACAACGCATTCGGTAAAAGGCCAAAGCATGGTCTACGCGTCTTTTGTCAACGCTTCTGGTAGTGACTCGGTACTAACCGGCTGGCTGTTTTTGAAAGTTGGCTTCAGGTGCCGGAAGACGTGTGCTGACCTGTGTAAATCCCGGCAAGAAAGGTTAGCTTCAAATAATATTGATGATCCTTATGAACTGGCCCAAGGTATTCCTTGGTGCATATACCATGTCTTCATATAGCCTCAGTGGCCACTCACTACGCTAAGACAGGAAGTAGTCGAGGTTGTAGGCCACCTCAAAAGTTCGCCTCCTCTCCTCGGTTACAGCCTAATCATCGTTCGGCTTGGAATTGAATGTGACATGCACGACGGTCTTTTGATTTGTTAGGCTAGTAGGGTAGCTCTAATTTCAATAGGGATGATAATAACGAGATATGTAAGGAGTTGCGCGACGTCAAGTTAGATTCAGGTCCATTTACTACGAATGATGCTAATCGGGTGGCTTGTATGGGGCTGGGGAGCGTGCATGGGCCTACGTAATATACCGTTACAACGCTAACGGTATAGAAGGCCCCGAGACGTCTCGTCTCGAGGGCCCAGATCGCCAGGACATGCAATCGTGCTTCAATGGAGCCGCAGATTTAGGGATCTTTGTGGCCGAGAGGGTCAGGTCAATATGCTACCTGCGTAAGAAACTGCTAGCTCTGTCTTCGCACGCCGCTCCATAATCGCGCAGCGCTCAACCTCACACCCTAAGCACCATGGCTGACAGCCAGCCAAACAACACTGGCCGTAAAGGCGGGGCGTCACCTACTAATCACAGCTTTGGGCAGCGTGCCTCGATTCCATATGATGCCTCATCGCTCAGGCACCCTATCCCTCCCAGTATTGATCCATAGATTCCATGTTGAAATGCGTCTTCGCTCACGCAACGGCGACTGTCGATGGCGTCAAGGAATCGTTGAGAGAGCGAACTGGACGACGTAGCCGGTCTGGGAGAGCGTCCCACCGCTACACCTGGAGCTACGTAAGATTTCTGTCGTGGAAGACGAGATTGGGGTTTACCTTAGAAGGTGTTCACTGACGACTGAACAGCAGAATGGGGATCTGACACTTTTAATCTGTCGGCTTACGGTGTGATGTGTAGCCAAATGCGGACATGAATACTTGGGAACGAGTTGAGCCTTCTTATGATATCCAAAACTTGTCGATTGCTGGCTTACGAGGCGATGCATGGCCGGGTGCGGAGATGGATGCTCGGTATGTAAGGGGGTCTTCCTTTGGTATCCAGCACTTTTATTTTGCTGGCTCACGAGGTGATGCATGGCCGGGTGCAGAGACGGACGCTTGACAATGAGGAGGGTCTCTTTTCGGGGTGTAGTACTCAATCCTTCAACCTTTCAATACTCCTTTGTAGTGTTCTTGATTGTTGTGTACCTACTTCAGTGGAGCAAAAGCTGGCCGCTGATCTTGACTACCAGTGCTCATATTGAGACCGTGCGAATGAACGTCCCTGTTGGGCCTTCGAACTTGTGGTCCTGCACCGACGAAGCCTGGTGGCCTCCCAGATCGAGCGGGTCCCATCCGATTTCTGAACGCTTGAAGGTCCGAAAGCGTAGTCATATTACTGAGGGAACGTAGACCGCGAAATTCGCCTTCACCTTTTATTTCCGGCACGAGGTCGGGCAATACACACCGCTCGTTTGCCGCCATGCATAACGTACATGTGTTGGAGAATTGGGGAACAGTACAGGCTCTTCTAACGCGACGACATCTCGTACACTATAACGCATTAGCAATCCGTAGTTGTTAGAGCGAGCCACGACGGCACAGTCCCGGTCGTGGGAAGACCGGAGGGCAATGCTTACTGCGAGACGCATTCCAGGCTGTTTGGCCTTTACGCAAAACTCGTCGAGGTGGGAGACGGTCACCGAGGTGTTTGATGAAGATGGGCCCAGATCGGATTGGTGCACTGAAGTATATGAGGAAGATGAACCCAGATTGGAGTGGGGAGACGGGCCCAAATCGGAGTGGCAAGATGGTTGTCCCTGACCGTCAGATACTGGGGACGACGACATCTGGGTAGAGGTGCCAGCCAGTCCCTCCATGGCGTGAATGTATGTGTGTCAAAGAGGCGGTTGTCTGAGATGGATGGAAAACAAGTATGGCCTAATAGTGTGGGATGGGCTATCGATGAAGTCTTCCCTACTGGAATGGCGCAACAGGCAGAGGCGTTCACAGTTGAGACGAATGCAAGAGAAGTGACGGTGACAATCTGAATGGAAAGGGCAGAGCACTCTATAGGTGGTGGAGTGTGTATAATGAAAAAAATGCGTTGGAGAGAAGGCTTTGAGAGGTTGAAGAATCAGAAATCAGGAAATGACGAACAGAGAAACAGGAGATGATGAGGCGCCATAGAGTGAGATCTGGCAGTATCCCTGGGTCCTGTACGACTCCAAGACATGGCCATGCACTAGGCGTGAGACATCTTCCAGTAGCCTCTTGCGATCTGTACTGCGAGTGGAAAGGCTAGGTAGGACAAACATGAATGCTAGGGTGGTACACATTCACCGAGCAACACTAATTCGACCATTGACCGGCTCACGCCATTAGTATAATGTATCCTACTCGAGCCATAGGATGCAAGGCATAGAACGAAACGGAAGGTGGATTTTGCGAAGATGGCGATTTGGATGAACCTGTCATGTTCCAGGTCGTAGCGTTCGACACCAGATATGGGCCGAGACAGGTATTTCCCATCGATATCCACGGGGATCTTGTGTAACGAAGTCCGTCTCGTCCTGCTTGGCATTTTAGGCTTCCAGAGCGACACCACCGTCAATATCAGGTCAACTTAATTCGGCTCACGGCCCTGTTTCGGTGCTGTAGGAGGAAAATTAGAATTGGGCTGATATTATGGACGAGATTGGATGCTGAGGCGGAGAATTACCTATTCGGGACGGGTCTCGATTCCAGAAAGCTAGTGAGGTACACTAGACCTAATAAAGTAAGGCACAGGTCTATCTTAGTATGCATAGTTGTACTATATAGTATATTTATTTATGCACGATGCTTCAGATCGCCACATCATGGAAGCCATCCGTCAGGACAGCAGTTGGCTGGCTGCTCCACCAGTCGTGTTCCGAACAGTCCTCTCATTGTTATTGTCTACTATTCTATCAAACATCGCCGCCGTGGCCCAGTGGCCACGCTTTCTGACATCTGCCCGGACCTCTACTTTCCTGAATAGGTACAACGTCTTGGCTGACCACGTCGACATATCGACGTCCTCATAAGCCTGCTACAATGGCAGACAATCCAGAACAACACCGACACCTCTATGGACCTCCACACTTCTACGTTCCAACATACCTCCCTACTACACCTTCCTACGAGTCCTACGAGTCTCTAAAACATACACCTCACGGCATGATAAGCATGAGCGCAGCATCGGATCCATTGAAGCCGTGGCTGCCTTGGGCAATAGGCATTGGGCATAGAGAATAGCATGACGCGTGGAAAACGCCGTGCCATGTGAGAAATGACATCAAATGGAAACATTCGACTAGCATGAGAACAGTCGATGGAGCTTGACTATATAGAAAAGGGGGTAGTGTCATGATATAAACTACCGGCATAGCACCATGTCACCCCAACTAGGGGAGCCATACATTCAGTGTCTTGCTGCGCCTAAGACTGGTCCTGCGACATCGACATTGTCATTATTATCAAGAAAGCAAGAGATAGCTACTCGCCATAGCAATTTGGCTTGTTCTCCATACAAACCTGTACGTAATAATCTCACGTCTTTAATGCTCAAAGCACCTTTTGAGAGCACACGATACAATATCCGACCAGGGGCGACGCTCCAAAACAGTGTTAAACTCCGCACACTTCGCCCAATGTCTAACATTCATCAGGTCCAGCATAATCCCAAGATTGGCCGAGACCTCCATTTGCATTTCTGCCAAACGTGTAGTTAGATCATAACACTTATAACCAACACTTATAGCTGACACCTACAGCTGCATCATGACACCTATAGTTGACACCTACAGAGACCCTACCTACTTCCCATAGCATCAGATCAAACCAACCATCAACCCAGCCATCACTATCACCATCACTCACCACATCCCCCCCCAAGTCCCAGTGCAAATTACAGATCCCAAATGCCAGAGATGTCAGAGGTAATACCAATGCTTCACTCTCCCTCCCTATCCCGCACATGAGCCTCGTCCTCCTCCTAATCCTCATACCAAAAGCAACATAATAGCCCCTCATCCATAATTCTCTCAGTCCTACACCCCCAAATCAAAATGAGAATCTCGAATCAGTACTAGTGCACTGAAGCTGAAGCTGAAGCTGATGACCGTGAGGAGTATGCAGATACGCTTCCACCCCTCACCATTCTTTCCCCCACATATGCGACAATATGATGTGACTAGGATGCCGAGTACAAATATTCCGCCATTGCCTGAGGTAGTGGGTAACAACAACAACGACCGTAATGAGACAGGAATGGCAGGAGGCCAAGTAGCGACGCCTCAGCCTTCATCTCGACGATCAGCGGGTCAAGCGGCGTATGTTTCGAGGAGAGGTGTGCCTGCGGGGGGATTGGGGGATGGGCGACAGAGCACAAGGCAGGCTGGTATGGTGATCAATTTGCACAACAACAACAATAACATAAACAACAACACCAATACAGCTCGAATAGCAAGCAAAGAGCGTGCGAGAATGGCAAGAGAGCGTGCGAGAACTGCAAGAGAAGAACGTGCGAGGGCAAGGAGAAGCAGGAGCTCAAAACATCCCTGTTGGGGGATACCGAGGTGCATACGAGACCGCTTCTGTTGCTGTGGCTGCGCTATACTCGTGTTGCTAGTTGCTGTGTTGATACTGGTGATCGTGGCTGGATGGTCTATCGTTCCGACGTGCAACTTTCCTCCGAGGGCGAAAATCAATGCAACGACCGCTGAGCAGGGCCTTGCGGCTGGAATAGCCCCATTGGTCCCTGAGACGAGTATTCCCGCTGTTCCCACCATTGCCACCACCAAAAGCATCACTCACCCAGCTACAGCTATGGCAGCGCTTCATGAACATCACCATCCAACTATCTTGCTGAAAGATGAAGATGGAGATGAAGCTATCGTCACGAAGGGAAAGGAAAAGGAAAAGGGAAAGAAGAAGGATGTCGAGGTGCGATACGTTACTAAAACGGTCAATGTATGGGATTTCGAGTGTGAGGAGGATGGTATAGACGGCTGAGGTATAGTAAGTCGAGCATGGAGGCCAAGAGATCCATGCGAAAGGTATCGACATCTCATGGGTGGAGGAAGCCGACGTTGTGAAGCCATCAAACACCCTGGGATTTCGAACGGAAATTCGATATCAGTAATGGTGCACTCGTGTGATCGATGCTCGCTTATGATCCATGGCTCATTGTCTAACTATGGAATTTGATACCGTGCAGGAGGGATCGATGAGAAAAGAGTCGATGTCTCGTTGATGGAGGAAGCCGACGTTGAGGAGCGTTCATAGACTGGAATGTTGAATACCAGCATGACACTGCGAAGAGCCTTGTTCGAAAAGAATTCATGTCTCCTTGATGGAGGAAGCCAACACTGAGAAGCTGGCTGTTATACGCTGGGACTTCGAACGAATCATCGAGATCTGTGTTAGCGAGCCCTCATATTCGAGACCAACTTAAGGTCTGAGGCTTATCGTCTTAATATGGACTATGAGACTGTGAAGAGATTGGGTCGAAAAGAGTTGACATTCTATTGGTGGAGGAAGTTGATACTGAGAAGCATTCATACTCTGGGAATTCAGACGAACGCATCATAGTCTGGTATTTTGAACGAATCGTCGATATCTGTACTAGTGTGCTCTTGTGATCCAGAACCACTTAAGGTCTGAGGCTCATTGTCTGTAGATGGCGGATTCGGTTGGGGATAGGATTGTTCTTCGACAGATTCAGACGTCGGATCTTTGGGGGAAGGCGACGTCGAGAAGCCATCATACTCTGGGGGTTTGGACGGATCATGGAGAGCTGTACTGGTGAGCTCTTGTGTCCTGAGCCCATTTGATGTCAGAGCGTCATCGTCCGTCAATGGCGGTATCAAAACGGGGTAGGATTGTTGTTCGAAAAGATCAGACATATGATCACGGCAGAAAGCCGACGCCCAGATATTATTGTGCCCTAGATTTTGGAATAATTCAGGGAATGTGAAATCTGCATTGAAAATTTCGTGCACTAGAGGCCGATCCCACCACAGATTGAAGTGCTGTTTCATAAGATTAGCCGTCGGATCCTTGGACGAGGCCGCCGCCGGGATACCGTTGTACCCCAAGTTTGGGGACCAATCGGGGAAGGTAAGATCTGTATCCTTGATTTTGTGTACTTGGGACCCATCTGGTCTCAGAGGGAGATCCCACTGTAGATTCAATGGTTGTTCCGTAAGACTTGACATAGGATCGTTGGGGACAACCGACGCCGAGATACCATCATATTCTGGAGGTTTAAACGGATCGGCGAATGTGAAATCTGTACTCGTGATTGCCTGTCCTTGAGACCCGGCTGGGACCAGACGCAGATCCCACCGCGGATCGAATGGTTGTTCCATAGAACTAGACCTGGGATCATTGGATGGAACCGGCTCCGAGATAAAGTCATACCCTGGGTTTGCGTCAATCGACATTGAATATTTAGACTTCGAGTCAGTGCTTTGAGACACACCTGCCACTGGTAAAGCGCCCAAGCATGGACTCGATTGTGGCTTCCATGCTTCCTTCCAGATATTCGATGCCTGATCGTCGAAGGGGGTCGCCTCACCGAGGTGATCATACCCTGAATTCATATCAATTAGACTAGAAAATCCTAGAATGGATAGGATGGTGCTGTAAATATACCTGAGACCATAGGATCGGCGCTCGTGCACAAACCCAAATGAGGATCCAACAAGGTTCCATAATTGTTGTTGGAGTAGGTCGACCTGGTAAATCCATGATATCCTAGAATCCAATCAGTCAAAACATTACATCAAGGCTGGGGAGCTGCTGCTTGGGAGGCATACCTGATACCATAGGATGACCGTCCGCACACGGACCCATCGATTGCTGGCTTACGGGTTCCTCGATAGGATCAGATATTTGTTTATTAGGGTAGGCCGACCCCAAGAAGCCGTAATATCCTGGGGTTCACGTCCATTAGAGCATGAAAGGAAAAGCTGAATAATTCGGTGTCCAGAGACATACCTGACGCTATGTAATCACTGGCCGTGTACGACCCAATCAATTGCTGGCTCACTGATTCTTCGAAAGGATCAGATGCTTGATCGTTAGGGTAGGTCGACCCCGAGAAGCCATTACACCCTGATTCCCGTGAGTCAGGGCACGAAAGCCAAAGCTAAATGGATTGGTGCTGGATCCATACCTGACGCTGTGGGACCCGTACCCAAAAGTGGAGCTACCAACAGCGATTTCAATGGCTCCTGGGTGAAATCACGCCATGCGGAAGATGACGACATGGTCGCGGAGGAGTCACAGCCGTCTGGAATCAAACTTATCAGTAGAGAAGACCTGAATCGATAGCTTTGTGCTTTGGACATGCCTGGAATCGTAATGTCAAGGCCGGGGGATGGAGATGACAAATGCGACGTGAACTCGCGGGAAGGACAAGATGTTGTGCCATTCGCCTCAGAATTTGCGAGGAGATCGGTATTCCCAGGGGCTTGCCTTGATTAGTAAAAGCATGAGTTGAGAGCTTTGTGCCTTGAAACATACCTAGTATCATCGGATCAGAGTGCGGGACTGGAGCGGCCGACTGGCAACGGAAGACGTTCTGCGAAGAATCAAGATTGAACGCATCGTCTGATAAAGGGTGCCCAACGGCGTACGCAAACTTAAAGGGCTTGTCATTTCTTTTTGTGACTGAGATGCATCCAATCTCGAAATACCAACATTTCGGCTTGCTGAACACTGCTGCATCGGCAATCATGTCATCTAGCACAATCATGATGCAGTCTTTCAGTCGCTGTTGAAAAGTTAGTGGACCATAGATGAGGTCGTTATTGATGAGTTGGCAAGGATCGAAGTTTTCCAACTGCCGTTCGTCGAGGCAGTGCTGAGAGTATCGCGGGGAATGTTTACGAAGATGTACGATTGCAATGGCGAGAGCTCGTCGTGTAGACTCAAGCTTGATGTTCCGATTCCGAAGAGCGAGGTCATTGACGCAGGTCAAGAGAAGCTGCCCGTCGATTGAGCATTCTCTGATGAAAGCACGAACAGTTACATCATCTTTGATGTTCTTGCTGTCATTGACTGAACCAAATGCACCCGTAGATAATTCATCAGCTTCGACGGCGTACAGGAGCTGCTGTATAGTCCAGTCATAGGGGTCGGCTACGCCCACCGGCCAGTCCCGTGAATCACGGACCACTTTTGAGAGGAGAGGGTCAGAGCCGATGCTGGATGATGATACCTCCTCGCGCAGAGCCTCGTTAATCCTCTTGGGCGCAACAGATATGGGGTCGCGTGGGCGTTTGTAGGTCTCCGACTCTGCTGCTGGAGACCTTGCTCGTTTTGGTGGTCGTGTGCTCACTGGGACTGCCGGTTCCACAATTGAACCAGAAGTTTCGCAGCCAAGATAATCCATAGTAAGGCTTGAATAGAATGTAAAATTCTTCTGAAGAGTAAGGAGAGCAACTGGTCCGTAACAGTCACAAGGACATGACCGGCTACATAGATGGTAGAGCTTAAGTGAAGTAGTGAAGCTACAAAGCACAGAGCTTGTATCAGTCTACCTGGAAGCTTGGAAAGGCGTGCAGATTATATCATCTACACTTGACTGGAGCCACTCACCCAGCAGAGACACAGCAATACCGGATCTTCATAATCAACCGCATCGGCGCCGCGCTTGGCTTGCGTGTTCATAGAAAATCCCCACTCAGTGGAGGCACTGCGACTGCAGATAGCCATTGCGAACCTCACGCCAGGCCAGCAGCCGCGCACTCAGTGGAAGCACAACAGAATCGAGTTGAGGAGATCCCGCATATGGTATGGCTCCCGCGTGGTCGTGATTCATTTACCAGCACAACGACTGCAGGTACCCATCGTGAACCTCACGCAGGGCCAAGCTAGCGCACTCAGTGGAGGCATAACGGGAGCGAGTTGACAAGATACCGCATGGGGTAAGACTCCCGCGTAGCCATGATTGATTCACCAGCACACCGACTGCAAATACCTTTCGTGAACCTCATCCAAGGCCAAGCTAGCTCGCCGAATATTTCGTGTGCTCTTCAACATCAGCTGCTTACACAGCGGACCAACGGCGGAAAAGGAAGCCTACAGGAAATACCACATACGGTGTAGCGCTCGCGTGGTCGTGACCATGCTTTCCGGCACTACGAGTGCAAATTCCCAGCATCTTTCCCCATAGAGGGTCAGGATACCCGTGTCGGATCTTATGCAGAGGCGGACTTGTTACCGGGAGGAAGAAGACTGCTGCGTGATATAGCTGAGCTTGCAAGACAGGAATGCACGCACAGTAGAGATTCGCGCTTGCCTATTGGGGATGCTTGAGTGGAATATCACACAGGGTAAGTCTTTGACGTGCAAGGACAGCGGACGACGGCTTAGAAGGGAGGCAGGCTCACGTGCAAACCTTGGCGGATTGCCTTTCTTCTTTCTCTCAGGGTCTCTGATGTATGCAGTACGCCATCTCTGTATATTCAAAGCGGTCTGCGCGATAGAGAAGGTTGGATTTGGGGAAGCTGCAGGCAATTGCAAACATGAATCACGGCTTTTTTCCAAATTCAAACATCGAAAGAACACAAATCACATCATACTACCTTGAGTGGCTTCGGATCTTCATGGTCGAGTGCTTGGCCAGATTACTGTGATGACTTGTTGAAGCTCCTTCAAACCTGTGCAAATCTGTGCATGAGTAGCCGCCATCGCTTAGCCCCTTTCGGCTAGATCTCAGGATGGCTACGCGCTACCGGATTCAGCTAGCCGCTCTTGGCTTGTTTACTATTTGCCCTCTTAACTCCTTATGACGTTGGGGCAAAGGTTTTAGTGTAAATGCCCTGTCGTTAATGGCTTCTGTTATATACTCTACTATCTACTATCAATGCCAGGAGGAGGTTGCAAGAGGATTAGCTGAGTCTGGTATTGTTGGATGATTCCCTACGTTGTGGTGAGGCAGAACGATGGCTAGCTAGGTATATTCATTCGTAGTAGCTAATAAGAGCATGCCGATCAAACGTCTGTGCCACATCATGGGACTGGACCGGTGCTCACTCCTGATGTAGAGGAGACACCTTGCCTTCATCCCACAGTGTATCTGACATATTCTCGGGCCAGCTGCCGGCACAATGGCCGTCTTCAAGTAAAGGCTTGTCACGGATGTTGTGACACCGGAACTCCTAGGCTTGTTGTTCGCCGCTCCCTCTGTATCGGAGTGCAAAGCATCATATGAAATCGGGCGTTGTCGGCAACTTGAGGGCTGGACGGGGGTAGATGTATGCAGTGTGCATGTGCATACCTTGAGCGAGGATATGCTGGTGAGGGGGAAAAGAGAGGGAGGCGCTGGAAGGATGATCTGGATGCGGTGGCTGTAGAGCTAGAAAGTAGATCAAGTCAGGTGAGATAATTGCGTGAGTAGTTTCAGGATATCGCTTGCAATCAGGATTGGAGTACATGTCTCGTCTGATGATGCATTGTCGATGCCCATGGTTGTGTGCGTGGTCCTGGTAGTAGGACGGCGAAATGGTCTCAATGCGATTGATATGAACCCGCAATCAATCGCGAGAATAGCAGGTGGTTGTCTCGGGACTGCGCACGATAACCTCCGTCGAATCTTGTTGGCGCACGACGTCGAACTCCCCACCGGGGCCAAGAGGTCCTACGTGCGAGCATTCGACGACTTGGTCTCTGGTAACCGCGGTGGAATCCTACGTGCTCACGCTGAAAAGCGGAGGCCAGGGCCGGTCAAGACGCAAGGTATAGCACCTGCAGAGAGGGATAACCATCTGACGGCTGCCTTCCTAGGCGCGGAATGGTTTTATCTTGCACCAGGCTTCGATGTCCGCATCCTCACCGGGCATGAGATACGACAAATCATTGAGAAACATGGCCTTGATCGCGATCGAAGGGTGTGGAAGAAGGCGGAGTTGGTAACACTATTCGAGCGGAGTGTTGTTGCAATCCGCCATACGGAGGTACGAAAGCAGGTCCAGACAGCTGGCAGTTTTCAGAGAAACCACGATATCAATGATATCGTAAATTGGGAAGATAGCGATGAGGGAGATAGATCTGAGCTGGCGGATACACCTCCGTCCTCCATGAGCTGGGATCAACATGATCTGCGATCAGATGCAGCAGCCGTGGATGATGCCAAGGCCGACGACGACGGTGACGAAGGTGGGAAGGCGGAGCCTGTGCTTGGTATGCTATCTGTTCATCCTTGGACTTCTAGACTGACACGATAGGTATTTAGATATGGGGAATCTAGGCGTTCGCTCTCCTGCGGCTTGGGCAATACCGCGCAAAGTCCCACAGAGCACCACAACCTACTCCCCCTTACAGTCCAAAGGCGAAACCAAGATCAATGTTGAGTCCATGGGCACAGGTACGACTAGTAGGCCGGAGGTCAGCCAGAGGGTGCAGAAATCCAAAGCAGAATCCACCAATAGCGAAGGACTACAGAAGATAGTGGACGTAGAGGCGTTGACCACGCCATTAATGGAGTGGGCTACTACGTGCCAAAGCACTCATACCTCGCGCCCCCTAAACGCCACTCACGCCTTTACTAGGAGCACCTGGGCTGGCAACGGCAGCGACGCAAGTCTTCCTGCTGCCTCACTCGCTGCCACCTACCCGCCCCCTCTCCAGCACGTCAAGCAGGTCGAAGATCTCACACATATAGCATCGAAAGCAGAGTCCACCAATAGCAAAAGCCTACCGCAGAATCAAGCGGACGGAGAAGGGTTAACCGCGCCATCAACGGCGCCGGCTACCAAGTGCAGAACCGCTCATGACTCGGGCCCCTTGCACACCCCTCACGCCTTCACCAGGAGCACCTATAATGGCAATTGCAGCAACGCAAGCCTTTCCACTACCTCACCCGCTACTATCTTACTCGCAGCTACCCACCCGCCTCCTTTACAGTACGTCAAGCAGGTCGAAGATCTTACATACCGAATCAGGACACTCGAAGTTGCTCTGGAGCAACAACTCGGAGCCCTTGTTCAGCGCGTCAACGGCATTGAAAATCAAGTGGGGCATATGGCCTCACCGACCAATACCCCATATCCTAGCAGCCGGATCGACGGCATTGAGCAACAAGTGGGAGCTTTGGCCCCACAGATCAATATCCCATATCCTGGCAACCGGGTCGATGGCCTTGAGCGGCAAGTGGGTCATTTGGCCTCACAGATCAACATCCCATATCCTAGCAGCCGGGTCGACGGCATTGAGCAACCAGTGCGACATCTGGCTCCACAGATCAATATCCCATATCCTGGCAACTTGGGTGTACAATCGCTTGGCGCACCCCAAATGTACGCGCAGCAATCATATGGGATTCCTCAAACTGCAACGTACCCCGTTCCAGTACGCCTTCACTTCCTTTCCTCCCTCGCAGCGTCTTTATGTTTTCGAAACTTCATGCGCAATGAACCGACTGACAGAAAATGGGTGCAGACTCCTACCCTTGATCAATTTCCAAGTCTGCTCGATTAGTGGTCTGGGACACCGCACCGAGAATGGGTTGGAGACAGGACTGAGCTTGGAAAGACCGATACGGGCAAGCAGCGACGATTGCGAATGGAGTTGTCTAGAGTCTCGTGAGATCTCTTTTACGCCCTGAAGTACCGAGCGTTCATTATACAGGCAGTGGTTGGTCGCGTACATAGCCACTATATACTTTCTCCTCCACCGTGTTTAGTGTTCTTACCAGAAAGGACTCACATATCGTCCATCCAATGCAATGCGGTATCAATTTGGAAGGGAAATTGCTCATGGCTGTTATTGCGTCCTTCTCCTCCAGCGCTTGGATATCGCGTCGACCACATTCATCTCCCTGCCAGCGGCGGGGGCCGGATATGGTAAGAATAGGGAGCGGAGTGTTTCAATGGATATTATGTAGCCAGTGAGGGCGCTACGACCAAGGACAACAATGGTGACGTTGGGAGATGATGATTGTGTATGTATGCTATGATTATGAATGATGGTTGATTCTGTTTTCGACGCTGCATACAGCGAACCCTCCACAACGATACATGGAACCACAAGCAGCGCGCCATTTATCCATTACATACCACTGTCCACGACATAAGCATCGCCGTGGCCATCGCATGTCCTCCCACGTCCTGGCAACTTGGGCACTCGTCTCGTCTCGGCCTTGGCGGAAACCCCGAAAACGAGCCCTGCCAGCACACAGGATACCTACCAGCCAAACCAGCCAGGCCCCGGCCCCAGATAAATGGGTGGGTTCTGACCAGTGACCAAAGTGTATAAGATAGCTGCGCCATCCTCGGTCCTGCTATAACAAACCAGACCCGCGCCCATGGCCATCACCGTACCAAAGAGTGCTGATCCTATCAAAGAGCTCGCTGTGAGCTGCACGGAGGACGCTTGGTTGGGTTCGATTGTGGGCTGCTGTTTTTGTGTGGTGAGTTAGCAATGAAAGCTTTGAAGTTTCGAAGGTGAGATGAGTAAGGAGGAGTAAGGGACTAACCTGGATCAAGGTAGGGTCTAGCACTGGCTGCTGACGTGCGTACTCTGTGTATTGGAACTGGAGTGCGCGTAGTTGCTCCTTGACTTCTGCTAGCTCTGTCTTGCCACCTTCGATGAGTCGCATGAGTTCTGCAGAACGTATGTGATAATGCTCGAGTTCCTGGATACCCACGATAAATCAGCAAAGAGTTCGGTTTGGGCCGGGGGGATGATATGGAAAGTCGTACTGCTTGCTTGCGTGTGGATTCCTGCAGTTGAGTTTTGAGTGCGCGGACATCTTTCTCGACCTTCCCCATGTCTCCCTTGCCATTTTCGATAAGTTGGATCAGCTGTTCGGACTGCGCACGATAGCGTTCGAGCTCCTATAAACCAAGGAATCAGTAAAGAGGCTCTTTAGGGGAGGAGTAGGATGTCGTACTGCCTGTTTGCCTTCATACCTCAGTACTTGAGACCGAATTGCGAGTAGTTCTGCGCGCAATTCCTCCTTCACTTCTCCCGTACCACAATTGTGACCTTCGATACGTTCGTCGATCTCTTTCGAATGTGTCTGATGCTCCTTGAGTTCCTTGATATTGACAGTGAGTAAAGAGAGCCGCGGGGAGAGTGAAGTAGATTGTCCAACCTGGCTCAGCGTAGTGTATGATCTCTTCATCACCTCCAGTACCTCACTCAGAGCGTCCTCGAGCAAGCGGTCTAGTTCTACCAAACGTATCCGATGCTGGTCGAGCTCGAGCTCCGTCGCCTCGGACCGTCCGCCGGTACGTTGTATGCCTCTCAATCGCTCCTCTAGGCTCCTGCATCTTGTTCTGCAATCCTTCTGCTCTCGTAGCTGGTCAGCCCTGAGGTCTACATTGTATCCGAGCACCTCTGCGTCGGAAAACGTCTGAGGCATGCTGCTTGCGGCTTTGACGTGCTGTAGGATCGGCTAATCCTGGATGATGCCAACGGGTTGACCTGGTTATTGAATGCTACCACTGGAAGGGGCAACGCTGCGTAATATCACTCCGTCATGCTCAATGTCCCAGCCAGCCAAAACCTTTGTCCACACGCAGTTTCTATTCTTGTCGTGCCCTCATCAAATGCGGGATTGGCCCGAGACATTCCGGGCTCAATTGGGAGTAGATATGAATCGATTTGGGACAAGGTTCTGCCCAGCAGCTCGGTCAAAGCACGAAGCGTTTGCAAGTCCAGTGAAACCACGTATCGGCCTATTTGAAATCGTTGGGGTCATTGCCAGCCACTCTTGGAATTGGACATTCATCAGATGAAATGATAGTACTGATAGATTGGATGAACTTTGGCGACGGCTCGGCACCGCGTCAGAAGCATTGAGCCGATAATCCGAAAGGAGGGAATGACATTTGCGCCTTGCTCGAGACATGGGTGAGACGGACTGCCTAGACTTCTACATCATTATGCCAAGGCTTATCCGGTCATCTGGCAGGGCTGTTTCACGACAACTGCCTAGCAGAACCGGAGAAGCAGCACCCTCGCGGCGCATGCGCCAGAAGCCAGTCTTCTAGCCACCTAGGACACGAGTCTGCCTGCTTGTAGACCCCATACAGCTACTTATCGCACCAGGTGTTGATGTAGAGCCGTAAGGCGATGTGTTTATATTGAATAAGGTACTAGGGTTTATGGAGCTCTCGGCGAATTTCGAAGCTGATCATTCTGAGCCGTTGGGCAATACCGTGACGTCTTTGCGATCGGTGTGTAGTGCCGCTATACCGAACTCGGACGAGTATGGTAGAGTGTTCTGAAAGCTCATTGTGTTTGTGCCTGGTGCATTCATTGGATGAGCCATGGTTTGTAGAGCAAATGATGCTATTTGAGATCAGTGGTGCAATCTTTACACTATACTTGCACGATGCTTCCTCTTCGTCCTCCTCCTCCTCCTGGTCCGCCTGGTCCTCTTTATCCTCCTCCTTCTTCGAGGCCGCTGGATCTTCCTATGTCATACCTTGGGAGGTATCAAAGACATATTGTTGGTCGTCCTTGTCCACCCTCCTTCACTTCGTCGTCCTTGTAGGTGGCTGTCTCAAAGTACACCATCTCCTTGGTCCTTTCTCTTCTCCGCCAACTGAATATCTGCTAGCCGCACGTGAACCGACTTCTAAATCGCAGGTAGCTCGCCATTCACAGCGCGAAACCAATGGAGGCTCCCACGTAACTTGCGGCAACCAATTGGGCATACTGGTGTAGCGGAGTCTGTCGCCTGAGCTGATTGTGCGACACAATCTGTGGTGATCATGCGGGAGACTGAGCTTGGCAGGACCTGTTGAGTAGGAAACAGGCGCACTGCCACTGAACAACATGAACGCACAATGACTATGATGACTCGGTACGTATCAGGGCTATTGGAGTTGCTATCGATTGTTAGGGATAGCGGAGTTGAACTGCCCAGATTACTTACTGCAAGCGGTGTAGCCACAATGCACTTGCAGGGCTAACGTATGGCAACTGCGCACCAGGATCACCGAAAAGCAGCACCATTGCTGCTAAGCGCCTGCAGCATAACTTCCAGCCGATCAGGACAGGAATCTGGAGTCCTACCCATGTTGGTATGTCCCCCACAGCATTGCCATTGCGTCTCGGCATCGTCGTCGCGGATGACAATCTCAAGGCACACTACCATCCACTTGCTCTTTCTAGACTATGGACTGAATACATATGATGTCTGCATGCTTGTATGTATATTTGACTACAGGCACGCCCTCTACAACGCGCACGTCAATCTTTAATGGCGCACCGTGAGAGAAACATTTACGCACGACTATACTGTCGAGCCGATTCCACAACGTGTTCTTTGAACCAGTCCTTGTACTCCGTCGTGCCCCATCCCATGATGACATGGAGCCGATGGAAGATAGTCCATATACCATGTAGAGTAGCAGTCGTGCCAAAAGGGTATGGTCCTGCCATCATCTACAGTCAAAGCACAATCAGTAAGACTTTTTTACAGCAACGAGAGGGCACGTACTAGATCTTTGTCCTGCTCGAAGAAGATGTAGTACTCCCATAAATGCCCATTGATGGCAACCGCCGGCATAGGCATCGATGTGTCCCAGCAGTGAAGCCGCTTTTTCAGCAGAGACGAAGATGCCCATATTGCCAGTTGAACCTGTGGATCGCGGGGTTGCAATGTTTTCTTGATCTCAATGTCCAAGATCAGCGGATGGTCTCGCATATAAGAGAGTGACTGATTGAGACTGGCGGCGTGGTCTTCAGCTTTCGCATACGCCCGTCGGATCACTTTCATATCATCTTTGTCAACGTTCATTCCGAGACACCAGTCAATCATTCGTCCTATGTTTCCCGAAGGCGTTCTCGTCTTGGCATCACTTGACACGGTTTGAGCATCACAGTCGATGCGGGAGCGTCCATCAGGTTTCTTAGAACGGATTTCTGAAGGTTGGATGCTGCATGTCTCACTGTGAAGTTCAGATCAGCAGTCCTCCAAACCATTCTGTGGAAATGCCTTACACATTGAGGACGAGGATCTGCTCGGGCCACTTCTGCCAAAGCTCAACCTCGCACAATAGCTGATTGACCAAAGCACCCCACTGTTTTTCATGTGCATCCTCGGACTGGGCCCTCAGAGCCTTCCCAAACACATTGTCTGCGGTGGTCTTCATGCGGTCCAAACAGCGTTGCGGGAATGGTGATTCCCCAGCTGCTATGTAATGCGATTTAGAGTGTGGCTCCTTCGATTTCCGCGGGGTATTGGCGTCTTCCTCATATTTTTGCTATTGAATCATTAGCGACCTACAACCTATGTCATGTGGAGAAAATTACCTCGAGTGCGGGTGGTATAACTCCGTGAGGTATAAGCTGAAGCTTTGCAAAGAGCTCCTCGACCGCTGACACAATACTCGTCCCTTCGACACGCAGCTCGCGGAATGTAGTCAGACGAACGGCAGGGTCACAGCGGCTAAGATAACCCATGTCGATAGCGGCTTCCGATATCTGTTTGTCAAGAGTCAATTGTCTTTTGCTGGGCGACGTACCCGCTTTGCGCGGTGAGGTTGGACCGGAGGTAGACCAGATTGAGGGGGAAAAGCCAGGTCGAATCTGTAGGTCCAATTCGGGAAGATTCACGAGCTCGCGGTCTTGAGACTTGGGCGGTCGACCCCGAGGGCGGGGTGCGGGCTGCTCCTGGGCCTCATCTTGATTCGAGTCTGGCGTTGGATTTTTCGTCGGTCGACCTCGGCCTGGACGTGGTATGAGTTCCCCAATATCCCCGTCCTTCGCTACCTTTTTACCAGCCTTGACAGCGGCCGTATCTGCCATCACCACAGATGCCTTGCGCTTTCGCGAGTGAGAATTTCCCGAAACTCCTGCCAATGCAGGACGTGTGGTTCGAGAGCGAAGATTCATGTGATGAAGCTTGTTGCTATGAGAAGGCGGTTGTCTTATAAATCCTTGTTGTAGTGTATCCTCTTCCACCTTTTGTTTCCATTGATCGATCCTCGCGAAAAGGTCCGATTGTTCACGAACTTCCCAGAACATGTGCCTTGACACCAGGATGTAGAGTGACGCAACGTGTCGGTGGTAGGTAGTGAAGGGGCCAAGTTGTGTTACGCGAAGCTGCGGATCTGTAGATGGTGAGAGTCGAGGGGTCTTCGGGCGGTCAGACTCGATCGCAGGTGATAGCCGAGAGAAGAAGAGGCGTAGTGGAGGACTTGGGGTTAGACAGGCGCTATGGGCTACGAATGGAGGTTCCAGCGGGCTTGAAGGATAATTATACGCGTACGGCTGTTAAGTATCTGGATATGCTGGTGTGTTATAGTGTTGTTATTGTAGATTGCGTGACGTTTTATCAACAGTGCCAAGCTATATCCTGCGGAGACCACGGAACACTTCCGTTCTGTTTAGTATCTGCCCGCACCAGGTAAGGTCGCCCCTGCCTACCGCCACGGTTTGTCTCCTCCTCTCTATCTTGCAGTCCGTATCACACCAATTAGCTACACATTCACACAGCAAGCGTACTCATGACGAAACTCCCTCTCGAGCAACGAGACGACGTTAGCAGTTCGTCAAGCAGCATTCCGATTTGGCTCGACGCTCATCCGGACCTTCCTCATCACTACGAATGTGTCGACATAACCACTCCCAAGACCACACCTACGAATGCGAAGAAGAGGGGACACGTTGCCGAGGTCGATCAGGCTAGAAGAGGTGGATATACATTAGGGTATAAACGCCGGAAGCTGCAGAGTAACTCAGGAGAAGCTAGTCGCTTAAAAGGAGGAAAACGTCGCGTGCTTGAGGCTGTCATTGCCAATCCAATGGCTCCCGAAGAGCCTCGGAGTGAGCAGCGGCTGCGAAAGAAGCAGATCTCTGAAGTGCAGCCGCCTCAGCAGCGCTCGTCTCGCAGACGCCCGAATAACCAAGCCCTGGAGACGCCCCGCAGGACTCGATCGTCCCATGCCCCAGAGGTAAGGGATGATGGCGATGGTGACGATAATGATGATGAGTTCCCTGACGAAGATCCTACACCAAAAGCGTTATCCTGGGCCCGGGCACCCGTGCTGCCGCCGCCAGGATCCGATACTGGCTCCCTGAACTCATCGAAATCTGGAAGCCGCGTTCGTTCCAACTCGCTAAGCAAGCGTGGCGATCTGTAGCTATCGACCATCAAAGTGAGGATACTTGAGGGCATGACGATTCCAATCAACGGAGATACCCTTTGGCGTGACTTGCGGCGAATCGGTAAAGGATTCCACATTCTACCTTTAGCCTTGAGGGGGAAGTCAATACGGGAGCTAGAGGATGATCCTGACGATACAGATCGGTACTTCGATCCAACTGCGAAAGGCAAAGGTAAAAGAGTCGGTGACGACGGCCTCGACTATAAGGAAACTTAGGCGAGGGTCGTTGAAATACACAGAGCTGCGTTGGACTGCCGAAACAAGACCCTAGCTGAGCCGGATGGAATAGCGAGGTACACTCAAGCCTGCTCAATCTGGCCCTGCGGGGGAAATGGAGATCAAAGGGTATCTGGTACCGTGATGTGACGACGGCACGGATCAGGGACAAGTCCCTACTAGACATCAACCAGCAGTCAAAGATGGTGGACTACACTCTAGTAATAGAACCTGGTCTCGAGACAGAAGACAAGCTCTAAGACATGATGCTGGCAAAAGCAATCACAAGCCTCAATCACGTCGAGTCCGAATACCTACGTTTCGTTCCCATCGGTGTGAGTATCGAGACGAAACGCGCGGCCATCGACGAGGACAAGGCCGAGGTACAAGTCTGCACGTGGATCAAGGCGCACTTTGCGAAGCTGAAACAATTAGCACCAAACGCCGCAACCATGCCCGTGCTCCCCATCATCATCGCCCAAGGCCATGACTGGAAGTTCATGCTCGCCGAGATGGCGGCGTCTGATCAGGTCATTATTCCCCGGGATGTGTTTTTGGGCGCGACGAATAGCATTATCGGTATCTACCAGCTCTTGAGTGTGGTCAAGAGATTAGCTAGGTGGGCTCACGAAGAGTACCAGCCATGGTTTATGAAAGAGGTCATGCGTCCTGTCTCTGCTCCTACTCAAGGAGCTGGCAAGTAAGAACAATGGCCAATTAAGACTTGCCAATCAAGACTTTTGCTCTACTTTCTCGGACCTTCTCTGTATCTTAAGGCGTTTGTAGATACATTCTTTTCGTCCCCTTGCATTCTAGTACGATTGATTCTCTTCCGGCCCTTTCCAACGTATAATCTCTGTGCCCTCGTCTTGCCACGCTTCTTATATCAGAGGGTACTCCACGACGAGCTTCCACAATCACTTACACAGTTGTCAGGACTACATGTCATATACCTTGAGCGACTGAGCTCGTGGGAGTGCTTTCCAGATTCTCAAAGACTACCAAGGATTGAATGCCCAAATACTTCCTTGGAGATTAGGGGAAACGCGCTCGGTCTTCAAGCAAACTTGAAAGTCGGCCGAGGCTTCCAGACACGTATATTAGTATAGCACACCTATCAGATAATATATAAGCAATCAGTAGTACGTCTAGCGGTAATATTTACTCAAGGCTAGATAACCTACGTCGTGTCCAGCCTTTGTTGCCAGCCTTGATTGCGCACAATCGTCTGGAGGTAATCAATCCACAAGCGCTATGCGGACAGTTCCCTTCCCACGTTCCCCTACGCACTGTTTTTGCCATAAGCCACGCTGCGGGGCGGGTAATTGTACGTTACAAAGGTCTTCCTTGACCCCCAAGTACATCAATTTCTAGTATAATTTCTAGTATACAACCGTAGCCAAAAGCGTTTCAATCGAGATATTTGGTTACTACTTTCTGTATCAATCTATATGCTATTGAGAGCTTAGGCTCCTAGGATTAATCCCATATCACGTAGATTCTAGTACATTGGTAGCCCGAAACATATTTCCATAATGCTGCCTCGTTGACGAGAGTGATGCTCTGGCTTGATCTCCCTTTACTCCTTCACTCGGATTTCATTTGCTGACATCGTGAATAATCATACCGAAGTCGAAGCGGTCCTCAGCTCCAAGGTATCCAAGCGAGGAATCTGTCTGCGCATGTGAGACCTCAGCATCATGTTCGCCCGCTTTGGTCTTCTGGTCCCGGGGGTGCGCGGGATGCTGCTCTATGACGAAGGATTGATCCAAGGGCCGCTCCAGTTCTGATCCAGGTCTCGAGCCATTCGAGTCACCCCAGTCGGAGCAGTTGAAGTAACCTGGTGGATCAAGCTCGTTGGTCAACTCGCAATCTCCAGCTAGATCGTAAACATGGTAGTCGTAGGCCAGCCAGAGAGAATTGGGTTCGGTGGATGTATTCCAGAGACAAACGTAACGTGTAGTACGGTGTTGACGACCTTTTGAGCGTACGAGCCAGCCAAGAGGAATGAAAATGTCCGGTTTGCCGGGTTTCGTGCGAGGTCCTGACTAGATAACGTTAAATTCTCTCTCTGTAGATGTTGCTTTCAACTTACGTAGAATAGATCTTCGGAGTCGGAGGTCTGAAGATTACAAGCGTACCCATCGGACGACTCGTATTCGAAGACGTCCTGGGATAGACGGAGCGTATATCTGGTCTCATCATCATCGATGACTTGGATTGGCTGCTTGGCTCCTGCGCAGAATGCCGGGAAATTGGTATCGCTCCACTTATCTTGGGGGGACTCGAGTAGGATTCGCATGACTTGGATAATGGTAGGGTCTTGAGGGATATTGCTTTCTTTGTCCCTCAGGCGGCCAATATAGTCTTTAGCTGTCGAGAGACTATCAGAGGAAGGCCTCGCTTCATTTTCGGCGTTGCTCGCGATAATGCCGCCTAGTGATTGCTTAGGGTTGGACAACATAGTTACCGGCTTCTCGATCTTGTCTTCGAGTGTGTAGCTTGTAGCTACATGCTTTCCGTCTTGATGAGTTGTGCGTGACTTTCCATCACTGAATAGGTCATCCTTCACCATCGAGGGCGTGCTTGATGTGGACGTAAGCTTGGATGCGTCGCCATCGAAAGCCTGATTTTCGGTGGGCAGCCGTGTGGTTGGGTTCTCGACAGGGTTGATAGCCAAATGTTCGCTGCTACAAGACCCTTTGAAGGAATGTAACGACATCGAAAGAAAGGTGTCAATGTATGTTCAGAGGACCTGATGATGTCACAAAGAAAATGGCAAGATGGAGTAAGCTTCAGCAGCAGTCGATGTATGTAGGAATTGATGGAGTTGGAAAAAGAATAGTAAGATGGAGTAGCTTTGTGTTATACATCATAGAACGGTGTTACTCACCTGCCGGCCCTGTGTCAACACTGTGAACCTAATAAGCCTAGCTATAGATACCAACATACAGATATACTAAGAGATCATATAACATCCAAGAACTAGTTTCACGGCTCAATGTCACCCGGCATGCTGTGTTATCTCTATTTCCTTAGTTTATAATACTTCTTTCACTAATAGATCCTCACGGTAATGTAAGCAGAATAGACTAGCAAGGTTTACTTTAAATCTGGGACGGCATAGCTCGTATTACCAGCGGCTTGGGATAACGTATTAGCGAGTAACTCATCTCGTCTATCACGATAAACACTCTTACCGTGATGATGGGAAACGGAAATTTGCATCGCTTGACGCCCGTCTAGTATCCGAAGATGATCTCTAAACACCACGGAGAACCGCCCCCATGAGGCCATGAGATTTTGTAACTCTCCAGACGAGGTGAACACAATACGGCTCTATAAACAGGAATTACCACGTTTATAGTCAGACGACGTAGCTTTTCCAGCGCATATGAAACCCCTCATCCAGGACATCATCCCATCCTAGAATTAAGCATCCTTCCATAAGGCCTTCTTACAGGATCTACCCAATCGCCCTTCGGATCTTTCCAGCAGACCATTCCAGCAAGAGCGACGTATCCCATGTCCTGGCAAATTTGGTACTCGTCTCGGCTGGGCCTTGACAAAAACCCCTGAAATGAGTGCTTTGCCAGGACATGGGATGGTCCTCATCCAGCTTAAGAAGTACATGAATCAAGTGTTCAGGCCTTTGATACCAAGGTAAAATACCTGGTCATAGAAAAGACCGGATCATGGGTGTATAATAACCTAAACCAACTAAAACCAATAACATAAGACCTAAAAAGGAGGCAGAAAAGAGGTAAGATCGGATATCATCTATGCTCTGAACCTGGTAGAAGATGGTCGTATTACTACAGCACAAGATCCGAAAGCGACCACGCGCACGTTTTAGAGCAGCACGCTATTACCATAAAACCCTATCAAAACCAGCTTTCAGTAGCCAAAGAAGCCGTTTGTGAATGTTGATTGATGAGATGAGCTACGGAAGGAAACTCAGCTAACTACCATTGCTTGTCGACTTGACCTTGATAGCTAAGGGCTGTGTTACGCTGAGGTCATCGCTTCGATCCACTTGATGCCCCTGTCCGTGAAGGCGTTAATCTTATTGACAGGCGAATCGTACTCGCCTCCAGCCACTGTTTTCTTGTTAGTAGCAGGAAAGCGGCAGGAGACGCCATTCCCATACTCATGCCGATGACCTTGTACGATAGTGTTGCCCCGTCGACGTTCTTGACTGTTCCCACCATAGCTCCTGAGCATCCGTAGAAAGCACTAATGGAACAGGGCTACTCCTTCGAAGACGTTCTTCGTACGTAAGATTCCGCATTTGGAAGGTTGACAAGGCTAGCGGCTTGTGAAACCATCATATACTTTGCATGCTAAAAGCTATTGCCAATTTCATGCTGTTCATGAAGTATATATCATCTGCCGTAAACTTGATCCATCTTCTCTGCCTGAATCGCTTCCGGCGCCTGTCCCCCACTCGTCTGCAAAAGTGCCCCCAATTAAGAGCGAGATGCAGAGCTCGGGGACTCTTCTGGCGCTGATCGCTTCTTGGAAGGTGACCCCGTGCTTCGTGCCGTTGACTTTCCACTTTCCGCAGCGGACTTTGCAGCCTGCACATCATCCTCCGCGGCCTGCATCTCGTTCTCCCTATAAGCGCGGGAATATTCTTCGATCATCCTGACCAGCTGCTCGTTCTGTTCACGCCGATTCCAGACACCGAATTCGATAATGTTGTGTAGTGCCATGCGAACTTGGGCAGGCCCCTTGGAGTTGTTGATGGCAAGTGAGTCCACATGATTCATTTGATAGAGCTGGTTGCCCTCATCGAACCAGTGGACCCAGATTCCGAAAACGTTTGGGCAAATGGTGACGGAGAAAACAAAGGAATTGTAATCAGGCCTGATAGGATGTTTTTGTGCTGGCTTTGAAATACTTCGCTGAATTCCGTCTCCCCCCGCAAGCTCTTGCACTTCTTCGACAGGTACAGTGAGTATGCCTCTCTCGACGATCGCTCGAAGCGTTCGCGATGCTTTGACGAGGGTAGCACCTCCGCGCCGCGCTTGATTCTCCGCTGTAGCCGAGGAGCCTGACTGCGAGATGCCCTCTATGATTAAGAAAACGTGATGTATGGCAGGAACGATCTCGAGGAGATCAAGGATGTGTTGTGGGATATGGGTCTCAGTAGCCAGGGGATGTTTGTCGCGGTCGAGTCCAAATGTCATATCTGGTCGAGGGTTGGTCATATCTTCATCTTTTGCAAGATCACTGGCAATCTCATCTACCAACAATGGATCTTGGGCAAAACTGCTAGGTAGAAGAGTTCTTTTAAAGTCACTATCTAGATCGACTTTGACCATCTCGTCAGAGATGAAGTCTCTCCATTCTGAGCCCTCATGTTGGTGATGATCCTCCTGCTCAGGCGTGAACACCGGTTTTCCCGTCACATGATAGCCATACCCTTGAAGAATTGGTATCACTTGATTCAGGAAGGTGACTTTATTGGCCCACCTGTGCATCCTCATGCTCTCTCGGAATCTCATCACGGATCTGTCCTTCATTCTGGAGCCCCGTTCGCTGGTAATGATGTCTTCGATATGGCTCTTGAAGGCTGGTGCTTTCTCGAAAGCGTCATCGTCCAGCATCAGACCGTACAAACTCATCTTATAGCCGAGGGCACAATGATCTGTATTTGGATTCGGTCTCTTTGGACTCGGGGTTTTAGGGTTGGTAATTGATGTATCGTTCGATTTGGTAGGGGTCTTGCTCGTACTGCTGACGATTCCATCGAGATTGGGAGTTGGTAGTCGGCTGGCGTGTTCGTCGACCATGTTGCGCGTTACCTCTTGCCGCCTCTTCTGAAACAATGGCCCGTCACCGAGGAATACAGAGGGTGTAGAGTCGAGGCTTCGAGAGCGCTTGCTGGTGCGTGTAGGTGATTCTTCGAGGAGAGGAGGTGTAGAGGAGGAGGCTGGGGTAGAGGAGTTTGGAGGAGTCCGGAGTTTCTGGATCCAATTGAGGATCGATGTAGAGGAGAGGGAGTCAGAGGTTGCGCAGGAGGCGAGGAGTTGATCTTGTTGATTTTCTTTGAAGCTCATGCTTTGGGGGTGATGACTGTGGCGAGTAAGGATGTCCTTGAGTAGAGCATTGTTTGAGAGTAAGGTGGAGATGTGGAGGCAGGCGAGACGCAGCTGGCGAGGGGAGGCCGCGAGCCTGTCCGAGATCTCTTGGTCAGATGGATTGGCGCGTGAAGAAGAGTGAGGAGATGCTAAACCTGGACTCACTTCTCTAAGTAAGATTGTTGAGGAGGGGTGACAGGGTTGGAGTATACAACGAACCACTTGATGGAGGCCCTTTTAGGAAAGATGAAGTAAATAGTCGCGTCGCGTGAGGGTCCCCGAGAGTCCAACATTAAAACCTCCACCTTCCTCCACCTCTACTCCTATAGATGACAATGCTAATCGTATATCACTAGAGTTACGCTTTTATATATATTGCATATCAGAGCTTCTAAGATAACAAGAAGTAGGTGTTGTACGTAGAACACATTTCAAGCCGTACAAAAATCTGCCGAGGGCTGCAAAAAAGCTGGAACATAAAAGCTTCTTCCGATGTTCAGCTAAGAAAAGCTCGAACATTCCAGCCAAGAATCTTAGTGGGGTTCTCGGGTAGCGCTACGAAGACGAGGAAGACCGTAGGAGATTATGCTAGTAAAGTACAGTTTTGGGTTCATATTCAGGGGACGGGCAAAGTTGCATGCATAGGGTTGAAGTAGGATGCAAAAGACCGTCTTGCTATTCTTTAATCTTCGTACTCAAATCCTCGTAGCACTAACCGCGTTCAATCACAGTACGAACGGATCTTCTTGATGTGCTCATCGGTGAAATGCGTCATACAGTTTCCCAATTCATCCTCGAGGCCTCCAGTGTCTGTGACAAATGTCGCGCGTCAATGATGCATATTACACGCCGAGGATCTGGATTCGACTTACAAAGCCCGAATACCACGAGCTCAGCATCTTGCCCTTTGTCGCTGTAGAAACAGCCAATGGGACTTCCTGAGATGCCATACCATCCGCTAATAGTGTGCAGGTAGCGGTCGTGTTGCTGTTTCGATTTCTGGCCGCCACAAAATTTGCCTAGGACGATGGATCTCTCATCTGGTAGGAGTATTGAAAGTTGCGGATTCTATAATGCATTAGTGCCGGTCCTTTGCTCTCGAATGATAGAGTCTACTTACCTGCTCCGCCAATCCCCGCTTCATGACTTTGAGAGTGTCTCGTTGCGTCGAGCTGAGAAGTTCTCTCGTTCTCGCCGCACAGGCATCCCATTCCTTTTCATATATGTTCGAATTGTAGCCTATCGTGAAGAGGCGATAATCATTCATCGCGTGAGCTTGATCAAGTTGCAACGGTTGGATAGAATTTTGGCTCAGACAACGATCATGGCTGCGAGGTAGTTGTCCGTCATCAAGTCGAAATATAGCGTAGTCGGCGTCGTTGTCGGCAAACAACTGATGTGCTCTAAGATTTTTGGAGCTTTTCGCTGACGGGTATAAGGTCAGTACTAAAACACATGTGGTAGAAGTATGGACGACTCACCCCAAGGTCTACGGTGAGGCCCGATAGTAACAAGGCCGTTGTTTTGGCGCATTATTTCCTCCGTTCGCTCTTGCCCATCTCGCGCACCGGGCTTGATGAGATGAGCACAAGTAAGGAATACCTTCTCAGTGAGGAAGAAACCGGACAGTGCGTCTTGTTCCTTGTAGAAGATACGTCCGGAAGCGCGACCAAGTAGGCTAGCTAGCGTTTCAGCCTGTTATCGTTGTTAGTGAGAATGATGAATAAAGACAGGAAGATTACGTACCTGATCAACGGGGATGGTTTGCCCTGGGTATGTCTGTTGGATTCTGGCAAGGAAAGTCGAGTCGGCGAAGTTAACGGTCCCATCCTCCTCCACCGGATAAGCGTCGCCCCATCCACTAGGAGCGTCGAAGTCTGGTACAGCTCCTCCAAACATGTGAGCCTCTACGTCTTCAGCATAGGCAGACGACGATTCATTGACTGTCATACTAGGGGATACATCTGCGGCCGTCGGATCTTGTGACATCGTGTTTGGATAATAAGGACCGAAAGCAAAATCCCAGCCTGGAGGCAGGCGAGGGTGGGACTTTGTAGTGCAGGCACTGTTCTGGTAGCCAGAGGCAAAGGAGGCAGTTGCGACCGTCATAATAGCGACGGGACTGATACCTGTCAGCGTAGATGACGGGGGAGAGAGAGAGGGCAAGGCTACTTACAGATGCAGTTTGCTGTTTGAATGGCTTATGACGGCTGCGGTCACGGAGAGCCTGGATGCGGGTGTGATGATGAGGGACAAAGGGTGGAGGATGCCTGCATGAGTGAGGGTTGGCGGTCAGACTTGCCTGTTGAAGGACTGGAGTGTTGTTGCTGTCGAAGATAACCCTTACGGCGTGATGGCGGCCAAGACTGCTTGTATAAGACCAGACGAGCGGATTAATCAAGAATGTGTTGAGCTTCTTTGTGTGGCTGATGTTGTGGGAGCAGAAGCTACCGCGGCTACTTAAGGTATATTTTGAGTTAGGCGGGGAAGTGGGGTAGTCTTGCCGGTACGCCCCGGTTCAACAATACGGTAAGGTACTTTACATAGTACCACACGCCAACAATCATTGGTGCTACGCATCCATGTAGCTCCAGCAAGGTTGGAGTAATCATGGCGCACATGTGACCCAGCCTTATCAGCAGTGTCAAACAGTAGACGAGAAGTCTGACGAGCCGAACATGTGCTCATACTGTCTTCATCATTCCTTCTCATCATCTATCAAAGTTGGGAAAGCTGAGCTGTAGATGATGTGAACAAGCTTCGTAGCGGCTGAGGGTCCAGCGGTATCTACTTTATTGCGTCGAGCGTACATAGTGTATGTTAGGGTTCTCCTAATCCCTAGACCTCTTAGGGGTCTGGCTCTTAGTTAACCTAGTTAGGTCTTATAAAGAAGAGTATTAAAGTAGGCTTTATTAAGTTAAACTAGTATTAAATAATATTTAATACTTAAGTATCAATATTTATATACTTAAGAGATAATATAAGTTAAATATAAAATTCTTATATACTATAAAAGTAATACTTATTATATAAATAAAGGAATTTATATTAAGATTAATTAACTTAATAAACTTAAAAGGCTTAATCCTTAAACTCTTTAAACTTCTTAAATAATAATTTAACTGTTTAACTTTATTTAATACTTAAGCCTACTTATTTAGTTTAATA
>JAABUK010001000.1_pt1 | contig 56354 bp, 71 predicted proteins | sample 5559141 | NCBI WGS metagenome assembly JAABUK01 (sample SAMN10711869, study PRJNA513367) | rock metagenome | isolation source: Antarctica rocks | place: Antarctica: Victoria Land, Pudding Butte nord | collected 2016-01-03 | reverse complement strand
TGTTGGATTTGGCATGTGGGCATCCATCACCAATTTGGTCCAAAATGTATCCACTTACAGCGTCTTTGCTGAGTGCTATCAGTGCGCTGGCATTGTCAAGACAAACAAAATCAATGGGTAGGAGTATTTGAGGACAGTCACCGCTACCATGATGATCTCAGGGAGACATATAATTTTACAGATTTGGTTGATACTATGCCTAGCAGTGCTCTGTTGATTTGGTTTGACATAGATAGGATGACGCCTGTTTGGTTGCATTCATGTTTTTGGTAGAGGTTTCAATTATAGTATAGATCTGTGCTATGTACAAGTTTGCTTCATTCATATGGAGCAGAACTCATCCCCCTCTTTATTTTTTACTGGCCTGGTGTGCAGATGTACTGTGTGCAACCATCATGTCATGAAAGCTTTCCTGCTTGCTAGTGCTATGGCACGAATGCTGGAAGGCTGATATGTTTCACACACTGAAACACATGAACAAGCAGGGTACACTTGTTTTCCTGTGAACATTTGATTGAATTTATGATGTGGACATGCAAGAGACATATGTAACAATTGTTGCTATAATAAGACCTGATTTCTGCAATGAAACAAAGGATACAAAAAAAGTTTAACGTGGTAAAGATTGTCATACACTAAGTTGATGCTTCTGTCATCATCCAAGGACTGGAACGTTCACATAAAGCATGATCTTACACTCAGTGACCACGCAAAGAGTTACTTGCATAGTCATACGCGAAAGGGCACAAGTAGTTGTGGTTCCCAGTTGGACCATTCCTGCCATACACAATGGAGCATTTGCAGAGCACAGCCAGTAAAGGCACCTTTGCTTCTATATCTTGTGAGCTGAATACCTCGTGTGGTGGGAAGCCATACTGTATGCATGTTTCCTGCACAGCAGATGCACTATGGTGATGTCGCTGTTGCTCTCTTATGCCATGCCTCACCCACAAATGATGTTCTGGTGCAGCAGCTTGTCTGCTGAGTGACATAATGCAGCACCTCACTGCCGTGAGCATACAAGACGACCTGACAATTTTGCATGCAGGTCAGCTGTGCTGGTATGACACTGAGGCAGTCACTCAGACAACAGTGCACCTTTTGCACTCCAGTTTTGCAAACTGACACCTCTCACGCTCATCAGCGCTTATGTTTCACAGGGTCTTTCAGTACGTGTGTACAATTAACACACACACACACACACACACACACACACACACACACACACACACACACACAACCCCCCCCCCACCCACAATGAATCATACAATGCTGTATGCTCTTTCACACACATTCAGGACTCCAGGCATGGGTCAGACCTGTTTGTAGAGCTCTTGCATTAAAACGTGACCAGTGCTTGAACCCAGCGTTCAGGCTAAGATGCAGGCTTGGTCAAAGCCCAAAGCTGTAGTTCAAATCACATCAGCAAACCCATGGACCACAGGCATGGGTCAACCCTGTTACTAGAGCCCTGGCAATATAACATGACCAGTAGTTTGACATAGCATTCAGCCTAAGATGCAGGCAAAGCCCAAAGCTGTATCTCAAATGCATCAGCAAAAGCATGGAGCGTACCGAGGCCCGATAGAAGCGGTGACATGAGGCAAGCATGCACTGGCGGGCTTGTGTGGGCTCTGACCACAGCGCAGCCACTTGCACCAGGCGGTTCAGCTCCTCCCCTGGCACAGGACTCAATTCCACAAAGTCACCAACCTTCACCACCACCCCTCCCTGTGCACACCGCACTCCAGCTTTTTCTTCACCAACAACTTGGAGCTGCTGAACCACACTCTGTTTGTCCGTTTTCAGCAGCTCTGACATTCACACTAGGTAGCATGAACATGCTTGGTAGACTGAGACATTGCACAATGTGCAAATGGATGATGTTTGATGGCATCATCAGTTTGCCTTATGGACTCACCCGGGCAAAGGCAGCATAGAAGGTCTGGTGCTGTGAGGGGGTCAGGCCCAGCCCTGTCGGGGGTTCAATGCTAGGCCCCACCCACTGAATGTCCCCACTAAGCAACTGCCCTGCCCCACCAGCCTGCTGCTCCACACCACCACCACCACCTGCCCTGCTCAGCCCTGCTATTGCCATTTCACCCTGCTGCTGCTGCTGCTGCTGCTGCTGCTGCTGCTGCTGCTGCTGCATTGGGCCTGGGCCTAGCTGTGTATGTGCCTGCTGCTGTGGTGGTTGAATGTGCAGCTGATGCTGAGGTGCCTGAAGCTGTTGCCTCAGCAGTACTGGGCCAGCCTGATGATCATTGTTGGTATCAGCCGAGCTGACTTCGTCCTGAATATCAGCAGAGGCGGCTGCCATGCAACTGCCAAACTCCATGCTGTCAGCCACAACAACGCCTCTGCCAGCAGCATTGCACAGCCCCTCCCGCTCTTCTTGCTGTCTTCCCCTGCGCAGATGCCTCGGCTGCCGTCTACCAGCTGTGCCCACTGCTCTGTCGTCATGTAGCTGGTCTACTTGCTCTTCTTCTGCTTCAGGGCCTGCAGGGCGGGCGGCCCATGCTGAGCCAGCCGCGCGTTCCTCTTCAAACTGCTGCTCACTCTCAGGAATGACCACATCAACCCTGCGACGTTTCCTCATCCTGCCGCTTCTGCTTTGCATGCAATCATCAGCATCAACATGTGCATGGCGTGCATGCATTGCACCTCTGGACTGCCTCCTAGCTACGCTGCCTGGGTTTGCTGTTGCAGCAGCATGTCTGGTTGGAACCCTTGTGGGTTGCCCAGCAGGTGAGGAGATTGTGATGGCAGAAGGCAAGGGGGGTGAGCTGGGGGGAAGTGTTGAGGGCTTGGTGGGGGAGGGAGAAGGCAAGGCAGGCAGCTGCCCTTCCTTAAAGCCAATGATGGCCCAGGCCTTGTCTCTGACTGGCACCCTGAAGCGCCTAGCCAACCTGTGCACCTGCAAACAGTCATCCTCATGTCTCACATGGACTCCATGTGACAGCATGTGTTCCGTTGCAAACAGTCATCCGTATGTCTCATGTGAACTCCACATGACAGTGCGTGTTCCGTTGCAGGTTAAGGATGGGCCCATGATGAATCTGCAACGAATCCAAAAGCCTCTCATGCATGCTGTCAGCATGAGAGTACCTTTGGCTGCAAAACATTTGTTGAAGAACAACCAGTAAGCAGGTGTCCTGCAGATAACCAGGGACTGCACAGCTACCTGTTGAAGCTCATCTGAGCCATCTGAAAAGTCAGAGAGGATGCAGTCACAGGGTGCCTGGAGAACATGATGAACCCCCCCTGGGGAGGTGCTATCACCCACCCCGCTCACCAGATGACCCCCTGCAGAGAACCAACCAAGTCCTTTGCCCAACCAGCATGAGTGCTGTAAAGTTGACAACTAGTACTGCAACATTCCTTGCTTTTCGATCTCGATTCTGACTGCAGAAGAGCAACGGCTGCTGGTTTTGTGTCATATTCAGCCTGTGGCAGCGCAGCAAAGTCTCAATGTGCAATGAGTCATGCCATGCCTGACACTTTGCAAAGTACATGACACCGCATGTGTGTCAGTGTTCTTTGCTGCTGCGCCACAGGCCATTGCCTTCTCAGATGATGCCACACAGTCAAAGTGCCAATACAAGCAGCCAGTCACATTTGCAGAATGTGTACACCTACCTGCATGCTGAATCAGACTGCCAAAGCTCTGCATAAACCCAGGACAGCCTGCCAGATGCAGCCTCAGCCCCTGAAAGGCCTGGTGCCCTTCGTTCCTATTGTCACCCTCTAAATGAAGGGCATCAAAGGGCAGCAGCTTGTGGGCAGAGACACAGGCCAGCAGCCATGACTCTTTCACGACTGGGATCCCCTTGATGTGGGCATACATCACCTTGGTGGTGCGGATGGGCTGACCAGAAAAGAGTGCCAGAACTGGGAGTGAGGCGCTGCCACCCAATGATGCCCTGCGTGAACCCTGTGCACAAACAATCACCTGCTTCAGAGAGACAGAGAGAGTGTGTTGACAGCGCTTTAGCCAGCCAAGACTGAAGACTGAAGGGAGACAAAAGGAAATCAAGACAATCCAGAACCAATAGGAACCCTGCATGTGATCCTGTAATGAGCCACTAGCCTGGTACACTAACCTGCAGCTTGCAGGCAATGAAACAGATGCCATATGTAATAAGCTGCGATATGCATATTCATAGCATGTAAGGTACTAGCCGCTGCGTCAGCACAGTTCCAGTTGCCCTGTCTGGGCCACAGCTTGAGCTTTAATGCTCCTGCTGAAGCAGAACACAGCAAAACAACACCCTGTTTTTGGCACTCCTGACATGCTTCACATGCACAAGCACAGCTAATGTGCAGTCAGGCTGAGGTCCCAACCATGGCAGTGCTTCTCAATACAGCGTCCCTCATTGACCAATTTTGGCCCATGGGACAAGCAGGCTGTCTGGGTAGAGCAAAGCAAGCACCTGGGGTTTAGGAATGTCCTCCAGCACGTGCCCTCCCAGCTGCGTGATCTTGTGGCACATGCGCTCCTTCTGTTTCTCGTCTGAGTAGGCTGTCAGCAGGAAGGAGTGGCCACCAAATGGCAGGACTCCACCTCCGCCAAGGCTGCTGCGCCTGTGCCTTTGCATAGCCCTGCTCCCCCCTGTGTCAACCCCCCAGCAAGTCATGAACAGGCAACACTCTAGCTTATGCTGCCGACGCAAACATTACATGATGAGGGTAATGCAGACAATGTAGACACAGACATGCATGGGTGCATGCATGCAACGCTCAACATGAGACTGTAGGACCACAAACATCAAGGTGTCAACTGTGAGACGCCGTGATGTGATGCTGTGAGGCTAAAAATTTGTCCCACCTGGTGAGCTGAGAGCAGGGGAGCCAGGCGCAGCCCTGCCCTGCCTGTCTTGCTGATCAGCCCTGCCCTGGCCCGCCTTCCGGCCCTGGCCTGCAGCAGCTGGGACCACAGCAGGGGAGCTAGGTGCAGCCCTGCGCTGCTCTGCCACCACCTTCTTTGCTGTCTCCACGCCTGCTGCTGATCCTGACTTGCGCTTATGCCGATTTACTTGCTGTACAGGCAGTGGGTGTTCAACAGGAGCAAGGCCACTGCTCCTCCTTTGCCTTGCAGTGACAGGGCCACCATGGGATGGCTCAGCTGGTGGAGGGCTGACGCTGGCATTGCCTTGTGTCTGGCCAAGCAGCTCTGCATCAGCTGAGCGTCGCGTTCTGCGTCTGCCTTGCCTGTTGGTTGCGGGTTCACCAGGGACAGGTGAGGCATGGTGTGGGGCTTGAGCGTGCTGGTTGATGAGGGGGGAGGTGTGGTGAGACCCAGGCTTTGCAACAGCCTTGAGTGCTTCTCTTGCAGGCTGTGCTGCAGGAATTGCACCCTCAGCGTCTGCTGCACCAACAGCCTGCAGGACCAAGCTCACATCAAACAGGTTCAAGCCCTGCCTGTGGTGTCTGCAAGAGCGCGACACCGCTCTCGACGATGCGCAAACACCAGCAGGCGCAAACACGATATGGCAGTTATGTATCCTGTTGTACTATGATTCTTGCATGGTTCCCTGAATTCTTCATGGAATGATGTGGGGAGGGTCTCTGCTGCTTTTGCCAGCCGAAATGTCTGCTCACTTGTTTAACAAGACTTGTGCAAGGCCATACTGTACAGTTGAAACAAAGTGGAAAAGTACCTGCTGTAGCTCAGGAATACTGCAAGCTGCAGACAATCCATCCTGCATGCACTGATGGCAGAAAGACAAATGTGTCAATGAGTTACAAAGACAAGAAATATAGATTGATTGATTGATTGATTGGTTGGTTGATTGATTGATTGAGTGCTGCATAGGCAAGCTGACCTGGAGAGCAGCTTCTCGTTCATGTCTACACTTCTTGCAGCCCTTGGCGCTCCAGCGGCACTTGGAGCAGCCCAGTGCTGGCACCTTCACTCTCAGCTGGCCACCAGGCTTGACAGGAATGACAGGGCCGGCAGCAGCAGCGTGCTCTGAATCTGGATCAGCTGCTTCATTCTACACAGCAAATGAACGCAACAGTAAGTGATATCTCTAGCCCATGTTTCAACCTGCTTGATGTTTGAGCTGTGAGCATGTTTTTTGGGCTGCTGGCCTTTTGCTTAGTGTTGCAGACGTTGCGTGCCCTGTACATGATTCTGCTGCAGACAACCATGCGTCACTTGGTGCAGATCCATCCACACACTGGGCACATTCCCCAGCACTTGCAAGTTGCGTTTGAGCATCTCCAAAGGCTGAGTTCTCAAAGAGTTATGTTGCATTGTATCGCCACTGTGCCATGAGGCTGCAGCCGACTGCCTTTGAGCACAGGTGCACGCATATGGCAAGGCAACGTCACACAGCAATGGATGGTACATTAACAAGGCATGAGGCCAAGACTCACGAGCAAAGCCGGCTGCATGCGGCTGTGCTGCAACTTGCTTCTCTTCCTCTTGCAGCCAGGCTCCGGCATGGCCAAGGCCTCATCTGCAGTGGGCCCTGCTTTTAAGCCCTCCACCCCTTCCTCGTTGCTATCATCTGCACCCATTGCCTCCTCTTCTTCTTCTTCTTCAAACTCTTCTTCTTCACAGTTTGCAGTGTCCCCATTCACAGCTGTTGCGTTGTTGGCAATATTGCCTGGTCAGCAAGGGCTTGCGGGGAAGCCTGAAGCATGTCAGAGTCCAGCTGGCTGTGTCCCACCATGTCATCATACCTGCATCACCAACCCATTTCATCCTGCACTCACTGCAGCCTATGCTGCTGACGCTTCAGCAAAGATATAACACTGAGAAGATCGTGCTGAAGAAAGACCAGGAATTTGGCCTGGACAGGTTCCAGACTTTCACCACCAAATACATGGGCGTCTTGACATTGCTGCAATTTGCCAATGGCTGAGAGGGGGCGGGCGGGGGGCAGGGGGGGGAGGGGGAAGTGGGACAGCAAGTAGACTACCTAGGAGGGGGCTGGCGCTTTCTGGCAGGCTTGTCCAGGGCTATGCTGCCCGGGTCTCTGCCCCTCTTCCTGCCTGCCCTTGCCCCAGCCTTGCTGTGAGGTGCTGACAGCTGGGCCTGGCCAATGCCTTCAGCTGCCCCTGAAGCTAAGCTTGCAGAAGCTTCTGCTGCAACAGGGTGCTGTTTGCTGAGCTTCTGTGCTGCAGCCTGCTGCTGTTTGGCTGCATTTGCCTGCCATGCACAACAGCACCATGGTGATTAAATTTGAGCTGGCATAGCAACCAGTGCAATACTACGGCAAGCAAGCATGATACAGTGCATTACCTTGATGATGAGTAATTTGGGTGTGACAGAGCAATTGGCTGTCCTGTGTCACACATCACAGCAGAATGTGAGTGCAACTTGCTGTAACATGTAACAGCAGGATGCAACTCTCAGATCACATGTCCAAAAGCCGCAAGACGTGGTCATCAAAGCTCACTTTGAGGTTCACTACCTCACTGACCTGGGCAGAGGCTTTGAGCTGCCACCTACGCCTGGACTGTTGCGGTGGTGCAGATGTCACCCTGTCTTCAGCCACATAAGACGCTTGCAGCCTAGCAGTGGCACCAGGCAACTGGATTTTGACCACAGCTGAAGATCTGTGCTGGCCATGCTTTGCCTGCTGTGCAGGTCCTGTGCCATTGATGCCAGTAGGAGATGAGCAGTGAGGCGGAGCCCCATCAGCTTCAGCAGGTGGTGACAAGCTGTCTGGGAAGCTGCATGCAGCATCCAGGCGTGAGACAGGTGTGCTGATGAGCATGTGATGTCAGTTGGACACATGACCAAGTAGTCACACGAACGCCTAGGTCAACATAGCAGTGTAATTCACAATGTCTCCCGCAAGGCTGACAGCGCATTTAGTTTGCTGCTAGTCAGTTTGGTGCATAGTCCAAAATATGATCTCACGCCTTGAGGTAAGCCTCTGCGTGGAATGAATGCCAAGCCTGGTATGACTGAGTGTGGCAGCGCTCAATCAGGCATGAGCAAAAATTGAGAAGGTTCCTGAGCAGATAGGAACCCACCTGTAGGCATTGCGTGGCTCTGCTATCTGACGCCTGGCACTGCACAGGGCTGCCACTGCATTCCTGGCAGAGAGCCCTGCCCCACGCAGCCCTGCCCCTAGCCCTGGACCATGCCCTGCCCCATGCAGCCCCGCCCCCAGCCCTGGACCATGCTCTGGCAGCATGCCAGCAGGCATCACCACAGGACTGCTGCTTCTGTCCATGAAGGGACTTGCCATAGCTGGAGAGCAGACCCGACTGCCTTGGGGCAATTGCTCCAAGGTGCAACTGTTGAATGCAGTTGCGCCCAGGGGGCGCTGCTCCATGGTGCATGCATGTAGGGCAGCTGCATCTTTGCCGCCTGATTCTGCAGCTGGCGATGACCTCTGCTGGTGTGCTGCTGCGTCCCTTTGGGCTGGCATCTGGACTTGTGGCTGCTGCCTGAAACACAGCCAGCACAGACTGTGTGTCTCATCAGGCAACAATTTGCATGATATATGCTTTGAGATTTCCAGGACTGCAAAGATGGCATGCAATGTTACAGGAGGCATGCCACATGTGGAAGCACAATTCTGATATGCGGACTCCTCGCTGCACTCGTCTCAAGAAACAGTGAGCAAGTAAAGATGCGTACACGTTTGACTATCCAGAGCTATGACTCATGGCAAGCCTGCGTTCGGACTTGGTACCTGGTAGTATTCAAAGGAGGAGTGGTGCGGGGTTTGGGGTGGTGGGAGTGGTAGCGAGGGGCAGGGAGGCCGGCCCGGTAGCGAGCCCCCGGGGGACCCATTTGAGGAGCTGCCTTTGTCTTCCGCTTGGATTTGCCTTTGCCAGGCCTGGGTCAGCAGTACATCTCATGAACAAGGAGCAGCTTCAGGGGGGTCAAAACTATGTGTGCAATGGGGTGACATACAGGGTCAGACTTGTATCAGAGCAAGCATGCAGTGTGGCAGTGTTCCATATGAGGCTTAATACATCTACAGCCTTACGTACACAATCAGGAACTTGCCATCACATGTGCAAGAACACTAGATAATCCATAAATGTATACAATACGGGCTCACCTTGCAGCATGCTTTCCCTGCTTGCCATGCCCAGCTGCGCTGCCATTCAATGTCTCATCACCTGCCAACTTTGGCACGTGCCCCAGCCCATCAGCAGCAACCTCACCCACCTTGCCTGATTTGGCCTTGGGAGACCCAGCTTTCTTCTGGGCGCCTTTCATGGGTGAGGCTCCATCAGCAGTAGCAGGAACATACGAGCACAACGGGTCTGGAGGGCTGTTTGGACTGCTGCAAGGCAGGGCATGTGCATCCAGGAAGGCCCTTTTGGCAGGGCCATGCTGACGGTGCAGAACCAGTGGCTCTTCACTGTCAGCAGTGATCAACTCCTGCTGAGTGATTCTGCCCTGAGGCTTGGGGGTGGGAGCCCTGCCTGCTGAAATGGAACTGGGTACATGTGGAGAAGCATCTGCAGGCAGCAGACAACACTGCTTAGCTTGAGCAGATGAGCTGCTGTATGCACGCTTGAGGGCCTGCTCACATAGGCCCTCACACCTTATAGTTGAAAAGGGTGTGTCAAAATACTCTGTGTGTGGTTGCTGTTGTCAGCCAATGTCAGCACAAGCTGTCATGCGTCTCCCTGCTCGAGGGGCTGAAAAGTTGCCCCTGCAAAGGACGAGGCGGCTGATACATAATAACAGCCGGGTTGGCAAAGGCCTACCTGAGGCAGCTGGCTGGGGTAGGGGGGTGGAAGAGGGTCCCCTTGGTGGGCGCAGGCCCGAAGGTGTCACTTCTGTCCCCTCTGCTGCGACGTCCAGATCTGCCAACGCACCCCATACACCACCTGTCACAGAACAGACATGAGGTAAGACAGATGATGACAACTTGCAGAGGTGCATCCAGAGTTGATGACTGATTAAAGAGAGGCATTGTCCCAGAACCCACACACGATTGCTATACACAGACACAGTTGCACATGTATGTGCCAACAATCATCAGCTTGTATCTGACCTATGGGTGATGGTCCAGTCTCCTCTGGCTGTTGAACAAGAGACCAGGGCTGACTCCACCAGCCCCTTCTGGCAGCAGGCTGAGGGCTTCTCTGCAGCCCAGCCCCAGCCCCAGGCACTGCCTTGCTGGCAGGTGGCACCACCTCCTGATCAGGCAGCTGAGTATCCAGATTCAGACTCAGCCTTGCCGGGCTGCTGAAAGCCTCACAGGGCTCATCTACACCATCCTCTGCTCTCTGCTCTGCATGCTGTGCTGCTTGTGAGGCGTGGAGATTTGTTGACTGCAGCCTCAGCTGCTGCTGTGGTGGTGATGCCACAGCTGGCAAGGGATGTTCCTCCGCCGCCTGTGACTCAAGACATGTGAGTTGCAAATGCAGGTTCTGGGTTGGTGAGTCTGGCAGAGGTGGGTGTGGTTGAAGTGACACAGGCATCTCAGCTGGTGTCGTGGCGTTTGCTGCTGACTCCTGGCCTAGCGGGTCTTCCTCTTCAGCACTGTGTTCTGCTGCTGGGAGCTCAACAGTGTCTGCCACAGTGGTCACTTGAGCAGCAGGTACTTCAGCAGGAGGAGCTTCAGCAGCAGGTGCACTGCTTCCAGCAGCAGCTGCTTGTGGAGGTAGGGGCAGCTCCGGACACTGTGCTGGGGGCAGCTGCACCTCTGTGGCTGCCATATCACCCATGACATCTTCCATGCACTGGGTGGGTGATCCTGCCTGCATATCATCTGCTGCTGCTGCTGCTGATGTGTTGGCAGGAGCTTCCAACTCTGGTGCACACTGTTGCGCAGGCGAACCAGGATCTGAGGCAAGGTGTTCTGGCCTTGTCCTTGATTCATCAGCCTGGGATTGCAGCATACCAGCCACTTGGCTTGCAGCAGGAGCTTCTGGCTGTGGTATGGTATGGTGAGACGGCACTTGCGCAGCAACTGGCTGTGCATTGCCAGCACTAGACGGTCGTTGACCTGTTCCACATGGTAATGCAGCAGCATCACCCTGTGATGCAACGGCTGGCAGATCTGAGGGAAGCTGAGTTGCTGCCTGTAGACTAGGCTGCGCTTCAGGCTGAGCAGGACCAGCCAGGACTACAGTGACACTGCCTTTGCCAATCGCTTGTTGGGATGCAAGACTTAGCATCCTCTGAGATGCATGACGCTGTGGCTGTGACGCAACCACTGGCACAGGACTGTGTGGCGGCACAGAAGGGTGCACAGCATGCATCTGAGAATAGTTGATGATGGCTGCTGCTTCCTCTATGGCAGTGCCAAACTGGGTGGCTTGAGTGAGCTCAAAAGCTGGAGCAGAAGAGCCTGCCGCACTGCAGCTGAAAGGCGGGTGATGGGCAGGTGTGATGTGCCCTTCGGCCTCAAACGTGGCAAGGCGTTCAGCTGCCTGAGAAGGACTGCACATCTCGCCCTGCATTGGCGATTGTTCAGTATTGCAAGCGCATTTTTGAGTTATTATAATTATATTCAACTGTGTATGCAATATTCGAGTTGCACACAAAATGCAGAGTGCAACAAGCATGCTGCAAATGGCAGAAGCAAGCTACCATGTTGCAACTGATTGGGTATGCCTCTTGCTGAGTGTCATTGCTCATTTAGTCCTGATCTTATGTGAAATGCTCAGGCATAACACAGAGTGCACTGTATTGCAAAGAGTAAGTCATCACCAGAAGTCCAGACAGTAATGCACCTTGCAGCAGGAAACGCAGTCATGCCCTTAGGCACAGAAAATTCCATTGACTTACCTCGATCCAGTCAGTCTCTGGGGATAGAGGTAAGATGTCTATACCGCCTTCAAAGGAAAAGTTGACCCTGTCGACATGAATTCTGGCAGCCCACAACAGTCTATCCACAGCTGAGAAGCTCTGCAAGCCAAGGCAAACCTTTCCAGGCAACAGGCAGAAAGTCAAACATGCACGCATGCACAACATAAGCTGTGTACTGTATATCAACATTGTGTACAGACAGTTTGTCACATGTTATCAAGCGGTGTAGCAGTTGCATGTGTACTGTCAAATGTATTCATGCTGTTTTTATTGCCTCCCAACGACGGGTGCAAGCAAGGCACGGTTCACATCCAGTACGGAAGAACCACCTTGGTCTTTGCCCAGGAGCTGAATGGCTGGCCCAGTGCAGCAGCCACCACAGCAAAGGTGGACTGTGAGATATTGGTCACCAGGGCGCCCCAAGCCCTTTCCTCATGACCCTCGTCATCATTGGTGTTGATGACCCAGTAGGAGGACTCCTCTATGAGGGCATCTGCCTCTGCCTGCGTGCCTTCTAAGCTCTCCTACACAGCCATGTGATTCATGTTATGGTCTGCACACACACTTTGCTCACACAGTTGTTGCAACAGTCTGCTCACGGAGCTTTTGCAAGAGTCTGCTCATGCATGTTATGCAAGGTTGTAACAGTCTGCTCACACAGCATTTGCAACAATCTGCTCACACATTCTGTGCAACAATGTCACACAGCCTGTACAACAGTCTGCTCACATGTCCATGCAAGGTTGCAACTGATGTCAGTTCCAAATTTGTACTGCTCATTGCAAGCCTGCATTGCTCAAGCTGAGCAGCTCAAGCTGAGCAGGTCAAGGAGTCTTGTTGAGGGCGGTTAAGTAAACTCTGCATGTCATGACGGCGTATATGCTTCTTCAGTGACATGTACTCACCTGACTACCAGTCTCTTCTGTTCCCAACTGAGGCTCAGTACTGGTGAGGGGCACGCGGTGCTGTTGCAGGAGCAAGCCTGCATTGGGCTGATGGGTCCTGACAGTCTCTTGTCGAGGTGCCTGGAAAGCTTGCTGCTCCTGCTGCTGATAGCCTGTAGCTGCATGCTTGGTGCCACTGACATCCAGGTTTGGCCCTTGCTGTTGTGCATCTGTGAGTGATGCTGAAGTCTCAGCAGCATGCTGTTGCTGTGGCTGTCCTTCTGGTGCAGCTTTTGCCACCACATTGGCAGCTGAGAGGCCTGCAGGAACTGGAGGAGCATGTGCATCTTGAGCAGTGCCTAAGCCAGCTTGCCCAGTTGCCACTGGTGATGCTACAGGCCCAGCAGGTGCTCTGCTATTTGTGACAGCCTCCTTGTCAGCTGGGTTTATCATCTGCGCTGGGGCCAGCATCATGACTGGGGTTGCAGTCAAGCCTTCAGCATTGCCCAGATTCAGGGCAAGCTCCTGCTGAGCTGACACAATGGGCAAACCGAAATGGCCTCCAGCCGCAGCAGCGGAGCTAGGTTTTGAGGCAATGGTTGCTGATGCTGGGTCACCGACAATCTGGGTGCTTTCATAGAGCAGCAGATCCATTGCTGTGGCAGCACATGCCAGCTGTGTTGGTGGAATATCAGGCAGCTGCAGCTCAGTTGCTGGGTAGGCATCTGTGGGCATCATGCTTTGCATACCCTGCTGCTCATTAGCACATGCTTTACCTTCGGTGGAAGGCGTGTTGATTGGGCCTGTGTGCCTCGTTGGTGAGTCATCAGCAGCAACGGTGCTGCCTGGACTGCACCTGGCAGGACTGTTATGAGCTGGGTTTGTCTGTATGGTCTCCAGGGAGCAATGCTGGCAGTCTGAGTGCTTAAAAGCTGGTCTGGTACCTGGGGTGAGGCTCAGTACCCTTTGCACTTCCAGAGTAGTCCACTGCTGGCCCGCTGGCAAGGGTCTCTCTGGGCTGAGAGCCAATACTGTCTGTCGCTTTTCTGATGGTGTGATGACGATAGAGTCAGATGCGGTGCGGGAGCGCTTGTGAGAGTTGGTGCTGCCAGGGGAAGTTTGGCTGTTGTTGTCATGCAGAGGCTGCCTTGCATCAACTTGCTGGGCAGGATGTACAGACGTGAATTTTTGCTCGTTTGCCTCACGCTGAGACAAATTAGCAGGCTGGCACATAGGTGCTGGAGTGACGCCAGTGCACTGCGCCAACGTCACCTTGGTGGAGTTTGGCTGCGACATGTCTGCCTGTCAAATAAGCCAGTAAGCTCGTGTTCTACTGAATACCAAACGGTTGCTGTTCGCTTGACGCCATGGCTGTCAGCGGTGCACGACCCAGCAGGGCCAACATCCTGCTGATCTGCTGCACAAAAAACTGCCAGCCGGGGTGACGCCTGAATGCTAGCGGGCGGCAATAGCATTGCGCGGTGAAGGTGACATCGACCCACGTAGCATCGTGTAGCATACTCATGCAGCGCTGCCCGGTGCCAAAGCTCGAGCATAGCGCAGCACACGAAGCAGATCACGTGACTCACACAAACCACAGCATGCACAGCACATCTCTGCAAAGCTTGAGAGTGGCCTCTCTGGATACAAGCAAGGCAGTCATTGAGCAACTGACTCCAACAGCTAACAGAGGCACTGCAGATGTAAGTTAATCTTGTTGAGTGTGAACCCTGCATTCACAGCTGGTGCGCAATGGTGCTGACATCAGGCAACGGGCTTGAAAAGTCAATGGTCACATGCCAGGCTCCTTAGAGTCAGGAATGTGCAGATTGTCCTTCAGAACGAGATACTTCATTTTGCTACAGTCACTTGGACATGCACAGAGCAGAATGAAGTGTAAACGCCACAATACAAGGTATGAACGCCAGTGGCACATTACTGGTGCGTGCAATAACAATCAACACATGACCAACTCGGGACACTATTGCAGAAGCCTTTGCTTGGGGTCCTCAGTCTGCTCTTGTTGCATGGCATCTGCCCAGTCTCCGTAGTCATAAGATGCATCTAAGGCTTCCCCTGGCTGCTCCTGTACATGAGCCTGATGGACCTCTTGAGCCTTGTCCCTCCATGATGGCAGGGACTCAATTGATGCATTCCTGTGAGGAGCAGCACTCTCATGGAACTGCCTGTCCCCATCCTTTTCACCAAAAGACTCCAGCTCACTGAGCTCAATAAATGGCTTGTCCAGGTCTGGTTGCTGCGATTTGGGAACCATGACAGACTGTGCTCTGTGCAGAGGCCATGTGTCAGCAGCTGCATGGTCTGGCTCATCCTGAGACAGGGCACGACGGCTGCGGACAGGCAGACCCAGCTGCGAAGACCGTCGCGACTGTCCTGACACTGTGCCAGCTCCCGGTCTGAGTGCTGATGCAGGGCTGACGAGCGCAGTGCCAACACCTCTCCTGACGCTCCAGCGTGGGCTGGAGGCCTGCTGCTTTAGGGACAAGCCAGGGCCAGCTTTGGGCGGCCGCCTGCTGCTGGGTGGTGTGTCTGTCCAAGACAGCCTGCTGTTGTGGCCAGTCTGATCAGGCACGGCAGCAGGAAAGCCAGAAGCTGGCACCTGGAGCAGGGGGCTGTCACCAGCATCATCATCACTCTCGCCAGACAGATCTTGTCTCTGCATGATTGCACATCAAGCATCAGACGTGTAATCACGTATGGGTACAGTAGACACACACTGAAGACTGACACACTGCCTCAGGTACAGTGAGCTGTAGACATGGCCTGTATGTGTTGAAGACAATTGAGCCTCAATGTCTTGACATGTTGCCGACACCTGAGGCTGTCTGCCAACATATATCCCTCTCATGTATAGCAGCATATTGAAGGAGCATTGCCAAAAGAAAGGGGGAAATGGGGAAAAAATATGCCTGTTAGCATTGACTTTCAAGAAGCCTGAAGGTGAGCTATATTGTGCTTCTCTGTAGAGAGCATTGCAAGAGTGCCTCACCTCGAGTACTTGTTCTATCTTGATGGAAAGCAGGCTGGAGGGAGCAGCCTGCTGTTTCTGATTGAGACTCCACCCTTTGTACACTGGAGAGCTATGCAGCATACGCAGGCGGTGCTCGGCAACAAGGTTCATGCTGTGCCACGCATCTGGATAATCCTTTGTCACCTCATGGAAGTCTTCCTGCAGCAGACAAATATTCACAGGCTGAGTAACTTTGTACTGTGTGAAGGCAGCTGTGAATTTGATACCGCCATTTTTCATGCTATGCACAAGCATATCAGCAAGCAAGCAGGCATATCTGCAATTGGGCACAGCCTGACATGGCAGACTGTCAATGGCAGCAGCAAGACAGCAGCACAAGCAGGAGTCGTGCATTGAGGTCAGGACTGTGAGCAAGCAAGCCTTCTGTATGGCTGGCCCAACCCTGATTTGAATAGAAGGATGTGCCCATGCTTGGCATCTCCATCTTGGTCCGGAAAGTCAACCACTAAGACAGCTATCAAAAATTTGATTTGTGCATAGCTGGCTGCAGCATGAGTAGCAGCAGCAGGACCTGCCTTTGTCAGCACGAACAAGTCGCAGGTTTCAGAGACCACTCGCACTGAGGCAGTCCGCCTCATGTCACGCAGCAGTGACAGCTCGCCAAAGTAGCTGCCTTTCTTCAACAGTGTGATTGGCTTGTCATCCAACTCAACCTGCAGCCGCCATCACATGGCCGTCACTCAGGCATGCACCCACCAAAGCATGTGATTGATGACAAAGACATGTAAGGTGCGCTGTCTGCACCATTGGAAAATGTGATGCTGTCAGGGAGTCCTGGATGCATTCTAAACAGGTGACAAAACAAGGAAAGCAGGCAAGCCAGTTGGTCTGAAGATCCAGGAGACCAGGAAGCAGACCTGCACAGCTCCCGCCTTGATGAAGAACATTTCTCTGCCGAGCTCTCCTGCGCGGATGATCATGTCATTCCTCAAGTACACCTGCAAGTCCCAATCAGAGCTCAGAGCCCTGTGTGCTGACATCTTGAGTTCACATCAGGCATGTTGCTGTGACACATGAAGAGGCAATGGTGCTGGTCACAGTGCTGGTGTGAAGCCAGAGACAGATGCAGCATGGCTCAATGGTTGCTAATTCAGGAAGCACCTGCAGAAAAGTTTCTGGTGTGCACACGATGCAATCACGAAGCAGCATTCTGGTGTGCACACGATGCAAACAGCAAGCACCAGCGTCGAGAAACATTTCAGCCTGTAGCATAGAAGTGAGCACACCGTAGGGTGCAGCTGAGTGACCAGGTAGCGCACAAAGTCATCCTCAGCATCCTCCAAGAAAGGCACACTTGCAATCAGTTCTGCGCATGTGTGCATACACACCTGCACAACCATCAAGCTGTTGAGGGACGCTCTTGCAGATGTTGAAGCATCTACTGACAGCAGGCAATGACAGTGTGCATTACACACTCAGTGGCATGACAGGAGCCACAGTAACTGATTGCATGTTGAAAGTGGTCAGCAGACATGCATGGCTGACCTCAATCCTGAGGCTGCCAGGCATCTCGTTCAGAATCTGATCCTCGTCAAAGTGCTTTTCAGCCTTCCAGCGTGCCTCATAAGAGTCACGTATCCTCTGACGCAGCTCCTGCAAAATGGCACCACAGACAGCTCAGACAGGCACAATGTCACAAAGTAAATGCTGCCTCTGTTGCAGGCCTTGCAATTGCTTTGTCATCATTGGTCCATGACCTGCTGAGCATTGCTGCATGATTTACGCAGATTCAAGCATGCACACACATGAAAGCATGACCCATCAGGGCAAAGAATGCGCAGGCTGACCTGCGGCAGGTTGTTCTCCATCATGTACTGAGACAGTGCTGTCATCTTGGCTGTGTACTCAGAGTGTGCAGCATTTAGATGGATGAGAAGGGTGGTGATGATACTGCCCAAGATGAGCCACATGGTGGTGCCCATCAGCAAGGAAAACATGGTCACCCACACATCTATCATCGTTTCTGGCTCTTGCTTGCCATACCCTACCAACCAAGGAATGTCACCGTGGTATACTTAACACTTGACAAATATGCAGGCCAGACAAGGCACTCTTGGCAATGTCTGTCCAACGCAGAAGCTGTGTTCATGTGGGGAAAGGTGCAGAGCAGCTGTGCAGTAGCCTATGGCTTGCATATTTCTTATGTTTCTACAAATGCTGTTTGCTGGCTCTAGTGTGACTGAATATGGCAATGCTGTAGAGTGCAGGCAGGTACAAGATCTGTTTCTATGCAACACATGTACCTGCTGTAACCATCTCTGACAAAGCTTTCAAAGCTGACCAGCTGTATTTTTCAAACACTGTAGACCCCTGCAAATGGTTGTATTGCACCCAGCATACACTGCAAGCAACAGCACACAGTACAGTTGAGCCCGGCTGCACTCATTGCTCAGCAAGCTTGCGCAGCTTACACATACTGCATGTCTGATGCCATACATGTGCAGCATAAGTTTTACCTGGAATCGGGTTGGGCCACACAAGAGCCATATTGCAGACAAGCGTTCCAGTGAATCCATAAAAAGACATATGTTGTCAGCTTGAGGATCTGGGCATCAAACTGGCTGATGTCAGACAAGATCTTGAGGCGCTTGATGTCATGAGCTGCTTTTGCCAAGGTCTTGTTGTGCAGTACCCTGATGACCTGTAGAGCGTAAAGCAAGCATTCGTTGCAAGTGCATGCTGACCAGAACAGTGTAGGTCTCCTGAAACCCAGCAGCACCCCATGGAGTGTCTGCAACTGACGACACAGACAGCATGCCGTGCCTGATGAAACATGTTGTTTGTGCTTGGAGCAGGAAAGCAGGAAAGCAATGCATGTGCCTCTAGTTGTTGAGTACCTTGAGCAGGCGGGGCAGACGCCACAGGTCTGAGCGCTTGCCAAAGAGCACCAAGTCAATAGGGAATGATGACACAACGTCAAGGGTGAACCATCCCCGAAGGTAGTTTTGGGCCACCAGTTTCCGTCCCATGACCAAACTCTGAGGCAATATTGCAAACGTCAGGCTTGAAGAGCAGCATCACATTCACTGCAGGATGCCTAACCTAGACTGCCAAGGCAGCAAGAATTTGATGATGGTTGGCAGGAGATGAGGAATGCAGAGGAGTACTGCAGCAGCCCAGTAGAGCCTTGCCTGATCGCAAATGAACCCAGTGTTAAAGTTCAGGGCAATATCAGCCATGAAGAAGAGGTCAATCAAAAGGTCTGTGGCCAAGGTCCAATCAACCTGCAGTGGAAGTAACATTGTTAGCAGCAACAGGTCGCATGTTGCTTATGAGCACTATCCAGCTCAACCATGAGTGTCAGACCTTCTTGCAGCTGCCTGCAGGCAAGACTTTGTGCAGACATGGTGAACATTGCCAGAGCCTTACCGCTAGCTGATGGAAAATGTTGTGTCCAGCATCCAAAGCATGGTAGTAGTCCCAGGAAAAGGCACAGCGTACAGGTAGCACAACCACAGTGTATGCCACCATGACAACAATGGCAAGGTCCCAATAGCGCTTGAAGGCTGACAGGGGATGAACACGCACATTGTCCTTGCTTTGATCTTGTGTAATGATATTGTCCTCAAACCCTGCTTGCTGCTCATGGCCAAACAACTTCCTTCTGAAGCTGGCAGTTGAGCGCCTGCAAGCATGTTCCAAAGCTCGGGTCAATGCAGAAAAGCATGCAATAGAGTATCATTGCTTGCAATATACATGCAGTAGCATCTGATTGAGAAATTGCAACCCCTCCTGTGACTGCTCCTTGCGTTGCTTTTCGCACATCCACAGTTAAGCAATACATCCACCTGACAAGTACAGGCAAGCAGCTGTACCTGAGCTTTCGAGGCTCGGGTCGCTGCTCTCCCAGAACCACCTTGAGCGCATCAGACGGTGTCCTGTTGATAGTATGTGTGACAGACTTAGGCTGGTCACTCCGAGGTTGGGCGGATATTCTTTGCAACTTGTGGAGGACAGCAGCGGCAGGGCTTGGTAAAAAGTCAGTGAATCCAAGATTCTCATCAGACGCAGCTGCTGACGCAGGCTTGGGTCCTTCGCCCCGCTCGTGCTTGTTCAACAGAGCTAACACCTCATCGGTTTTGCTCAGGCCGTCCATCTACCTGGTCTTGACTTCCTAGAGGTGCCTTGGGATCATCACTCAAGCCGCGTGCACAACAATGTGCATTTTTTCTGTCGAAGGCATGCAAGGCTCTTGTCGCGGAGCAAACACAGCTGATCATGGCATCTCAGTGGTGACGGTGGCGGTGGCGGTGGCCACATTGGGTTCTGGGTTCAAGACTTAGCTTGTGCTTAGGTTCTAATATGAGTCATAGGGCACAGGTTCAGCTATAAACACCAGACCCAATAGCTGCCCAGACAACAGGAAATTTCAATTGGTGTGAACTTCTCAAAAAAGGCCCTGTCAGATGACAAAGTATTGCAGCATAATCGTGTCTGCCAGAGGGTGTTCTGAAGATGCTGTCACTTGGGACCCCTGTTGCTGTTTCTGCAGGATCCACTTCATGAATTTGGCTTGGATGATGGTGGCTTTGTAAAACTGCAGGCTTTCTGTATGCGGCAGACCAAGGCAAGCAGACTACCCGACGCATTGTGCACTTGTCAAGAGCAACTGAAGGCGTGGAGCCTTGAACTTTGTGAGCATTTTGCCATATATACTTCATACGATTGTCAGCCAGAACTACATTGGCGCTAACTTGTCAATCGCGCAGGCAGTTAGCTAAGGCAGGTCACAGCGCAATGTGAGAGCGTCTGAACATGCTGATGCACACACATCTGCCATAACTTGACAGTCACCAGAACTCATACGCATTATATATGTGCAAATGGAGTGTGTTGGCTTTGCTCCTGGCTGATCTGTAATTTACCTTTGCCTTACAGATGTAGGAGAATGTTGTGTCACTGAGGGGAATGCTTGACATACTCAGGTTGTTTACAAGCTTGTACAGGCTGAGTTTTGCTGTGTGCAAGTCTCAGCCAGCTACCTGTTTGGAGCTCCTGTCTATCATTGACTATGTTGTGCCAACCTGTGCTCCTGCACAGCAGTCATCAGATATGGTGCCTGCATTATGTAAGGTAGATCTACTCTAGAACAAGCAGACACATCTGTCTTTGGTTCAACTAAGCATCAAATTTATAAACATACACAGCCACACCAGCCAAAAAGTATAATTCTACAACAGTGTACACCCATACCAACAAATCTAAATCATGTTTGCAAGATTTCAGCGGTGTAAGACCTAGCCACTCTATGACACTCTTAAAGACTGCAAGACAGAAGTGCTACATGTACATTGCGATCGTGCTGACAAGACAATTGGCCATGCTGGGCATGCAGTAATTTCCATGTTTGCTTGTCAGCTGTTGTAGCACAGCCTGTCTGCAACAGTCATGTTAGCAGGCCTTACAGACAGGCACAAGGCAGGCTGTGCAGCATGCTCTGACGAGACAAGACATGTCTTGCACATACCTAGCTCATCGTGCGCTGGAAAGCGTTAAACTAGTACTTTCAGCAATTGCGTGTCTGCAGACTCAAATTGTATACCAAGTTCTTGCACAAACAGAGCTTTCAGAAAATGCGCGACGTCTTGCATGGCACAGCCACTTCTCATGGCTCAAGCTTGCAGATTCACCAGAATTACAGTGAAGCAAGCTATTTCACACGAACATGTTTTGCACCGCTGTTCTACTGTCTACATACACACTTTGGTTCCCAGCCGAAACACCAAAGACAAACTCTGTTGCATAGTGCGTTACTCCCTAAGGATGTCTTCCCTTGGCTGTATCAATGCGCCAAAGCAGCCGTCTTGCCACACACCAACAGTCAATGACAAGGCTAACCGAAGATCATTAACATCTGTCCTCACCAGCTGCAGATAAAGGCTCTTAACCAAATTTAGTTTTGAGTACAGAGTCTCAGCACGCACAAACCACTGTGCACAGTGATGTGCCTCAGCGTGTCTGTATATGCACAGTGGTACGTCTCAGCATGTCTGTAGGCGCACAGTCATTTGCCTTGGCATGTCAATATGCTCTATGGTGTCATCACAATCTGGTAGTGCAAATGATTGTTGGCTGCGTATACTATCTCTTATTACAACACTCGAAGTCTGTAGATAATGCTACAGACTCGTGCCAGCAGCGACGCACAGTCGGACGCTGTTGTCTATGACAACACAAATGACCCTATCACGACAGTACAGCAAGTAAAACGAGTGTTTCATAATAGAATCAACCGCTAAACGAGGCATTGTTCAAAGGAAACTTCAGCCTTACGGTTTGAAAGACCAACAAAGTAACGCAGGTGTCATCATAACAACGGAACAGATTTCTCTCAAATATATCATCCTCCGTCGCTCCTGCCGAGCTGAGGTTGAAGCGTGGATGTCATATTTTGAGGGCGCCCACCAAAACCAATCACAGCAGGCAACTGCAGATCTCCTCCAGAGCACAGCAGAAGCAAATTGTGGCCAGGCTGCCAATCACAAAGAAGCGACGTCAGTGACCATGAAACATAAGACAGTGCGGAACGGCAAAGTCACCAGGATCTCACCAGTCGAAGCAGAAGCCGTGGCCTCCTCCTCCGCCTGCTGGGGGTCCTTGCTGAACATTCATGATAGCTGAAGAGTGGAAGGGATGACCGTAGGTGTTAGCTTGGAGGACGCGTGAGCAATCAGACAACGCGAAGAGTATTTGTTTGATAGCAAGCTGTCCAGTGCCCAGCATTTGAATTGATGTTTATTGCCTAAATAAGATAAATGTGGGGAAGCCACGGCGTGCAGCTTCTTCATTAATCGTATTCAAACGGAACGGCGCGGAAAATATTCAGATAAAGTATGTGGAGCTGCTGTGCGCTGTCCTCCCAAGTGTCCTGACTTTCTTGTTGCGTCTCTAGCAAACCGCTTCCATCCCCTACCAGCACTCAAAGCCATGAATGTTCAACAAGGACCCCAGGGCGGAGGTGGAGGCCACGGCTTCTGCTTCGACTGGTAAGCGGTCATCCGGCTGATGCTATTGTACAGAAAGTTCACGTTTACAGTAGGGCGGCTGATCATGGTGTGTCATTGTTTGCTGCAGCCTGGCAACACTGTGTTTCTGCTGCGCCCTCGAGGAGATTTGCAGCTGTCTGCTGTAATTGAGGACGGCCAGATCCAAGCTTGGTTCAGATCTTCAGAAGTAAAAATTGCACGTCTGTTTCGGCCATGACAACCTGTTGAGACATCCCACAGTTGCGTTTGAGTAGTAATGTTCTCTTTGACGTTGCAGCTTACTCTCATACTGTTTACCTACATGTAAATTTGAAACTTGTCTGAGAAGACTGTTGCTGTCTTGAACTGACACTTAGCGCCCCATTTGCAAGCGAAACGCCTCCACGTTAGCCTTGCCAGGCTGCTTGCTATGCATAGTTTCAGATATCCCAGACTGAGCAGAATATTTCTGCGACCAGGAGCAACATGATGCAAGTCTAGCTTGACTGAAAGCTGCTCCATAACGCAAGCTCATGTCCACAGACCATGCATGTCACGACCAGCAAGTTGTGGTTGGCCATACACAGCAGTGTCATTGGCAAAAATTATGGTCAGGCGCTGGCTCGTTACAAAATCATACCCTGGTCACCTTTGTTCCCTACAATGCTTACAAAGACGATCTTGGCAATAAGCCAACATCCTTTAATCATGTTCACGGGACACTTCACAATGTGTCTCTAAGGATGCGCAGCCTTGAACACGTTAGTGTATTCTTGGAAGCGTGTTTCCGAATTCGATCAATCAAGGCTCGTATCCAAGACTGCAGCATGGTGCATTAAGACAAAGAGCTGCCAATAGCTTCAGACTTCTCTGTTCTAACGTAGCAGCGACTTGCGTGTATGTCGACATGGACACACGTATGTTTGGTGCAGCTGACCTTCTCACATGGTTGCTGCCACACAGCTGTTGCCGATTTGTACTGTGTCCTCCCCTTCAGCATAGCACCACTGCACAAATTCCTGACATGCAGGTTTGCAAGCGCAAGTCCATTTATCATGGTTGATCAACCCTTGATCACAGCAATGGGTCTCAGTTTCACAGCCAGCTTGGAGATGCCAGCCTCATGGCATGTGTTCACAACCTCTGTCACGTCCTGCACACACCACATGAAATGTAGCAGCAGGAATGCAATGGCAACAGCAGCCCTTAGCATCTTGTTGTGTGGACTACAGTACATTCACCATTGTGTGTTCACTGTAGCTGATGCAGGGTGCATCTTGTACACATGCATATCTTGAGAGCTTGATCAAGGTTTGATAAGCACAAGCTGCAGTCGGGGACTCACTGTTAGCATACAAGCCAGAGTAAAGTACCTTGTAGGACTCTGGAGCCTCTTCCATGACAAGCTTGGGAGAAGCCACCCTGATAGCAATGCCCTTGGTCTTCAAGGCATCAAGCACTTCCTGGTAATCTAGCTTGTTACGGCTGTTGTTACGGCTGCGCGACCGCCCTGCTCCATGACATGTTGATCCAAAGGTGTCGCGCATGCCTTGCTCTGTGCCTGAAAGCACAACAGGCACTGTCACATGCATTGAGTGAATGCAGTAGCCGGCACACAAATATCTCAAACATTTGCACATAGCTTCAGCCTATCTGACAGAAGCTTGCAGAGCAGCACAAAGCATAACACTCCCTCTGCAGAGAAACAGAGAAACAAATTAGTTTACAATAGTAAGCTGACAAGAAGAATGTCACAGCATGCACCGCCTGAAGGGACCAGTCTCACAGGCAAACTCATCAGCAAGTATGAAAGCAGGCAGCAATCCTAAAGCTGCAACCAGCGTCATCTGTCACCGGCTTGTCAGCCAACATGCACAGCAGGTCATCATGCTGCACATGTAACACAGCCTGAAAATCGACAACGTAAGCAATTTGAGTGTTGCAAGGGAGGGTGAGGGTGGTGCACCTGTGAGCACATAAGAGTTGGTGCCCATGGTGCCCCCAATGAGGACTGGTTGCCCTGTCAGCTGGTAGTCCACGGGTATGAGGGGGTGGTGAGGGGGGAAGGCTCGGGTGGACCCCTTGCGATGCACCAGCAGCTGCTTCATCTTGCCATCTACCATATGCTCCTCCACCTGTCTACCCCACTTCACAGTGACAGGCTGGCACTGCATGATATTGATGCAGAAAGACAGGCTGGCATTGCATGATATTGATGCAGAAAGACACCAGGGCTGTGATGTGACAAAGAGCTTCTGATGTGACTCTGCCAGCAAAGACATCATCATAACTTGATGCCAGGGCAAAAGCAACATCTGTGGTTGCCATTAGCATGTCATGCCGATCAGGATACATAACAGCCAATGCCCCCTCATGGGGTGCAGCCTTGGCCTTGGCAGGACTTTAAATTCATGCCAGCAACTACACAGTATGCCTTGTACACTAGGCCGATCACAACGAACTGAAACATCAGGCTATATTCCAATCAACATGCGTTGAGTCCAAAAAGGCATCATGGCCAAACATGTTGGCTGCCAGATCATCCACAGTGCAGTGGAAGATCTGGATCAAGGACTGCCAGACCAAACCAGTCCCACCTCTGTTTGCCCAATCTTGGAATGCTCCACTGTGACCATGCTATGGCTGACAGGAGAGGCATGTCACAAATGTGCAAGACCGAGCAAGAAGGCCGTGCTGACCTTGGCAATGTTATGGCTGACATCATACACCAGGTGCATGTCCAGCTCGTCAGGAGTGGTGTGGAACATCTTGGCGAAGGCCTGGCGCACCAGGAAGGTCATGGAGGAGCGGTTCACCCAGGCAAAGTTGGCGGCACAGGCCATGGCCTTCAGGTAGTCCTGCCCTTCCTGGCTGGCAATGCGCGCACACGCCAGCTGCCTGTCATTGGTGTCAATCTTGTCACGAGCCATGGCTTTCTCCATGGCTGTCAGCGCATCTGTTGCTACCTGCAGTCAATGCAAGCCTGTCACCTGTGTTTGGACATATTGAGCTGGGAGACCTCTGGAGTGACAATCTGCCTGGCAGAAAAGGTGTCAGACTTGCAGTCAGACACAATCTGCTGGTCTGCCAAAGTGAGCATCAGCCAGAGGTTAATAGATCAGGTATTGTTGTGGCATGCCATTCCATTCATGATGACATGATGCACATCCGGTGCCAAACCAAACCAGAACATGAAGGCACTTTGCAAGCATAGCTCAGGCATACACAAGTCACTGATAGTGCAGAGATGCAACACTATTCATCATTGCGCAAGGCATGCAGCTTCTCATCAGCATGGCATGTAACAAGGATGTGGTGACCAAATGGTGACCAAAAGGGTGCAAGGTGTGTTACCTGGTGGCCTAGGCCCCTGCTACCACTGTGTATCATGATGCACACCTGTCCAACCTTGTCAATACCCATCTTGCGAGCAGCTGCCTTGTCAAACACCTCCTCCACCACTTGGATCTCTGCATAGTGGTTGCCAGCTCCCAAGGTACCCATCTGCATGTGTACACACATTGACGCAGTTCTGTCCATACTGATACAATCTCTTGCATACAACTGAATGTGATGGGTACACCTGCAGTGTTGGCACAGGCCAGCTGTAAAGTGCATGCTCTAGCTGTAGAGTGCATGCTCTAGCTGCTACAACCTGACCTTTGGACAACAACATTGTATACCATGTAACAAACCCTGCTCATTTTGCTGTGCGATGCCTGAGGTTGCAGCGCCATTCAGAAATGCTACATTGTGTGGCATTGCTTGTTGTACAAATCAAGATGTGCTGGGCACAACAGACTGTCCCTCAGGTCACAGACTGGTCTTGCGTCATGGCTCAGGTGTATTGTAACTAAGTTCATCGGCCTCGGAAGGTCCTCAGAACTACATCTGTAAAATTTGTTTTGGATACTGCCATCATTGCCATCACCAGCATTATGTCACCAGCTGTGTGAATATGTTGCCTTGAGGGTCAGACTGCTGGCCATACTCAGGAGGCTTTCTCACTTGGGTTTTGCTGGAGACACTTGCTTGTAGTGCACCTTGTAGGCACTACTAGCAAGTGTTGGCAACAACACCCAAGTGAGAAAAACCCCTAACAGATGCAGTAGTGTGAGTAGATGACATGCAGAAGGCACACATAGCAGATGTACAGCAAGTGTAGGTCCCACTGCTGCTGGCTGAAGGCCCTATAGCAGAATGCAGAATTGATGCAGATGACAGACCTGAGGCAAACCTCGTTTCTTGGCTCGTTGGCTGACTTTGCTGGGGTCAGCCTGCAGCATGCGCCCGTACTCCTCACAATGCTCTTTGTCCTCAGCCCAGGCGTACCCCTGGACCACACATGAGTTGTTCAATGCCAGTGACAACCCTGGGAGGCCTGCTGTACTGCTGTAGTAGAGCAGGGCTCTGTGCAATCTGATGAGACTACTGATGAGAGAGGAACAGCTCACCCATATGGTCTGTATACATATCAACAGGTGGCTGATCTGATGTGAGCACTGAATAGCAAAGCCAGAACAAAGAGTGACATTTGGGTCTGATGATGACAGGTATGCTGCTACAATGGCTCTGTGTGCAGCAAAAGCCATGCCGCATGCCCACAACACTGAACAGGTGTTGTATGCGATGAAGGCAGCATGACATAACGAAGGCAGGCACACCTTGATGTGAAGGCAGGGGAGGTGAAGGGCCGACCTCTCGAAGGGACCAATCCATGCCCATCTCCAAGGCTGCCTCCAAGTCCTTTGCACTGGTGGAGATGATGCCCTGGCTGCCCACCCCGACAGGAATATGGTCAAAAAGGGTCTGTGCCAACTGCTCCTTGACATCTGTCACGTCTGCCTCCATCTGCCAGTAAGCAATCACCATGTGAATGATTCTAATGGGTGTATGCCAGCGCAGCATTGCAGGGAGAGGCTACAAATTGGCATGCGCAGAGCATTGCTGAGAAGGCAACGCCTGCAACTGAATCTTGACAGGGGCAGAACGTCTAGTTTACAGACATGATAGTGCTGAACTCAACAATGGTGTTTTCGAACAGGTGACTGGCATTACGATTGCTCACCAGGTTGGTCCTGATCAGGCGGACCCCACAGTTGATATCAAATCCTACTCCTCCTGGGGACACTATCGACTCTGGGTCTGCCATGTCAAAAGCTGCAACATTGCCTATTGCAAATCCGTACCCTGAGTGAACATCAGGCAATGCTATGGACTTCTGCAGCAGATGAGCAGGGCATTCAGCAAAACAAATGTAAACAGCAAAACAACTGTAGAATGGCAGACTTGCCTTCACAATGCCTGGCAAGCCAGCTACGTTTGCTAGCTGCTGCACAGCAGGAAGGAATCCTCCGTGGCCTCCTCTTTGGCACGCATGCTGCAGCTCCTCGAAGATTAGACTTTTCAAACGGTCGTTGACATAAAAATAGCCAGGAACACGCATGTTAGGTACAAAGCCCAGGTTGACTTTGTACTTTGTATCATCCTCTTGTTCGATAAATTTGCACGCCTGGAAGCAACACATGCTGATCATGAATTCATCTTGACACGCCCCAGTGTAGAGCCTCGGTGTGCATCAAGCCTGATCTGGCAGCATGCATGCAGTCGTACCTCCTCGTACGTGCGCTGCATGACGCCAGCAGCCGTCATGTTGTAATGTGAAGGTTTCACAGCGTAAATCCTTTGCTCTGATGGGTTCAATCGCGACAGGGCTGTGTGCACAACTTCACGAAAGCTGTTTTAGGTGGTACTGCAGCTGCAGCAGCTGCGATGGTGCGCAGATACAGGTATCGCCGTTTTTCAGGTTCAGCGTAGGCATTCGAACATGGTGGTAGTTCTGCTGGGTCCGGAACAGCTTGTGCAGCTGAATCCTCGCGCAGCAGCTTTGTCGACATGAAATTCCGACAGGCTAGTAGCTGCCCTGGGCGCTCCCAGTGTGATGAGGGGCAGGCCAAGGGCCCGCCTTTGAGACAGTATGTCACTGTTGGTGCTCAGTCAATTTGTATTGATGCTGTAGCAGTTGGCCACACAAGCACCACTTGACAAGGAAGAAAGCAAGTCAATGCTCAGCATTTCTTAGACCTGTCCTAAATGTTGATAAGGAAGTGGCCACAAAACACATGGTTGCCTTTGGGCTAACCCAAGGTTGGATACTAAGACAAGACATTTGCGCCACCAACCATCTGGTTGTATGCTCCCCTTTACCTTTGACAAGACTTTGACTTGACCTTAGGGTACTTGGAAGACCTGTACAGAGCTTGACTCACAGCTTGACTAGTGTTTTGACTGTTGACGTGACTTGCAAATGGCAATCTGTGGCAAAGACTCTGCAAGTCAGGTGAAGCCTGATGCCTGTCTTTGGGCTCTGAGTTCCTGGACACCCTGTGGGTTCAGGTGCTCATGCCTTGAGAATTCATCCCAGCCCATCCTCTCTGCCTTGATGCCCTGTAGAACACCCACTCCCATGCAGTTATTACATGCTGCAATGTTTGTGCTTGACCATACTGTCCGACAATGCTTGACATACTGTTCACTGGTGCTTGACATAGTATTTGCTGGTGCCTCAATGGTATTGGAGAAGCTGTAGTGTGGAAATGTGGGTGATCAATGCATACCTGCACATGTTCATACAGTATGCTTATGCATGTGTCTGTGACAATCCTTCAAGCACTGGTACCATTAATGGTGATAGTTGTATGCAGAACAAAATCTCTATGAGCAAACACACAATTGCAAGCTTGAGTGTGTTCACCTCTGTTCTGGGAGGGCTTCCAGCTGAAGCAGCATCTAAATCCTTCTGCCTTTGCTGCTCTGGCGGGAATCTGCATCAATCGAACAATGCTAGTCTGAACCTCGTATCTTCTTGTACCGATATATATCTTTACAGTGAAGCTGCATTCAGGTGATGCAGAATCATGCACCTCTGGCCCATGATGTATTGCAATTCAGACCATGACAGCCAGGACTTGTTGGCCTATACACATGCATACGAGCCAGAATATCTGGGGTTCTGTATATCTGTTGTATGGCACATTGCAACCACATCACAATGGTTGGGCAAAGCATGTCAAGAAATGCACCATGCTGTAGTGTCATACAGATGCAGCCACCTGAGCTGTCATACATATGACCGCATGACAAGCTCATTGCCACTCACTTCTTGGCTGCCTGACTAATGAACCATTGCGTGAAGCGCTGGCCTATTGGCTTGGACCTTGTGAATGACCCAGAGCCTGGCCTTTTGGGGTCAGGTACAGACTGGCCAGCAGGAGTGCCTTCACCTGATGACGCTGATGAGACAGACCTGCAAGCATGCCTCAGTGTCAACATGCTGTAGCAAGCAAGCCTCAAACGCCAGCCTGCGTTGTGACAGCCAAATGCTGTCGAGTGCTTATTGTTTCAGTACGTATCAAGCACAGTGTGTGATGCACAACGAGAGTTTACAGTCTGCAGGCATTCAAGATGAGGATGGTGCGCATGAAGAGAAGGTTTACATGCTGTACCTTACATGCATGTGTGCAGCGGTTTGTTGATGTTGGACAGTCGTCATACATACTTGGGGCAACAGCTCAACTAACGGATACCTTGACCTGTCAATGCAACGCAATACTGCAAAGCTCAGCAGTTGTCAGGACATGCAGTACACACTAGAGATGAGGAAAGGTGTGTCCCTAGCAGCAGGGGCTCAGTAGGCCACACCTGGAGTGGGTCAGCCTGCTGTCAGGCTGCTGCTGTGTGCCATCCTTGTCAGCCTGCCCTCCGTGGGAAGGAGGGATGCCAGTGAAGCCATGCGCAGGGGCCTGTGGGCCTGGCTCCATGCTGGGGGCACTGGTGGCTGCAGTAGGCAATTGGTGAAGGGAAGGTGAGTCTGAGGAGCGTGGCTGCGGCATCCTGATGTTGCTCCTCTGCAGACAACAGACACTCTGCTACGGGGCTGGACAGTGAGTATGAGGTTTTGAGATACATGACAACACTCTGTAAATTGCACACTGTCCATGTCTGAAATGCAGCTGAGGTGGTATGACAGACGCTCATAGAAAGTGACCAGATTGTCAGCCATGTTCAAGCTGACAATAAAAGCTGTAGGCAAGGGAGAGAGAGACACAGAGAAAAATATTGATTGGACAGATCAGTCAACAACAAAAGCTTGAAAACAACTTTCCAAGAGGAAGATGTCACATCATTGCTGCACAGCAGGGAGGCGTGGAAGCGTACCTTGGAGGTGAAGGTGCTGTTATGGCCCAGCACCCCACTAAACTCATCCAGAGTGATCTTGCGGCCACTGGCAATGTCAGTCAGGTGAGTCGTGGATCCACCACAGGCATCTGGTGAGGTCTTGTCTAAGCCATACATCTGCCCTGTTGTCAGATCCTTGATGACAAGCCCCTGCAACAAGATTGCCATCTTTTGATTTGCAACTAAAACAACTGGCAGAGGCACCTCACGGGACCGTCACCCAGCATGAGCTCGCTATGAAGTCCATCAGTATAAGCTATATAACTGTATATCATGTGGCACGCGTGTAACACAAGCTGCGTTCGCACAAGCCAGCTAATATCCTTGACATCTTTCTTGCGTCCAGCCTAACTGGTCATTGTCCTTGTAACATATAGCTGGGGTGATGCTGAAGTGTCAGTAGAGATGATTCCCTTGGCTCACAAGGGTACAGCAGCATGAGCAAGTGGCCATAGCAGAACTGCTAGCCAGCAAGTTGTGCATTCAGAGCAGGCGTTGCTTACCTGCTGCAAGTCATACTTCTTCCCAGAATCTAAATCCTTGATGACAAACATGTCAGGGTCAAGCTCATCCAACCCAGCTCCAGTCATGGGCTGCTGGGCAGCTGCAGAAGCAGCTGCAGAAGCAGACATGTGCAAGGCTGGTGTAGGCAGAACAAAGGAGGATTTGGCAGATGAGTTTCCAGCAGCGGTGATGGCAATGTCAGATGGAGTCAGCCCTGTTATGCTAGCAGCAGCAGCAGCAGCAATGGCTTGGGAGTCACTGGACAGACGAGGTGACTTTGAGGAGGAGGTGGCTGAGTGCTGCCTGGAAGGGTACACTGCCTTGATGCTGTTGACCCTTGATGCCACAGCCTGCAAAACCAGCTAGCTGAAGCCCTGTAGTATCATGTACTGTGTGTGCAACTTCACTGCTAGGCAGTGCTTGCTAGCCAACAGGATGTGCGTTAGCACTGAGAAGAACGTACCACATGCCCTGCTGTGAAGGTGGATGTGACTGGCTCAATGCGCTGCTGTGACAGAATATCTCCTGGGCCGCCAGCATTGATGGGAGCTTTCTTGTTCAACAGCTTGGCAGCTCTCTCCTTCTCCATCTTCTTACCAGGGTATGAGACAGCCCTGCATGACACAGTACCAGGGCTGTGAGCTCACCAGCCCAGGCAGCAATTCCAAAGTAGCTCAAAACTCGCTATGACCATTTTCAGCATATGTGTAAGTGATTGCAGTCAAAATGCCCATGGTAGCCGATATGGTGAGAGGTGGCACACCTTGGCAGCTGCAGGGGCTCTCGAGCTGCAACACCAGTAAACGCTTCTGCGCCTGACAGTTGGTCGGTTCGAAAGCCCTGTAACCACTCAACAGACACTATCAGCGGGCTGTTGGATTGAAACAACAGCGACGAAACAGTTAAACATGGCGTTAGGTCACGAGGTCATGGACGTCAGCAGGCAGTAGCTAGCAGGGCCAAACCTGTGCATCTGCGGCTGATGCACTCATTGTCTTCGGAGCTGGAGTATCGTCATCACGAGGCATGTTCGGGCGGAAGCACCGGCACTTGAGCCAGGCAGGCAAAGACACCATCGCGCTGGACCACAAAGCAGATAGTAAAATGAAACAGCTGCGAACTAGCACTGGGATATTCACGGCTCAATAAATGCTGTGATGCTGTGCGCCTCGCAGGTACAGAGCGGTGAATTGCCTGCATGTTGTTTCCTGGGCTTCCAAGGAATCTGGGATCGGAATCTGGTGCTGGCCTGATCAGCAGTGTCATGAACATGGCAAGTCGCAGTGCTGTACCACTTGTCGCAACATGGGCCCTGCAACGCTTTATGTTCCAAAAATACCAATGATGTGGGCACTTTGGCAATGATTACTGTGCCTACAAAAACACTGTTGAAGTGTCGTACGTGCAGGTACCGGTAATGATTACAAAGCACTGCTGCTACACTCTTCGCATCAAACATGACATGGTACAGTGGGGCTCACGAATGAGTAGTTTCAATGTGTGTCACGCTTTCAATCTACATCTGCTTCATCACACACCATCGCGTACAATCTGACCGACGTCCACAATAATACCAAAATTTGTAGCTTGATTATGATGAGCTGTGTATCATACGTTGCTTTGCTTGACTGGTGCAAAAAATGGGTGAATCAAGACCTGATCAGTGATCAGTGGGATCAGTCATGACTGCTGAGTTGGAATGAGTTAGAATGACTCCTTCTCCAATCCAGGTAGGCGCTTGGCCAGCTTGTTCTGCAACAAAATTCATCAGTGCAATGCGGTCAGAAGCCTAAGCAATTACTCCCCTGGCAGAGTCATTGGCATTAGAGCAGCAAGACACATACCAGGGCACCCTTGACATCATCAGCTGGGCTCTCCTTTTCCACTACGTATTTCAGGATGGCTCCAGGCAGAAGCAGCAAGCCAAACAACTGGATTGGAAATCCCAGAAGCTGCAGTTGAAGGCGGCAGCTGTCATTCAGTCATTTATGATCATAGCAGGGATCAGCCTGAAGTGCAGCAAGACTCACAATGTTCAAGCCTGGCTTGTGGATGAGCCATTCTGCAAAGAAGATGGCAGAAACAGCGCCTCCGGCCCAGGCAGCCACAGCTGGCTTGTTCTGTGCATTCTCATACTGCATAACACAAAGCTCTGTTCCGTGACAAGTTTGACATGGCATGCACTGCACTACGGGTTGTAAAGATGCAGATTCCCACCTTTTCAGCCACTTCGCCGAGGAATGTATCGATGCTGAAGTCTTTCTGATCACCGCTGGCTGCTTGGCATATTGTTTTGCCTACAGGAGTCGACAAGTGCTAAAGTCACAGGAAGAAATTCGCCAGAGCGATCCTTGATTGAACTGTTTGAAACGGTGGCAGCGCAGAGGACCAAAAGCGACCTGCAACTGCGTTATTCGATTTCCACGGCACAGCAACGCTTACCAGGCTTTCTTGAGGGCAAAACAACACCGAATGGCCGGCTCGCTGCGGGCCGCTTGGAGCATGTCGTCAAGCTTATCTGCTTGGGACGGTGCACGGCGTTTGGGCATGTGGCCGCGGTCGCAAAGCGAGCATGAGACAAAGCCATCCTGTTTATTTCACAATTCAGATGAAAGTAGCGTCTGTGTCACCAGTGCGCGCTTCAGCTGCTTTGCTTAGATTGGCACCAAATGCTAAGTAGTGCAGATCTTTGCTAGCAATTGTCAATCATGCAATCGCTCAGTGCACTGCGATGGTGGAAGTGCAGATACTCACCTGCGCGTGACCTTGCTCTGAGCGTGATCGGATCAAAGCAACCAGCCTCATCGCAGCAGATACATCTCAATCTTAATCTTGCGCCCATTGCTATATCCCCAGACAGCATGCATGCTGACTGATCCGTGATGTTTTGCTTGTCGTTAGCCCGATGAAGGACACAGTGTTGGGTCATGAATTGCCTATGCCATTGACAGACGTGTATGTTGCTGTCGCGACGGTTGTATTGTTCATCCCAAGCGTGATCGTTGTGCATCACTTTGTAGCATTCGTTGTGAGGCGTCTACGTGGGGTCAAGAAGCAGCAGTGAGCAGCACTTGCAATACATGATTTCTCAGTTCTTTATTTTGTCACCAAGAGGAGACACCGTCATCACCCGGGACTATCTGGGCAACGTGCCAAAGGTAGTCACTGAATCTGCAGATACAGCTCAAAGTTGGTCCAGCTCAAGTATGTCCTGGCTGTAGGGGAGCTCAGAGGTTTTCTACAGGAAAGTCAAATTTTGGGACGGGGATGGGCAAGATGCACCCCCAGTCTTTCATGTGGATGGCGTCAACTATTTGCATGTGAAGGTCCGTTCCTACAGCCCTCGTTCAGCTGTCAACTCAGCAAGTGATTTGGCAGCATACCGAAGAAAAGTAGCACTACGGCTGCAGGATGGAGGAGTTATGCTGGTGGCCACCACCAGGGACAATGTGTCACCTTCTCTTGTTCTAGAGCTGCTCAGGAGAGTTGGAGGAATTATCAAGGTGGGTATACAGTCAGCATGCGCTGCAATGCACACAATGACAACTGCAGCATTAGCAAGGCATATGCATGCAGCATGAAACAATCCACGCTGCCTTGCATGACTTCCCCTAGACCTGATTGTGATGCAGGACTACTGTGGATTGTTGAGTGAGGAAGCTATCCGCAAAAACTTTGTTCTGATTTACGAGCTTCTGGATGAGGTGGTGGACTATGGATACCCGCAAAACAGCAGCTCAGAAGCCTTGAAGGAATTCATTTTGAACGAACCCACCATTCTCAAGCCAGTAAGTCGTCACTGCTGTCTGCTGCAGCGCAGTATTGCAGACAACTCTATAACGGGACAGCAGTCATCAGGAGACAAATCAGAACATACTTGATGATGTGTGGTCTGCGTGCAGAGAAAAGCAGCAGCTTCTGCTCTGTTCAACACAGTTGGCAAAGGCCCAACGGGGGTCATCAAGTCAGTGCTAGATACTCAGCGCACTGATGGTGGCAGACGTGATGAGATCTTTGTTGACATTGTTGAGAGGATCAGCTGCACCTTCAACCAGACAGGCTATGTCACTGCATCTCAGATAGATGGAGCCATTCAGGTAGGAGCATATGTTGCTGCAGCTGTCTTGCTGTACAAGGAAAATTTGTCACCCATGTCACCCATGCAGTTCCTCGCGCACATTGATGTTTCGTCTGCTCTCACTCAACTAGTACTCATGTCACCTGAGCATGATCATCAGCTACTATCATCCTGTAGTTTGGGCCTAAGCGAGTGCTTGCTGATCTAGGTGAAAAGCTACCTGGCAGGCAATCCGGCCATCTGCCTGGCTCTCAACGACAATCTAGCTATTGGTCGTCGTGAAGGAGGCTCAGCCTCAAACTTTGGTGGAGGTTATGGAAGTGAGGTGGTCATGCTTGATGACTGCAACTTCCACGAAAGCGTGTCGCTTGACAGATTTGATGCTGAGCGCACACTAGAGCTGAAGCCGCCTGATGGCGAGTTTGCCCTCATGAACTACAGGTATGACAGCTTCTAGCTTGATGTGATCACACAGAATCCACCCCTTGTGGGTCAGCATGAGGCAGGTAGCTGCAGACAAATTTCATCTAGTTCATGAGCTGAAAGTGTCTGCAGGAGTACGTACGACTTCCGACCGCCCTTCAAGGTATACACAACCGTTGAAGAGGATAGAGACACCACCAACAAGGTACTGAAATGGCACATGATGCACCCTTGTTGTCATTCTTGGCTTGATGCACATCTACACAGCTATCCATGCCCTCAAACCACTCAGCAGTGCTGTAAATGGATGTATTGACCAAATGCTTCTAGGGCTGTACCTTGCCCTGCACATCCATTTGCAAATGCACATGTGTGAGGATCTAAGGGTGGCCCTGCTAGTGGATATGAATGCAGCCTTGCTGTAAGCATGTTTGTGCAGAAGTGTGTACCTGGCTGACTGGTGATCTTTTGCAGGCGGTCATCTTCATCAAGGTGAGAGCTGACTTTGGAGGTGACAAAGCAGCTGCGGGCCTGGAAGTGGTGGTGCCCATGCCCAGGGAGGTGCAGCGCGTCAGCTGTGAGTATGAGCAAGACGTGCAGCCCATTGGCAACCAGTCCTGGGACTGGCAAGAAAAGCAGCATCGCCTGGTCTGGAAGCACAAGAAAGTGAAAGGCGGCACTGAATGGACCCTTCGGGTACGCCATGAGTCCTGTATACTTTGTATCACTAGGTCAACTCTCTTGCATAATGTCACCTTTGGCAGAGCGCAAGTGCTTGGTCTGTCATGGTGCAACTGTCAGGGACACATGCTGGTCACCATGACCTCAATGTCAAGCAACTTATGGTCAGAGCTGCTTACACTTACAGCACTGCATGCTGGTGCTAGAATCTGCATTGAGTTTGTGTGTCTGTCGATACAGCCATTTTCTTCATGCCACTGTCTAGACTCATGGTGAATTGCATTCTGCTCATTGTCAGGTGCAACTACTTGAGTGGTGCATGTCAAGAGGCTAATGCATAATGGCAGGCAACTAAGCCTGTGTATTGTGACCATGCATGGTTGGATGCAGGTACGGGCCACTCTGGAAGATGCCTTCACCAACTCAGTGCGGCAGGGTGTGGGCCCCATCAATCTGAACTTCACCATACCTATGTACTGTGCCTCAAAGCTGCAAGTACGGTATCTGCAGATCATGAAGCATGACAAGAATTACAGTCCTTACAGATGGGTACGGTATGTCACCATGAGTAACAGCTATGTCATCAGGACACGATAATGCTTGTGTGCAGCTTTGAAAACTGCCTTCTGTGGCAAAAGGTGTAGCCCAATGGCAAGCTCCAAACCAGCATACGTGCCCAGTACACAGCATCGATTCTGTGTGGTATCTGCTTGATCAACGGGGAGCAGTAACGACTGTCTGTGTGGAGTGGTTCACTGTGTCAGATTGCACCGTGCATTGGACTTTGCGTTCTCTGCCTTGCCACGTACATGCAAGATTCAAACTAGACAGCACAGCAGCAGTATATTTCGTTTCCTGCTCTCTGAGCATATGACATGTGAGAACTATGTGTGGACAATAGCTTTGTGTGTTGCAATATAGCTAGCTTTGCATTTGCTTGCTCGATCAGACTGTGCCGCGGGCGGTACTTTAAACTCGAGGTGGGCAGAAGGATTGCAGTACTAACTCTAAATATAATGGTTTCAGAGCCATTTACTGAACATGATTCTGTTGAGGCCAGGCATGAGCCAACGGCGCTACCGGTCTGCAGCGACTCTGTTGACTCATAGTGTAGCTCAAATTCAGCAGAGATTCTGTATCTGCTAAGGTTCTGGTAGAGGCTCATTGAAATCAAGCGGCGGTGTAGTACACTCCTGTGTGATCAGCTCCACTTTCAGCGACTGTTGCAGACGCGAAAGTGAGCATAGCATTGCAAAATGCTCGTGCGCAAATAGACATCCGAAGCACAGACAGTTGTACAGAGCCATGATACCTGTTGTGGTCGATCTTTCCTCACTTGTAAGAGACTTGTGCACAGTGACTTTGCTTGCTACATAGGGAGTCTTCTGTTACAACATAACGCTGTCTGTAGGGACCCATCCAGCTATCTTTACGAAGGACGTTTGACCAACTGCCGAAGGCAGGCAAAATTTTGGCCGAATTCTGCCAGGCATACAGTCTAGACCCTACCGGATGTCAGCTGTACAACCTGGACAAAAAGGTTGCAAACCACGATACAGTTGGACAGGTGTGCTTTGAATCAGCTTCCACGCATGCGCTTTGCATGTGCTTTGCATGTGCTTGAAGGCCTGCTTCAAGCAGGAGATCTGTATCACAGAGTTGCTGGACCATCCAACTCTCCTGATCTGGAGTGCAGGGTACCAACATTGTCTTCCTCAAAGTTATGTTCAAACCTTCCATTGCACTCCTGTTGGACTTCAGCATGGCTCCGTTGTATGCTTCTGGTGCTGCTCACCATCTGCAATCAAGAGATCAACTTGCTCAAGCCTGGATTAGAATAGCAGATGCCAGCAGCAGCTACGGGCACATTTCTGATGCATTCTCAGACGTCAACAAGCTGCAGGCCATGGTCAAAATACAGCCACTGGAAATCTGTGACCGTGACTTGACAGAAACGCCAGAAGCACATAGGCCAATGTATGAGTTTGTGCAGCTGCTTGAGGCTGAGTCAACAGGTTGCATAGAGGCTGCTGCCAAGACCGCCCTAGAGAAAATTGGTCTGCCTGAAGGTGCCAAGCGTGCTGGGCTTGCTAAGCGGCTCCAGCTCCTCACAGACACCGGGCCAACAACAAAAGCTCAAATGATTGAGCTCAATGGCTACCGTGACCAGTTTGTTGTGCACTTCAGTGCACGTGAGCAACATCAGCAGCAGCAGCAGCAGAAGCTTGTCAAAAGTCGGTTGACAGTGCTCAAAAGCTCCATTCTGTTGCTCAAGCTGGCCTCCCTGGTTGTCAATATCAAGAGTCAGAGCAGCACTTTCTTGTGCCAAATTGTACGTTCTGTTACAGCTTTGCTTTCTCGATCTCTGCAGAAAGCCACAGTCAGCACCTCAGACAAGCAGGAGCATCAGCTGGCGGTGCATGCTGTAGAGCTGGTCATACCCTTGCTCAAGCACTATGTCAGGCAGCGTGAGGGTGTTGCATCCACAGTTACGCTGTTCCAGTTCTTGGAATGTGTGCTGGACAAAGAGCCTAATAGCACAGTGCAGGCCTTGTTGGCACAGCTGCTTGCTTCAGGTACTGCCCTGCGCCCCTGGGACGCTGTTCTGTCTGCATGCACAAATGACACACCATCTGTCTGATCCTGCACCTGATCTGCTGAAGTTTCCGGTTTGCCTCACACTGAGAAGGCACAAGGAATGCTCATGTCAGACAACATAGGGCATGTCATCTGAAATGTCTCTTGCACACTTTGATTGTTCCATGACGAGATGGGCAAGCCAAATTGTGACGTCGCACAGACTGTATTGCACCCTGCCTTCCCTGCAAGCATGTCAAGATCAGCTACACATACAATGGACACTGCCGCTACCTTTTTTCTCCCAGCAGAAGCCTGACAAAGCTGCTGTTGTCCAACAGGAGGCATGGCAGTGCTTGTGACCATGCTTGATGCGTGCCCAGATGCAAGCCCCCTGGTCTGCACGACTCTCTTCCGTCTGACTGTTTTCCAGGACCAGCTACCTGACCAAGAGGTGCTCCTCTTCATGCAAACACCAACATTTGCATCATGCTGAGTTGGAGACTAGTCTGCAGTTTTACACAGGCAATGCCAGCATGGTAGAAGGCTGTGCATTGTCTACGCAGTTGTGAGTGCAAGGCAGTCTGTCCTTTACTGACCTCTGATTGACCATCCATGGTAGTTGACAGCTGGTGTCTTGCTTTAGGTGGCTGCCAACAGGAGTCTGTTTGCACGCATGCGAGGCATCCCACGGCTGTCATGCATGCTGCTGCCACCATATCACTCAGATGATACTGAACAGATTGCCCTAGGTAAATTCCCATCACACAGCAGCCCTTAGTTGTTGCTTGGTGCACAAAAAGCAAGTGTTGCCTGCTACTCTGGCTGCAGTTCAGTTGACAAGGGACTATTTGGCTTGTGTGTCGACAAGCAGAAATGCTCCGAGAAGCTTTGTGCTGAAGATGTGCCCTTCTGAACTGCCAACAGCAGCTGCTGTGGGGTATCAGACACCTCAAGCAATCAAGACTACTCTTTGCTGTCCTTGCCAGTTGGCTTTTTGACAATCCAAGACATCCTGCACTCCGTCGTTGCACCAGCATGCTTTGTGTTGCAGCTTTACAAATGCATGCAAGGCCGTCAACAGTATGCTGTGAGCTGTAGCTGCCAAGGTGTACACAAAGGTCCCCAGTGAGCTCCTACCAGCAGACAGCTACTACCTGCCGTCTGTGGAGTACATGCAGGACCTCGCGGCAGACTTTCCCCTCAGTGCTCACAATCCTGGTAACCCACTCACTGCAACAGCTAGTGCATCTGCCAAAACAAGGCAGTCAACTGTCATTGCACAGCAGTCACTGACTGGCACAGTAGTGCCACTTGTCAGTGCAACTGTTGCTATAGCAGTGCCTCCCAACACAGCAGACTTACCTGCCAGCACATTCGTGTCAACACGGCAGTGCCACCTTCTAGGGACAGGCTGTGTCCAGTGTACAACTTAATGGAATGTATGGAGGAAGAGCCACCCTTTGTTTGCCCAGCGTACAGCCATATCAAGGTCACGGCATTTGGATCTCCTGCAGCACAGTTCTACTATTGCACACTTTACTTCTTTGTGTGAACCAAATGCATGTGGTGGTTTCCTTATGGAACGCTTTGCATGTAGGAAGCAAGGTTTGACTGTACAAATTTACTGAGCAGAACTCGTTGTCTGTTGGGTCCCAGTTGCCCCCCAGGACATCAAACACATTGATTGATTGCTGCAGAAGCTGCCGCTGCGTCTGCTACTCTCAACAGTAGCGTACCATCCACCCACAGCTTCTTCAGCATGACATCAATCAGCACCACAGACTTTGTCGTGTGGCCGCACCCAACAGCAGCAGCTTGGAAGGACATTCAAACGGTGGCTCTCAGGGCCTTTGTGACACTGGAATGGTTTGGAGACACCAAGGTACAGGCCAGGTTGGATCAGCAAGGGAAGGGACCAAAGTCGTTTGTCTACCAAGCCTACAGGCAGGCGCTGGTTGTGCTGGTGCACCAGCTGTTGGTGGGGCACATCATGGATCCTCACCTTGACATGCAGCAGGTTGTCAGGTCAGCAATCATCCAAGGCACACCATATCAGCGGATGATGCCATGCCTGCGGTCAAACTGCTGCATGCCTGTCTCAAGACTTCTTGTTGCATGCGGCATGCATACAAGCTTGTGCTGCTGTCAGTTATGTAGCTTTGTACAGCTGCTTTGCCAAGCTGTTCCCAACACCCTTTAGTCAAGAATCAAGACTTGTTGCACTGATTTTGGAGTCAGTTGTTGCCATGTACGCATGCCATTTTGTATGTAGCTTTTGAGCTGCTATCTGATTGAAGACATGCAGGTGGGCTCAATACAAACGAGCTGAACAGCATTGCACGCAGGTTTGGGCTTAGTCCAATGCTGGCCTTATTGTGGGAGGCTCGAATTGGCAATGTACAGCCAAAGCTGCATGTGAATGCGATGTGCATAGTGCTGCTAGAGCGACTACGCGCAGACAGCACGCTTGTCACAAAGGAGGCAGACGGCTCGCAAAAGGAATGGGATTTTGCCCGTGAGAATACTGCCTCCCACTATGTCTCAATGGTTTTAGGTGAGACTCAGCAACTGACAAATGTATGGATTGCAGTCAAGCTTCAAGGCATGTTGCTTTGTTGCCAGCCAGCCTGTCGATTCAAGATACATGATGGTTCTTATCGCGGCGCCACAGTAGACTTATCAAGTGCTCATGCGCAGGTAATGATGCCAACCTGAGACAGATGCACCTTGCTACAGACGCCTTCCTTGCAATGCTTGACAGCCCCCTCCATGGCCTGGCAGCACCTACGTTACACCGCAGTCCAGCTGTTTTTTGGCATGTCTACATAACACGGGCACAGACAGAGGCTGCCAAGCCAGATTCGCTAGAGTGGATGGTCACTTTCCTGAACATGAGTGCATGCGTGGCACGCATCTGTTCTGTGGAAACTGGGGCAGAACCCAAGGAGCTGCAGTCAGGGAAGCCTTTTGGTGCCGCAATTCTGGAGAGGAACACCCTGGAAGTAGTGTTCAACAGCATTCAGCAGGCCGTAGAGGTGACAAGCCTTGTCATCATCAAGTACCAGAGCCGCATGCCAGTGATGCCAAACTTCTGGCATGGAACCTATGCTTTGTCCACAGCTTGAATGCTGATGTGCACCAACAACAACTGGCTTTGCTATGAAGTTCATCACAGATCCTGCTGTGCTTGGTACATGTACACTGCGGTGCTAGATTGTGGGTCGGACTGAAGCAAAACACAAAGCATGCCACTGGCAGAGGCGATGCATGCCCTTCATGCAGGTACCGCTGCCATGGTCTACAGAGCTGTGTGTTGCCCTGACACGGGTTCTGTGGAGAATCTTTGACCTATTCCTAGCATGGGGCCATTCACCTGTAATCAAGGTAAGCAATGCAGCCTCTCCTATTCAGTGCGCTCCACGTCCTGTCACAGCCAGTGCAGCTGCATTTTGCACAATGTCATGATCCGTTTTGTTATCCCTATGCCACTCAATGGCGACATTGTTTGTGTGCAACAGTCGGTCATTGCGTGAGTGATAGCATGGATCTTGTGAGGTTGAAGGTTGTGAGCTTATTACTCATGAGTACATGGTGTCATCCACAGAGTCTGCATGCTGTGAAGATTTGTGCTTCAGCAATGCCAAAGACGTGCGGGCGCACTTGCCATGAGCTTTCCATGAGCAACAGCTGATCAGGTTGGCAACAAGATGTGGTTTGTTGTGCTGCAGCATGGCCCTGCACTGCAAGGGCCCCTCATGAAACTGTTAGGCCAGCTGCATCTGACAACCAGCAATGTCAGCTTGCAGCGACAGATGCTAGTGTCTGCTGGGAATTGTCAGCAGATGCTCATGGCTGCCCGGTTTCCTGCAGGGCGCACCCCGACTCAATCTGATAGATGGATCCATCGTTTGCCTCAGGTGAGTTTTTTGTGCAGCCACATTGTAACCAAACTGTGTCTGCAAATATATGACATCGCTGATGTACGTTGTGCTGGATAGCTCTGGAAAGACCCTGGTAGTCTTGGGCCTGCATGTGCACAAATTACGCGGAATGTAGAGTCCTGACGGGCCGGCCTGTTGCAAAAAGGCATTGTGGGACTGTTAGCTCTTCCGCTTGCAGCCTCAAGCAACATGTTGCGTCAGGGCAGCTGACAATGCCAGCCCAGCTTCCAAGCACATCTGCGCTCAATGCAAAGCATGCTGGTAGTCATGCTGAAGCTGACTTGTAGCTGTAGACCCAGCCTGCGTGCTTGCTGTGGCTAGCAGTTGCATGAGAGATGAGGTGGGTGGTGGAGTCTGCAGGCTCTCAGCAAGATCATGACAGATCTTATAGCACGCCACTGGCAGGGTGGTGCCCATCAGCTGCTGCATATGCAAAGGGTTTCTGCTGAATGCAGAGCAGCAGTCAGTATGAACCTCTAGAACTAGCCTGCATACTTGCTGGAGACCCAGGTAGTGGAATGAAAGATGAGGTGGGTGGTGGTGTCTGCAGGGTCTCAGCAAGGTCATGACAGATCTTGTAGCACGCTACTGGCAGGGAGATGTGAAGGGGGATGCCTCAGCATATTGCCACATTGGGCTGCCCGATCTCAGTCTGGACAACCAAAGATTGCTTATGCTGCATCTTGCCACCGCCACTCCAAGTCTGGTACAGGACTGGCGATACTTTGGCAAGCATGCAGTGCCCCTGGTGTTGCACAGCTGGGTGAAGTCGGCAAACTACTGGATGAAGCATAAGCATGCAGGGTCGCAAAAGGATATTGTGATCACCAATATGCAGATGCACATCCCAGCTCTGGGTGAGTCCTGACAGACTGAGGCTTTGCTTTGTATGCACGTTGGGCTACCTGCTCTGTGCCGCCCACTATGTGAGTCACACTGCTCATGCAAACAGACTGTGGATATGCTTGCATGAATGTTGTGCTGGATGCGTTTTACTAATGGAAAGTGTGTGACATGTGACGCCTGGCAGGCCTCAGACTTAATGCTGCATCTGGCACGTCAGCTTTGACATTGCAACCAACAATGCTGTGCAGACTGTAAATGATTTTGCCGCAGCCCCAGCTAATCCATTTTAGTAATTCATTACAATCACAAGGCACCTGCCAAATGCTACACAGATGTCACTGGACTTGCACTGGCCAGCATTGACTGAGGCGCTTGTGGTGTGGTATGCAGCTTGCTATGGGCGCACCAGGGCCACAGGGGACATGGCCCCCTACCCTGGGGATGCTGCCCTTGCACTCATGCAAACTATCTTCATCTGCCTGTGGCGGCTGGTAGATGTGCACAGGGAGCTGGCACAGGCAACGGACATGCTTACCCACTTCCACGCATTGCATCGTGGCAGAGCCGGCCTTAAGCCGGCTCAAAGCTTGATGGACACCATCAAGAATGCTATCAGTAAGCCACATTGTTCATCAGTGCTTGTGGCCCAACTTGCTCATGTGGCTCATGTAGCTCATGTGGTCAAGAGCAATCTTGAAACAAAATCATGATGTTGGTGTGGACAGGGATGCATTGTCCTCGAGCAATGCAAAGCCAGCTGATGTCAAAGAGAACAATATTGAAACCCAAGCACTTGAGTACTTCCCAGTGCTTTATCATCCTCTACAGCTGCTAGACTTTTCTGATTTGGTGCAGAAATTTGTCTGCCTGGCTTGTGGGGGATACGTGAGGACCCCAAGTGGCAGGCTGCCATTGCTGCACAGCAAGGCCGCTTCTTTGTAGGTGACATTGCGGCAAGCCTCACATCACACATTGACTATGTCAAGAGCAATGGTGTCATTCCTGCACAGGCTTTGCCTGATATTGTATGGTGCTTTCCTTCCTTGAAGGTGAGTCTCGTTCTGAAGCAAGCATCAAGTCAGTCACATGTTCATATGCAGCGCAGTATGTCATGATAGCACGTGCCGTCAAAATTGTGCTTGTTTCGTCCACCAGACCTAAGCGCACTGAGAGCCAGAGCACATTGCATCTTAGGCCCCACATACATTGAGACCCACTTGGGTGACAGTCTTGCAATATCCAGCTTTTGCATGTTATGCACGCTTGGACAAGTAAGGTTCTGCAGCAAATTGTATTCTGCTGCTACTGCATGTGTGAGCAACCTGTGTCTGCATACTGCAGGACCGCGTGATGACGTCACAGGCTGCTGACATCACAGGCGTGCAGGCTGACATCACAGGCGTGCAGGCTGACAGCGACCCACCGCATGCAGAGAGAGCAGCAGCTGCTGAGGCAGCTGCACAGCAGTTGCTTGCTGAAGAGGACAGGGAGGCTGCTAAAACAGCTGCCAAGAAGAGCAAGAAGCAGAAACAGAAGGTCAAGAAGCAGTTGCGGCAGCAGCAGCAGCAGCAGCAGCAGCAGCAGCAGCAGCAGCAGCAGCAGCAGCAAGAGGAGCCGTCCACTCCAGAGGATGCAGGCTCACCAACAGCTTCAGACCATGAGCAGCTGTCCAATGGATTGGAAGCACAAGTCACAGCAGGAGATGATATGTCAGCAGAGCCAGGTGGTATCTCACAGGCCACTCCTGACGCTTCCACTCAGACACTGAGTGGCTCAGACAGACACACTCATCACCCCCATGCACTTGTTTCTGACTCAGAAGCCCTGTTTGGTATGACAGACCCGCCGTTACCTGATCTGTCCACTTCTGATTTACATGGAGCAGCAGGCTTGCATCCAGGACAGGGTGCAGCAGGCGTGGCAGGTGCAACTGATGCTGAAGATGCCGCCATTGTCACAAGCAGCTTTGAAACTCTGGATATGGCTGACACTGGGCAGATAACAAGGCTACTATCGTGTCCAATCACCAAGGTGCCCATTGCTATGAGGACATCCACCTTCAAGCTGCTTGAACCTAGTCATACTGTCTGCTGTTGCTTGCTGTATAGTGCTGCAGTTCAAACACTAATGATGTGCTTGAACAGCTGGTTGCCGTGCTGTGCTGTGCTGTGTCAGGCTGTGATGAGTGAGCTGGTGCTGCAGAAGCTGATGGTGGAGCCTGTGATTGCTGCTGATGGGCATACCTATGAGAGGAGCGCCATGAAGCACTGGCTACAGCAAAATGACACGTCTCCAGTCACCCACCTGCCTCTGCCTCACAAGCGCCTAGTACCCAATGTTGTCATCAGATCTGCCATACTCAACCACCCACAGCAGCTGCAGTGACACTGACTGCTGACTGCAAAGCAGGCTGACACATGTGGCTGCCTATGAGCTTCATCACGCTCCTCCTACAGGTGCTGTGCACACCACACCTTTGTCACTTTCCTGTGATCATTTGAGCTGTTAGTGCTGATCTGATAAAATGTGTTTCACCATCAACAACTGTGTGAGTAAAGATATCAAGACACATTGCATCCCACTGTACTAACCCCAGTCCTTAGCATAACTGTTCAAGCAACACTTTGCTGTCAAACTTTGCCTCTTGATAAGTGATCTTGTTGGAACTAAAAGTAGTCCACAAGCAATTAACATTAATGTTACATGACACACAAAGCGCATGTTGGTGCTGGAATCTGCATCGAGTTTGTTGGCCTGTTGATACAGCCATTCTTTTCATGCCACTGTCCAGACTCATGGTGAGTTGCAGTCTGCTCATTGTCAGGTGCAACTTGTTTGTTGGATGCAGGTATGTGCCAATCTGGAAGATGCCTTCACCAGCTCAGTGCGGCAGGGTGTGGGCCCCATCAATCTGAACTTCACCATACCTATGTACTGTGCCTCAAAGCTGCAAGTATGACAGTATGGTATTTGCAGATGATGAAGCAAGGCAAGAATGAGAGTCCTTACAGATGGGTGCGCTATGTTTAGCATGAGCAACAGCTATGTCATCAGGACACGGTAATGCTTGTGTGCAGCCTTGGTAGCTGCCCTTTGTAGCAGAAGATGTAGCCCAATGTTCAGCTCCAGACCAGCATACATGGCCATGTAATCACTGTGTGCATTATCTGCCTGATCAATGGGGAGCAGCAATGACTGTTTGTGTGGAGTGACCCACTGTGTCAGATTGCTCCTGCATTGGACTTTGCGTTTTCATGACATGTGAGAACTATGTGTAGACCAGAGCATTGTGTGTGGCAAAATAGCTAGCTTTGCATTTGCTTGCTGAATCAGACTGTGCCGCAAGCGGTGTTTTGTATATGGGGTGGGCAAAAGGATTGCAGCAGTTGTTGCTGCAGCAATGACCTTGCGTCACTGCCATGCAAAGCCTTGTTCTACAGACAAGCGCTTTCAATTTGCAAGGTACAGATTGCAATGCAAAGCATGAGAATCAAGCCACACTGTATGCACAAGCTAATTGCATCATTGTAATGGGCAGTAGGTGGATCAGCAGCTGCTGTGGCAGGTTGCAGTGGCATGTTGCCAGATGACACCACTGTGCTGGCAGGTGAGTCTGCAGGGTTAGCAGGCAGCATTGCTGCAGCATTGGGCACATCAGCAGCTGCTGGTGCAGGTGAATCACTTGCATTGACAGGTGGTACTACTGTGCTGGCCAGTGACTGCTGTGGGTCAGCAGTTGACTGCCTCCTTTTGGCAGATGCACTGGCCATTGCAGCGAGTGAGTTGACAGGAGTGTGAGCACTGAGGCTTTGTGTACACCTTGGCAGCTACAGCACACAGGCTATTGTTTAGGGCCTTGCATGCATTCAAAAGAGCTGCGACGCACAGCATGCTGGTGCAACAAGTGACTGCAGGATGTTCTGGGTTGTATAAGAGCCAATCACACACGACAGCAAAGAACAGTCTTGATTGCCGAACATGTCTGACGCGCCACAGCAGCTCCTGTCAGCAGTCAGAACGACATCTCTCTGGCACGAAGCATGACAGCAGCATCTCTGCTCATGAGCATTGTGACAGACAAAAAACTTTTGTGCTGATTAGCATGCAGCAAATCTGGCAAATAAGCAATGCTTGATTCCTGTGCCCCAAGACTGCTGTGAATCAGAGCTCAGGTGAATTGAGGCCCTTACCTAGCAAGCTGTTCAGTGACAGCTGGGTAGACAATGCACAGTCTTCCAGTGTCATGCTGGCTGGCCTGTATAGAACACAGACTGGTCTTCAACACAGCAACCATTGAATGATGCATATGAACAGGAGCACCTGTTGGTCAGATAGCCAGTGCCGAAACACAGTCACCATTCCTGTTTGCAGCAGCAGCTTCATTAAGCTTCTGCTGACAGCAAAAGGCAAGGGTAGTGTTTGTATGAAGCTGATCTCGACTTGCTTGTACAAAAGCCAAAACGCAATGCAGTTTCTGTGACGTCGTGATTGGCCTGCCCATCTCATTGCCAGACAACTAAAGTGCGCCAGAAGCACTTTGAACATAGTCCAGTTTGATTTGAAATGACCATGCTTTGTGCCTGCTATGACTCAGAGTCAGTGTGGACACTCCAGCAGATCAGATGCACATAATCATACAGATGTTGACTTCTTGTTTGTGCATGCTGACTGAAGGTTGTGCCATGAGGCAGTACCTGAAGCAAGCATCTGTGCCAACAGGGCCTGCATTGTGCCAACAGGTGTCCAGCAACATTTCAGAAAGCAGAAAAGCGTCACTGTGGATGCATCACCCTTACGGTGATGATGGGGTTCAAGGCATAGGACGATCACATGCTGCAGCTACATTGCTGCTATTAGATCGTGATGTTGACTACCAGGTAGCCACGAGACATGTGCAGCCACAATCAAACTTTTGGGTCAACTGCTTGTCCACAGTACTCAATGTGCAGATCAAGCAATACTGATGTTCGGTGTTTGGTCAGACTAGCACGCAAAGTCTATTGCCTAGAGTAAATCGCTTAGTGCTTATGTAGCATTTATGTAGCCTCAGGGCCCAGCTGTAGCCTGCAAAGTACAACCTTCATCATCTTAAGCTTAGCCAGGGCACTTGACTCATTTGACGCATACCTGATGCCATACCCACAAGCCTGCATTCACCGACAGCACTGCTGGAAATCATCAGAAGTTGGCACGGTGTTACATACACCCTGGTGATGCAAGTGCAGCTTTGCAGCTTTTATCAACCATTGCACGAGGGCTGGCACAAGCAAACAACAACACACAGTTGTTCATGGTGAAATACATCTTGTCAGATCAGAACTAAATACTCAAATGATCACAGGACAGTGACAAAGGTGTGGTGGGAACAGCACCTGTAGCAGGAACGTGATGAAGCTCATAGGCAGCCACGTATGTCAGCCTGCTTTGCAATCAGTGTCACTGCAGCTGCTGCGGGTGGTTGAGTATGGCAGATCTTATGACAACATTGGGTACTAGGCGCTTGTGAGGTAGAGGCAGGTGGGTGACTGGAGACGTGTCATTTTCCAGTAGCCAGTGCTTCATGGCGCTCCTCTCATAGGTATGCCCATCAGCAGCAATCACAGGCTCCTCCATCAGCTTCTGCAGCAGCAGCTCACCCTTCACAGCCTGACACAGCACAGCACAGCACGGCAACCAGCTGTTCAAGCACATTGTTAATGTTTGAACTGCAGCACTATGCAGCAGGCCACAGCAGACAGTTTGACTAGGTCCAAGCAGCTTGCAGGTGGATGTCCTCTTGGCAATGGGACCCACCTTGGTGATTGGACATGATAGCAGCCTTGCTATCTGCCCAGTGTCACCCATATCCAGATTCCCAAAGCTGCTTGTGACGGTGGCGGCATCCTCAGCATCAGTTGCACCTGCCACGCCTGATGCACCCTGTCCTGGATGCAAGCCTGCTGCTTCATGTAAATCAGAAGTGGACAGATCATGCAACGGCGGGTCTGTCATACCAAACAGGGCTTCTGAGTCAGAAACAAGTGCATGGGGGTGATGAGTGTGTCTGTCTGAGCCACTCAGTGTCTGACTGGAAGCGTCAGGTGTGGCCAATGAGACACCACCTGCCTCTGCTGACATATCATCTCCTGCTGCGACTGCTGCTTCCAACCCATTGGACTGCTGCTCATGGTCTGATGCTGTTGGTGAGCCTGCATCCTCTGGTATGGCTGTAGACGGCTCCTCCTGCTGCTGCTGCTGATGCTGTCGTAGCTGCTTCTTGACCTTCTGTTTCTGCTTCTTGCTCTTCTTGGCAGCTGCTTCAGCAGCCTCCCTCTCCTCTTCGGCAAGCAGTTGCTGTGAAGCTGCCTCAGCAGCTGCTGCTCTCTCTGCATGCAGTGGGTTGCTGTCAGCCTGCACGCCTGTGGTGTCAACAGGCTGTGACGTCATCACATGAACCTGCAGTACGCAAACATGGGTTGCTGACGCATGCAGTAGCAGCAGAATACAATTTGCTGCAGAACCTTACTTGTCCAAGCATGCATAACATGCAAAAGCTGGGTACTGAAGGATTGTCACACAAGTGGGACACAACTTATGTGGGGCCAGCGATGCAATGGCCCTCAGTGCGCTTAGGTCTGGCGGACAAAACAAGCACAACTTTTCAGTACATGCTACCATGACATACTGCGCTTCATATGAACATGTGCGACTGACTTGATGCTTGCTTCAGAAAGAGACTCACCTTCAAGAAAGGAAAGCACCATACAATATCAGGCAAAGCCTGCACAGGAATGATACCATTGCGCTTGACATAGTCAATGTATGATGTGAGGCTTGCCGCAATGTTGCCTACAAAGAAGCGGCCTTGCTGTGCAGCAATGGCAGCCTGCCACTTGGGGTCCTCACGTATCCCCCGCAAGCCAGGCAGACAAATTTCTGCACCAGATCAGAGAATTTCTAGCAGCTGTAGAGGATGATACAGCACTGGGAGGTACTCAAGTGCACTGGTTTCAAAATTGTTCTCTTTGACATCAGCTTGCTTTGTGTTGCTTGAGGACAATGCATCGAAGTTCACACCAACATCATGATTTTTGTTCAAGGTTGCTCTGACCCCATGAGACACATGGGCCACAGGCGCTGATGCACGACGTGGCTTACTGATAGCATTCTTGATGGTGTCCATTAAGCTTTGAACCGGTTTTAGGCTCTCCTTTGCTTTTGCCGCAATGGCTTTGTCTCGCAATGCATGGCAGTGGTCAAGCATGTCCATCGCCTGTGCAAGCTCCCTGTTCACATCTCCCAGTCGCCATAGGCAGATGAAGATAGTTTGCATGAGTGCAAGAGCAGCATCCCCTGGGTAGGGGGTCGTGTCCCCTGCGGCCCTGGTGCGCCCATAGCAAGCTGCAAAACAAACCAAAAGCGCCTCAGTCAATGCTGGGCCAATGCAAGTCCAGTGAAATCTGTCTAGCATCTGGCGGGTGCATGATGATTGCAACGAAGTACTAAAATGGAGCAACTGTGGCTGCAGCAAGATCATTTGCAGCATGCACAGCATTCTTGGTTGCAAGGTCACAATGCTGACATGCCAGATGCAGCCTTAAGTCTGAGGTTTGCCAAGCTTCCATGCCACACACCTTTCATTAGTGAAAGGCATGCAGCGCAGCATGCTTGCAAGCATATCCGCAGTCTGTTTGCATGAGCAGTGTGACTCACATAGCAAGCAGCACAGAGCAGGTAGCAAAACATGCATGCAAAACGAGCCTCAGTCTGGCAGGACTCACCCAGAGCTGGGATGTGCATCTGCATATTGGTGATCACAATGTCTTTTTGCGACCCTGCATGCTTATGCTTCGTCCAGTAGTTTGCTGACCTCACCCAGCTGTGCAACACCAGGGGCATCGCATGCTTGCCAAAGTATTGCCATTCCCGTACCCAAGTTGGAGAGGTGGTGGCGAGATGCAGCAGAAGCAATCTTTGGTTGTCCAGACTCAGATCGGGCAGCCCAATGTGGCAATATGCAGAGGCATCCCCCTTCACATCTCCCTGCCAGTAGCGTGCTACAAGATCTGTCATGACCTTGCTGAGACCCTGCAGACACCACCACCCACCTCATCCCTTATTCAATTGCCTGGGTCTATGGCAAGTATGTAGCCTGGGTCTAAAGCTACAATTCAGCTTCAGCATGGCTACCAGCATGCTTTGCATTGAGCGCAAATGTGCTTGGAAGTCTTCCGGTTGCAGTTTCCAGCAACAAGTTGCATAATGGCTCTGGAGCAAACAGTCCCATGACATTATTTTGCAACAGGCTGGCCCGTCAGGACTCTCCATTTTGCGTACTTTGTGCACATGCAGACCCAAGACTATCAGGGCTTTTCCACAGCTGTTTAGCACATCAGCGATGTCATTTACTTGCATACACAGTTTAGTTTCACCGTGTCTGCACAAGGATCTCACCTGAGGCGAATGTTGTATGCATCTATCAGAATAAGTCAGGGTCTGCGCTAAAGGATACAGGGCAGCCATGAGCATCTGTTGACAATTCCCAGCAGATACTAGCATCTGTCGCTGCAAGCTGACGTTGCTTGTTGTCAGATGCAGCTGGCCTAGCAGTTTTATGATGGGGCCTTGCAGCCCAGGGCCATGCTGCAACACAAAAAATCATATCTTGTTGTTAAGCAGCAGAAATCAGCTGCTACTCATGGAAATCTCATGGCAAATGCGCCAACATGTCTTTGGCATTGCTGCAGCATAAACATTCGCAGCATACAGACTTTGTGGATGACGCCATGTACTCATGCGTGATCAGGAGACAATCTTCAACCTCACAAGTTTCTACGCCATCACTCGCGCAATGACTGACTGTTGCACACACAAACAATGTCGCCATTGAGTGGCATAGGGATAACAAACTGAAGTGTGACATTGTGCAGAATGCAACTGCGCTGCCTGTGACAGTACCTCAAGCGCAATGAATAGGAGAGCCTGCATTGCTTACCTTGATAACAGGTGAATGGCCCCATGCTAGAAACAGGTCAAAGATCCTCCACAGAGCCCGCGTCAGGGCAACACACAGCTGTGTGGACCATGGCAGCGGTACCTGCATGAAGGCCACGCATTGTCTCTGTCAGTGGCACGCTTTGTGTTTGGTTTAGTCCAAACCATGATCTAGCACCTCAGTGTACCATGCACAGCAGGATCTGTGATTCATGGCAAAGCCTGTAGCTGTTGGTGCACATCAGCATTGAAGCTGTGGACAAAGCATAGATTCCATGTTAGAAGTTTGGCAGCACTATCATGCGGCTCAGGTGCTTAACGATGACGAGGCTTGTCACCTCTACGGCCTGCTGAATGCTGTTGAACACTGCTGCCAGGGTGTTCTTCTCCACAATTGCGGCACCAAAAGGCTTAGGCTGCAGCTCCGCAGGTCCTGCCCCAGTTTCCACAGAACACATGCGTGCCACGCATGCGCTCACATTCAGGAAGGTGATCAGCCACTCTAACGAATCTGGCCTGGCAGCCTTTGTTTGTGCCCGCATTATGTTGGCATGCCAAAAAACAGCTGGTCTACGGTGTAGCATAGGTGCTGCCAGGCTGTGGAGGTGGCTGTCAAGCATTGCAAGAAAGGCGTCTGTAGCAAGATGCACCTGTCTCACGTTGACGATATCACCTGCGCATGAGCAGTTGATGAGTCCACAGTGGCACGGAAATACAAACCATCATGTATCCAAAACAAACAGGTTGGTTGGCAACAAAGCAGAAAGCCCTGAAGCTTAACTGCAATCCATTCATTTTGCAGTTTGTTGCGTCTCACCTAACAACATTCCAACATAAAGGGAGGCAGCAGTCTCACGGGCAAAATCCCATTTCTTTTCCGAGACGTCTGTCCTATTTGTGACAAGCGTGCTATCTGAGCGTAGTCGCTCTAGCAGTACTATGCCCAACTCGTACACCTGCAGCCTTGGCTGTGCATTGCAAACTTGAGCTTCCCGCAACAAACATAGTGTTGGACTGAGCCCAAACCTGCAAACAAAGCTGTGCAGCCGGTTTGCACCAAGCCCACTTGCATGTCTTCAGTTAAATAGCAGCGCAAAAGCTACATACAACATGGCATGCATACATGGCAACAACTAACTCCAAACTCAGCTCATCAAGTCTTGATCCTTGACTGAAGGGTGTCGGCAACAGCTTGGCAAAGCAGCGGTAAAAAGTCACATGACTGACAGCAGCACAAGCTTGTGTGCATGCTGCATGCAACAAGCAGTCTTGAGACAGGCATGCAGCAGTCTGACCAGAGGCATGGCATCATTTGCTGATATGGTGTGCCTTGGATGATTGCTGACCTGGCAATCTGCTGCATGTCAAGGTGAGGATCCATGACATGCCCCACCAACAGCTGGTGCACAAGCACAATCAGCGCCTGCCTGTAGGCTTGGTAGACAGACGACTTTGGTCCCTTCCCTTGCTGATCCAACCTGGCCTGTACCTTGGTGTCTCCAAACCATTCCAGTGTCACAAAGGCCCTGAGAGCCATCGTTTGAATGTCCTTCCAAGCTGCTGCTGTTGGGTGCGGCCACACAACAAAGTTGCTTGTGCTGATTGATGTCATACTGAAGAAGCTGTGGGTGGATGGTACGCTACTGTTGAGAGTAGCAGGCGTAGCAGCAGCTTCTGCAGCAATCAATCGATGTCTTTAATATGCTGGGACCCAATAGACAACAAGTACTGTTCAGTATATTCATCCAGTCACAATTTGCTTCCTACATGCAAAGCATAACCACCACATGCTTTTGGTTCACACAAAGAAGTAAAGTCTGCAATAGTACAACTGTGCTGCGCGAGGTCCAAATGCCATGACCTTGATATGGCTGTACGCTGGGCAAACAAAGTGTGACTAGTCCTCCACACAGTCCATGAAGTTGTGCACTGGACAGAGCCTGTCTCCAGAAGGTGGCACTGCCGTGTTGACACACATGTGCTGCCAGGTGAGTGTGCTGTGTTGGGAGGCAGCGCTGCTGTAGCAACAGTTGTACTGACAAGTGGCACTACTGTGCCAGCCAGTGACTGCTGTGCATCTGCAGTTGACTGCCTTGTTGTGGAAGATGCACTGGCTGTTGCAGTGAGTGGGTTACCAGGATTGTGAGAACTGAGGGGAAATTCTGCCACGAGGTCCTGAATGTATTCCACAGACGGCAGGTAGTAGCTGTCTGCTGGTAGGAGCTCACTAGGGGCCTTTGTGTACACCTTGGCAGCTACAGCCCACAGCATGCTGTTGATGGCCTTGCATGCATTTGTAAAGCTGCAACACAAAGCATGCTGGTGCAATGACAGAGTGCAGGATGTCTTGAATTGTCAAAAAGGCAACTAACAACGACAGCAAAGAGAAGTCTTGATTGCTTGAGGTGTCTAACGCCCCACAGCAGCTGCAGTCAGCAGTTCAGAAAGACACCTCTTGTGACCTCTTTCTCGGAGAATTTTTGCTTGTCGACACACAAGCCAAATAGTCCTTTGTCAACTGAACTGCAGCCAGAGTAGCAGGCGATGCTTGGTTCTAGACACCAAGCAAAAGCTAAAGGCTGCTGTATATGAGAAGCTGAGCTGACTTACCTAGGGCAATCTGTTCAGTATCGGCTGGGTGGAATGGTGGCAGCAGCATGCATGATAGCCGTGGAATGCCTCGCATGCGTGCAAACAAACTCCTGTTGGCAGCCACCTAAAGCAAGACACCAGCTGTCAAGTACCGTGGATGGGTAATCAGAGGTCAGTAAAGGACAGACTGCCTTGCACTCACAACTGCGTAGACAATGCACAGCCTTCTACCATGCTGGCATTGCCTGTGTAAAACCACAGATCAGTCTCCAACTCAGCATGATGCAAATGTTAGTGTTTGCATGGAGAGGAGCACCTCTTGGTCAGGTAGCTGGTCCTGAAAAACAGTCAGACGGAAGAGCGTCGTGCAGACTATGGGGCTTGCATCTGGGCACGCATCAAGCATGGTCACAAGCACTGCCATGCCTCCTGTTGGACAACAGCAGCTTTGTCAGGCTTCTGCTGGGAGCAAAAGGTAGCGGCGGTGTCCATTGTATGTGTAGCTGATCTTGACATGCTTGCAGGGAAGGCAGGATGCAATACAGTCTGTGCGACGTCACAACTTGGCTTGCCCATCTCGTCATGGAACAATCAAAGTGTGCAAGAGACATTTCAGATGACATGCCCTTTGTTGTCTGACATGAGCATTCTTTGTGCCTTCTCATGAGGCGAAACCGGAAACTTCAGCAGATCAGGTGCAGTATCAGACAGATGGTGTGTCATCTGTGCATGCAGACAGGACAGCGTCCCAGGGGCGCAAGGCAGTACCTGAAGCAAGCAGCTGTGCCAACAAGGCCTGCACTGTGCTATTAGGCTCTTTGTCCAGCACACATTCCAAGAACTGGAACAGC
>JAABUK010000999.1_pt1 | contig 56414 bp, 31 predicted proteins | sample 5559141 | NCBI WGS metagenome assembly JAABUK01 (sample SAMN10711869, study PRJNA513367) | rock metagenome | isolation source: Antarctica rocks | place: Antarctica: Victoria Land, Pudding Butte nord | collected 2016-01-03 | reverse complement strand
CGGACATCGCCGAGCAGGACGCTTCGGATCAGCTGTGGCTCAAGCGGCTCGAAGCGCGCAACGCCATCGTGTACCCGCTCTTCATCGAGCGCCCGGACGAGAACTCGCGCGTCGCCGACCGCGTGCCCATCGGCCTGCTGCTCGTGCTCAACAAGCGCGGCGCTCCCGCCTTCACCACAGACGACGTGGCCATGCTCTCCTCGATGGCGCGCCAGGTCGCAGCCGTCATCGCCGACGCCCAGATTTACCTGTCGCTGACCGAAGAGAAAGAGCAGCTGCAGGCCACTTTCCAGTCCGTCCTGGCCGCGATGGTGATGATCGACGCGGCGGGCCACATCTCGCTCATCAACCCCGCAGCGGCGCACATCTTCCACCTGGACGACGCCGAGGCGGTGGGGCGTCCCTTCGAGGAAGTGATCGGCGAGAGCTCGGTGGCGCAGATGTTCCGCGACACGCTGGACTCGGGCGAGCCGCAGACGCGCGAGCTGGAGATCGTTACCCAGCTCGAAACTTACGACGGCTCGCAGCCGCGCATCTTCCAGGCCCAGACCGCCTTCGTGCACGGCGAGCGCGACGGCGTGCCGGTCGTGATCGGGGCCGTGGCCTTCCTCAACGACATCACCGACATCCGCAACGTCGAGCGCATGAAGACAGCCTTCGTCTCGACCGTCTCGCACGAGTTGCGCACGCCGCTGACCTCGATCAAGGGCTTCGTGGCCACGCTGCTGCAGGACGAGGGCGACTACTTCGGGCCCGAAGAGCGGCGCGAGTTCCTGGAAATCATCGACTCGGAGTGCGACCGCTTGAGGCGCTTGATCGAGGACCTGCTCAACGTGTCGCGCATCGAGAGCGGGCGGGCTTTGCAGCTGCACATCTCGAACTTCGACCCGGTGAAGACGGCTGAGACCGTGGTGCAGTCGCAGAAGGCGTATGCCTCGGAGAAGCACCAGATCGAGCTGGACGCGGGCTTCGAGGTGCCCGAGATGCTGGCGGACGCCGACAAGTTCGACCAGATCCTGACCAACCTGATCTCGAACGCCATCAAGTACTCGCCCCAGGGCGGCCCGATCGTCATCACGATGAGCGCGGACGGCCTGATGCTGCAGGTTGCGGTGCGCGACTCGGGCATCGGCATCCCGCAGGAGAAGCTGGACAAGGTCTGGCACAAGTTCGAGCGCGTCGACACCCGCGACACCCGCCAGGCCGGAGGCACCGGCATCGGCCTGTTTCTGGTCAAGCACCTGGTCGAGCTGCACGGCGGCTCCATCGGCGTGACAAGCGAGCTGGGCAAAGGCTCGACGTTTTCCTTCGAGATGCCGCTCAAGACAGCGCCCCAGGCGCTGGAAGATTGAGGCAAGTACTTGCAGGCTCAAGTACTTGCCTTGCGGCGAGCAGGGAGCGCACGCATTCTTAGTCCACCTGCCACGGGAACCAGGAAAACGATGAACATCGAACCAAGGTGTTACCCTTGCCCAACCTGTGGGGATACTTTTGACATCACCGAGATTGCAGCTAAGCCTGTTTTATTGTGCGAGGCTTGCTCTTGCGTTTTCTACAACGTTACTGAAATGACAGATACACAACCGGAGTCCGAAAGAAGTATAAAAATACGCTCCCTGGCCGCTTTGAGTGTGTCTGCCCGCGATCTGATGAACAAGCTGCGGTCTGAAGCTGATGATGCGACCATAAAAGACTTAACGGCTCAGTTTGAGAGAACTTGCAAGGCTGCAAGCGATGCAACGTGCACAAGATAAGCAGCTAAACGCATTGGGCTCGGCCCAGTTCGCAAGATGCCACACTCTGAACCCAGAAGCCACGACGACAAGACCATGAACACACACTTTGCTCGCCTGGCCTGCCTGCCCTTGCTGGCCGTGCCGCTTGCGCTTGCCGCTCAGCCTGTTGGGGCCGCTGCTGTGAGTGCGCCGCGCGTGGCGGTCTTTGCGCAGGCCGGGTTTCCGTTCTACAACGTGTCGCCGCTGGTTTCGCCCAGGAGCATCGCGGCTGACCTGCGCGCTGCGGGCGTCCGGGCCGACCTGCTCGACACGGCGGCGCTGGCGAGCGCGGCCCGCCTGAACTCGCGCTCTTACGCCGCGCTCGTGCTGCCCTACGGCAACACCTATCCGCAGACGGCCTTTGCCAACTTGCGCGCGTTTCACCGCGGCGGCGGCTCGCTGATTCTGTCGGCGGTGCCGTTCACGCACCCCGTGGCGCGGCTGGGAGCCTCGAACTGGACGCCCAACCACGCCTGGAGCGCCTCGACGCGCCTGGTGGCTCAGGCGCACGCGGGCAAAGCCGCCGTGCAGCTGAGCGGCGTGGCCGACGACTGGGTCGGCGTGGCCTCCGAGCGCCACCCGGTTCAGGCGGGGCAGAGCGTCGGCGTGAGCGCCTGGGCGCACAACCTCAGCGGCGCGGACGCGGGCAAGGACTGGCTGTACATCCGCTTCTACGGGCCGGGCGACTCCTTCATCTCGCAGGACGGCGTGTGCCTTCCGCTTGGCGCGCAGTGGCAGCAGGCTACGGCGAGCCTGGCCGCGCCCGCCGGCTCGGTTGAGTTCGACATCTCGCCACAGCTGCGCAGTGTTGGGCGCGTGGTGCGTTTGGATGATGTCTCCGTGAGCGTCGAGGGCAAGCCCGTCGCGCTCGGCAACGGGGGCTTCGAGAAGCCGGGCAGCGAGTGGAGCGACACCGGCCACAGCGAAGGCGCCGCCCTGTTCGGGCCACAGGGCATCGGCGTGGGAGGCTTCGCCGACCAGCCCACGGCGGACGTGAGCGTCGCGCCCGGCGACCTGCTGGGGCTCAAGGCGCTCGGGCGGCTCTGGCCGCGCGACCCCGACCTGCAAGTACTTGACGCCGCCTCGCTGCCCAAAAATGTTCAGGTCAAGCCCATCTTGCTCGAAGGCCGCAAGCCCTCGGCGGCGCTGCTGATCCACCGCGGCGGCCCCTTCAAGGGAGCCGTGGACGCCTGGACCAACCACCCCGCGACCGGCGACTTCAACGCCTTCGACACCGAGCAGCTGCTCGCACGCGCCGCCATCGCCGCCCTCATCGAGAAGGGCGCGCTGCCTGCCTCGCGCCGCGCGAGCGCCTTCGCCGCCCTGCTCAAGCAGCCCAGGCCCAGGGTGTTCGCCGACATCACGCTGCCCGTCGTGCCGCGCGCCTACTCGACCTTCGAGCCCAAGATGCCGCCCCCGGCGCGCCACCTGCGCGTCGCCGACATCCGCGCGCTGCCGCCCGAGCAGCAGCTCCTGCTCACTTCGCTGCAGGGCATCGTTAACCGAACCCAGCCGCGCATCTACCTCATCTCGGGCGACACCGACCGCTTCTGGCTGCAGCAGATGCAAGCTCAAGGCAGCACCGATGAGCCCATCGAAGTTGCCGACGCGCTGTCGCTGGTGCAGACATTCCGCGCCTCGATCAAGGGCGCCGTGGTGCCCGATCCGAAGGTGTATCTCAGCCCCAGCATCGCGGCCAGCATCGCTGGCCTGGACGATTTGGTGGTCGCCACGCCCGCTCTGGCGGCTCAGCTCAAGCTGCCCATCAAAGCCGATCTGCGCGGGCGCTTCAAGAACGATGCTGCTGCGCTGCGTTACGCCCGCGTGACGCTGCTGCCGCGTTTGAACCCGTATCTTTCGATTTGCTTGGATCCGCCGATGCTGGGCAACGGCTGCATGGATCAGATCATCGCGGCGCGTGGCCTGGCGTTCTGGATCACGGGGCCCAAGCAGCAGGACAAGCCCGGCGCGGACATGAGCGCGGAGCTGGGCGAGCTCAAGGAGATCTTCGCGCGCCAGCCGCTGAACTCGATTGTGCGCGGCTTCTGGTGGCACGGCGAGGGCAACGGGCTGGACGAATCGGCGGGGGTTTCGCTGGGCTCGCGCTTTGGCAAAGTCACGGTGGTGAGCGATTACGTGCACAATTTCTCGGTCTTGAGCGGCGTGCCCAGGGCCTCGCTCAAGCAGAAGCCGCAGCCTGCGGCGCCTCAGCTGGACTCCTCGAAGGTCTACATCGCCTTCACGATGTCGGACGGCGACAACCTCTCGACGTGGCCCGGCTTCTTCCGCAAGTACTTCGAGGACCCGCTGCACGGCAGCTTCCCGGTCGGCTGGGGCATGGCACCGGGCCTGCTCGACTGCGCGCCGACCATCGCGCAGTGGTTCTACGAGCACGCCGCGCCCAGCGACGAGTTCATCTGCGACGTGTCGGGCGCGGCCTACATCTACCCACCGGACTGGGGCACCGCGCTGCACGACCGCCCGGCTGCGCTGCGCTCGTTCTACGACTGGACGCAGCGTTCGATGGCGCGCCTGGACATGAAGACGGTGCGCCTGATGAACGTGCGCACCGAGGACATCCCGCAGGTCGGCGCGCTGCTGCCCAAAGTCCCGTTCCTGATGCCCGATTACGGCTGGTCGGGGCCGCGGAAATACTCCGAGTTCAGCTACACGCTGCCCACGGGCCAGCCCGTCTTTCGCGCCGCGCTCGAAGGCCAGGGCCAGGGGCCGCAGGAAAAGGCGAACCGGCTGAGGCGCCGCGCCGGAACCGCGCGCCCCGCCTTCCTGAATGCCTTCATCTGGAACTGGGGCTCCAGCCTCAGCGACCTCAAGCAGATGCTCGACATCCTGGGCCCGGAATACGTCGCCGTCACGCCCTCGCAGCTCAACGCGCTCTATCGCCAGGCTCAGGCCAGGGCGCACGCTCAGGCCAGGACGCCGGCGAAAAGCAAAGCGTCTTGAGCCGGCGCGAGCCCAACAGCCCGTTGCAAGTACTTGCAGCGGGCTGTTGGGCTTGCCTTCGAGCTTTTAGCGCCGCGACTCGCGGGCTTCGCGCGCTTCCATGGGCCGCGCGATTTGCACGTTGACCTTGCGCCCGCGCAGCTTGGTGTTCTTGAGCGCCGCGATGACGCGCTCGGCGTGCGCGCTGGGCACTTCGACAAAGGCCGAGCGATCCAGGATGCCGATGGCTCCGATGCTCTGGCCCGAAATCCCGGTTTCGCCCGCGATGGCTCCGACCAGGTCGCCGGGGCGCAGGTTCTCGCCGCGCCCGATGTTGAGGAACAGGCGCGTCATGCCGGGCTCGGGCTGCTCGCCGTCGGCGTCCATCTCCTGAGCGGTGTCCGAGGAGCCCGCGTGCTGGTTTTGCCACAGCATCTGCAGGGCGGCAGCCGCGATTTCCGAAGGGTCGAACTCATCGGACAGCTCCTCGACCGTGGCGAGGTGGCCGTCGAAGGAGCCTGAGCGCAGCGTCTCGCGCAGCGTCTCCTTGAAGATGTCGCGCCTGCGCCCGGCGATGTCGGCGGCTGTGGGCAGGCGCACTGGCTTGATGGGCGAGCCGATGGCGCGCTCGATGAGCTTGAGCTGGCGGCGCTCGCGGCCCTCGACTAAGGTGATGGCGTCGCCGGTGCGCCCGGCGCGGCCCGTGCGCCCGATGCGGTGGATGTACTGCTCCACGTCCCACGGGATGTCGAAGTTGATGACGTGCGTCACGGCTTCGATGTCGAGCCCGCGTGCGGCCACGTCAGTCGCGACGAGCAGCTCCGAAACGCCTTCGCGGAAGCGCCTCAGCACGCGCTCGCGCTCGGCCTGGTTCATGTCGCCGTGCAGGGCCTCGGCCCCGTGGCCGCGCAGCTTGAGCGCCTCGGCTAAGTCGTTGGTTTCCTGGCGCGTGCGGCAGAAGACGATCGTGGGGCCAGGCGTCTCCATGTCGAGCACGCGGGCCAGGGCGTCCAGCTTCTTGCCCGGCGCGACTTCGTAATACGCCTGGTTCGTGGTTTCGAGCGTGCGCCGCTTGGACTCGATCGAGACGCGCTCGGGGTTGCGCAGGAACTTGTTCATCAAGGTCAGGATGCGCGGCGGCATCGTGGCCGAAAAAAACGCCAGCTGGCGCTCGGCTGGCAGCTCAGCTAAGATCGCCTCGATCTCCTCGAAGAAGCCCAGAGCCAGCATTTCGTCGGCCTCATCGAGCACGCAGAAGCGAATCGAGCTCAGCGAAAGCGAGCCGCGCCGCAGGTGGTCCTGCACGCGCCCCGGCGTGCCGACCACGATCTGCGCCCCGGCCTGCAGCGCCCGCAGCTGCCTGTCAATGGGCTGCCCTCCGTAGATGGGCACCACGCGCAGGCCGGTGAACTTGGCCAGGTCGTGGATGCCGCCCGCGACTTGAACCGCCAGCTCGCGCGTGGGAGCCAGCACCAGAGCCTGCGTCTCGCGGCTTGAGGCGTCCATCTTCTCGATGAGAGGCAGCGCGAAGGCGGCGGTCTTGCCGGTTCCGGTCTGGGCCTGCCCGATCAGGTCGCGGCCCGCGAGCAGGAAGGGAATCGCGCGCGCCTGGATCGGCGTCGGCGTCTCGAAGCCCATCGCCGAGACAGCGCGCGACAGTGGCTCGGGCAGCTCCAAACTTGAAAAGCCCGACAGCTCCTCGGTGGCCTCGCCTTGCTCAGCTTCGGCTTCAGCTGGGTTCTCAACTGCAACGGGTTTCTCAGCAGCTTCAGGAAGAGCTTCGTTAGGAACGGCTTCGGCTGGAGTTCGAGAAGGGGTCGGAGCGGGCGCGGCTTCGGCTGGTGGCTCGGTTGCGGCTTGGGAAGGAGAGGAGGCAGCAGTGGAGTGCTGGGCTTCGTAGGCTTCGGTGAGCGCGGCGCGGCGGGCCTTGCGCTCCAGACGCGCTTTGCTGATGGGCTTTGGAGCGCCTTCGGGCTTTGGAGCGCCTTCGGGCTTTGGAGCGCCTTCGGGCTTTGGAGCGCCTTCGGGCTTGGGAGCAGTAGTGGGATTCTTGAATGGCTTTGGCATAATGATTTTTTCAACGCCCGCCCAGTGTAGCGGCTCCGCTCGCGCCCACGGGAGGGCGGCAAGTACTTGCAAGCGAGTGCTGCCGCTAAGTCGGCCTGCCAAAGCCGAGGCGCTGGGAAGCTGCCGGAGCCACGCTGCCAGCACTTGAGCTCGCCGTGACGCAAGGGCCAAGCACCGCCACTGTCCAAGCCGCGCCGCGAATGCCTTCAGGAGCAAGCACAACTCGCCAGAGCACCCATCGGATCAAAGTCGGAAGCCGCCACGAGAAGAAGAAGATGCGGCAATCACCGGAATTATCAATGTTACATCGCGCCTCCACGCCTTGTCCGGCTCAGCTCACTTGTGGCGTGATTACCCCTGAAGGTGATTGGTATCGCAGATCTCCCCAGTTTTCGACCGCTGCGGTACAATACAGCTGTTGTCTCGCTTGCGCCCGGCTTAAATGGTTGCGGTGCACATGTTATGAAAATGATATGAACAAAATCAAGCAATTTTGGAGTTGGTTATTCAACGTTTCCGACACTCAACGCTCGGCGTTTGATGTTGTGCTGTGGTGGGAGTTAAGGCGCATTCCTTACAATCTCATCATTGGCAGCGTTGGCTTTATCAGCCTCATTATCTTTTTCCTCAGCATCATTTCTACTGGCGTGCTGGGGCCAGGTGAGGACGCCGTTGAACCTTTGGCTATCATCTTTGCGCCTATTGCCATCAACATTTTTTATTGTGCTGGCTGGGTGGTCGAGAATATTTTACGGTTTATCTGGCCGAGCAGACAGTACTGGTTTGGCCCGTTTCTGTTCAAATTGGGGCTTGGCTTTTCCTTGTTCTGCGTCACCTTTCCGGCTGTTTTCTGGTTGGGTTATCGGTTGCTACAACTGTGCAACATCATAAAATGAGGGCAAGAGGCATCAACTTCCACACAACAAGGCGCTTCATCCAATCGCCTACAGCCTGCGCTTGTGCCTTGCTTGGGCTTTCGGCGATGGGTGAGGTTGGTCGTTGGGCAGCTTAGCTACGTGTGCAGAGATCAAAATCATCGTACAGGTTGTGCGCATCTGGCCGCAGGCGCTCGACACCAAGTCCAGCAAGACATCGCTTGCTGCCTCCTCGAATTCGCTCGGCCAACACCAGGCCGCTGCCCAAGCAAAACGCCCCGCAAGCCACAAGTACTTGCGGGGCGTCTGGGCGCTTAGCTTAGCGGCGCACGAACTTCTTCTTGTTCTTCTTGAAGCCTTGATCGAGCTTGGTCGCGTCGTAGCGCCACACGAACTGCTGGGGGCCGCGCTGCTTGAACGAGTAGCACGAGTAGGCGCACAGGATCGAGCCCAGGGCGCGCTTGGTGGTGCGGCGCACGGTGTTGACCTCGGCCCACAGCTTGACGAGCGGCGCGCCGTTTTCGTGGACGCTCATCACGGTCTGCAGCAGCTCGAAGAGCGACAGGTAGGTGGCCGATGCGCGCAGGACCACAAGTACTTGCAGCCGCTCGGCGTCGGCGAAGGCCGCCTGATCGGGCTCGCCGACGCGGGCTTCGATGGGCGTCGAGAGCGGCGCCAGGGGGTCGCGGGCCAGTTCGAGTACGCCGCCCGAGCCGGGCAGGTTGGCCCAAAACCAGTCTTTGAGCCCGTAGATGAGGCCGCTCTCGCGACTTGTCCACAGGCCAAGGGCCTGGGTGCCCGAGGCGCCGTGCGCGCGCAGGTTGATCCTTGAAAAAGCGCCTTCGGGGGCGAAGAAGTCCTCGTCCTTGCGCCTCAGCTTGAGCGTGCCCGACTCCCAGTGGTGGTTGAGCACCACGAGGCGCGTGCTCGACTCGACCTCCTCGGTGCGGCGCGGCAGGCGCACCTCGACCTCCTCGCTGATGTCCTCCCACTCGGGCGAGTGCACGAAGTCTGCGGAGTCGCCTTCGAGCCCCTCGTCGCTCATCTCGACATCGAGCGGCTCGGCGTCGGCGGAGACGCGCACCGACAGGCTCACCGGGCGCAGGCGAGCCGGAACCTGGCCGACGTCTGTGGGGACAGCCGCGCGCAGCAGGTAGCGCCCGATGCCCGCGGGCAAGTACTCGCTCGACTTGCGCAGCGCGTCGTTGAGCCCCTGGACGCGGGCCGCGAAGTCGGGCGCGTCGGCTTCCATTTCGAGCACGTCGGTGGCCAGGGCGCCGACCGAGAAGGCGTTGCCGTTGGAATTGTGGGCGAAGGCGCGCGCCTCGCTGAGCTGCGGCTCGGAGGGCTCGATGATCTGCGCGGGCAGCAGGCGCTGGCGCAGGATCTCGGCGATGTCGACCGCGACTGAGCCGCCCTCGCCGGCGCGCAGCGTCTCCTCGGCCCCGGCGCGCAGCGCGGGCAGCATGGCCAGGGTGCAGACGCGGCCTCCGCTGAAGGTGTAGAAGCGGGCGCGGTCGGCGGTGGCGCGGGCCAGCTGGCGGGCGTCGAGCGTGTTGTCGGCGCGCCACAGCACGAAGCCGAGCATCTTGTGCGACAGCGGGCGGCCAGCGGCCTCAAGCACTTGGGCCGCGCGCGTGGCCAGGTCGCCCGAGGGCGGGCCGGAAAGCTCCCACGCGAGCGGGAAGTCGGGGTCCTGGCTCAGCTTGTTGGCGCGCGCGACCAGCTCGGCGCTGGGCGCTCCGACGTTGAGCAGCAGGTCGGCGGGCAGGTATGTCTTGTCGCGCACCTCGACGGCCCAGCGCGCGGCGGCGAGCGAGGAAGCGATCTGGTCGCGCACATACTCGGGGTAGGTGCCACGCAGCGTGGCGGCCTCGCGGATGAGGACCGGCAGCGGCAGCGGCTTGCCGATTTCGAGCAGCAGGCCCTTGAGCGTGGCGTCCAGCGGCGAGCGGCCCCGCAGGTCGCGCGGTGTGCTCTTGATGCGCTCGCGCAGGGCCAGCTCCCACTCGCGCTCGTGGCCGTGCAGCAGGGCCGAGCCTTCGAGCGCGGCCTTGAGCACGTTCTTGGAGAGCGTCCAGCCCTCGGCGGCGGAGGAAATCTCGGCTGTGGTGGCCGCGCGCCCGTTCTTGAGCAGCAGCGTGACGGCGAAGTCCTCGACCGCCAGGCGCGCCAGGCGCAGCGCGCGCTCGTCGTCGGTCTCCTCGGGGATGGGCTCGGGCTCGGGCGGCGCGACCTCTTCGGGCGCAGCAAGTACTTCGGGCACGGGCGGGGTTTTCTTGCGCGATTTGCGAGCTTTGGTGGCGGCGACAGCAGTGGGATTTTCGGAAGCTTCAGGAGCTGGGGGGGCTTCAATTGCCATGTCGAACCTCGCTTAAAGAAAAGATAAAGGGCCAAAAAAGCAACCGAAAGCGCCCGGAATCCAGGTGGCTTCCGGGCGTTCGCTTCTCGTTATTGCGCCTGCGCCCGCCATCGCCAACACAGGCAAGGCGCAGGCGCGGGAAGAATGGGGCCCGCGCTTGAGGATAGCGATTTCGACGCTTCCTCACAACACAGCCCAACACAGCGCGGCTCTCCAAGCCTCAAGTACTTGAGAAGTACTTGGGGCTGCCGGCAAAAAGCCTCCGGCTCGCGCCGGAGGCTTGAGCTGCGCTGCGGTGGGCTCAGCGGCGGGCGCAGACGAAGATGTTGTAGTTCCAGCTGTCGGAGAAGTTGGACACGATCACGCCGCGGCCCGTGCCCGAAGCCTGCACGAACAGGCCGTCGCCCATATACAAGCCGGTGTGGTCGATGTGGGTGCCCGAGGCCGAGAAATACAGGCGGTCGCCGGCCTGCAGCTGGTCGGTGGGCACGTTGCGGCCCACGCGCGCTTGCTCGGCAGCCGTGCGCGGCAGGCGCACGCCGTTGGCGGCAAAGGCGTGCTGCACCAGGCTGGAGCAGTCGATGCCGCGCCGCCCCTCGCCGCCGTAAACGTAGGGCGTGCCCAGCCAGCTCAGGGCGCTCGCCACGAAGGGGTTGTTGGACGAGAAGTTGCCGACCAGGGCAACGCCGTGGCGTCCCGTGCGGCGCAGGTTCGAGTACTGGGTTTCTGTCGTCGGGATGGAGGAGATGTCCACGCTGGCGCCGGTGAACTGCACGTAGCGCGTGGGCATCCAGCCTGTGGACTTGTCGCTCATCAAGATCGCGGACCACGCCCCGCTCTGGCGGATGACGGCCACCTCGGTCGAGGTCGGGCAGGCGTACAGGGCCACGGCCTCGGAGTCGGGCAGGCGGCGAATCTTGGCGCCCTGCAGCGAGACCCTGGCCACGCGCGCGATCTTCTGCGCGGTCGGCGCGGCCTGAACCGGGGCCTGCACCACGCGCGAGCGGTTGCCGTTGATGCCAGGCGCGCTGTTGGCCGCGTCCTCGTTGGAGCCGAGCACGCGCGCCCCGTCCAGCTGAGCACCGTATTGGTAGCCGGCGCGTCCTCCGGGCGTGTAGCCGCGCGAAGTCGGCCTGGAGCGCCCGTAGTCGCGCGGTGAGCCGCCACGCGACGGCGCTCTGCCGGCCTGAGCGAAGCGTGCTCCGTTGAGCGAGGCGCTGCCGTTTCCGCTTCCTTCGGGCGCCCGGTAAACGGGGTTAGGCTGGGCCACCACATCGGCCACGGGCCACGCGAACTGATCCGAGACCTCGGCATCGCCCACGCGCGTCGAGCCGGCTTCGGAGCTCGCGGCCTGGGCGCTTGCCTGAGCGTTGGAGCGATACAGCGCGCTCGAAACAGGAATGAGCAGCTCGCGGCCCGCTCGAAGCTCGCCGTTCAAGCGGTTCTTGTCGCGGATGGCGGCTTCGGAGACCAGGCGGCCACCGCGCGAGAACTGGGCGGCGATCGAAGAGAGGGTGTCGCCCTCGCGCACCACGTAGCGAACCGAGCGCACGATGCTGCCCCGGCCCTGCGGCTGCGGCGCCGCAGCCTGCTCGGGGGCTTGGACTCGCCGGGAACCGCGTGCCTCGTTGCCTTCGGGATTGCCTTCGGGCACGCGCAGCAGCATGACGGGCAGCGGCGCTGAATTGGCAAGGGAAAGCTTGTTGAGCGAACCGAGCGCCTCGGGCGAGGTCGCGTAGCGAGCGGCGATGGAAGAGAGCGTCTCGCCGGGCTCAACCTGGTGGTAAGTGTCGGCGTGAGCCGAAGAGCAGGCAGCGAGCACAACGCTGAGCGAGGCGGCAAGGGCAAGGGCGGAACGGCGCAAGGCCGGGGCGCGAAAACTCATGGGCGAAAAACTCCTGCGAGACGAAGCGTGCTTCCTCCTGTGTGCCACAAGTACTTCCCCAAGTACCTGCCAGCCTAACCTATCAAAGCACGACGCCTGGCTGTCGAAGCCTCTCACCAGTTGAGCAAAAGCTCCGGCGTGCCGGGCAGCGCGATTTAGCAGAAGAAAGCGCGGCTTCGCGACGACCAACGACCGCAAGGGCCACAATCAGCGCGATGCTCCGCGCCTGCATCGAGGCCGCGCGAAGTCCGTAGATTATAAGTGGTGCGGACGCCGCTGGTCAAGCGATCCGCTCCACGAAGCGCCTCAAGTACTTGCTGCTGTGGGATCCCGAAGTGGGCTGGGTTGCTCTCGCCTCGCTTGCGCCCGTGTGCCATAATAGGCCGCGACTTCACCAAACCACGGGAGCATCTATTCATGGCACGTCCGGTGACTCTTTTCACGGGCCAATGGGCCGACCTACCGCTGGCCGAACTGGCGCCGCGCGCGCGTCGGATGGGCTTCGATGGCCTTGAGCTCGCCTGCTGGGGCGACCACATCGACGTCTCGCGCGGCGCGACCGACCTCGGCTACTGCGCCGCCCAGAAGAAGCTGTTGTCCGACAACGGCCTGGCCCTCTTCGCCATCTCCAACCACCTGGCGGGCCAGGCTGTGTGCGACCGCATCGACGAGCGCCACAAGGCCATCCTGCCGCCCCACGTCTGGGGCGACGGCGACCCTGCCGGCGTCAACGCGCGCGCCGCCGAGGAGATGAAAAACACGGCTCGCACCGCCGGGAACCTGGGGCTCAAGGTCGTCAACGGCTTCACGGGCTCCTCGATCTGGCACTACCTGTACTCGTTCCCGCCCGTCTCGCCGGCCATGATCGACAAGGGCTACGAGGACTTCGCGGCGGCCTGGAACCCGATCCTGGATGTCTTCGACGAGTGCGGCGTCAAGTTCGCGCTCGAAGTGCACCCGACCGAGATCGCCTTCGACATCGTCTCGGCGGAGCGCGCGCTGCAAGTACTTGGGCGGCGCGAGGCGTTCGGCTTCAACTACGACCCTTCGCACCTGGGATACCAGGGCGTGGCCTATGTCGATTTCATCCGCGAGTTCCAGGATCGCATCTACCACGTCCACATGAAGGACGTGTATTGGAGCCACAGCCTGCAGCGCAGCGGCGTCTTCGGCGGGCACCTGAACTTCGGCGACTACCGGCGCTACTGGGACTTCCGCTCGCTCGGGCACGGCAAGATCGACTTCGAGGAGATCATCCGCGCCCTCAACTCAATCAACTACGAAGGCCCGCTCTCCATCGAGTGGGAAGACTCGGGCATGGACCGCTTCCACGGCGCGCAAGAGGCCGCCGCCTTCACCAGGAAGGTCGACTTCAAGCCCTCGACGCGCGCCTTCGACTCGGCATTCGACAAGGAAGAGCAGTAGGGCCTGGGGATGCTGAACCAAGCGGCTCCCCAAGTACTTGCAGGGCAAGAAATTATGTCAACATTCAAGCAGAGCGTGGCGTACTGGGCCTTGAAGAACCTCACGCTGGACGACTACAAGAAGATTTTCGCGCTGGGCATCACCGGCGTCGAGATGGCGCCCGAGGACAAATACGAGGGCCTGCGCGACATCGGCTTCACGCTGGCGACCACCGGCGGCCACCAGTCGCTGGCCGACGGGCTCAACAAGAAGTCGAACCACTCACGCATCGTCGATGAAATCGGCCTCAGCCTGGACAAGGCCAAGAAATTCGGCATCCCGAACCTGATCGTCTTCTCGGGCAACCGCAACGGGCTGTCAGACGACGAAGGCGCTCAGGTCACGACCGCAGGGCTCAAGCTGCTGGCTCCTCTGGCTGAGCGCGCGGGCGTGACGCTGGTGATGGAGCTGCTCAACTCGAAGGTGGACCACCCGGATTACCAGTGCGACCACACCGAGTGGGGCGTGGGCGTGGTGTCGGCGGTGGCTTCGCCTCGGGTGAAGCTGCTGTATGACATCTACCATATGCAGATCATGGAGGGCGATTTGATCCGCAACATCCGCGACCACATCGAGCACATCGGCCACTTCCACACCGCGGGCAACCCAGGCCGCAAGGACTTGGACACGCACCAGGAAATTTATTACCCGGCTGTCGCGCAGGCCATCCACGACACCGGCTACCGCAACTGGCTGGGCCACGAGTTCAGCCCCAAGGCCGAGCCCATCGCCGCCCTGCAGCAGGCTTACGAGCAGTGCTTAGTTAAGCCGTAGGTTCCAAAAGGGCGTCGGGCGGGAAGCAAGTACCTGGTGCTTGCTTCCCGTTCGCGTTTGTGGCGGCAAGTACTTGAGGCGATCTTGAGGCGATTATGAAACGTGCCTTCACCTTGATTGAGCTGCTTGTCGTGGCGGCCATCATAGCGATCCTGGCCGCGATTTTGTTTCCGGTCTTTAGCCGAACACGCTGCGATGAGCGGCGCGGGAGCTGCCAGTCGAACTTGAAGTTGATCGGCTTGGGCTCCCTGCAATACGCGCAGGATTACGATGAGCGGCTGCCGCCCATCGCCGCGCACGCCGTGGCTTCCTCGACCGCGCCTTTCGCGGCCCCCTACGGCTGGGCCGATGCAATCCAGCCCTACATCAAGAGCCTGCAGGCCTTGCAATGCCCAACGGAAGGCTTAAGCGCGCCGGTCTTGGAGGCGACTTCGCCCGGCTTCACTGATTACTACTTCAACACCAACCTGGACAAGCGAAAGCAGAAGCTCGTCGCTGACCCGTCAAGTACTTTCCTGTGCGGCGAGGGCAACGATGGCCGCGACGGGAGCGACGCGCGCTACAACCGCAACGCCATTCCGCAAGCCTGGCTGGACACCGAAAAGTCGCCGGTGCGAAGGCACCTGGACACATCCAACTTCCTCTTCGCCGATGGCCACGTCAAGGCGCTGCGCTTCGGGAAGATATTTGAGCAGGGGCGCAGCTTTTGAGCGCAAGTACTTGGAGGCGCAAAGCAAAACGCGGCAGGATTTGAATCCTGTCGCGTTTTGCTTGCTGAGCGCAAGGCTGCTCGCCTCAGGCGTCGTGGGTCGAGCTCACGGGGCTCAGCGCGGCGCCGATCACGGCGACCGTGATCTCGTTGTTGGCGTTCACCGTGACCTTCAGGCGCACGTTGAGGTGGTAAGCCGTGTTGTTGGGGCCGGTGAGGTTGATGACAGCCGAGGCGTTGGCCACCGAAGCCGCGCCTTTGGGAGCGCCGATGTTGGCCACCACTTTAGCCGTGCCCGTGCCGTGCAGCACGGTGCCGTCGGCCAGCGTCACCACGAGGCTGGGCGCGTCAACGAGGGCGCGCACGTGCAGGCCGCCCGCCGCGTCCTGCAGCGTCATCGCCGTGCCCGCAAGCGCACCGCTCAGCTGGAAGGTCTGCCCGTTCACCGTCACCGTGACGTTGTTCAGCGGGAAGCTGAACGTCGAGCGCGTCGGGTTCGCACGCGGCGCGCCAGGCTGATCCGGGTTGCCCTTGTCCTTCTTGGGCGTCGCGGTCGGCATCGGCGTTCCCGTGGGCGTCACGGTTGGCGTTGCCGTGGGCCGAGCCGTGGGATGCGGCCTCGGCGTCGGGTGAGGCCGGGGCGTCGGGTGAGGCCGGGGCGTCGGGTGCGGCCTCGGTGTGGGGTGCGGCTCGGGCGTTTCCGTCGCGGTTGGGGTAGCGGCCGGCGTGGGCGTGGCGGTTGGCTGGTCGTCGGCCTGCGCGCCCGAAATCCACAGCGCGCCCGCCAGCAACGGCAGCGCCAGCGCGCTCTTTGCAATCAACGTCTTCATCTTGTTCTCCTGAAACTGTTTCCCTGCTTCCTGCCCCACGCCCTTCGCAAGTGATGTGCCACTGGGAGCCTGACACTGTTCGATTCGCCAAGTTATAGGGGAGCACACGCGCATGAAGCTGGCGGGCGTTGGGTTTGTGTCGCGGCTGGGGAGCAAGTGCTTGCAAGTACTTGCAGGCTCAGCCGACGCTGAGAATCTCGAAGCGCACGATTCCGCGTGGGCTTTCGACCTCGACGGTCTCGCCGACTTTGCGGCCCAGCAGGGCCTGCCCGATGGCGGACTCGGAGGACGCGACGCCTTCGAGGGAGAAGTCTTCCATCTCCTCGGGCGAGACGATGGTGTAGCAGCGTGCTTTGGGCGCGCCTTCCATGTGGACGGTGACGGGCACGCCGAGCACGACCTCGTCCATGATGTGGCCCGGCTCGATGATGTCAGCCGAGCCCAGGCGCGACTCCAGGCCGTTGATGCGGGCTTCCAGGATGCCTTGCTGCTCGCGCGCGGCGTGGTAGGCGAAGTTCTCCTTGAGGTCGCCCTGCTCGCGGGTCTCCTTGACATCGAGGCGGACTTCGTTGCGCTTTTGCTTGAGCGCGTCCAGCTCGGCCAGCAGGTGCTCGTAGGCCTGGCGCGTGAAGCGTGCGGGTGCTGCCATGGTTGACTCCCTTCAGTTCAATGCTGTGGTTTCGATGCTGCGGTTCGCGCGCGACCTTCGCACGCTGTGTAATAAGCTTATTTTAGCATCTGCTCCGCCGTCGCTCGCAGCAAACGCCCAAGCGGAGCCAGCGGAGCTCAGGGCAGCCGGGCGCGGCGAGAGCGGCACAGCGTTTGCTTCGCGGCGCGCTCGGATGAGGCTAAGGTTGGTGGCTGGCTGTTGACGGCTGGGCCGCGAGCCGTGAGAATAGAGAGCGCGGCGAAACTGCGTTGCGGTGAGCAGCGTAGAAGAAGCAAGTCGCAGCAAGTTGCAAAGTCGGAAAAATCGCGGAGGTGCTTGAAGATGAAGATGCGTAAGCTGGTATTGACGGTGGCTTTGGGAAGCGCGGCCCTGCTGGGCTCGATGGCGTCGCAGGTGCAGGCCCAGACGTACCCGAACGTGGCGGACCTGACGGCGTTCACGCAGCCGGCCAACTATATGTCGCTGCCGGGCGTGCTGCGCCTGCGCTACCTGCAGGCCTCTGGCCGCTGGATTTCGCGTGACGAAGCCGTGCGCGCCGCCCAGTCGCAGGGCGCCAACGTCGGCCCCGCCCCGACCGGAGCCGCTCCCGCCGCTCAGTAAATCCGTTCCAACCCAGCAAAAGCCACTTGCACTGCAAGTGGCTTTTGTTTTTGCACACCCTCAAGCTCAAGCCCAAGCCCGCAGGGAGCGCAGCCCAGCAGCAGTGAGCTCAAGGCAAGCGCCCGAGCCGAGCCGAAGCTAAGCCGAAGGCCCCGTGCTCGCGGCAGGGCAGGGGCGAGCTTTGGAGCTGAAATCGCCGGGCGCATCGGCTTGCTGCAAGTACTTGCAGCGCCAGGGCAAACGCTTTCAGTTGCTAAACTGCGCCTGCTTATTTTCCTTCAGCTCTCCTCGGCGGCGGGCCTCGATTTGCTGCTGGCGCCTGGGCCGGTTGAACCCGCGCGCGGCTTGAGCCGCTTGAGTTGCTTGAGCTGTTGGAGAGGAGCCGTCTTCGATGCTGTTTGCTGAGCGTGCGCGGCTCGCCCGCCGCGTTGCTTTCTGTTGCTCTCGTACTCGTAAAGGAGTTTCCGTGTTGACTTCGCAGCCCCGCCCGTCGCGGCCCCGCTTTGTGCAGAGCGGCCCCGGACGAATCGCCCTCCTGTCCTGCGCCTCCCTTCTGGCGCCCGCCTCCCTCCCGCTGCTCCGCGCCGCGCCCGCTCGCACCTCGAAGCCTCCGACTTCGACGGCTTCAACCTCCTCGACTGCGGCTTCGACCTCGAAGGCTTTGCCCTCGAAGGCTCCCAGAGCTGCCAAAGCTCCCAAGGCTCGCAGGGCGCAGAGCTTGTCTGGCCGCACCGCGGCCATCTCGATCAACGGCAAGGTCACGCCGGTGGTGCCCGAGCCTGTGATCACGAGCACGGGCTCGGTGCTGGTTCCTCTGCGCGGCGTGCTTGAAAAGCTGCAGGCGAAAGTGACTTACGTGAGCTCGGACCGGCGCATCGAGGTGCGGCAGAACGGCAAGCTCTTCGTGCTGCGCGAAGGGCAGAAGTCGGCGGCTTCGGGTACTGAGTTGGTGGTTTTGCCGGCGGCTCCCCAGCGCATCGGGGGTTCGGTTTACGTTCCTCTGCGCTCGTTGGTTGAGCTGTTCGGCTACCGCATCGAGTGGGACAACGCGGCCAAGTCGGTGCTCATCGACACCGAGTCGGCTCCTCTGGACACGCTCAACCACCGCGAGGCGCTCAACAACTCGCGCCGCTTCGGGGTGGGCATCGACTTTTCGCAGGCCACGCTGGCCGAGGTGCCGCTTCTGCTCGACTCGGCTAAGGCGACGGGCGTGGACATGGTGCAGACGCGCTTCGACTGGAACACAGTCCAGCCGCTCAAGGGCGGCTCGTTCGACTTCTCGCTGTATGACGAGGTGGTCGCTCAGGCCCGCAAGCGCAACATGATCGTGGTCGGCATCCTGGGCACCTCGGCTCGCTGGGCCTCGCAGACGAGCAGCGAGAACCCCTTCGAGTGGCGCTTCAACGCGCCGCGCAAGACCGAGCTGCCTTCGTGGTCGGCTTATGTGCGGGCGACGGTGGCGCACTTCCGCTCAGGCGTGCACGCCTGGCAGATCTGGGAGCAGCCGACCTCGTGGAAGCTGCGCGCCTCGGGCTACAGCACCTACTCCGAGCTCGCTTCGCTGGCTCTGCTGGCCGCGCGCAAGGCCGACCCCAAGGCCATCCTGCACGCCGCCGAGCCCGGAGGCGTCAACTTGACCTACCTCAACGCCCTGCGCAACGACGCTGCGCTCTCGGCCCTGGACGGCGTGAGCCTGTTCCCGGCCTCGCAGTGGCAGCCCGGCCTGCCCGTGCCGCCCGAGGACGAGGTGCTGCCGCTGGCGGCCTACCAGAGCCAGCTCCAGCTGGGCCGCGACGTGTGGCTGGGCGGCCTCTGGTACCCGGCCATCGAGCGCCAGGGCGTGGCCAAGCCCGGCGGAGCCCAGTTCTCCAGGGCCTCGGACACCCGCCGCGAGCAGATTTTCAACGCCTTCTCGCCCCAGGATCAGGCCGACTTCCTGGCCAAGAGCGCGGCCCTGGCCGTCGCCTCGGGAGCGGGCAAGGTGCTGTGGAACACGCTGCGCGACGACGCTCAGTACGAGACGGTCGAGCCGGTCAACCCCGAGTGGGGAACCGGCCTGCTGCGCGCCGACAACTCGCCCCGCCCCGCCTACAACGCCCTGGCGACCCTGGCCCGCTTGATCGGCGACCCCAAGTTCCAGTTCATCGGCGCGCTCTCAGCCGGGCCGGACGTGGTGGCCCTGGCCTTCGACAACGGCGAGATGGGGCACGTCCTCGCCTGGTCGCCCTCGGGGCAGGGCAAGATCACCGTCAACGACACCCAGGACCCCAAGGTGCCCGGCGCGGTCTACATCGGCGCGCGGGCGGATTCGCAGTTCCTCTTCGCCAACGGCGACCCGGCCAGCCCCAGCGGAGGCGCTCTGAGCCTGAGCGCGCGCCCGATCTGGATCACGCGCATCGCCGCCGACACCGCCGCGCGCGCCAAGTCCCAGCGCAGCAGCGACTCCAAGTACTTGCAAATCTCGCGTCCCCTGCCGCGAGCAACCGAAAAGGGCCTCGGCCACGCCACATTCGGCTCCAACGGCGAGGAGAACGGCCTGCTGTGGCGCAAGTATGAGCTGTGGCGCGGCCAGGCCACCCGCGTCGAGCAAAAGGGCGGCGAGGCCACCGTGGTCATGGAAGTCCCGCCCGACATCCTGCACCCCGCCGACGGCAAGCCCTTCCTCTTCTTCGACGTGGCCGACGACCTCGCCTTCTTCACGCGCACGCCCAGGGGCACCCCGACCGTCACCGTGCGCGTGCACAAAGCCGTCGCCAGCGCCAGCGGAGCCCTCAGCTCGAACACCGCGGGCTTCAAGATCGAATACAGCACGCTGAACGGGCCGCGCTCCTCGCGCTGGCAGCAAGTCGAGGACGGCGAGGGCTTCGTTCAATACTCCTTCGACCTACCAGGCGCCAGCTTCGGCAACACCGACGGCTCCGACTTCACAATCAACGCCTTCGGCTCCAAGCAGAACCTGTTCGTCTCCAGCGTCAGCCTCGCGCTCAACAACAGCTAACCCGAGCCAAGCTAAGCCAAACCAAGCCGCCGCTTCAGCCAACAAGCTGAAGCGGCAGTTTGGTTTGTTGCCCCGAAATATTTCGATAAAACACCCAACGGCAGTCGGGCGAGTCCGTCGGCCCGGCCAACTTCTGCCGCCGCGAGTTTTGCGGCCTGCTGAGCCAAGCTGAGCCAAACAAAATGCAGCATCTGGAAAAAACTTCGTAATGTGGCTTTACACAGCGTGAAGGGGGGTATATAATGGAGCGCGAAATCTGGCTCATGTTCTTCCTCTAAAAGGGGCGGAGCGGGCCGAGCCAGGTTCGGAACGGGATTCGAGCGCGAGCCCATTGACATTCGCCCAGCCCTTCGCAGGCAGAGGAAACGTGGAAACTCTTGTCCACCGCGAAGCGCCACACGGATTGTCGAGGAGCGAACACTCGCAGCCTACTCCGCGCCACTCAGGTTCTTGCAAAGCATTCGCGAGACGACTTGAGGCCAGGCGCGCAGGCCCAACCATGTGGCCGGTGCTTGCGGAAACGCTGCAAGTACTTGCGGGAGCTTCGGCTCCTGCTTCGTCGGACAGTCTCATTGAGTTCAAAAGCCGTAACGACTTTGCGGGATTCCCCGCACTCAGGAGTTTCCACTTCATGAAGCGTAAAGCAGCACTTCTGGCCGTCGCCTTTGCGACCGCCGCCCCCGCGATCATGGTGCCCAGCCTCACGGCTGTTAAGGCCCAGGACGCCGCCACGCCCGCCAACGCCGAGTATCCCGATGTGCCCCGTGGCCACTGGGCTTATGAGGCCATCAACCGCCTGAGCCAGATCGGTGTCATCGAGGGCCTGCCCAACGGCAACTACTACGGCAACAAGCCGATGACCCGCTACGAGTTCGCGGTCGCCATTGCTCGCTTGATCGACCGTTTCGGCACCGCTACCGGCACCGCCACTGTTGGCGCCATTGGCCCGGTTGGTCCCGTTGGCCCGGTTGGACCTCAGGGTGCGAACGCGCCCGACACGATCACGCGCGCCGAGGTCAATGACCTGCTGGCGGCTCTGCGCCGCGAGTTCGCGGACGAGCTGGCTCGCCTGGGCGTCCGTGTGGACGCGCTGGAGAACCGAGTTTCGGATTTGGAGAACCGCGTGACGGCCCCGCCGCGCGTCACCCTCACGCCCTCGATCCTGACCCGCCACGGCACGGCGACCTACATCACGCAGGTTCCGGTGGCTGGTCAGCCCGGCGTGTACGGCCCGGATCAGGCTGGGCGCACCATTGTGAATGGCAACCAGTTCGCCGGTGTGAACGCCATCCTGCCGCGCCCGCCTTACACCAACTTCCCCCGTCGTTCGACGCGCGTGGCGAACGAGAAGTATTCGTACACCGACTTCGAGCTGCGCTTGACCGACCGCATCACCGACCGCTTGAGCGTCACGGGCGCCCTGCGCTCGCTGGGCTCGACCCAGGAAGACGAGTGGGCGGGCGAGGCTCCCGGCGGCGGCTTCGGTGGCACGGCTTACCTGCGTGAAGCCTACGCGGTGGCCGACCTGAGCGACCGTTCGTTCCTGGGCATCAAGGGCCTGACCGGCATCCTGGGCCGCCAGCGCACCAAGATCGGGCAGGGCCTGCTGTATGACAACGATCTGCAGCCGACCGACCAGATCCAGGGCTCGTTCAACATCGGCCCCCTTGCCATCAACGGCTTCATCGGTTCGAGCAACAACCAGACCCTGACCAGCGCGGGCGGGGGCAACAACCCCTACCTGAGCACCGGCGCGGTGCGCAACGTGGGCCTGTCAGGAGATCCGTTCCGCCTGTTCAACCTGAACAAGGGCAACGTCAACCCCAACAACAACGCGGTGCGCTCGGGCGCGGCTGTCGGCTTCCCCAGCGGCAACGTCGGCGGCTACCTGGACGACAATGAGTCGGGCGCTCGCGTGGGCGTTAACCTGTTCCGTCTGGCGGGCCAGCCTGTGAGCCTGGGCATCTCGGGCCTGTTCGACGGCATCGCGAACCAGAGGGGCGAGTCGGCTGACCTCACGATCCCGTTGTTCAACCGCACCATCGGCTTCGAGTACGTCCGCCAGCGCCAGTACGCCAACGGTGGCCGCACCAGCGGCAACCCGCACGCCTACAACCTGACGGTGCCGTTGTTCCGCTCGCGCATCCTGGACGCCAACTACGCTTACGGCCAGGCGAACAACGACTTCGAGTACTTCATCGCTTCGTCGGCGAACCCCTACGCCCGCACCTACGCCGAGGCGCTCTTCGACCGTCCGATGGCCCTGGGCGCGCCGATGATCAACGGTCGCTTCTTCAACTTCGGCAACAAGAACGCCGGCATCCCGCTGTACGCGGCGGCCAAGGAAGTCTATGACATCAACGGCACGCTGCGGGTCATCCCCCACTTGCCGCTGGACTTCCGCTACTACCGTGGCTACGGCTCGGCGCTGGGCAACGGCGGCCAGATCAACAAGCTCGACCTGGGCCAGGTCTACACCGTGGGCTCGACCTTCAACATCTCGCCCGGCCTGGACGTGGAAGTGAAGTACGGCCACTACAACGTGTATGGCCCCTACCCCGCCATCCAGTACGTCCGCTTTGGCGCCAACGTCGGCTTCTAAGCTCCGGCTTTCAAGCAGACCCGATCGCAACGGCCCTCACCGAAAGGTGGGGGCCGTTGTTTTTGCTGCCGCCCGCCGCTCCGCGAGCAGCGGGCGGCAGCAACCAGCTGCCGCAAGTACTTGCAGCGCCCTCGGGCAAACCGCTCGGCTCGGCTGGCGTTAGCTGATGATCTGCGCGCACGCGGCGCGGGTGCTGTGGAGGCGTGGCCTTGAGCCTTTAGCTCGTCTTGCTCCGCCTGGAGCGGGAAGCGGGCACACTGGGCTTTGGAAGCTGCGTCGCTTGCCCTGGCGCGGGCGGCGGGCGTGTTCAAGAAAAGGAAGTGCAAGCATGGATCGCAAGGTGCCGTGGGCGTGGGTCTTGATGGGAAGCGTTGGCGTGCTGGTGCTGCTGTGGGTTGTGATGCTGGGCACGATGAGCTCGCTGTTTGGCGCGAGCGGGGCAGTCGCGCCGGTGGCGCTGATTTCGTTGCAGGGCGCGATTTCGGACACCGAGTCGAGCTCGCTGCTAAGCGGGCGCTCGGGCGGCACGCGCGGCTTCATCTGGGCGCTGGAGCGGGCGGTGCGCGACCCCGAGGTGAAGGCCGTCGTGATCCGCATCAACTCGCCGGGCGGCTCGGCTGCGGCCTCGCAGGAGATGTATCAGGCCGTGATGCGGGCGCGCAAGAGCAAGAAAATCTACGCCTCGATGGGCGGCGTGGCGGCGAGCGGCGGCTACTACATCGCCTCGGCGTGCGACAAAATCTTCGCGCTGCCCTCGACGCTGACGGGCTCCATCGGCGTCATCTCGCAGTTCCTGAGCTACGGCGACCTGATGCGCAAGCTCGGGCTGGACCAGGCGGTCATCAAGAGCGGCAAGTTCAAGGACTCCGGCAACCCGGCCCGGCGGCTGACGCCCGAGGAGAAGGTGCTCTTCCAGGCCATCAACCGCGACATCTACGAGCAGTTCGTGGACGACGTTGTCGCGGGCCGCAGCGAGGCCACGCACGGCGGCCTGACCAAAGACAAGCTGCTGCCTTTAGCTGACGGGCGCGTCTTCACCGGGCGCCAGGCGCTGGCCGTCGAGCTGGTCGATGAGATGGGCGGCCTGCACGAAGCCGTCCAGGAAGCGGGCCGCGAAGCCGGAGTCCGGGGCGAGGTGCAGGCGCGCGACATCGAGCAGCCCGGCGGCTTGCTCAGCGGCCTGGTCGGGGCCTCGGCTCAGGGCGCGGCAAGCCAGGCCGGGCAAGCCTTCGGCTCCTCGCTGGGCCACTCGTTCGGCGCGGGCGTGGCGGACGAGGTGCAGGCGCGCCTGCAAAGTTCCGCTGCGCCGCCGCGCCTGCAGAGCCCGCTTCAGCTCAGGTAAGCGCGGCTGCTGCAAGTACTTGCCGGCGCTGTGCTGGCCGTTGGGCGCAAGAGCCTTCATCCTCGCGATGGAGGCTCTTGTGCTGGGCGGGGCACGCGCAAGTACTTGAGGCGTAGGAATGTGGCCGCGCGCGGGTTAAGATTTCGCGTGTCCATGCCGCCTCGTGCCTACGCTGCCTCGTGGCTTGGCCTCGCGGCTCAACTCACCACCATGAACATCCTGCTCGTTGATGGCTACTCGCTCTTGTATCGCGCCTTCTTCTCCTCGCCTCCGTTCACGACCAGGGCGGGCGAGCCCACGGGCGCGCTGTTTGGCTTCGCCAAGATGGTGCTGCGGCTCATCGACGAGCGCGCGCCCTCGCACTTGCTGGTCGCCATGGACGCGCACGGCCCCACCTTCCGCCACGATTCCGACGCCACCTACAAAGCCGGGCGGCCCGATATGCACGACGACCTGCGCCGCCAGACCGCCCTGGTGCGCGAGATGATGCTCGGGCTGTCGATTCCGTTCTACGAGCACGCGGGCTTCGAGGCCGACGACATCCTGGGCACCATGTCGCGCGTGGCGGGCGACCAGGAGTTTGAAGTCGCCATCGTCACCGGCGATGGCGATGCGCTGCAGCTTGTGGATGAGCGCGTCTCGGTCATGCTGACGCGGCGCGGCGTCTCGGACCTCGAATGCTACACGCCCGCCGCCATCCAAGAACGCTTTCACTTCGAGGCGCCGCTGATCCCCGACTACAAGGGCTTGCGCGGCGACTCCTCCGACAACATCCCCGGCGTGCCCGGCATCGGCGACAAGACGGCCATCACCCTGATCTCCAAGTTCGGCTCGCTGGACAGCCTGTTCGAGCGCGTCGAGGAAGTCACGCCGCCGCGCATCCGCGACCTGCTCAAGGTCAACAAAGAAATCGCCCTGCACTCGCGCCGGCTCGCCCGCATCGTCCGCGACCTGGACGTTGACCTGAACCTCGAAGCCTGCCGCTACCACATGGACCAGGCCAGGCGAGCCCAGGCCGCAGAAACCATGCGCCGCTTCGAGTTCAAGAGCCTGGCCGCTCGCTACGCCCCGCCTCAAGATGCCGCCGACGAGCCGGCCCTCGCCGCAACCCAGGAGCGCCACTTCCAAACACGCCTGCTCGACGATCCGGCTGAGCTGAACGCTTGGCTGCACTCAGCTGAGCCGGCATCGCTTGTGCTGAGCGAAGCAGACGCGGCTCTGGCGCGGGGCGACGAGGCGATGGTGTGGACGGGCGAGCTGCAAGCCCTCGCGCCCTGGCTGAGCGATGAGAGCCGGCCCAAGTACTTGCACGACGCCAAGAGCGTGCTGCTGCGCCTGCTGAGCGCGGGCATCCGGGCGCGCGGCGTGCAGGCCGACACCTTCTTGATGAGCTACCTGCTGGAGCCGACCAAGCAGCAGCATCCCCTGGACATTCTGGCCCGCAAGTACCTGGGCCGTGAGCTGCCCGCCGAGCTCGAAGCGCCCAGGCCAAAGCCCAAAGCCAAACCAAAGAAGCAAGCCGACGCCTCGCTCTTCGAGAGCAGCGAAGAGGAAGAAGCGGCCAGGTCAGCCGCTCAAGACCAGGCCCAAGCCGAGGCTGAGGCCGAGGCAGAAAAGGTGCGTGCGGCGCACCGGCAAGTCCTGGCGGCTCAGGCCGTGGCGGTGCTGGACGCGGTTCCGGTTCTGCGCGCCCTGATGCAAAAGAGCGAGGCGTGGCACCTGTTCGAGCGCATCGAGCTGCCTTTGGTTGAGGTCTTGGTTGAGGTCGAGCGCAGCGGGATGCTGCTGGATCGGGCGCGGCTGCAGGAGATCGGCGTGCGCCTGGAAAGCGAGGCCGAGCGGCTGCAGAATGAAATCTGGGAGTCGGCGGGCGAGCAGTTCACCATCGGCTCGACCAAGCAGCTGCAGACGATCCTGTTCGACAAGCTGCAGCTCGCCAAGGGCCGCTCCAACAAGACAGGCTTCTCGACCGACGTGCACACGCTGGAGAACCTGGCCCAGGACCACCAGATCGTGCGCAAAATCCTCGACTTCCGGGGCGTCACCAAGCTCAAGAGCACCTACATCGACGGCCTGCTCGCGGGCATGGAGGCGAGCACAAGCCGCATCCACTCCAACCTGAACCAGACCGGAACCGTCTCGGGCCGCCTCAGCTCATCCAACCCGAACCTGCAGAACGTCCCCATCCGCACCGAGCAGGGCCGCCTCATCCGCCGCGCCTTCATCGCGCCGCCGGGCCACGTGCTGATGGCCATCGACTACTCGCAGATCGAGCTGCGCCTGCTGGCCCACATCACAGGAGACAGCACCCTGGTCGATGCCTTCAGCTCGGGCCAGGACGTGCATGCGCGCACCGCTGCAGATTTGTTCCACATCCCGCTGGAAGCGGTCGATTCCGAGATGAGGCGCAAGGCCAAGATGACCAACTACGCGATCGCCTACGGCGTCTCGGGCTTCGGCCTGGCCAAGCAGCTTGGCTCGGGCACGCCCGCCGAGGCGCAGGAGTTCATCCGCAAGTACTTCCTGACGCTGCCCGGCGTCAAGAAATACATCGACGACACCTTAGCCCAGGCGCGCGTCGATGGCTTCGTCTCGACCTTGCTGGGGCGGCGGCGGCCCTTGCCTGAGATCACCTCGCCGCGCGGCCCGGAGCGCGCGGCTGCCGAGCGCACGGCGATCAACCACCCGATCCAGGGCACTTCAGCCGACGCCATGAAGCTGGCGATGCTGGCGGTGCACGCCGCCTTGCACGAGAACAAATTGAAGACGCGCATGACGATGCAGGTGCACGACGAGCTTGTCTTCGAGGTGCCCGAGGCCGAGGTGCAGCAGGTCGCGGTTCTGGTCGAGCAGATCATGCGCGAGGTGCCAACAGACGCGCTCAAGCTGCGCGTGCCGCTCGAAGTCGAGGTCGAGATCGGCCCGAACTGGGACGAGACGCGCGAGCTTGACCTCGGGGCTAAAGCCTGAGCGCAAGCGCGCTGCAAGTACTTGCAGCGCGAGAAGCGGGCAGCGCGGGATGCTGCGGGCGAAAAAGCGCGCTTCAAGCGCGAAAAAGAGGGTCGCGAGAGCCTTGTAAGGCGCTGGAGCCGCCTGCTATAATGCCAATGGTTCCTCGCCGGTTGCTCATCTGGCCTTACTTCTCCCGGAAACTCCCAGCTCTCTTCTGTCCTCAACCGACTTCGCGGGCGACTAAGCCTGCGAAGTTTGCGCTGTGCATCAGGCACGCGCACGGCTTGAGTTGCTTGAGTGCGATGCTGGGCTCGGGTCGAGCTTAAGTACTTTGGCAGGCCAGTGGGCAACGTGTAGAGAACTTATCGACCGTCTGCGCGCAGGCCGTATCAAGCGGATGCCGAGCACAGCGGCGATTGAAGGAGATTTGTGGTGGACCATTCTCGTATGGAGAACTCCCTGACGGACAACCTGACCCTCGCTGCGGACGCGGCCCCAACCGCAGCGACAACCCCCACCGAAGCCAACGCTGCCCCGGCCTCGGCTCCCGCTGAGGCCCCGCGCTCGACCGATGCTCCCGCTGAGGGCGCTGACGGGAACGCCGACGCTGCGCAGGCCGGCAACTCGGTCTCTGCGGGCGCTGTCTCCTCGGATGCTCCCGCTGAAGGCGCCGTGGATGCTTCGGGCGTGGATGCTTCGGGCGCGGATGCTTCGGGCGCGGACGCTTCGCCTCAAGTTCCTGCGGCTCAGCCGACGGCCCCCGTCGAAAACGCGCCGAGCTCGCAGCCAACAGCGACGACGGTGCCCTCCTCGGCGGGCGGCACGGCTGGTGGCGGCGCTTCGAGCGGCGGAGCTTCGAGTGGTGGCGCGCCTGCGGGCGAGAGCCGGCAGCCTTCGATGGCTCAGATCATGGAGTCGGACGAGTTCTCCTCCTACCTGAGCGGCGCGGACACGCTGGAGAAGAACGCCTTGCTCACGGGCACCATCGTGCGCGTGGACTCGAACACGGGCGAGGTGCTCGTCGATGTCAACACCAAGAGCGAAGGCATCATCCCCAAGAACGAGGTCGGCGACGACCCCATCGCGGTGGGCGACACTATCCTGGTTGTCGTGGTGCGCCCCGAGGACGACGAGGGGCACCCGATCCTGTCCAAGCGCCGCGCGGACTTCGAGCGCCGCTGGCGCGAGCTGGCCGACATCCGCGACTCCAAGCAGGTCATCGAGGGCACCGTGCGCGACCAGGTCAAGGGCGGGCTGATCATCGACCTGGGCGTCTCGGCCTTCATCCCGGCTTCTCACGTGGACTCGCGCAACCGCGGCGACCTGTCGCGCTTTGTCGGGCGCACGATCCCGGTGCGCGTGATCGAGATCGACCGCAAGAAGAACAAGGTCATCGCATCGCACCGCGAGGCGGCTGAGGAAGACCGCAAGAAGCGCGAGGACGACGCCTGGGGCACGCTGGAGAAGGACAAGGTCGTCGAGGGCATCGTGCGCCGCATCACGGAGTTCGGGGCGTTCGTGGACCTGGGCGGCATCGACGGCCTGCTTCATGTGCGCGAGATGGCGTGGAGCCGCGTGGAGCACCCCGAGAACGTGGTCAAGCGCGGCCAGAAGCTGCAAGTACTTGTGCTCGACATCGACCACGAGCGCAAGCGCGTGGCCCTGGGCCTGAAGCAGCTGCAGCCGGACCCGTGGAAGAAGGCGGCCAAGAACCTCAAGATCGGCGAGATGGTCAAGGGCAAGATCACGCGCCTGGCCCCGGCCTTTGCCTTCATGGAGCTGGAGGACGGGCTCGAAGGCATCATCCCGATCTCGGAGATGAGCGAGGTTCGCATCAACAAGCCCGAGGACGTTCTTGAAATCGGGCAGGAAGTTGAGGCGCGCGTCAAGCAGCTGCAGCCCAACCAGCGCCGCATTTCGCTGAGCCTGCGCGCCGCTACCGTCGAGCGCGAGCGCCGCGAGACGCGCACCGCTGTGCGCGAAGTCAACGAGCGCGCCACAGGCGGCGGTGGCGGCGGTGGCGAAAGGAGCAGCGGAGGCGGCGGTGGTGGCGAAAGGAGCAGCGGAGGCGGAGGTGGCGGAGGCGGCGGCAGCGATGACGGCGGCACCAAGCTGGGCGACCTGTTCGCCGAGCAGTTCCGCCAGGCTCGCGAGAAGGGCAAGGAGCGCGAGACCAAGCGCAAGACTGCCCGCGACCGCGCCCAGCAAGCCGTCGAGGAAGAGGACTGGGACGGCAACGAGGTCGAGGTCGAGGCCATCGACGCCGATGTGGATGTGGATGTCGACATCAACGCCATCAACGCCGCCGCCACAGCCGAGGCCGCGCCCGAGGCTAACGCTCAGGCCAACGCGGACGCTGACACCAGCAGCGCCGAGGTCGAGCCCAGGGCTGATGCTGCGCCTACGGCTGAGGCTGAGCCCGAGGCTGAGCCGAACGCCGAGTAGTTGGCGTTGGAACTTTTGCAGCCTGCCCAAGTCCAAGCAGCGGCTTCCACTGGAAGCCGCTGCTTTTTGTTGAGTGGCTCGGCCTGGCAACTGAGGTCATGGCCCTCTTCAAGTTCGTGGCGGAGACGCCGGACGGTTCCCCGAGATGAGCGAAGTAGTTCCGGCGACTGTCCTGGTTCCTGAGCCGAAACTGCTGCGGCTTGAGCCGGCTCAAGTACTTGGCTCGGCTCCTGATCTCAGCACCCGAGTAGGTTGCTGAGGCAAGGCGCGAGAAGCTGTGGCTTGAAGGCTTGCCTCGGGAGTTGGCAGAAGTGATGCTGTCTGTCAAAATCTGAAGCAACATATCGCCGGGCATTGGTTGGCGCGCCCCTTGGCGGTTAAGGCGGCGCGTTCTTCGGGCGCGGTGTTAGGTTGTGTGCGCGGCGGGGTAGCATGAAAGTCCGCCGTGGGTTGGATTGCTCCGGCTCCGTGGAAGGAGAAACCCGCACCGCAAGTACTTGCAGGCGCAGCTCGCTGCTTGGATGCTTGCGGCGTGTTGGGGCCGTGAGCCAGATTTGTCGTGTTCTTTTTCTTTCGCGTGCGGTTGTCGTGAGTGAATGAAGAGCGGGCGAATGTGGCATGATGTGTTCTTCGCAACGTGGTGTTGCAAGACGGGCAGCGTGGTGGATGAGCGCCCGCCGGAATGTGTAACGAATATGCACCAGGATCAATCTTCCTTGCCTTTAGTTCGACGCAAAGACGGGTCTCAGCCCGTTGCTGGCGCCCGCAAAGGCTCAGGCAAAGGGCCTCGCCAACGGCCCGGCGAGTCGAGGCGCGCGGCTTTCGCGCGTCCTCGCGTGCTGCTGGCGGCAGTCGCGGCGGTTGTGGCCGGCTCGGCAGTGTGGGCGAGCGCGCAAAGCTCCAAGCCCGGCGCTTCTAAGCCGGGGCACACCAAGCCGGCGGCTCCTGCCAAGGCGTCCTCTTTTAAGAGCGGGCCGCTTAAGCTGAGCGACCTGCCGGAGCTGGTGCGCGCTGCCAGCCTCCGGCAGCGCAGCGGGGGCGCAGCGAGCAGCGGCGACGGCGCGGAGATCAGCCCGCAGCCCGAACGGTTCGGGCTGACGGAGCGCGACCTGACGCCGGGCACGGTCTCGGACGACCGCCAGCCGGCTTACAGCACCGCAGGCTCCTTCCTCGCGTTCGTGTCCAACCGCTCCAACACGGCGGGCTCGGTGGCGGGCGCCAAATACCACATCTGGATCATGGGGCGCGACGGCTCCGGGCTGCGCCAGGTCACGGGCCTCACCTTGAGCGGGCCCAACGAGGACGACAACGTCGACCAGTGGCAGCCCGCGTTCTCTCCCGACGGCAATCAGATCGCTTACAAGTCGCTGGGCCTGTTCCAGTCGACGGGCGCGACCCCGGTGAACACGCGCAACGCGGACAACTTGTTCGTGGTGCAGCCCTTTGTTAACACAACCACGGTGCCTCCGTTCGAGCAGCGCACCTTCTTCCAGACCGGCAGCCTCGATCGGCCAACCTTTGGCGCGAACGGGCTTTCGATTGCCTTTGGCGACACCGCCAACCTGGACAACGCCGCCGGCGATACCGGCGGCGAGTACGACATCTTTTCGATTTCGCCCACGGGCTCGCCCAGCTCGCTGCGCCGCTTGACGGGCGGCGCGGCTGACCCTGCGGGCGCTTCCGCTCAGGATCGCCAGCCCGCGTTCTCGCTGGTGAATCCCGACGTGCTGTATTTCACTTCGACGCGGGCGAACGGGGCCAGCCGCATCTTCCTGATGGGCGCGGATGGCACCAACAAGCAGCAGATCACCAACCCTGCGGATGCGGCTGCCGTTGACGAGTATCCCGCGCCCTCGCTCTCGCTGAACGCCTTTACGGAGCGCGTGGCCTTCCAGTCGAACCGCCTGGCCGCAGCCGATGACGCGACCCGCGACACCAACATCTGGAGCATCAGCTTTTCCACGGCGGGCCTGGGGCCAGCGCCTACGGCCACGCCGGTGCCCACGCCCAAGCTGGTGGTCTCGGCATTCCAGGCCAACACGCTGTACGAGTTCGATCCGGCCACCGGCGGTTTTCCCGTCAACGCGGCTTCGACCAACAACCTGGGCAGTCCCGAAGGCGTTATCTTCGGCCCTGACCTGAACAACGACGGCTACCCGGAAGTACTTGTGTCCAACCGCGGGCAGAACAGCGTGGACGCCTACGATGGCATCACGCTGAGCTTCGTGGAAACCTTCGCGACGGACGCCTCGCTCAAGAACCCGACAGCTCTCGTTTACACGGGCGCGCCGGGCTCTCTCAACGGCGTCTTGTATGTCGACAGCGGCTTCGGGCAGACCAACGCCACTCCGCCTGTCGTGACCTCAACCAACAAGATACACCGTTACTTCGTGAACAACGGAGTGGCTACACCCGCCCCGGCGGGCGGGCAGACGGGCTCGCTGTTTTCCAACGGCAACGACGGCGTGACCAACGGTCTCGAAGGCCTGGCCCTGAGTGGCAACACCTTATATGCCTCGGCTCTGCTGCAGAACAAGATCACGGCGTATAACGCGGGCAGCGGCGCCTTCACTGCCGACGCCGTGGCACCAGGCTTGGGCGGCCTGAGCCTGCCCACCGGCATCGCATTCGGGCCGGGCGGCTTGCTGTATGTGTGCAGCAGCGGCTCCGATGATGTCAAGAGGTACAACGTCAACACCAACGCCTACGTGGATGACTTTGTCTCGGACAACAACGGCGCGACCTTCGGCCTGGAGTCGCCCGAGAACCTGGCCTTCGGGCCGGATGGCAACCTGTATGTGACTGCCCTGAACCTGCCGGGCAGCAGCGGCTTCAATGGGCGCTACATCCTGCGCTTTGGCGGTCCCCTCACCGGGAACGCGAAGCAGCCTCTGCCTGCTGCGGGCACCACAGCGGTGCCGGGCGCGGCGCAGAACGCCGTCTTTGGCATCACGCCGGGCAACGATGGGCCCGCGAGCCTGGCGTTCTTCCCCTCGGTGATCAACGCGACCCCCACCCCCACGGCCACTGGCGTCGCCACGGCGACCCCGACTCCTTCGAGCGTGGAAAGCGCAACGAACCTGGCGTTCCTGGAAAGCAACACGCTGTCCGCGCCTTCGCTGGTGGCGGCCAATCGCTTGGATCCTTCGCAGGAAGACAACGCGGCGGATCGCGAGCCGAGCTTTTCGCGCTCGGTTGCCGACACCCAGACGACGGCGCAGCTCGCCTTCGCCTCCACTCGCCTGCGGGCGTCCGTGCCCAACGCGACGGTGGTTAACCCCTCTGGTGGCCCCGACCTTTCGATTGGCGGCGGCTCGGACGTGAACCGGAGCGGTGGCGGGCCAACGCACGACATTTGGATCACCAATTCGCAGGACTTCGTGCCTCCTGTCCTGGTGCCCATCGGCGCCGGCAACGTGCAGTACCCTGTGGTGGCTCCCGGCCCGCAGGCACCGTTCTTCGCGCCTCGCACCTTTGAGGACGGCCTGACGGCGGGCGTTCCCGTGCAGATCGCGGTCGTGTTCGATGAGCGCGAGAGCGGCCTCAACCAGACGGGCAGCGTAACCGCCACCTTCTACAACGCGGATCAAAACCGCTTCGCCACCTCGACATCGACCGTGAACGAGAAGGTCAGCGTGCGCATCAACCGCGAGCTCAAGCCGCGCTCCATCGGCACCGCCAACCTGACCTCGTACGATGACGGGCCTATCACGGCTGGAGGGCACGAGCGCCAGGCCGGCGCGGTACGGGGCGACGGCGTGTACTACTGCGAAGGCACCTTCACGCCGCCAACGCAGGGCGACTTCTACTTTGACGTTGCCGCTTCCGACCGCGACGGCAACAGCTTCACCTACGACAACATCTGGGGCTTCTCGAACCGGCCTTTCGCCAAGAGCTCGCCTTCCAGCGACCTGTTCGTGTCGGACTACGCGCAGGGGCAGAATTTCCCGACTCGGACTGGTGACCCTCGCTTCGCCGATCAGTCGCAGCCGGTCGAATCGTACTTCCTGACCAACCCGGCCACGATCGCTCAGAACCCGGTGGGAATTCAGCCCGAAACCACAACTTTTGGCCTGCAGAGGTCTAACTTCTTCAACAACTCGACTGGAGCGGACGTCTGGCGCATCTTGTGCCGAGGTCCGGTGCCCGAGCAAGTACTTGCAGCCTACGCCCCGACCATCACGACGGTCACGACGGCGGTGGACGCGCAAGGCAACCCGACCCAAACCGGCAGCCTGCCCCTGGCCTCGTCGTCGGTCATCTGGGCCAGCCCTTACACCGGCACCGTCTTCAGCGGGCCGGGGACGCTGGCGGACTCCGAGACGCAGCGCCGCCTGACCAACTTCCTCAACACCGGTGGTCGCCTCTTCGTAACAGGGCGCGATGTCGCTTACACGCTCTCGGCGGCAGGCCAACTGACCAACAACTTCCTGCGCGACGAACTGGGCGCCGGCTTTGGCGGCGAGACCAACTCTCCGGTGAACACCATCGCCGCAGACGGAACAGGCGCGAGCGGCAAGTTCACCTTCTACGAGAATGCGCCAGCAGGGTCTCTCTACAACAAGGGCGATTTCAACAACCTGCAGATGCCAGTTCGTGGCTTTGGCGTGCCGGTGGTAGAGCGAGGCGAGAACACCTTCCTGGATGCCGCCACCAACCAGGACTACGGCAGCTTCGACGGCGGCACGTTCATGACGGACGTCATTCAGCCCATCGCGCCAGCCGATGGGATTTTGGACACCGCTTACGATATTGGCGGCAAAATCGTCGGCCAGCGTATCGAGCGCAACGGGCGCGGGCCGAACAAGCTGCAGTCCAAGGCGGTGTTCTTCTCCTTCGGGCTGGAAGGTGTGAACCGGCGTTATACGCTGGCCACGGTCAACAACGTGGTGACAGCCTACGCGGTCAACGTGCGTCCTATTCTGGCCACCAACCTCCTGTCTTACTTCAAGACGGGCGGCTTCTCAGGCCAGGTCGTCAACGACAACACCAACCTGCCTGTGCCCAACTTCCTGCTCCAGATCAGGCGCGGCAAGGAAAACTACTTCGTGCGCACGGATCAGAACGGCAACTACGAGATCAACGGTCTGGAGAACACCTTCTTCGAGACTGCGCCGAATTCCATCGGCAGTCTGGACTCGTTCGGTGTGGCACCGGCTACGCGAGTTGATCCCAATGACGCTACGCGCAGGCTCTCGCTCAACCCCGGCTTCCTCAACTCGTTCGCGGGCACGCCGCGCGGCGTTGGTATTCAAGCCCCGGCCATCCAACAGGGCGTCAACTTCCGTGTGATCCCGGCTCCGCTGGCCTCGGTTTCAGGCGTGGCCACGCAGAGCAACGGCACTTTCGACTTCCGCAGCGACGATTCGGTTCTGCCCAACGTGAAGGTGCTGCTGCGTTCGGTGTCTACTTCGAGCATCTTCCCCGGCGGCGGCAAGTTCGCGGCGCTGACCACGACGGATGCCGGTGGCCGCTTCTCGTTCGCCAACGTGCCGACCGACACCGACATCGAGCTCATCTTCAACCCCGACGGCAGCCTGGAGTCGCAGGGCGGCGACATTCCCGACGCCTCGGGCATCGCGCCCTTCGCGGCCAACTCGTCCTTTGGACGGCGCCTCATCCCGGATTCGCAGCGCCCGCAGACGATTCACTTCGACTCGGCGTCGGCTACGGCGGGCAACAACTTCGTGCTCAACGACGGCGCTAACGATACCGTCGCGGATGATCCTTTGAAGACGGACGCTGGGGGTAACTTCATCTCCGGCGGCCCGATCCTGGTTCCTGTGGGCCGCACCATCGCGGGCAAGGTGTTCCTGAACGGCGCGCCGCTGCCTGGAGCGACGGTGACCATCACCTCGCCCAGCAACGCCGCCTTCAACCGCACGCCCAAGACGACCACGTCCACCGGCAGTTACTCCTTCTTCGACGTGCCAGCCGGAACTTACACGGTCACGGCCAGCCTTGCCTTCGCGGGCCGCACGCTTACCGGCTCGATCAATGTCACCGTGGATACCTCGCAAGTCCGCGATCCCATCGTGCCCAACATCATCCTGCGCAAGCAGGGCGTGAGCGGGCTGGTGACGGTCAACGGAGCGGCTCCGGGAGCTCCGCTCAAGGTGGAGCTGCTCGATGCTTCGGGCAACGTGGTGCAGACCCAGCAGACCAATGCTGCCGGCGCCTACTTGTTCGCCGATGTGCCCGCAGGTACTTACGCCGTGCGAGCGACGCGAAACGGGGCTTCGGTAACTTCAGCGGCCTTCGTGGTGGCTGTCTTTGCCGCCGGGCCTCCGGCTACGGGCGGCGACGCCGTCGCGCCGACGATCGACATCACCGCCCTCAACCTGAGCGGCGTGGTCACGGTCAACGGCGTAGGCACGCCCGGCCTGAGCCTGCAAGTACTTGACGCGGCGGGCCGCGTGGCAGGCACGACAACCTCGGGCGCGGGCGGTGCCTTCGCCTTCGCTGACCTGCTGAGCGGCAACTACACGCTCGTCTCTTCGGTCGCGGGGCGCAACGGCACCGACACCACTTCGGTTGCTGTTGGGCTCAGCACGGACCGGGCAAACGTTGTGGTGCCGCTGTTCCTCTACACGCTGCGCGGCACGGTGCGCTTGAACGGCGCTCCCATCGCGGGGCAGCGCGTGGACCTCTTCCAGAACGGTGTCGTGATCGCCACGGTGACAAGCGATGCCGCCGGTGGTTACGCCATTGATCGTCTGGTGGCCAGCCCTGCTGGAACGGCCTTCCAGCTGCAGGCGACGCGCATCGTCGGCACCACGCTGGTGACGGATCAGACTCCGTTGCTCACAGTTGTCATCGCGCGCAGCATCAATCAGTCCTTTGTGATTGATGTGCCGCCGCTGGACCTGGTGAAGCAGACGATCGCGGGCCGCGTGCTGCTGAACGGGCGCGGAGTCAGCGGGGCTGTCATTCAGCTGCTGCAGGGCAAGCGCATCGTGACCTTCGTGCGCTCGGTGGGCGGCGGCGCTTACCGCTTCAACGAGATTCCCGCCGGCACCTTCGTGCTGCGCGCGATCTACCAGGGCGACACCGTGGACCGCACGGTGACCATCGCGCGTGGAGCCAACCTGACCGGCATTGATCTGCGCTTGCTGCTGCAGTCGATTCGAGGCCGCGTGCTCCTCAACGGGCGCGTCCTGGCCAGCCAGGTCGTCGAGCTGCTGCAGGCCGGGCGCGTGGTGCAGCGTGCTCGCACCGACCGCACGGGCGTCTACCTGTTTTCAAGCATCGTCACCAGGGCCGGGGTTCGCGTCACCTACGTGGTGCGGACGACGCGCAAGGGCTTCACGGCTCAGCAGACGGTTCCCACCGTCACGCGCAGCGGGCTCACCTACGTGGTGCGCGACCTGCTGCTGCTGTCGCAAACCATTCGTGCGACGGTGCGGCTCAACGGCGTGCCCACCGCGAAGGCTGTTGTCGACTTGCTGCTGGGCGCTACGCCGGTCAAGCGCCTGTTAACTGATGCGCGCGGCCAGGCCAGCTTCACGGACTTAGCTCCGGGGCGCTACACCGTCCGCGCAGCTCAGGGCGGCGACACCGTCCAGGCCATAGTCAACGTGAGCGCGAACGGGCTCATCCGCATCTATGACGTTGCGCTCAACCTGCTGCTGGGAAGTGTGCAGGGGACGATCCTGGCCAACACCACGCCGATCAGCGGCCAGCTGGTCGAGATCATCCGCAACAACGTGGTGGTGGCGAGCGCGACCTCGGACGCGCGCGGCCACTTCACCTTCTCCAAGCTGGCGATAGGTACTTACACGCTGCGCGCCACGCGCAACGGGGTCACGATTAGCCAGACCGTCACCATCGCACGCGGAGCCAACATCTCGGTCACGCTGAAGCTGGCGCTGCAGTCGGTGAGCGGCCTGGTGACTCTGGATGGGCGGCCCGCTAAGGGCGTCAGCGTCACGCTGATGCGCGGCACGACTTTGGTGTCTCCCGCCGTGACGACGCTGGCCAACGGCGCCTTCTCCTTCGGGGGCGTGGCGCCGGGCACTTACGTGCTGACGGCCACGGTCACTGTGGCCGGGCGCACCGTTTCGCTGCGCCGCGCTGTTGTTGTCCGCGCGGGCCGCGACACCGTTGTCCCGACGCTGGCGCTGACCACGCCGCCGCCGGATTCGGCGGGCGAAGAGTTCCAGCCGGGCTCGTCCTACCAGATCTCGGTGCCTTACACGGACTCGACCTCGCCTTACTCGACCACGACCGTGAGCCGCGCCTTCAGCGTGCCTCCGACCGGGCTGGGCGGCGAGGAGAACTACCGCCTGTTCCGCTTCAACGCCCTGAGCCGCGAGTACGAGCCGCTGGGGGGCAACTCCCTCATCCGGCGCGGCGAGGGCTACTTCCTGCAGCCTCAAGCGCGCGGCGTTTCGATCAAGCGCCCCGCCACTGACCGCTCGCGCCGTCCCACTGGCGTGACCGAGTTCGAGATCACGCTGCGCGTCAATCCGTCCTCGCCTCAAGGCCAGGCCAACAACGGCTTCAACTTGATCGGCTTCCCCTTCGACCCGGCGCGCTTCACGACTTCGAGCTGGAAGAACGCCACCGTCATCGCGCCCGACGGACGCCGCTTCAGCAGGCTCTCGGACGCGGTGGGAGCGGGCCTGGTGTCCGACACGCTGTTCACACTGGACACCACGAACGACACCTACACCCCGCTGACGGACAACCTGATGCCGTTCAAGGGCTACTACGCCCGCACCTTCGTCGACGGCGTGCGCGTCATCTTGCACGCCGGCAACGCGGGGCCGTAGGCGCTCCAAGCGTCCTGCTTGCTGAGCAAGCTAAGGCGAGGCAAGCCAGGCAAAGGCCGGGATCAATTGATCCCGGCCTTTTGCTTTGCCTGCGCGCAAGCCCGGCCCCTCAAGTACTTGCAGACTTTACCGGCGCGGCCTTGCCGATCGAGCCGCGCTGTTCGATGCTCTTGAAGATGAACACACCTTCTTTTACCTCCGCTGATAAGCCCGAGCTTCACGAGCGGGCGGCGCACGCTGTCCGCGTGCAGGAGCTGAGGCCGCGGCGGTTGAGCGTCCTCGTCGCGCTGCGGCTGGCCAACTTGCTCGCGCTGGCGCTGCCGCTGGGCGGCCTGGCTTTCTTCGGCATCTTCGCGGCCCCAGCGCTGTTCAAGGTGGCGCGCGCCGCTCATCGCCCCGAGCTGGCGCCTCAGATGGTGGCGCTGATGCTGGGGCGCTTCGGCTGGGTGCTCATCGCGTGCGCGGGCCTCGCCGTGGCGTGCTGGCTGGGCGACGGGCCGCGCCTCGACTCGCCCGATTCGACTCGCTCGCGGCTGTGGTGGCGGCTGCAGGGCGCGGGCTCGCTGCTGGTGCTCGCGCTGTCGCTGTTCCTGCAGCTGGGCCTGATGCCGCGCATCCTGGCCATGCAAGGGCAAGTCCTGGCTCAAAGCGACCCCGCACGGCACGCCGCCTTCGACGCGGTTCACAAGAGCTACAGCGGCGTGGCTTCGGTTCTGCTGTGGGCGACGCTCTTCGTGCTGGGCTGCCTCGCCCGCCGCCTCAGCCGCCCGTGACAAGCGATTTTAACGCGCTCAGATTCGCACGCTGCAAGTACTTGCAGAGCCGCGAGCCTAACACTCGGCTACTCGATTACAAGTCGAACAGCGTGGGCTGAGCTGGCTTGAGGCGCAGGGCGTCCAGGCTCCAGGCGATTTCGACGGAGCGCACTTGGCCCTTGCGGTCGCGCATTTTGATGTGGCCGTGGCGGGCGCCGAACTCGTGCAGGCGGCGTGTCAGCAGCACGTCTCTGGCGCAGTAGGCGATCACCTCGTCGCGCTTGCCCTCCTTCCACCACTGAACCGATTCGAGCCCCGAGGCGCTCTTGCCCTCGCCCAGAGTCGGGCCGACGCACGATTCGAGCGAAGGGCGGAAGCCCAACGCATCGCGCAAGTCGAGCATCAAGTCGAGGTGAGGCAAGGCGGCCAGGTCGAAGTCCAGGTAAGGCTGCAGCACGCGCACGTCGAAGCGGCGCGAGTTGAAGCCAACCAGAGCGTCCGCGCCGCGCAGAAGCTCGCCCATCGCGCGGGCCTGGGGCGCGAGGAAGGCGCGGCACTCGTCCTCACGCGAGGAGAGCGTCACCGTGACCGCCATGCCCAGCGCCTCGATGTTGCTCCAGCCGCCCACTTCGCTGGCCGCGCGCTCGGTCTCGACGTCAAAATAAATCCAGTGCATAGTTAGGCTCCGCTCATCAAGACGGCTGCGCTGTAGTTTGAGCGGTGGCCGCACCTGCGCAAGTACTTGCAGCCGCGCTCAAGCGCCCGGAGCCGCGAGCCCAAGCGAGTACAATGGAAGGCGCGGAGGAAAAGCATGGAAACCGGCACCGGCGAGGCCAACTCAGGTGAGGCCAACACAGACGAAGGCGGCGCGGCCTGGCGCGAGCTGGCGGCTCGGCTTGCGGGCTCGGAGCGCGCGAGGGCGCTGCCTCCGCGCGAGGCGTGGGCCAAGATCAAGCTGCTGGGCTTTGATGTGGACGGCACGCTGACCGACGGCTCGCTCACCTTCGACGGCGAGGGACGCTTGTATCAAACTTTCAACGTGCGCGATGGGTTCGGGCAGGTCGCGGCGCGGCGCGCGGGGCTGCTGGTGGCCTGGATTTCGGGCCGCCCGTCGCTCGTGGCGCAGAAGCGGTTCGAGGAGCTGGGCGGGCAGCACTGCCTGCTGGCCTGCCGGGACAAGAGCGCGGCCCTGCGCGAGCTGAGGCGTGAGCACAACCTGGCGCGCGAGGAGTGCTGCTTCGTGGGCGACGACCTGCCCGACCTGCCGGCGTGGGCCGAGTGCGGCCTGCGCGTGGCCGTCGCGGACGCCGAGCCGCTGCTGATCGCGCGCGCCGATTACGTGACGCGGGCGTGCGGCGGGCGCGGCGCGGCCCGCGAGGTCATCGAGCTGATCCTGGCGGCTCAGGGCCACTGGGACTCGCTGCTCGAATCCTTCACGCGCGACGAGTGGACGCGGCGCGAAGGTTCCCAGCGGCTGCACGGCGGCTGAGCCTGGTTCGCGCCGCAAGTACTTGGGGCGCGGTTCGGTTGGGCGTTGGGTTTCTCATCATGAAAAGCGTGCGTGAAATCGCGGTCGGGCTGTTCATCCTGCTTTGCGTCGGGGCGTGGCTGCTGGGGGCCTGGACCAAGCTGGTGCCTCTGCTGGCCTCGTCCGGTTCCTGACCATGTTCTATCTCGGTGTTGCCGGGGCGATGCTGCTGCTGCTCGCCGCCATGATTTTGTGGGGCCTGGCCGTGGGCGCTGGCGAGCTGTCGCCGCTCGAAGCCCTGCTGCTGCCGCCGCTGGGCCTGCTCGCGGCGTGGGCCTTCGCCATGTGGCTCACGGGCTTGCTGCTGGCCTTCAACGGCGTGGTCGCGCTGGCCACGCTGCTGGCCTTGATGCTGGCCGGGGCCTGGCGCGCGCGCCGCTGCGCCCGACCCCTGCAACGGCTGCGCGAGCGGCTGCGAGGGCTTGGCTCGGGCTTGCGCTCGCTGGATCAGGGCGAGAAAGCGGCGGCGATTTTCGTGGGCCTGGCCTGCGCCCTGAGCTTGGCTCAGCTGCCGGCCCCGCCTTCGGGCGGCGATTACGACAGCCTCGTCTACCACCTGGCGGTGCCCTGGCGCTACGTGCGGGCCGGGCGCGTGCTGGAGCTGCCTTACGATCACCACTCCTACTTTCCCTTCGCCTTCGAGATGCTCTTCGCGGCTCCGCTGAGCTGGTTCGGCCTGGGCCTGACCTCCGCTGCTCCGGCCAGCGGAGCTGTCGCCGCCAAAATTTTGCACTGGGCCATGCTGCCCGCGAGTGCCTTGCTCCTGGTCGCCTTTGGCTCGCGCGTGCTGAAAAATCGGCGCGCGGGCTGGCTGTCGGCTCTGGTTTGGTGCTCGGTTCCGCTCGTGGTGAGCGAGGCTGCGACGGCTTACATCGACCTCGGGCTGTGCGCCTGGGTGCTCGCCGCCTTCCACTGCGCCGCCCGCGCTCTTGAATCGAGGCCGGAGCCGGAATCCCAACGCGATAAGAAAGCCTGGATTTTGTGGAGCGGGACGTTCGCGGGCGCGGCTGTGGGCTGCAAGTACTTGGGCGCGCTGTACGCCGCTTTGGTGTGCGCCTGGCTGCTGCTGGCCCTGCTCAAGCTCAGGCCAGGCCCTTCGGTGTGGAAGGCCGGCGCGGGCGCGCTGGGCCTGATGCTCGTGCTGGGCGGCGGCTTCTACGCGCGCAACATCGCGTGGACGGGCAGCCCGGTCTTCCCCTTCGCCTACGGAATTTTCGGCGGGCGCGGCTGGACTTCCGAGATGGCGGCAGCCTACGCCCGCGACCAGAACGCCTTCGGCTTCGGGCGCTCGCCGGGCGACCTGATCTGGCTGCCCTGGCGCTTGACGATGACGCCCTTCAACGCCGCGGCGCGCCCAGCCGGGCAGCCGGGCGCGCCGCTCACGGTCGGGCTTCCCGCGTGGCCGTTCTCGGATGCGCCTGCCCTCGACTCGGTTCACACCGGCCTCTTCGAGGCGGTGGGGGCCTTCAGCACGACGCTGCTGGGCCCGCTGCTGCTGGCTCTGGGCGCGCCCGCCGTGCTGATGAAGCGCAAGCCCCCGGCGCTCAGGGCGTGGATGCTGGCGGTCGGCGCGCTGTGGATTTTCTGGGCCTTGACCGGCCAATACGCGCGCTACCTGCTGCCCGCGCTGGCCCTGTGGTGCGCCGCCTGCGGCTGGTGCGCCGCCCGCCTGCTCGAACGCGCCGGCCTGCGCCTACTGCTGCCCCTTGTGCTGAGCGCGTGGTGCCTGTGCTCGCTCGGGCTGAGCGCGGTGAACGGCGTCGGCTCGTGGGATGTTGTGCTGGGGCGAAGGCCGCCTGCGCAGTGGCTCGCGAGCAGCTTCTCGGGGTGGAAGTCGATGAGCTGGATCAACCTCAACGTGCCCGAAGACGAAGGCGTGGCGGTGTGGGGCGAGCCGCGCTGCCTGTATCTGGATCGCAAGTACTTGTGGGCCGACGACCCGCACAACAACCTGCTCGACTACCCTAAGCTGCGCGACTGGCCCTCGCTCAAGGCCGCGCTGAAAGCTTTGGGCGCGAGTTGGATCTTGTGGAACACTCAGGCCGGGCGCAACGGCGGCGTCTTTGGGCCTTCGGCTGAGGTGGCTCGCCTCATCGAATCGAACGCCGCGCTCAAGTTCGAGGCGCGCGGCTACCGCGTCTACCGCCTGGATTAAGCGATGCGCCCGACCGCGGGCTTCGAGCGCCCGAGCCGCGGCGTTGAAGCCGGGCAAGTACTTGCGATGGCCCTTTCAAAATTCACCGCGACTCACGAACCGGCTGCCGAGCCGAGCGCAGCTCAAGGGCGGCGCTTCGATGGCTGGGCCGCGCTGTGCATCGGCGTCTATGTTCTGTTGGGGCTGGCGCTGGCCTGGCAGGTGCCTTTAGCGAAGGCGCCGGATGAGGCGGCGCACTGGGAATACATCGAGCACGTCGCGACCTTGCGCTCGCTGCCCGTGTTCGCGGGAGCCGCGCCGCCCGCTCCAGGCTACGAGTTTCACCAGCCGCCGCTTTATTACATTCTCTGCGCGCCGCTGTGGGCTGCCTCAGGAGCGGGCGTGCAGAACTATTGGGCGCGCGTGGCTTCGCTGGCGTGCGGCGCGCTCACGGTGTGGCTGGTGCTGCTCAGCGCGCGCGCTTTGTTTGGGTTCGCCGAGCGTGGCGAGCGGCTGGCGCGCCGGGCTGCGATGCTGTGCGCGCTGTGGCCGCTGCACCTGGCGGTCGGCGCTTCGTCCAACAACGATGCGCTGGGCGGCCTGTTCTGCGCGGCCTTGTTCTATCGCCTGGCGCTCTTGTCCAGGCGCGCGCCAACCGTGCGCGACGGCGTGTGGATCGGCGTCTTGTGCGGGCTGGGCTTGCTGTCCAAAAGCACCACGCTCACGGTTGCGACTGCCGCGATGCTCGGGCTGTGGCACCTGGCGCGCCGTGCCTTCGCCTCGCCTCAACAAGAGGCGCAGGCCCTTGAGCCCGAGCCCGCAGCCGAGCCGTCGCATCCGGGCCGGCGCACGCCTCAAGTACTTGCAGCCACGCCGGGCAGCGCGAACCTGTTGGCTGAGCCGGGGCGCGTGCTGGGCGCGGCGGCTGGAGCCTCGCTCCTCGTGTGCGGCTGGCTGCTGGCGCGCAACACGGTGCTGTACGGCGACGCGCTGGCTCTGGGGGCCTTCAGCCGCGCGGCCACATCCATCGGGCCGGGCCTGGCTGAGTTCGCGCTCGCGGGCGTCAGCGCCGTGCTGTATTTTCGCAACCTGCTGGTGATTCTCTTCGCCTCCGCGTGGGGATTTTACGGCGGCCCGAACTCGGCTCTCGAATCGCTCAGGCCCTTCACGCATCGCCCCGCGTGGCCCGGCGGCTGGCTTGGGCTCGCCGCGCTCGCCTTGATGGCCGCAAGTACTTACGTGCTGCTGCGCGTACTCGCCCTGGGCTGGCGTGGACTCGGGCGGCTGCGCAGCGGAAGCGGCTCGGCTCGCGATTGGGTTTGGCTGTGGTGGAGCGTTGGGCTGGGGCTGGTGGCGCTGGCGTGGCTTCAGTTCGCCTTAGCTCACTTCGCGGGGGCTCAGGCGCGCTACCTGCACGCGGCGCTGCTGCCGGTGTGCGTGCTGGCGGCGCGGGCCTGGGACGATCTGCCGCGCGCGCTTCGGCTGCCGTTGGGTGTTGGGCTGGGCTTGGTGCTGCTGGGCTTGACGCTGGCGAACGTGCTGGGCTGGCAGACGTTGGTTTAGGCAGGCTTGGGCGTGCCACTGCGCGGGCCGGGCGCATGATGTAAACCGTCTGTGCCTGGAGGCGGCGGCTTGAGGCAGCGAAGAAGCGAGCGATATGCAATTGAGCGTCTTGATGCCGGTGTGGAACGAGCGTGCGACCATCGAGGAGATTTTGAAGCGGGTGCAGTCGGTGCCCGTGGACAAGGAGGTCATCATCGTGGACAACGGCTCGGACGACGGGACGCGCGAGTTCCTGGAAGGGCTGGTCGAGTCGGGCGCGGCGCAGTGGGGACGCTGGACGGACTCGCAGCACTGGAACAACATCGACCACCGCGCCGACGACATCGCGCCGATCCGCGTCATGTTCCAGCGCGAGAACCGGGGCAAGGGGGCGAGCGTGCGCGCGGCCCTGCGCATCGCGCGCGGCGACTGGGTCGTGGTGCAGGACGCCGACCTCGAATACGACCCGCACGACTTCGTGCGCCTGCTCGAAGCGGCCCGGCAAGTACTTGCACGCCCGCGCCGCGTGCGCCGCCCGGTTGTCGTCTTCGGCTCGCGGCTGCTCGAAGAGAGCACGCGCCGCGCTCAGGGGCGCACGGCCTTGCTGATGGGCCGCGTCGGGCTGACGTTCTTGTTCCGCCTGCTGTATGGCCGCTCGCTCAGCGATGTCTCGACCTGCTACAAGCTGATGCCGCGCGGCCTGGCCCAGTCGCTGCGCCTGCGCTGCGACGGCTTCGACCTGGACTTCGAGATCGCCGCGCGCCTGGCCCGCTCCAACGCGCGCCTGCTCGAAATCCCCATCTCCTACGCGCCGCGCTCGCAGGCCCAGGGCAAGAAGCTGCGCGCCTGGCGCGACGGCTGGAAGGCCGCCCTCGCCCTGCTGCGCGCCCGCGTACTCTAAGAATCGCTTTGGAAAATCGAGCGCAGCTGAAGGGGCGATCTCCTCTGGCCCAGCCACTTGATCCGCAGCGAAACCACAGCGAGAACTTCGCTCTACAGCCGGACGCAGCTGTCCAAACCGCTTTGGAAATCCGCCTCAACCGCCTGGGCGCCTCAAGTACTTGCAGCGCCCTCGACTCAAGGAATCCTAATCCCGTTGCCTCAACCCCTTTGGCCTGGCCCGCGCTGCGTGCTCGCGCTGCTGTGCGCGCTGGCCCTGAGCGGCTGCCACAGCGCGGCCAGCGACAAGCTCGCTCAGAGCGACGAGCTCGCTCAGGAAGCCTTGCGCCCCGAAAACGGAGGCGCGCGCGCCGAGCTGAGCAAAGTCCGCAGCGCGACCTTCAAGAACTCGGCGATCACGGGCTGGGACGCGCAGCACCGCCCCGCCTGGCGCTTGCAGTCGCGCGAAACCCGCGTCGGCGCGGGCGAAGACCCGGCTGCTCCGCGCCGCGCCACGCTGCTGGAAGCGCGCGCCGAGCTGTTCCGCGCGGGCGTTCTCGAAAGCTCCTTCCAGGCCGCGCGCATCGAATTCGTCTCCGTGGGGCAGAGCCAGCGCCTCGCTCTCAGCGGCGGCGTGCGCGCCCAGAGCGTGCCGCCGCCTTCGCTGCTCAAGGGCAAGGGCTCAGCTCAGCTCAAGCCAACAGCCTTGACCTCGGCTCCTGTTGAGCTGCAGGCGCCGCGCGTCGAGGTTGACCTGGCCGCCAAGACCGTTTTCGTGCCCGCCAGCGCCGTCATCGAGCAGAAGCAGAGCCACCTGCGCGCCTCTTCGCGGACGCTGCGTGCCGACAGCGGGCTGCAGCGGATTGATATGGGCGGCGATGTCCAGGCCGCCTCGCCCCGAGGCCGCGTGCGCGCCGACCGCGCGACTTACAACTGGAACTCGCGTCGCCTGCTGGCTTCTGGCCACGTTCGCGCGCAGGCCCCGGCTGCCGTGAACGGGCAGGCTCCGACCAACGTGCTGCTCTCGGGCGAGCGTCTGGACGCCGATGTGGAGGGCGGAGGCGGCTTGCTCTCGGGCGGCGTGCGCGCTCAGGCTCAGGGCGGGCAGAGCGGAGCAGCGAGCGCAGCTCAGGTGAGGTTCAGCTGGCGCGCGCGCACGCTGCAGGCTGAGGGCGGCGCCTCGATGGAGAAGGACGGCGCGGTTCTCAAGGCCCGGCAAATCTCGACGGACGCCGACTTTTCGCAGGCCACGGCTGAGGGCGGCGTGCTGCTGAGCAGGGCCGGGACGACCCTGAGCGCCGACCGCGTGCGCGCCTTCGAGAAGTTCACGCGCGCCGTGGCTGCGGGCGGCGTGCGGCTGGCTGCAAGTACTTCGCGGGGCCAGACGACCATGCGCGCGGCTCAGCTCGAAGCCTTCGACGGCTTCACGCGCGCGGTCGCTACGGGCGGCGTGGTGCTGCAGCAGGGCGCCGCCACCGTGCGCGGCGAGCGCGTGCAGGCCTTCGACCTCAAGGGCGCGGGGCGGGCCGTGGCGCGCGGCGGCGTCCAACTGGTGCGCGACGACCTGACAGTTGACGCCAGCAACCTGGACGCCACCGACCTGCGCGACAAAGGCAAGCTGGTCGTCCAGGCCAGCGGAGGCGTGCGGGCGCGCACCTCGAAGGGCCGCGTCTCGTGCGAGCGCGCGCGCTGGGCCGGCGGGCGCGTCGAGGCGAGCGGAGGCGTAGCCTTGCAGCAGAAGCAGGCCGTCCTGCGCGGTGACAGCCTGACAAGCGACGACAGGTTCCAGAACGCATTGCTCACGGGCCATGTGCGCGGCGAGCTTCCTGCGGGCGGTCGTGTGAGCGCGGGCCGCATCGAAAAAGCGGGCGACAAGATCATTGCCACGGGCGGCGTGCAGGCTCAGCAGCAGGGCGTTTCGCTGCGCGTGGCCCGGCTCGAAGCCACCGCCTCGGGCAGCGATGTGCTGGGCAGCGGCGGCGTTTTGCTCACCACGAGCGACGGGGCGACTCTGCGCGCGCCCTCGGCTCGCTACAACCACGCGCGCGACGAGGCTTATGCCCAGGACGGCGCGCGCTTCGTGGACGCTAAGCAGGGGCTGAACCTGAGCGGGAGCAGTGTTCTGGTGCGCCACGTCTCGGACAAGGCGCGGCGCGAGGCGATCATCAACGGCGGCAGCGGCGAGGTCAGAAAGCTCAGGAACCTGAAGCTGTAGCCCGCCGCGCCGCAAGTACTTGCGCAACGGCCCGGCCTCAAACGGCCCGGCCTCACGTCGGGCAAACTCACGAGGCTTCCTGCGCCGCGCCCGCTGCCTGCGAATGCGGCGGCTCGTGCTTTTTATGAACATCTTCTTCCGCACGCCGCGTGCTGTGGCGGCCCTGGCCTTGAGCTGGACTCTGTTCGCGGGCGCGCCCATCGAGGCGCAGCGTGCAACCGGGACGCTGGGCGGCTTCCAGGTTGAGTTCGACTCGGGCAGCTACTCGGTGAGCCGGGGCGCGCGGGTCGAGGGCCACGTGCGCCTCTTCTCGCCCCAGCCGGACGCGGTTCCCTTCCTCGATCTCACGGCTGGCCTGGTCACTGCCGATTCGGTGCGGCCACCGCTGCAGGCGCGGGCGCAAAACGGCGTCTCGCTCGTCTACCGCACGGTTCAGGCCGGCCCGCACGACACGCTTTCCAAGATCAACGTGCAGGCGCGCGCGCAAAACGCCACGCTGGAGGTGGCGCCCAAAGGCAGCCAGGCGCGCAGCACGCTCAAGCTGAGCGGCAACGTGGACGGCTTCTACGAAGTCGATGGCGCGCGCTCCTCGCTCAAGGGCAGCAGCGCCACGCTGTCCTTTGGCAAGAGCAAGGGCGACGTGGAGATTTCGGTGGAGGGCGGGGCCGAGGGCACCGAGCTGAAGCTGCCCGCGCAGACCTTCGGGCCGCAGATTTCGCTCGGCGTCGTCACCCTGAACGCGGGCCGCATCGACCGCAAGGGCAACAGCATCACGGTCGAAGGCGGGGCCAGGGGCGCGCGGCTCAAGTCCGATGGCCCGGCTGTGCTGCAGGTTTCGGCCCCGGCCTTCGACGCTCTGCTGAGCCAGGGCGGAGACGCGCCAGGCTCGGGAAGCTCGCGCCAGCTCAGCCGCATCTCGTCGCGGGGCCGTGCTTCGATCTCGCTGGAGCTGCCGCCCGAAGACGCGGGGAAGCTCTTCAACCAGCCCAGCCCAGCTCAGCCGAAGGCCCCGGCAGCCGCAGCCGAGGGCGCGAAGAAGGCGGACACCTCGACGGTGCCGGTTCGTTTCCAGGTGAGCGCCGACAGCGCGGTCATCGAGCCGAGCACGCAAATCCTGACGCTCGAAGGCAACGTGCAAGGCACCTACGTGCTGCGCGAAGTGGCGCAGGGCCAGGCTGCGGGCGAGCCGACTTCGTATCCGTTCTCGGGCTCCAGAGCCATCTTGCGCCTGATGCCCGCCACCGATGCCGCAGGCGGCCAGAGGAGCGGGCGCCTGGATTTCAACCTGGATGTCACCGGCAAGCCGGTCTCGATTGAGTTGCCCGCCTTCAACCTGGGGCCGTAGAGCTGCAAGTACTTGCAGCGCATAAAACGCAAATCATGCCTTCCACGCTTCAACCCGCTGCCGCCGCGCTCGCTGTTTTCGATGATGGCACGCCCGGCGCCATCGTCGCCCGCGACTTGCGCAAGAGCTACGGCGCGCGAGCCGTGGTGGATGGCGTCTCGCTGCACGTTAACCGGGGCGAGGTCGTGGGCTTGCTCGGGCCAAACGGCGCGGGCAAGACCACAGCTTTTTACATGATCATGGGCCTGGTGCGCGCCGACAGCGGCCACGTTTACCTGGGCGAAACCGACATCACGCGCTGGCCGATGCACGAGCGCGCGCGCGGCGGCATGGGCTACCTGGCGCAGGACGCCTCGGTCTTCAAGAAGCTCTCGGTCGAGCAGAACATCATGGCCATTCTGGAGATGATGCCGCTCTCCTGGGCCCAGCGCCGCGCCAGGTGCGACGAGCTGCTCGAAGACTTAGACCTCAGCGAGCGCCGCCACATCAAGGCCATGTCGCTCTCGGGCGGCGAGCGGCGGCGCACCGAAATCGCGCGCGCCATGGCCACCTCGCCTTACTTCATCCTGCTCGACGAGCCCTTCTACGGCGTCGATCCCCTGGTGCGCCAGGAGATTCAGCGCATCGTCAGGCAGCTCAAGTCGCGCGGCATCGGCGTGCTGATTACAGACCACAACGAATACGACACGCTCGAAATCATCGACCGCGGCTACATCCTGAGCGGAGGGCGCATCATCACCCAGGGCAGCGCGCGCGAGCTGATCGACGACCCCCAGGCGCGAGCCGTGTACTTCGGAGAGAAAATTGGCCGCCACACCGTCCTCTGAGCCTTAGCTGAGCCAAGCCTTAGCTGAGCCAAACGCTCTTTCGTGCGCTCAAGTACTTGAGCGCGTCTTCCCTTTAGATTTGAGAGTGAGCCGGAGAAGCTGCTGAGAAACCATGCTGCCGATCATAACCCTGGTGCTGGGCCTGATGGTGGCGACGGCTGTGATTTCGTATTGGTCGGACAACCTGGGCAAGAAGCTGGGCAAGAAGCGCGTCTCGCTCTTTGGCCTGCGCCCCAAGCAGACAGCGACGCTGATCACAATCACCTCGTCGATGCCGATCATGCTCTTCACGCTGGCCGCGACGCTGTACGTTTACCAGCCGCTGCGCGAGGCGCTGATTAATTATGAAAAGGTGCGCCAGGACGCCGACTTCGCCGCGCAAAAGAGCCAGCTTCTGCAAAAGATCAACGCGGGGCTGGCGACAAAAAGCGCCGAGCTGAGCACTCAGAAGGCTCAGCTCAACAAGGATGTCGCCGCCGCTAACGCACAGAAAAACAAGGCCCTGGCCGAGACCGGCAAGGCCGTCGCCGACAGGAACCAGGCCGTGGCCGAGAAAAACAAAGCCTTCGCGGAGCGCGGGCAAGCGCGCTCGGAGGCGGCCAAATCGCGCGCCAGCGCCCAGGAATCGGGCCGCCGTGCGCAGAGCGAGAGCCGTAGAGCCGAAGCCGAAGCTCGCCGGGCCGCAGGCGAGGGCCGCAAAGCAGAGGCGGCGCGCCTGGATGCCAAGCGAGCTCAGCAGCAGCTCAAGGGCAGGCAGGCCGAGCTGAAGCAGGCCGAGCGCGGGCTCGCTTCCAAGCAGGCTCAACTCGCCAAGACGCAAGCCGATGTCGTGCGCGTGACCAGGCAGCGCGATGCTGTGGCCAAGCAGCGCGCTGCTCAAGGCAAGGAAATCTTGGCGCAGGGAAGAGAGATATTGGAGCAAACAAGCAAGGTTTCGGAGCTGCGCGCTCAGGTCGATGGGCTCAAGTCCGAGGTCGAGCAGAGCCAGGTTGCGCTCGCGCTGGCGCAAACCACGTTGGACACCGCTCAGGCCAAGCTGAACGAGGCCCTGACCAAGCCTTCGCTCGTCGCGGCGGGCGAGACTTTAGCCGAGAAGACCATCGCGCCGCGCCAGAGCCTGAGCGCGGTGCAGGCTCAGCTGAGCAGCCTGATGGAAGAGGCGCGGGCGCAGGCGCGGCAGCTGGGCGGCGGCAACTTGAAGATGGGCATTGATGCCACCCGGCGCCTTCTGATTGACAATAGAACAGAAGTCGTTGACGAGAAGACGCAGCTTTCGCTTTTGGCCCAGGGCTTGGTGAGCGTGGAGACCGCTTCTTCGGTGCGCGTAATCGCCGCCCGCTCGCACACGGCGAGCGAGCTGACCATCCAGGTGCTGCTGATTGCCATCGAGGTGCGCCCGGCCTTCGCTCGCGGCGACGTGTTGGCCTCAGCTAACATCGACGGGCGCAGCGGCGACGCCGCCATCTTCAAGCAGCTCTACGTTGATCTGGCCAACGATGGGCAGCGCGCCGCCGAGAAAAAGGGCGTCCAACCGCCGCTCGCGCGCAATGTGCCTTTCTACGCGCCCAATACGATCGAGCGCATCTTCGAGGCCCTGCGCTCGATCCAGGCGCTCAAAGGTCTGGCCAACGTCCGCATCGTCGCCTCGGAAGACCTCTCGACGACCAGCCCGCTGCGCGTGCGCTTCGAGGTCGTGCCCGCCGCCAGCCGCAGCAAATAAGTGCCGCCGAGGAAGCCCTTGAGCTGAAGCGACAGCTGAAGCGACAGCTGAAGCGAGGCCGGGAGCACAGGAAACGCGATGCAAGTACTTGCCATTGATCCGGGCCGCGAGAAGTGCGGCGTTGTGCTGGCGCGCCTCGAAGCCGCCTCGGACGAGGTGCAAGTACTTGAGCGCGCCATCTGGCCGCGCGCCGGCTTCTTCGAGCGGCTCGAACTATTGCTCGGGTCGCACGAGGTGCAGGCGTTCGTGCTGGGTGACGCCACATCCTCGCCTCAATTGCGTGCTGAGCTGGAGCGCGCGCATCCCCAAATCAAGGTCCATGCGGTCGATGAGCGTAACTCAACGCTCGAAGCGCGGCCTTTGTACTGGCAGGCAAACCCGCCGCGCGGCTGGCGGCGGCTGCTGCCACTCTCGCTGCAGAACCCGCCGTGCGCCATCGACGACTTCGCCGCCGAAGTCCTGGCCCGCCGCTGGGCCAGGAGCCGCTGAAGCCAAGAGGCGCTGCAAGTACTTGCAGCGCCTCTTTTCGCTTCTGGTTGGCTCGGGCTCATCTCGGCTTATTTGAGCTGGGATCAGCTGCAGTGGAAAGCGAGGAGATGCGGTTTTTGCCGGCGCGCTTGGCATCGTAGAGGCGCTCGTCGGCCCCGGCGAGCAGGGCGGAGGCGGTGGGGTGAGCCGCGTCGCGCGAGGTGAAGACGCCGACCGAGAGCGTGACCTTCGACTGCGCGCTGGGCGGCGGCCAGGCTTGCAGCAGCCGCTCGCGCACCTCGTCTTGCAGGCGCGTGGCCATTCCGACTGCCGCCTCGCGCGAGGTTTCGGGCAGCACGACGACGAACTCATCGCCGCCGAAGCGGGCCACGGTGTCGATTTGGCGCACCGTGACGGAGGCGGCCTGGTAGACCAGGCGCAGCACATCGTCGCCTGCGGCGTGGCCGCGCGTGTCGTTGACGACCTTGAAATTGTCCAGGTCGAACATCAAGACCGCGAAGTGGCGCTCGAAGCGGTCGGCGCGCGCCAGCTCCTCGCGCAGCACTTCCTCCAGCCGCCGCCTGTTCCAGCCGCCCGTCACGGGGTCCAGCGTGGACAGCTTCTCCAGCTGAGCGGCGCTCATCCTCAGCTCCCAGGCCGCTTCGAAGGCGCTGCGCCGCTGCGCCTCGTTGAGGTGCGCCAGGCAGCTCACGATCAGCGAGGCGAAGACGAAGGAGAAGAGGTGCGACAGATAGAGCTGCTGCAGCGCGTCGGCTTCCAGGAGCGGCCCTGCGGCGTGCGCGGGCATCTGCTGCAGGACGGGCTGCAAGACCTGGCGCGCCGCGAAGCCCATCGAGGCCACGCCGCAGAGGACGATGGCGGCCACCTCTCCAATCGAAACGGGCAGCACGAGCACCGACAGCGCGATCTGAACGAACGAGCTGAGCCCGATGAACTGGTTGGCGACCGGAGCCTGCGTCCCTGGGTCCGAAAGCTGGATGCACACCAGGGCGGCCCCGGCGAAATACAGCGCATACACGCCCAGCACCAGGCCGCGCAGCGATTGCAGCCGGCTCAGCCGTGGAGCCACGGCGCGCACGCAGAGGCAGGCCAGCAGCAGAGCCAGGTGCGTGAGCCCAACCGAGTGGCGCGTCGCGGGCGAGAACAAGGCGTGCACCAGGACGAAGACCGGCAGCGCGAGCAGAGTGATGCTGGTGAGCATCCGCACGCGCTGCTGGAACATATGCACCAGCTCTTCGTGGTAAGCCGCCTCGCGCGCCCGCGCTTCCTCGCGCGGCCCACCGGGAAACGAAAACGCGAAGAACTCCTCCAGCCGCGACGAGCCGCCCTCGATCTCCCCGCCACCTTCGCCTGCCGCCTGCGCCCCCGGCTGAGCCTGTGCCCCCGGCTGAGCCTGTGCGCCCGGCCTGAGGCCTGAGCCGCCGAGCAGCCCGGCCCGTCGCCAGCGATGCCGCCGCGCGCGCGCCGTGGCAGCAGCGGCGGCCTGATCCGAAGCCGGAGCCTCGGCGGGCGCGGCAATATGCGGGCGGCCCGCAGCATCGGGTGTGGGAGCGTTGGCCATCGAGCTGGGAAGTCGAAGTGAAATCAGAAGGAAGGGCTCACGCCTCAGCTGGAGCCTGTCGCTCCGCTGCTGCGCAATTGAGACAAGCAGTATTCACCATTGTTGCCTGAGGACCTTTGCAGGCGCAAGTGCGGCTTGGCGGCTTGGCGGCTTGGCGGCCCTCAGCCGCCATCTCAAGCCTCAAGCGTGCTTCGGACTTGAGGCGACGACCCGCAAGTACTTGCAGCGCGGGCGGCCACTCCAGGCGGCTCGCCCGGCGCCGGGGCGACGGCCCACTCGCGCCGCAGCCTGCGCTGGAGACTCCACAGCAGCAGAGCGCCGCTCAGGGCCAGGGCGAGCGTGGGAACCAGCGTGGCCGAGGCGAGCTGGCCGGGCGGCACACTCATCAGGCGCAGCAGGGCGAGCACGGGGTTGAAGGCGGTGTTGATGCTCAGCAGCAGCCGCTCGCGCGGCCCGCTCGCGCCGCCGATGGCCAGGGGCATCAGCAAGTCCCAGGCGAAGAGCCCGGCCATCGCGCACAGCGTCGCCGACGAGCTCTTGAGGCGGGCCGAGAGCCACAGCCCAAGCGCCCCGTGCGACCACGCCATCGCAGCCAGAATCAGCAGCGAGCAGACCGCTTCGAGCACGCCCAGGCCGCGCGCCGAGCTGCGCCAGCCGCGCACGCACAGCGCCAGCAGAGGCCAGAACGGAACCGAGAAGAGCACGCAGGCCGCCAGCATCGCGCTCATCTTGCCGCGCAGCACCTCGCCCGGCGACAGAAACGAAAGCTGCAGCGCCTCCCAGGTTCCCAGTTCGCGCTCGCGCGCGATGCCCGTCGCGCCCAGCACGAGCATCGAGGTCATGCCCACGATCAGCCCAACCAGGAGCAGCGCCCACCAGATCAGAGGCCGCGCGCTGGCATCGAAAATCCCCAGGTAAAAGGCGCGCGCATAGAAAATCGCCACCCCCAGGCCCAGCACGCCCTCGCTCGCCAGCACGACGCGCGGCACCGACCTCATGCGGAACTTGGAGGCGAGCTCGCGCCCGTGAACCGGGTTGCGGCTGCGCGCCAGGAACCCCAGCGGCAGCTCCCACCATGTCGCGGGCGCCTGCCCTTCGCCTGCCTTGAGCTTGCCAGCTGCCTTGAGCTTGCCCTGGCGCCGCTTGATGAAGGGCCTGCTCTCGAAGGGGCGTTGCAAAGCCGGGCACGCCAGAGCAAGCAGCAGAGCGGAGGCCGCAGCCTGCGCAACGAGCGACCACAGCAAGATCGGGTGCGACAGCATCGGTGCCAGATCGGTGCGCCCGGCCTGCAGTCGCCACGGCTGCCACCACGAAATTCCCGCAGCAATCAGGGGATGCGTGGCTCCGATCCAGGCCAGGACCGAGCGCAGCGGCGCGCTCACACGCAGCGGAATCGGGATGAGCGCCAGGCGCCCGACAGCAGCGATCGAAAGCGCGTTGAAGCAGACCACGGCGTGCAACACGCCGAATCCGTAAGCCGAGCGGGTGGCGCTGACGGCGGTGCGCGCCCACGCCGAGCAGAAGGTGCCCAGGGCGCACGAAAATGCCGCGAACACAACTTCGCACGCCCACACGCCCAGCACATCGCGCGCGCCGACGCCGCCCAGCAGCATCACCGCGAAGTGCACGGGCAGAGCCGCCCCGAGCAGCCACAGCGAGCGCAGGAACGAAGCCGCCCACTTGCCCAGCACGAGCTCAGCCGAGCTCAGCCGCGTGAGGTGCAGGCCCTCCAGCAGGCTCGCCTCGCGCTCCGAGGCAATCGAAGGCGCCGCCACAGCCAGCGGCAGCAGCAGCGACATCGCGCCCGAGACCAGCCCCAGAAACCCCAGCGCAAATGGCCCCCGCGCCGCCGAGCCAGCGCCCACGCCAGAGGCCCACGGCCCAAACACAACACAGAAGCGCGCCAGCAGCCCCGAGAGAGCTACCGCCAGAACCAGAGGCGCCACCCACAGCGCCCGCCCGCGCCGCCACTGCGCCCACTCGCGCCGCACGATGGGATTGTCCCGCAACGGATTGCTCCACCGCGACTTGCTCCGCAACGGATTGCTCGAACCGCTCGCCTCGTACTGCTTCATGCGTGGAGGATAAGAAATAGGCGCGGCTCAAGTACTTGCAGTCGCTTGAGCCGGACGGAACGGAGTTTAAACTGGAGCCCCCAGCGAAGAAGCATCGAGATGAGCAACTCACAAACCTGTTGAAGAGCCCTCGAACCCGCGCCCTCTCGAACCCACGCCCTCTCGAACCCTCACCAAGCGCGATGCTGCCTGGGCTCTGCTGAGAACCGTGCCTTCAGCTCGGCTCAGGCTCGGCTCAGGCTCGGGCGGCTTGCTGAAGCGCCTGGCTTGCCACGCGCAGCACGAAGGCTTCGGCCTCCGCGCCCGGCTCGATGCCGGCTTTGGCCGCCAGCTGCTGCGCCAGCCGCGCCGCCAGCCGAGCCCGCACCTCGGGAGCCAGGCTCTGGCGGCGGCGCGCGAAGTCCAGCGCCATCTCCCAATCGCCCGCCTTCAAGCGCGCCCGCAGAGCCAGCGATTCCAAATCGGGCGCCGCCTCGAACTCGTCCGCCACGGCTTCCTCCCGAGCCGAAGTCAGGGCGGTTGAAGCTGCTGAGCTGGCGGCGAGCGGGTTCTGCGCCCAGAGGAAGGCATCGGCGGCCTGGCCGATGCCGAGTACTTGCCGCGTGGCGTCGTGCTTCTCGCGCGCCACGACGGTGTTGGCGACCAAATCTCCCACCCGCCGATTGTTGGGGCCGAGCAGGGCGACGACGGCTCCGGCTGCGTAGAATGCGGGCAAAAAGTCGAACAGGCGCAGCAGGTTGCGCACCAGCGAGCCCCACAGCGTGAGCGGCGAGCCGTCGGTGTGCAGCACGCGCAGGCCCAGGGCGCGCTTGCCCGGCGTCTGGCCGTCCCAGAGCCACTCGAAGGCGAAGTAGTAGCCCCACAGAATGCAAAACGCCAGCAAAGTGCCCAGCGCCTGCGCGATGTTGCGCAAGGCTGGGCTCCACGAGTCGAGCTGAACCAGGTCCAGCCCGCGCGCGATCACCGAGGCGCTCAGCCCGATGACCAGCATCTGGAGCGTCAGGTCGATGCAGGCCGCCGCGAAGCGCGAGCCCAGCCCAGCCGACTCGACCCCAAACGCCACGTTCTCCGCCGAAACAACCTCCACATCCTCGGCCCAGGGATCGCGCATACCCAGATATTAACCCCAAACGGCCACCGAGATGGCAAGCCGAAGCTGCAAGTACTTGAGGGGTGTGCACAAATGCTCAGCGAGTTTTCTGCAGCTTTTTGCGGGCGAAGTTAGATGACTGCTGGATCGCTTTGTGGCAGTCGGCATCGGTGTATTGATACTCCTCCAC
>JAABUK010000998.1_pt1 | contig 56421 bp, 17 predicted proteins | sample 5559141 | NCBI WGS metagenome assembly JAABUK01 (sample SAMN10711869, study PRJNA513367) | rock metagenome | isolation source: Antarctica rocks | place: Antarctica: Victoria Land, Pudding Butte nord | collected 2016-01-03 | reverse complement strand
GGCCATGAATGGAATGGGGCCATGGCCATGAATGGAATAGGGCTATGGCCATGAATGGAATGCGCCATGGCCATGAGTGGAATGCGCCATGGCCATGAATGGAATGCGCCATGGCCATGAATGGAATAGGGCCATAGCCATAAGTGGGGCCATGCATAGGGGCCATATTAGTGGCGCATTCTAAATTTAGGTATTCTTACGAGTCAAAAACATTCTCAGGAGCGCGTTAGATTCTTAGGGGCGCTTATATCGCTCTAGAGTTAAGACATAGTATTATCCCGCTTAAACCAGCTTAACCGGCTCACGAGCGCTCATAGCGCTCAGAGCCTACCCTACACTTTTGTAGATGGAGTACACTAAAATAAACCTACTAGTATAAGTCGGAGGATTCGTAGACGATATCTACCTACTCGCCTATAACGAGAGTATAAAGAAGAATTATACGAACTTAAAACGGGCCTACGATATTTATTTAAAGTAAATAATTATTTATAAAGCGTCGTTTACCCCCTAGAAATACGAGCTAGTCTATATATCTCGAACGCCGAAGAAGTTTAATATAAAAATAGCGATAAACTTTAAGAACGTAGTTATCGAACCTAGAGCGAGTATTAAGGTTTTAGGGTTATACGTCGATTTAAAGTTAAAATAAAGATTATATTTAGCCTAGATTAAAACTAAAGCGGTTAATTAAAGCCGCGCTATAAAGTACCTAGCTAGTTCGATATAGGGCGCTACCTTCGCGAAATATAAAACGGTACATAATATAGTAGTTAGACCGATATTAATATTTACGGCTCCGATATAATATTAATTAAAGAGAACGATAAAGGCTATAAAAGGATATATAAGGAAATTAATAATTATTTAAAATAACTATCTTAGGACGGTCCTAGGAGTATTTAAGGCTACTTTAATTCTAGTATTTAAGGCCGAGTTAATAATTACGTTAATCGACCTCTAGTTAAACCGCCTAATAATACGATATTAAATAAATCGAGGGACCTATTTAATTACGACTACGGGAAATATATAAATCTAGAATAAACTTTAATATAGGAGAGGGAGGTAACGGTAAATACCTCCGATACCGATAACGAAAAAAAAAACCTAGGTAATTCGCGCCCTAAGATTTAAAGAATAATATAAGGTAATTATAATTATAAGGAGGAGAAAAGACTAAATAAACCTAATCGAAGATATCGAAGAATATTAAGATATTAAGGTTATCGATTAAAGGGTAAAAAGCTAGGCCCGCTAGCGATAACTAGATAAATAAGAGAATTATAAAATAACAATCTCTATATAGGCTATTAACCCGGCTTAAAAGGGAGATTTATTCGGGGACCGGTTCGATTATTATAATTAACTAAGGAAGGCTAAAAGCTCGATAATAATATAATTAAAATATAATAAAATCGGATTAAATAAGTTTTTATACCAAATAAAGGTACCTATAGTCCGTAGCGCTAACTATTAATATAAATAAAGGAAATAAAGTATAAAGTATATATTACTATTTTACCTAGAACTAGCTAGTAATAAGGCGGAGCTTATAAAATAAATAGGTATATATAACTTTAGGAAGATATTAACCTAGGCTTAAGGTATATATATAATCGCGCGGTAAATAATAAGAACGGGGTAGCTCGGTTAATTCTCCTTTATTAAAGAATAACTAGTATAATCTAAACTACTATTAAGACCTAGCGATATACCTAGGCCTATAAAGAAGAGGAAGAAAAGGAAAAAGCCGCCGGCCGGAGGGCCGTAGGTATCGATTATTTAATAAATATATAATAAAGCGGCCTATAGGCCTACGAGATAGGTAAATCGAGTTAAGAAAATTAAAATAAAAGGGAAACGGAGGGAAGGGATAAATAGTATTTTAGAATAATTATAATTATTAACTAATAAGAAAAGGAGATAAATTATCGATAAATTAGAGTTTTTAACCGACGAGGTTTCTTTAACGACTAGTAGGAACTACTAGTAGCCCTACTAGGAAAGTATTCGCGGAACTCCCTTATTAGTAAAGTAGTTTTACTAGAGTAGGTATATAAGTTAATTAATCAATCAATTAAACTAGTATTATATTTAGCTTTTTTAAGAAGTTTCTTCTTAATTTAATAGCGGATCTAATTAACCGCCGTCTCCTCGTTTATAAGAAGTAGGAGGAAGTTAAATAATAACTTTACTAAAAAGTATCGTTATTTAAAGTTTATATTAAAGAAATAAAGGCTTAACTACCCCTATTTTCGGAGGAGTATAGAGTAAATTTCTTTTTAGCCAAATTTAAACCTAAATTTAAAAATAAAATTCTAAATACCGGTAATATATTTATTTAAAGGGAAGAAATTCTTACCTAGGTTATTATATAAAAAAAGAATCTAGAGTATATATAATTAATAGGCGGCTTTAATTCTAATTCGGGTTCCTAGTTGAAGAACCTTAATAAAGGAAAATTTATAATAGACCGAATTACTAAGCCTAACGCCGGCGATAGCGCTAAATAAGTATATTTAAAGGAGAAGGGTAATAAGTATAAAGTTAATACTATTAATTCTTCGTACGATAAGATTATTTATTATTATTATAAAGTAGAAGGCTATATTAAGCCTAAATATCCCAATATAGATAAACTAGTTATAAACGTCGGTACGGTATCGGTAAAAAATAATTAAACCTAATTTACGCCTCGGAAGAAGGGTAAGAAAAACAATTAATAGAGGTATACCCTTTTATTTTTTTTAAGGATTAGATCACTTTTTAGGATAAAATTTAATAACTTATTATTTTAATTAACTCTAAAGCGTAGATTAATTTAATTTTATAATGGTTCGTTATTAAAAATAATTTAAAACCTTATAACGTTATTTTACCGCTAGTTAAAGTAATTAGCGGGTAAAGTATATATTATTATAATATATATTAATTAGACTATTAGATAATCGATAGTTAGGATTAAGGGCGTAAATATAGTACTTTATTCTATACTATAAACTTTAAAGGTTTAGACGTTATTCTAGGTATACCTAGGTTATATTAATTAAAGATATTAATTAATCCTAAGGCGGATTAATAGCGGTTTAAAATTAATTCTAGTAGTTTATAAATTAAGGAACCGGCTAAGTTCACTAGTAGTTTTAAAAATAAACCGAATATATTCGCGGTCGTATACATTATAATAGTGTAAGGCGAATAAGAAGAATTTCCTAACCTAAAGGTTCCTAGGGAATTTATAGGGTTTTATAATATTTTTTTAACGAAAAAATAAGTACCCTACTTATTTTTAAATAGGGGGATTACGTTATTAAAATAAAAATTAATAAAGAACCGCCTTATAGGTCTCTTTATAATTTATTTTAAACAAAATTATCGGAGCTACGGCGTTATTTAGAATTCTTACTTTATAAAAGTTAGATTCGTTATTTAACCTCTTTAGCTAGAGTACCTATTCTTTTTATACCTAAAAAGAATAATAGGCTATATTTTTATATTAATTATTAAGGTTTAAACGCGGTAATAGTTAAGAATCGATACCCGCTACCCTTAATCACCGAGATATTAGACCGTTTATATAGTTTTAAAATCTTTACGAAGTTAGACCTTAAGGATACTTATTATAAGATCCGGATTAAAGAAGGCGATAAATAAAAAACTATTTTCTAAACTCGCTATAGTTATTTCGAATATTTAGTTATACCTTTTAAGCTCGCTAACGCACCGGTAATATTTTAAATTTATATTAACCGTGCGCTTATAGGTTTAGTAGATATAATATATATAATATATTTAAATAATATCCTAATTTATAATATTAATCCGGCGGAGCATTAACGGTATATTAAATAAGTACTCAAATAATTATATTAGTTCTAACTATTTATTAACTTTAAAAAGTATTAATTTAATATCGAAACGGTCGAGTTCTTAAGTTTTATTATATTTATTAATAAAGTAGCTATAAACCCGGAATATATTAAAACTATTAAGGAATAACCTTAACCGAAAATATATCGGGAGGTATAAGTCTTTTTAGGCTTCGCTAACTTCTATAAACAGTTTATCTATAATTATTCTAATATAATTATACCGCTTATTAACCTACTTAAGGGTAGTAAAATAAGTAAGAAAATAAGTCCATTAGAATAAATAAACGGCGCTACGGAAGCGTTTTAGATTTTACGAGATATATTCGTAAACGCGCCTTTTCTACGCTATTACGATCTAATTAAATAATTATATATAAAGATAGATACTTCTAACTTTGGCCTTAACTTTATATTATTATAATAAAATAAGAATAATTATTAGCGCCCTATAGTATTCTAGTCACAGAAATTAAATCTCTTAAAATAGAACTATAAAACCTATAATTAAGAATTATTTACTATTATAGTAGTAATGAAATAATAGCGATACTACCTAGAAAGTAACCTTTATTATATTAAAGTCTAGACTAATTATAATAACCTAAAAGGTTTTATAAAGTAGAAGGAGTTAAACTTTAGGTAGATTTATTAAATATTTAAATTAATTACCTATAATTTTAAAATCTTTTATCGGGCTAGGAAATTAAATCCTACCGATATACCGTCGCAGCGCCTTAATTATAAGGGAGTATCGCCGTTAAATACTAAATTATTACTAACGCTTTAAAATAAACTTACTCTTTAGACTAGTAGTTAGTTATCGGAAAAAGATAAAGAAATAAAAGTAGCTATAACCCCTACTTTTTAGATTATAGGGTTAAGAGTAGTAATTCTAAGGCGGGATATTATAGTAGTACCTAAAACTATATATAATAATCCTAAAAGGCCTATTAAAACATTAATTCGGGAACTATAAACCTATAATAATTAAGTAAACTCTTTTCGAACTAGAGCGAATACGCTAAAGGACCGCCGTCGTATAAAGAATAAAGTATAGGCTATAGACTCCGAGGGATTATTAAGATATAATAATCGCCTCTATATATTAAGGAATAAAACTCTAAGGAAAGAGTTTATAAAGAGATATTATAATAATCCTCTAATAAGCCATTTTAGCGCTACGAAGTCGTATAAATTATTTACCCGAAAATTTTTCTAGGAGGGTAGCCTAAAGTAAGTTACGGATTATATTAAAATTTATAATATATATTAGCGGACGAAGGCGCCGCGATATCGTTTATATAGCGAATTAAATTCGCTTCCTATTACTATTTAGCCTTAAAAGGAGATTTCTATAAACTTTATAACTAGCTTACCGCCTAGTAAATATAGAGGTATCGTTTATAATACTATCTTTATCGTTATAAATCGATTTATTAAAATGGTTAGGTATATATTTATAATTATTAAAATTAATACCGTTTAACTAGCGGAAGTATTTTATTCTAAAATTATTTACCGTTATAATATACCTAATAATATCGTTAGCGATAAAGGCTCTATTTTTACGAGCGCTTTCTAGTCGGCTATATATTTTTATTCGAAAATTAAATAATACCTAAATATTACCTTTTACCTTTAAATAAATAAATAAATAGAGCGCTAAAATTAGGTACTAAAGTACTATTTACGTATATTTATTAATAATAAATAAATAAATTAGGCTGGATTACTACCTATAGTAGAATTCTTAATAAATAATAATTAGAGTACCGCCGTCGGAACGACGTCGTTTTTTTATATATACGGTTAATATCCTAAAATCCGCTAGGAAGTCGAGGACGATTTTAAGAAGTAAAGAGTACTAATTATAAATAATAGGGTACGATAGTTATAAACTTTAAAGAATAAAACTACGGAGTACCTTTAAAGCGCTACCGAGTACTAAACTAAATAGTATAATAAAACGTATAAACTATAAAGTTATAAGATTAGCGATTTAGTTATACTAGTAATAAAGAACCTAAAGTAAAAATACCTAAATAAAAAATTATCCTATAAGTTTATAAGGCCCTTTAGGATTATTAATAAAATAAAAGTATAAATTTACCGCCTACTACTACTTTCTATATATAGAATCTATAATACCTTTTATATATCGTTATTTAAATTATATTATCTTCGCGATTATATTAATACGGCGGAATCTTTTATATAAGCCCCCGAACTTATTAATAATAATAAGTTATAGGAGGTGGAAAAGGTAATCGATAAAGTTAAGAATAAAGAAGATATCTAATATAAAATTAAATGAATTAATTAAGGCGAAGAATATAATTAATAATTATTAGACGAAGAGTTTACTAGTATTAATAAACTAACTAAAGTCTTTAAATAGGCGGGTAGTAAATATAAATATATAAATATAACTAAAGAGGTTACCTAGCCGTATAAGATAATAAGGCGGAGTAAACGGAGCCGACGTTAAAAGTAAATATTATTACTTTTATATTAATACTTATATAACGGACGTTCTCCTCTATATTTATAACTTTATTATACGGTTTTAAGGTATAACTAAATTTAATTTACTATTAAATTATCTATATACGATAACGATAAGATATCGTATTTATAAGAATACTTTTACTTTAGGTATAGTCTATATAGACGCCTAAAATATATTATTAAATAGTATATTTAAATAAACTTAGCTAGCGCCGATTTAAGAAAAAAAGAATTCGCTATTACTATTATATCGTACGAAAGATTTGGTTATTATTAGAATTACTAGAAGAAGACGTAGTCTCCCTAGTATAATTCTTAAGGATATTATCTTCCTCGGGACTCTTTAGGTCCCGTTTATATTAACGGAAACTCTCGGCCTCTTTTTCGAGAATTTTATTCATCGCCTTTAATTCCTTAATACGCTAGTTCGCCGCCGTTAATTAATTTTATAGGTTAATAATCATAGTAGAGGTTTACCTACTAGTTATTACCGTCTTATTATATATTTTACGCTACTAAATAATTTCTTTATTTATTAAATTATATTTATATTCTTCTTTAGGAGTCCTATTACCGATATAGGTATATTAATATATAAACTTTCTTACCTTCCTTCGGAAAGGCTTAGGGATTTATTATTATTAATATATATTATTTTAAAGCTTACGGTTATAGTTTACCTTTACGTAACGGTCGATTCCGTAATAATTAATATAATAGAGCGTATAAGGAGGGGACGTACCTCGAATATAATTATTATTAAATTAGTAGAAGTAGACCCGGTAAGGGAGCTACGAAGTATAGTAAACTATTATTATAGTTAGTATTACATAGTCGCGTTAATAGTAGACTAGTTATATTTACTAGTATATTTATAGCTAAAATAATTAGTATAAATAAATTAATACTATCGGTGAGTAGGAGCCGCTTATAGAGTTAGAAGAAAGTTATATATAACGAGAGTATTATCTATATATTAGTTATAATACTAGAACGCTATTATAGAGCTAGAGTAATAATATACGAGAAAGATTAAAGGAGTTACGAAGAGAGAAAATAAATAAGCGAGCGAGTTTATTTTAATAATAAACCGTCGCGCTAAGTATCTTATCGTTACTATATATCGATGCGCGCCTCCGCTCCGCTACCTCGCTTTTATTAATAGATATAACTATTACTATAGTAGTTATATTATTACTAATCTCCCGGTATAATATTAGGGCTATACCGCTTATATATAGTATCTTTTATAGTATAGTAGGAGTATATAGTAAGGGTAGCTACCGCTATTCCGCTACTAGTACTATGGGTACTATAGGAATAATCTAATATACTATATTTACTATAAGTACTACAAGCGCTATAGGAACGATAGCGTATACTATTTCGCTCCGCTACTATTATATATAATGGCACTATAGGGACGAAAGAAATATTACTTAGTCAACTACTATTACTATATATTAGCGCTATAGGGACAGCTTTATAAGTATACTATTCACTTACTACTAGTACTACTATATAGTAGAGGTAGTTTAGTAGTATTACTCTTCCGCTACTAGTACTATATAATAGTACTATAGGAAATAGTTTCGTGTCGCTCCGCGACTAGTACTATATATTAGCGCTATAGGACCGATAGTATAAACTAGAAGATTTTTTTCCCTTATTTCTCTTAGGGGTTTAAAGGTTTTTTAATAAACTTCGTAATTTAACTAAATACTATTCCGTGACTAGTACTATAAGTATTAAAGGATTAGGTACGTAATCTTATATTTAGGTTACTATATAATAATACCGTCGTATTAGATAACTCTTTTCCCTTATTTCTCTTAGGGGGTTTAAAGATTTTTTAATAAATATTTCTTAACTAAAGTATTTAGGTACCTAGGGACTAAGGCCTAAGAGGGGAGGTAATTATAAAGCGGTAGTATATTATATACGCCTACGCCCCGTTAAAGGCGCTAGCGCGTTATATATACCTACGCTCCGCCACCTCTATAATATTATTATTTATCGATATAGAGTTCTAGCCTTAATATCGCGGGGTTCTAACTCTTAACGATCCTATATCGAGTTAGTATTCCCCCGTTTTATTAAAATCCTTAAAGATTAGTTCTACTACTAAATTTAGGATTCAAAAACTATTTAATAATAAACCCCGTAACTACTTTATATCTTTTATATTATTACTAAGCCGCTAGCTCTACGCTAGCGGCCTTAGGTATTATATCCCGTTTTTATTATAATTTTTAGGAATTAGTTCGGGATTTTAATTATTCTTAATACTTTATCGGTAGCTAGGTATTATATTACTTTATATATTTTTATCTTAATTATTTCCTAGTTTATTTTAACGGGCTCCGGGTACTTTATTCTATTAATATTACTTAAGTTTATCGTTAATAAAGAGGGGAATAATATTTTTTATAAAATTTTTATTTTACCTTTAAAGTTTTTAATTTTTCCTTCTTTATTATTTTTAATGATTAGGAATTAAAAAAACTTTTTAAAATAATTATTTTTCTCCCTTCTTTATTTTACGAGCTTTTATATTCCCGCCGGTTTTAATAAAACTTTATATATACTCTCCTATTAGAAAAATATTTTCGTTCTTCGAATTATATATATTTTTTTATTATTTATTATATCTAAGGCCTCCCCCGTCTAGGTATTTTAATTTTATTTATACTCCTTTATATATTCCTTTACTTTTAATATAATATTAATATAACGGGAGTTTTAATAAAATTTAACTTTTTAATATAGACGGGCCTATAAAATTATAAATTTCTTAATTTCTTAAAAACCTTTTATTATTTTATTTAAATATTAATTAATATTTTTATTACTTTTAAGTTTTAATTTCCTTAATATTTAATAAAGGGACTTTATACTCTATTATATTTCCTCTTAAATAATATTATCCTTAATCTTCTTTTAGGTATAGCGAGTATATAATATTACCCCTTTTTATATTTACTCGAATTTCGTTACTACTAGTCTATAGTCGGAGTTATAATATAAATCTTTGCGGACTATAAAGTTATTTATAACCTAGTATACTTCTTTTAAAAAAAATAATAAATTGATTATATTTTCTTATCCTCGGGCTTTTTATATAATAAATACTTTTAATACTTTTAATTTTATTTCCCTAGATTCTATTATCCCTAAGAGATAATTAGTTATAATATAATATATATATCGCCTAGTATTATTTTAATTAAGATAGTAAAGATTAAAGTCTTTTAAAAGAATATATTCGTTTTCCTTTATTAATACTTCCTCTAATAATAATAATATTAACGGACTATTAGTCGAGGTATACTATATTAATAACAAATTATATATATTATAAATCTATACCTTCTTATAATAAAGGATTCTTTAATTAATAATCTCCTCCTCTTTAATTTTATTTAATTAAGATTCCTTTTTATTCCTTCGCTCTTTTAATATAATTCTTATAAAGTATAAATCGCTTTTATAATAAATTAATTCTTAATTATCCGTATCGATCCTTTTATTTATATAAAAATATATACGGGTCTTTAGGCCTCTTTTATATACTAAGTAGAAATAATTAATATTATTATTATATAGCGCCTAGGTAATAGGGTTCTAACTAGGCTCTTAAATAACTAAAATATTAATATTTTTAATTTACTCGTTTTAAAGTAACTTTATTATTAGTTTCGATTCCTTTTTAATATTATATTATACGACTTTAAATTAAGTACTATAATTTATTATATATTAATATTATATCCCTAAATTCCTCGTTTATTTTATAGTTATTTAATAGTATTAATTCTAGCCGGTTTTTATCTAATTAGTCGAATATTATTCTTAAAAAATTATTTAAGACTTAAAGAATTATTTATCTAAGTATTATTATTAATTTATTATTAATTTATTATTTTATCTCGGCCTCCCTACCTTCCTAGGTATAATAATAATATCTTAGACTTTATTAATTATATTCGTTATTATTTTCCTCTTCCTCGCGTTTTTAGTTAGTATTAATATAAATTTATTACTAATTAACTATACCTAAAAACTTAAGACTATTATCCTCGGTAATATTATAAACTACCTAGGTTTATTCTCTAATTTTTATTAAATTCGGTATATCTTTTTTTACTTAACTAGGTACGCTCTACTCTAGGATTTATAACGTCTAAAATAAACTATATAATACTTTTCCTTCGGCTTTTAGTACTATATTTATATAATTAATATAATTCTATATATATCCTATATTTAGGCTAGTTTTTATAAATTAGGGCTATATAATCGTATCTTTAATAATTAAAATATTACCTCGGGTTACTTATTCTCTTTTATCTTTTATATAATAATAATTATTCGTTTTCTAGGAACTTATCCGTTATTTATTTATTTATTATATCTAGGTCCGAGATTTTAAGAAGGAGTATTAAATACTTTTTCTTATAATTATATTTATCTAGTTTAAAGGCGAACCCTAGTTATTTTATATTTATAATATTTAATCCCGGGTATAACCTATAGTTATTCTTTTATAATATCTTTATTACCGTTTTTTAATTATTTATATTAACGGCCTCCTTCCTTATATTATATATTATTATTATATAAATTTATCTTAATACTCTCGCCGAGGGGTTAATATTTTTTATTTATTTAATTATTTTCTTTAACTTTTATTTTATCTTTATTATTATATAATATAAAACGAAGTCTCCTCTCGTTATTTATTTTATTTTAATAATTAACTCCGCTACCGGGTAGGCTCCGTTCCGGAATATTTTAATTAATTAAAAATTAATTACCTTCCTAAATTATTCTCTAGTTTTAATATTATTTATTTTAATTATTAATTACTTCGCCTTCGCGCTAGTTATTATTATAGAGGGAGGGGGGTTCGTTTCGGTTATATATTTTAATAAAATAAATATATTTCTACGGGTAATATCGGCCTAGTTTTATATTAATAATATAAATATACTCCTCGCCCTAAGTTTTTGGATCTTTTATTTTAGCGACTCTATTTAAATTAATTAAAGCGTATATTCTTCTACCGATTTTTATATATAATTAAAGACTATTACTAGTATAATCTATATTAGTTATAGCCCGCGGTATATTATCTATTATACCTCTTTATACTCTATATTTTTTATAGTCTTTATTATAATTATTATTAATTTTTCTAATATTTTTATATCCTCTTTATACTTTTTTATTCGATTACCCGTCTCCTTTGTTTATTATAATATCTTCGTCGTATTAAAATATATTAATAATTTATATCGACCCTCTACCCTAGTACTTTAAATTTTATCTCTACTATTTTTATTTCTTTTTATCTTAATTAATTTCGTACCCTTAATAGAATTTTCCTCGTTATATAATACCCGTATTTCAAGATCTTTAATTCCTTATATCTCGAATATTTTAATATTTCTAGATTCGTTCTTTATTCGAGAATATTTAAGAAAGATACCTATTTAATTATATTTATAAAAAATATAAGGATCTAAAATAAACTCTAATATAAAGGAGGTAAATAATAATAAATACCTCCGATATTAATAACGAAGAAAAAGCCTAGGTACTTCGCGCTTTAAGATTTAAAGAATAATATAAAATAATTATAACTATAAAGAGGAGAAAAGACTAAATAAACTTAATCGAAAATATCGAAGAATATTAGGATATTAAAGTTATTAATTAAAAAATAAAAAATTAGGCCCGCTAATAATAACTAGATAAATAGGAGAGTTATAAAAAACGATTTTTATATAAACTATTAACCCGGCTTAAAAGGGAGATTTATTTAAAGACCGGTTTAATTATTATAATTAATTAAAGAAGATTAAAAACTTTATATTAATATAATTAAAATATAATAAAATCGGATTAAATAAGTTTTTCTACCGAATAAAAGTATTTATACTCTATAACGTTAATTACTAATATAAATAAAAAAAATTAAGTATAAAGTATATATTATTATTTTATTTAGAATTAGCTAGCGATAAAGCGGAGCTAATAAAATAAATAAATATATACGATTTTAGGAAAATATTAACGTAGGTCTAAAATATATATATAACCGCCCGGTAGATAATAAAAATAAAATAACTCGATTAATTCTTTTTTATTAAAAAATAATTAGTATAATCTAAATTATTATTAAGACCTAGTAATATATTTAGACCTATAAAAAAAAAGAAGAAAAAAAAGAAACCGCCGGCCGAAGGGGCGTAGGTATCGATTATTTAATAAATTAATAATAAAGCGGCCTATAAACTTATAAGATAAATAAATAAAATTAAAGAAACTAAAATAAAAAAGAAACGGAGGGAAGAATAAATAATATTTTAGAATAATTATAATTATCGGCTATTAACTAGTAAAAAGGGAAAGTAAATTATCGATAAATTAGAATTTTTAATCGACGAGGTTTCTTTAACGGTTAGTAGGCGCCGCTAATAACCTTATTAGAAAAGAATTCACGGAACTCCCTTATTAATAAAACAGTTTTACTAGAGTAGATATATAAGTTAATTAATTAATTAATTATTATACTTTTTAGTTTATCTCTATAAATCGGTTAACTAGTAGACGATATTATAAATATTATAATAATAAATAAATTACCCGATTATTTATTTAAAAATTAATAATAACTCGCTTTCGAGATATTTTAAATTATATTATTATATAAATATCTTATTAACAATATTTATTTTAGCTCCTAGAGCCTTATTTATTTTTATATAAATAATTTTTATATTAATATTAATTAGATTCGTAATATTTTCGTTATTAATATTTATACTCGGTCGGGATTTTATTTCTTTTTATTCCCTTAAAATAATATAATCGCCGATATAATTAATAATCTTTATTTTCTTCTCTAGATATTTATTAAAGTAATAGCCGAATTTATAATAATTAAAATATTTAATATTCTTAAGATTTTTCTCGCTCTCGCGAGTTATATATATTTTATTAGGGTTTTTATATTTATTATTATTATAATTTTATTCTTTAATATTAGATTTATTTTTATTATCTCCGCCCTTCGACTTTTTTTATATCTCTTCTAAGATTTTAATTAATTATTTTAATTATTATTATACGTTTTAAAATCTTAATTAAGATTACGTTTATAATATATTATAAATAATACGAATTTAGTTCCTTTAATAAGAATATTTTAAATTTAATTAATTTCTTTTAAAATATTAAATCTTAAATAATTATTAAATAAATTATTTTCTATTTTCTATCATAAAGAGGTAGTTCGGTTTCTAGAGTATTAAAATAAATATCGAAATCTTATATTAATTAATTATTCCTTTAATATATATATTAATATTTAAAATTTATATTTATAACTTAGTTTAAAGAGTCTTTAATTATATTAAATAAATAATTCGAAAATAATTATTATATTAATATATTTATTAAATATAAATTTTTATATTTATTTTATAACTTCTTAATTTACCCCTTTAAATAAAATATTATATATAAAATATTTTTTTCGTTTATTCGAAAGTTTACGGGTATTAAGCGGAATATAATCTTTATATTATAAATTTATTCTCGATAATTTTACGGATTCTTTATATAAAATTTTTATAATTTTAATAACTATAAATAATTTCAATTTTAATTTATATTAAGATTAGTTTAATTACGATTTATTATCTAGTTATTTTCGTCTTTTATATTTAATTCTTAAAGATTATCTTCGATTTTATTATTTATTTTATTTACGATAATATATTATAAGTTTTTAATATCCCTTTAAATTATAATAATAACGGCCTTTTTTTAAAGGCTTTTTATTTTTATTTTAATTTTATAAATTATTAATTTATCATTAAATTAATATTCTTTAATAAATTTTTTATATTTTTATTTAAAATATTAACCTTTTATATCTCGCCTTTAAAATAATTATCTTTAAAAAAAATAAAAATTTAATAAATTACTACTTAAAAAGATTAAAAGAGATTAAAAAGATTAAATTATAATATTTAAAATATTTATAATAATATAAGAATAAATATAAAATCTTAATAGGAAAATAATCTTTAGGTTTAAATAATAGAATTAATTTTTAAAGAATTAAAATAAAGGTTTTAAATCTCTTATTTCTAAAAAGAGTTCTAAAGTACCGGAAATTATAATATAATAATATAATATAAATAGTGTAACTACGCCGTATACTCTCTTTATAGGATCTATAATATTATATTTAATAATTATTATAAAGCTAGTCTTAGTATAATATAATATCTATTTATATAAATTTCAATTAAGATTATAATTATAATAATTATATTAATAATTAATCTCTAGCCGTTAGAAATATAGAAGTAATATTCGTATTAATAATATAACTTTATAATTAATATTTAAAACCTAGTTCGGAAAAGGAGTAATTATATAAAAATCGATTTAGAGATCGATTAATATAATAAAGATAATAAAGAATCTAAGTCTAATTTATTTAATTATTCGATTTAAGTACAAAAAAGTATTCGTAATAATTAACGATCTACGAGCCTAGCTTCTTAATTAAAGTTAAAAAAGGATAATTATAAAATTTAAATAAATAAGAATATTATTATCTAGTATAAATTAAAGTCTTTTTATTATAAATTATCTTTTAAAATCTTATTATATCGAGTATATTCTTAAAGTTAAATAATATTAATTTATAATTAAGGATTTCTCGATAAATCTCTATCCTACTTTATCCTAGTTTAAAGTAGAGATAGAACCGCGATTTTTACTCTACCCTCTACTTTATTTTACTCTACTCTAGTATTCTCTTTAAAAATCCCTACGTTTATCCGAATTATATATATTACTCCGCGAAGTTATTTTTAATATTCTTCTCTACTCGATATAAAATTAAATTTAATATTATAGTAATAATAAATTCTATTTTTAAAAATAGAGAAATAAAATTATTAAATAACTTTATTTACTATTAATTAATTAGCGGGCTTAATAATAGATATAATATAATATAATTACGCGATTTAATTAATATATTAATAAGTTTAGAAACCTTAATTTTTACGTATTTTATATCGAAAATACGAAAAAGACTAGAAATACGTATTTAATTATATCGAGTATTTTAAATATATTATATATTAATTAAATAACTTTTTTTGACTTTAATCTTTAATAAAAGTTTAATTTATAGAATTAAAGTAGTAATAAATTTAAAAAATTCTCTTTTTTTAAAATAAAAATATTATTTATAAATATACTAGTATTTTACTACTTGAGATTACGTTAATTATAGACTATAAATAAGTTTTCGGAATAATATATAATAGAATAAATTATAAGTTATATTAGAGTGTAATTACTCTATTAATAATAATTTAAAAACGATACGACTATATATTTAAATACAAATACAAATTAAAATTAATAAATATATTTTTAAAGATATCTATTAAATATTCATCGTTTTTAATACTCTTTTTTATTTAGTTAATTATTAATAATCTCTTAACTATAATACTATATAGTTTTAAATAATATAAGAATATGAGATTTTATTAATATTTTATCGATAGAGTATCGGGTAAAACGGGAAGCTAGAAAACGGATCTCGAATAAACTATAATTAAAACTTGGATAGAGTATTAATAGAGTATTAATAAAGTACTAATAAAATATCTAGATTAATAACCCTAGAATTCTTCTTATAATTTCCACTTATGATTTTTGTACCGGTTTAGGTATTTATAATATAAATATATATATCTAGGTATCCTAAACTACCTACGACCTACTTTATATTATATTAGGAATATAGAAAGTACCTAAAAATATATTACCTAGTAATAGAGGTTATAATCTCGTAATATTTAATTAAATAATAAAGCGCCTAACGTATCCTTATTATCCTAGTAATATCGTAAATTACTAATTTTAAAGATATATATACTAGGTATTAATAAATAATTATAGCTATATTTACTTTATTTACCGCTAGTATATTATTCTAAATATTCCGTTATCTAGTAGTCCGATATTAATTAGTTATTCCTAAACTTTTTAAGAGTATTCCTCCTCCTACGCTTTTTCTAGATAATCTCTCTACCCCTTCTTAATTTTAAAGTAATTTTTATTATACCTTATTCTCCCGAAATAACTCTATTTTTATAGAATTTATAAAGTTTAAGGAAGCGATAGAGGTAAATCTAAATAAACTAATATAAAAGGATAATTAATAAATAAAATAAAGAGAGAATAATAAAGGCGAGGCGAGAGTTTATAGATTTTATAATCTATACTAGTTCTATAATTTATACTAGTAGTTAGTCAAGCTTTTTAGTATTTAAAGTAATTTTTATTTATAATATATTATTAAATTAAGCTTATTTAGTACTTTAGGCGCTTTCTATTTATAATTCATAATTTAAATAAAGTTTTTTTAATACTTTAAGCGCTTTCCTTTTATAGTATATAATTAGATTAAACTTTTTCAACGTTTTTAAAAAGCGCGCGATTTATAAGAAATAAATATTAGCCGGCTATTATCTTCCGAAAATATTAATTAATTATATCGTATATTAATTACGATTACGGTCTATAAGTTTACGAGATAAGTAAATAGAGTCTAAAGTTAAAATAGAAGAGAAACGGAGAGAAAGATAAATAATATTTTAAAATAATTATAGTCATCGGCTACTAACTAGTAAGAAGAGGAAATAAATTATCGATAAACTAGAGTTTTTAACCGACGAGGTTTCTTTAACGACTAGTAGGCGCCGCTAGTAACTCTATTAAGAGAGTATTCGCGGAACTCTCTCATTAATAAAGTAGTTTTACTAGAGTAGATATATAAATTAATTAATTAATTAAAACTACAATTTAACTAGATTTAAATAAATAAGAATAACGTAGAGTAATCGTTATATTAAGATATTTAAATTGATTAATCTATTAATAATTATTAACGTTTTAGTTATTTATAATTTAATAGTAATAATATAATTTAAAGCGAGAATTAGGGTTTAGAATATATTTAATTTATAATTAAAGACTAAAATCCCTTAATTAAAAATATATCCTAAATTATTAAACTCTTTTAATTAATTTTTTATATTTATAATAACTTGTCTTAATTAATTATATTATTTATCTTATTTTAGAGATTATGATAACTAGATTTTAAAATAACTATTTTATTAAATTTTCTAACTATTATTAACGCGCGTTTAATAGCGGCTTCGCTTTAAATTTAAAATAAATAATATTTAAATTTATATTAAATCTATACTCGCCCTCCTCGACCGGTATAATTAAATTATACTAAGTATAATTAACTCGATCCGTCTATATATAGTATATAGTTTTAATAGATAATAAAATAAAAAAAGTAGGTACTAAACTATGAAAAATAAAGCGCTAAAGAAATATTTAAAGACTAGGGAAATAATAAGGAATTTTATTAAAAAAGTTAAAAACGTAAAGAATAATTATAAAATTAACGAATATATATAAAGAATTTTAAAGATAATAAAGTACTAGGTTTAAATAAGAAATAAGTATAATATTAAATATCTAGGGGAATATATTATTAATATAATTTTATAAAGTATTAAACTCTATAATAATAATATTTATTATCCCGGTCCTCGGCTAGATTTAGAGAAATTATTAAATTCGCTTTTCTATTTAAGTTAATAACTAGTCTATATATTTTATACCCTCTTTATACCCGAATATTATTACTAGCCTATATTATTATATTTTTAGATAGTCTTTTATATATATTAATTAGAGTTATAAAATATATAAAATATATTAAACGGTAGAGCTTAAACTCTATATTTTATAAATAAATATTTTATAATAATTAGATCGATAATATTACCTCTTTCACGATAAATATACGGAGTTTAAAGAACTTTATTTCGACCTCCTTTTAGAATATAATTGATTTATTAATTCGGGATATTTTTAATAAAGAGATAAATTAGTTAAAGTCGATCGCGTTAAAAAAAAGAGCCTATTATCTCTAGGGCGCTCGTTATAAACTAAATTATATATTCGGATAATTATATAAACTTATAAATATATATTAAATAATATTAAAGGTTAAAATTTTAAAATTTATATTTTATTAATTATTTATTATAATATTTCTCGTTTTCGTAAATATATTTTCGAAATTTTAAATTAATATTAAGAATTCTAGATAGTTTTAATATTAAGCGAGGCGCTAGTATTTCTCGCTTTTTCGAGTATAATTCCTAGTTATAAAATTAATCTAGATACTAATTTTTAATCTTTTTTAGATAATTTATTTATGGTATAAAATTAATAAGATTATTAAAGTCTAAGAATTTTATATAAAGAGTATCTAAAATAAAATCTAACTTCGGGGTATGAAACTATTTTATTAAATATATATAAACGAAAAGCTTTAGTCGACCCTTAGATAATTTATATAAGAATATTTTATTTAGATATATAATTTAGTTATCTTTAATTAAAATAAAGTTTTTTATTTTAAATATAATACCGTACTCTAAATATCTATATTCTATAGATTAATAATAATTTATTAGTAAGATAAATACTCTAAAATACCGCGAAAAACTAAAGTTATAATTTAGAGTCTCTAAAAATATATAATGAAATAAATTAACTTATCGGTAAATTTTTTTTTTTAATCCTACTATAGTTTATATACCTTTAGAAATATTATATTAGTTTTATCGTAATCGACTTTATATACCTTTTATAATATTATTAAAAATACTTCGTAATAAGAGAGATAGTTAAATTATAATAGTTCTTTCTATCTAAATACCTAAACTCTTTATAAATAATTAATCCGATAATATTACGAGCTTTAAAGTATTATCCTCGTCCTAGTTTTATTTAAAGAAAGATAGTAAAGTATTAAATAAAGATAAATAACGGGTATAAATATTTTATAAATTTAATATTAATTAATAATTGTTATTAACTTTAAACGAACTTATTAATATAGAATAAATAATTTAATAAATTAATTCTTTAAGAAATAAAGTTTTAATAATATTTTTAAAATTTATATATATTATATCTACCTTGAAACCCTTAATATTTAAGATTAATAAATAAGAAAATTATATATTATAATTTAGATAAATTAAGAGATTAATTTATATTTATCTTCGCCGCTGAAAGTCGTAATATTATTAAATATTATATACTTTTTATTACCTCTACGTAATATTAATTAATATATATATTCGGTTTAACCTATATATTTCGATAAGAGATAACGATTTTAGTTAGATTTTTTTATTATAAATTACTCGTTTAAAATACCGAGCTTTCGATTATTTAAACCGTAATTAATTAGGTTTTCGAAATTATAAGTATTTTCCTACCTAGTATCGAATTTATATATAAGTTTTTTTTTAAATATATTAATATCCCGCCTTTTTTAAATTCCGAGGTCGACGAGATATATATATATTTATAAAGTCTTTAAAACGATTTCCGAGAAGTTATTATAATAATATATAAATTATTATAATTTATTCATAATATTACCTAGGTTAGGATAATTATATTATTAATTATTATTATCGCGAAAGTTTAGACGATTAAATCTATTATATTTAATTTCGTTCGCGGAGATTAAATCGTCTTTACTACTCTTAAATAATAGGGTTTAATTTATTATAGTTTTAATTAAATCCTAAATAGTAGAGGGTAGTTAATCGATAACCGAGTATATTTTTATATACGTAGGTAAATAAGGTAAATAGCGTGTAATTAAATATACCTCTAGTTAAATAAGAATAGAAAGTTACGAAACTTTATAAAGTAAACCTTAAAATCTTATTTAATTAAAATCGTATTAATAAGGAGTTTCTAGGCTTATTTAACGATATTTATTAATTTAGAATATAATATATTTAATAACCGAGATCGAATAATATTTAATACGGGGGTAATATTAATAAATAATATTTATTCTTATAATATTCCTAGTATTTAGAAAGTTTTATTATTTTTTTCCGCCGCTTTATATTTATTCATTTCCTCTAGTACTCGGTAATAATATCGGTTATTAATTTTAATATCGAATATTAAATTAACTCTTTAATTTATTAATATTAAATATTTACTATAATTATAATCGGCTTTAACGGTTATTATATTAGTATTTTTTAAATACTATATTATATCCCCCGTAAATACTAGAGTATATATATAGACTAAGGTCTTTACGTTATTAATATTTATCGTAATTTTATCGTTTAATTAATATAGGCTCGGTTTTAATATTTATATAACATTTAAGAATATTACTCCGTAAGGCTCTAGCGCGAGTAGAAAGATATTTACCCGTTTTTTATACTCTCGTTATATTATTCCCACTAGTATTTAGTAGAAACCGAGGATAACGCGGTATATATTCCTATATAAACCGAATTCGTCGATAAATATAAAGAGAGGTAAAGAGATATAAATCGATTTAACGAAGTTAAATAAACGGGACCGATTATAATAATATAATTTAAACTCGCCGCGGTTAAGATATAATAATTATAAAGAGTAGGTTATTTTTAATATTTTAATCGAACTCTTAAGATAAAAGTAATACTTCTTTAGATATTAATTAATATAATATTAAAAATTTAATTATTCTATATTAATCTTAATTAGGGTACGGAAATAATTAATTTTCAATATTATAATACCCTTAATATCACTTCGAAAATCTTTTCCTATTACGGCGATTTTATTAAAATAACGGTTTATTTTATTATTTATATACGTATATACTAAGTCCCCGTATATATAGAAAACCGTATTTAATAGAAAAATAATAATTTTATTATCTCGTATCTTATTATATTTATTTAAATATATTTTAATCGAAGACGTCTACATTTTAAAGTAATATAGCTTCGTGGGTTTATTTATTTAATATATTATATTAATATATATTTTCGACTTAATAAAAGAAGAAGTAAAAATTATCTTAAATAATTCTAATAAATTAAAGAAAATTATATTCTTTATTATAATTTAATACTTTTTTTTACCCTTCTTTTTTATCGTCGCCCCTTTTATAATTAATTTTATCGAGTTTATTATAATCTCTTATTTCCTTAATTTTAAAAGTAATAATTACTCTCTTATATATTTCCTAATAATCGCGATAGATTAGGATAAGTATTTAAGGGTTTAGATAAATTTAAGAAATAAAAATACCTTAAAAAGATTTTAATAACGATAAATTTATTATTTAATATTATAAACTAAAGATTATAATAAATTATTTAATTTAATTTAAACTCCTTCGTTTAGGATCTTTTAAATAAATTTATAATTAACGCGCGACGTAAGAATAGAGGTATTATAGTATTTAGTAAAACTCTAATTTATTAAAATTATTAATAAGTTCTTATTTAGGTAGTATTATAATTATTAAAGTATTTATAATAATACCTTATAACTATAAAAACGCGTATTAAAATTCTGAAAATCTATTATTATTAAAATTATTATTATTATTATTATTATTATCCGATTCCTTATAAGCCTCTCTACTAAATATTAAATTAATAAAGTTATTAAATATTATATTTTCGATTACGACGAGTAAATTATTCGTTATATTAATTATACTCTAAAAATATTAGCGACGAATAATATATCCTAATATATATATTTATTATTATCTCGTTATTAATAACTATATTTAAGATATTTGAATATTTAAATTTATTATCACTTTCTAGAAATAATAATAATTCTAATTTATTAACTAGTATTTACTCAGGCTTAGGACCAAACTCTATATTTATAAATTTAAGTCGTTTTAATATAGGCGGCCTCTTTATTACGGGTATTCGGCCTCGATATTATATTAAATCTATATTACCTTTCCGTATATAACGAGCGATAACTATAAGACGTATATTACTCGATATTATAAATCTATAACTAGTATAAAATTAATATAATTTTATAATAATATAATAGAGGAATAAAATATTTATTTAGGAAGACTTCGAGGTTATAAAAAAACTAAAGAGGATTTTAAAATAATAATAATATAATAAAAGATTCAAAAAGAACGCGAGAAATATTAAAGATAAATACTTTAATATAAATATTTTTAGAGATAATAAAATAATAAGTAATATATTTAGGTAACTATATAAAGTAGCTAGTTAGATTTATAGTTTATTATAATCTAGAAGAAAAGTTTTAACTAATATTTATTATCGCGATATTTAGTTAATTAAAAGAAGTTATTAACCTAAATCCTCCCTTCTATATTATTTATTCCTTATATAAATTATATATAGTTTTTATTTCTATTTATAGTATCGTAGTTCCCGATAGTCTCTTATATTAAAGTACCTTATCCGTATAATAAACCTAGGTATTTATAATTATAAATTTAATATCTACGACCCTTTAATTAACCTCCTTATATAGTTTATTATTTTAATTATAATAAATTTACGAGATTCAAGGTATAGCCCTCTTCTTTATTTCGATTATATAACTAGATTAATTTTAGGAAGGATTCAAAATAATAATAAAAATTAGAAAGAGGATAGTCGTTAATATATAAACTAAAATCTTTTTTATTAATAATACCTTTGGTTTAGAACTTTATACCTATTTATTTATAAGTATTAAATAATATTAAAAGTCGAATTACTAATATATTTAACTACTATATATTTTATATTATAATTTCGAGATATTTAAAATATATTTATTTCTACTCTCTTTTATATACTTAAGGTATTTTATATTAATATAGGAGAACTTCGGCGCGTTAAATAACTCTTATAAATAGAATTCCCCGCTTTTCTAAATTATTATTATTTGTTTTATAATTACTACTACCCGTTTACTCTTTTATTTTATTTCTAATTCTATATATATATTTAAAATAAACTAGATAATATAGTCTAAAGTATAATAAATTAATTATTATTATAATTTAAATATTAAAATACCTAGCCTTTAATTACTCCTATCTAAAGTAGTAAACGTAAAGTATTATTATTATAATTATAGTAGAAAGTTAAAAAAGTCAAAGCCTCGAAGTTAAAAGAGAAAATTAAGAAAGGAAAGAGAAAAGTAATAATTAGACCTAATAAATAACCTAAATTAAATAGCCACCGAATAATAAACTCATTTATTCTACTTCTAGGTTTAATATTAATTAATTTAGAGCGAAGGAACTTTATTAAATAAATTGTAATAACCGGATAAAAATCTTTAAATTATCGTTAACCGAGATAATTAGGGTTAAAAAAAGAGCTAGCGAGATAAAAAAAACTAAAGAGATATAATAATAATAACGAGATAATATTACTACCGTCTTTATCTTTAATAGTATTTAACGAGGAATAAATAAACCCCGATATTATATCGAAGTTTAAGGATTTACTCTATACTTTATATATATATTACCTCCGATAATTTAATTTTAAATAGTATAGGTCTTTAATTAAGAAAATCTTTCTCTACGAAAATAAATCGTCGTTAATATTTAAAGAAATACGGCGGCGAATAAAATATTATAGGACGAATTAAAAAATATAAATTATTATTAATATAAAAATATAATTATTTTTACTTCTTTCGAATATTTCTATTTCTATTTTATTTAGTTTAAAATCGAAGAGTTTTTTAAAAAAGATATTACCGGCTAGTTAAAAGCCGAGACGAATATATTATAATTTACTAAATTATTAATAAAACTCTACTCATTATTCTTATTTTAATAAATAATAGAATTCGCGAATAAAACTATAAATATCGTTAAAACTAAACAAATTAAAAAATAATAATAATATTTCTTTAAATATAAGTAACTTAATATATTATTATTTTATTATATTAATACTAATTATTTTCGATAAATATTTAGTTAATCCTCGCCGATAAAGTTAAACTTTAGATAAATTAATATAATAATAATATTACCTTTAAGATCTCCTCGTATAATCGCGATAATATTCTATAATAGTTTAATCGTATAGCGGTTTCTTAGAAATATAAGAAAATATAAATTAAGGATTTAGTTTTAGTCGAGTTTTATATTTAAAGATTTTTACGCCGAATTAAATTAATATTTAACTCTAATAAAGACGAGAATTATATCTACTATAATAAAATACTAGCCGATATTAACGATAAGGAACTAATATTATCTATTAATAATAAGAATAAAAATAAAAATAAAGACGACTCTTTACCGTTATTAAAGTATTTACTAAATAAAGTATAATATTTAATTTTACTCGCGCTATAATATTAAGGCTCTCCGTTCAATATCTTAATACAACGTCGATAGGGCCTAGGTTAGTACTCGTAGAGAAAAGTATTAAGGATTAAAGAATAATAGGCTTTATATTAATATAAGATAAAACTAGATAAATTTAATAAATTTAATTAATAATTTAATAAACGTTTATATTCAGAATTTATAATTAAAAGTTTTAAGGGAAATTAAATACGAAGCTCCTACCTATTAAGAAATACGCTATTCATATAGTAGAAAGAAATCGTATTAAGAGTAATATATTTACTCTATTTACGCCTCGAGTATAGTAAATAATCTTATTTACTTTATTTATACTTTAAGTATAGTAAACGGTTTTATTTACTTTATTTACTCTTTAATTATAATAAATAATTTTATTATTAATATCCGCCCTACCCTATAGCAGGGTAATTTTAATATTATATAATATTCGTAATATTAGGTTCCCCTCCCGAAACTTTCGTCCTAGAAATATATTATTAATTATAATAAATATCTAACTTTCTCTCGTCTTTATTTTATCGTTATAAATAGTAATTTTATAAATCTCTCTTTAATTTAAAGTTAATTATATATATTTATTAATACTCCGTCGAGAAACGATATCTTAAGAAATATAAAATCGGAGGATACTCGGATAAATATATTAAATATATTCGTATTAGGCGGGAATACGACCTAGTATTTTTCTCGCCGGTAAAATAAACTCGTCTTTAAATATTATAAGAGGAGAAATTAAAAAAAGCTAAAATAATATTAATAAAATAAACTCGTTTTTAAATTAAAGTCGAGTTACTAGAAAAAAAAGAAAAATAACTCGTTAAAGACGAGTTAAAAAATATTATTAAATTAAAAAAAGATAAAGAGGTCGACGGTATTAATCTTAAATCTAATAATTTTTTATTTAATATATTCTCCGAGTAATTATAATTTAAGGATAAATTCGATTAATCGGCTATACTCTTTATTTTTAATAAAATCTTTATAGGAGATTTAGATAGTTTTTAAAATTTATACCTAACTCCTAAATATTCTCCGACTCGTTATATCCTTTTTATTTAATAAAATAATTTTAATTTTTTTTTATCTAGAATCTCTTCTACCTCGAACTTTATTTCCTCTTTAATTTAGAAATAAAAGGTATTTTATAAAGGTATATTAAAGTCTACTAGCTCTAATAAAGATATATAGAATATTAAATATATTTTAAAGAAGGCTAGAAGATTTAATTTATAATTAATTAATTCTTTATTCTTCTTAATCGAAAATAGTCCGATTTTAATATAATTTAATTTCTTATTTAGTTTTTTACTCTTTATATTTTTTATTAAGAAATATACCTTATCCCCCTCCTTTAATTAAAGATACTTTTTTTAATATTTATTTACCGTCTTCTTGATCCGAGTATTCGTTTAATTAATTTAGGTTTATATATCCTAGTATAATATCTTTATATTAATTATATAAACTAAGGCCCTTTACGCGTTTAGTCTTTATTTAGATTCGAGGAATATATTAATATATTTATTATAATTCGCGAAGAATAGTATAAATTTAATAGTATTAGACTAGTTATTATTAAATATTAATTAAATTATAAATAAAAGCTTTACCTAATTATTCTACTTTTTATTAATATAATATCGTAAATATATCTTTATTATCTAGTTCGTCCGCTTTATTTATCTATTTATTTATAGATAATATACGGTTAATATTCGTAATTTAGTTTTAATAATATTAATTAATATCTTCTAATAGTTTAAAGTAAATTATTTATCTTTATTAAAAATAATTAATTTAGGTATCCTATAATTCTTAATTAATCGATTTAATAGTACGAAGGTAATTTATTCCGCTTTATAAATTTCTTTAATTAGTATTATTATAGCGTATTTATTAAATTTATTATAAATTATTATAATAGAGTTAAAGGTCTTTATTATAATAAGGTTTTTCGACTTTAATAATTTAATAACGAAGTCTATTATAACTTCGTCCTATAATATCTCTAGTATTACGGCGAATTAGATTTAACTAGATTTAATATACCTTATAAATTTATTCTACTAGTATTCGATATATTTTTTAATATATCTTTCGACGTACGATTATAATCCTAGCGCGTTATATTTTTTATAAATAAATTTTATAATTTTAATAACTCTAGAGTATCCTTAAACTAGATTATTATAATAATCGCGAATAATTTCTTTAAGATATTCTTTAGGAAGGTATATTTTTTTATTATATTTTAATAGTTTAGTTTATAACTACTAACTTTTTAGTATTATAATTAAAGTATTATTTTTATATTCCTTCTAAATACTATTAATAATTCCGGGAATAAAGATATATAATATCGCTACTAATTATTATACTAGGACTAGCGATTTATCCTATTACTAAATAAGGACTAGTTATATTATTATATTCTTATTCTTTATATAGTCCTCTCGTTTATTAAATATATAGGCGCGACCGTTATCCTTCCTTAAAGTATAGAAAATTTTAAATTTATATTATCTTAATAATTTTAATTATTTAACCTATCTTCGATTTAATTACTTTATTATTATAAAGTTAAGAAGATTCTTATAATCCGTAAAGATAATAAGATCTAAATAATTTTCTATATATACCCTCTATTATTCTAATAAGGATACTACTACTAGTAATTCCTTATTATAGATATTATAGTTTTATTCGGCTAATAATATTTTCCTAGAATATTATATATTAGGGTATTATTTATCGTCTCTTTATTAGAGTATATAAATATTTATTATTAAATTTAATATATCGGTTTCGATTCGAGCTAGTTCGTTATTTTAAAAAGAATATAGTACCGGCGGTTTTTTATAGGCCTTTTTAAGCGCTTTAAAAAATTATTATTATTCTTTCTTTTATTAGAAAGCGATATTTTTCTTTATAATATTTATTAGTAATAAAGTCTTCTTAGAGTAATCTTTAATAAATCTTTTATTAAAGTTCGTAAATCCTAAGAAACTCTATACCGTTTTAATATTATATAGTATAGGTTATTTTTTAATACTTTTAATATTTTTAGGGTTTATATAAATATCTTTAATATTCTTTATAAATTTAAAGAATTTAATTAATTCTTTATAAAACTCGTATTTCTTTAATTTAAAAAGAAGTCTAGTTAATAATAAATAAATTAGGATATCCTATATATATTAAATATATTCTTCTTTATTAGTAGAGTAAATTAAGATATTATTAAAATATATAATTACCGTTATATCTAGGTATACTTATATAATATTATTAATTAATATTTAATAGGTTACTAGTACGTTAGTAAATCCGAAGGGTATTATTAAATATTTATAATAATTATATCTAGTTTTAAAAGTAGTCTTCTACTCCTCGCTTTTTTTTATTCGAATTAGATTATACGCGCCTCGGAGATCTAGTTATATAAAGATTTTTATTATTATAAACCGATTTTATAACTCGTTAATATTCGATAAAAAGTATTAATTCTTTACTGTAATATCGTTTAATTTTCGGTAATTTATATATAGTTATAAACTTCCGTCCTTCTTTACTATAAAGAGGATTAGATAATCTACTAGTAATTTAAATTCTCGAATAAATTCTTTCTTAAGATTTTTATCGATATACTCGCGAAGTACTCCGAGTTCTTTTTTTAATAAAGTATAAATAGGTCTAAATATCGGTTATTTATTTAATTCGAGTTCGATTTTATAATCTTATAACTAATATTTAAATAATACTTTTATAATTATCTTTTTTTAAAAAAGATACTTTTATTATTAATACTCTTTAGAGATATTAAGAGGTTCGTTTTTATTTTTAAAAACTTTAATTTATTCGCTTTATTAATCTCTTTAATTAATATATATTAAGTCGGATCCTTATATAAGGTTATCTTTATACGAAGATAAAATATTATAAACTTCGACCGGGTTATAGTTCCATTTCTTATTTATAACTATTCTTTATAAGTATATAAATATTATATTAATAACGTTTTTAATATACGGAAATATGAATACTTTTTTCTTTTAATTAATTATTAGATTATATTTATTTAACTAAAATATTCCTAGAATAATATAGTAAATAATTATTCTTATTATATCGAAGGTAATTTCCTTATAATAGTATTAAATAATAACTAGTAACGGGAAATTTTTTTTTTTTTTTTTTAATAACTTCGACCCGTCCGTTAATTAAAGTTTATATTATTCTTTTTTTTTTAAATTAATAAGTTAATTACCTAAATTATTATTCGAGATATAAAGTTATTAATTACTCTTAAATCTATTATTATAACGACTTTATATCCGTTAACTTTTACTAGTATTTATATATATATATTATACTAAACTAAATATGAATATTATTTTAGGGTTAATATATTAATCTCTTTATATTTTCTTTTAATATAAGGAACTAGTCTTTTCCCGATAAAAATAAAAATCTATAGTACTCTTTAGACTCGAAATATCTTTCGTAATCTTCGGTTAAATAATAATATTATTTATCCTAGTTATAATATTTTATCTAGTTTCGTAATTATAACTATTATTCTTTATTATAACTCGGGAAGATTTAGTTCTCCCTTTTCTTAATTAAATACTACGAATAATTATCTCTAATATAGTTATTCTATTAATTATAATTATATCCTAATTTTATAATATACTTTCGCTCTCCTAAGTTATTATAATAATATTTATAATATTCGCTTATATATATTAACTAGTATATCTCTTTATATTTTAGGTAATATTTATTATAAATATAATTAATTTTAGAGGGTTATTTTTTTCCTTTTTTTTCCCTCGGGTTTCTTTTTTAATACGATAAATTAAATTTTAAAATTATCGAGGTAGTTTATTACTTAAAGTTATTTTTTAAAGTTTATTATATTTTATTTTTATTTTTATCCTTCCTTTAAATCTTCCTTTAAAGTTTTATTATTATTATTATTTAATTCTTCGAGCTCTCGAATTCTTTAAATATTTTTTTTTAGTATCCGTCTACTTTTTTAATAAGTCGTTAAATATAATATTATTTTATATTAAATCTTTAAGGGACTCGGTTACGTTATCCGGTATCTCCTTCTTAAATATATTTAACTATTATCGATTTATTATGTTTTTCGAATAATAGTTCCTAGCGATATAGCCCGGTTTATTATAATTATAATAATTTATTATTTTTCTATATTTTTATTATTATTTACCCCTTTTTTAAAATCCTTTTATAAGTCTCTTTTTAATAAAATCGAGTTTTATTAATATATAATTATATAGGTTAAGTTTCTTATAGTAGTAATAATTAACCGAATTATATTTATTATTATAAACTCCTAAATATCCTTATCTATTAACTCCTCCGTTATAGTATTTCTCTATTATATATTCGTATAATTTATTATTAATTTTAATTATTTATTCTATAAATATATCGAGGTCCTTTATAACGGCTTTTATTTATATAAATTTATTTTTTATATTATCTTTTAGTCCTCGTCGATATATTATTATAAAAATAGTATTATCCTAGTCCGTAAATATTATATAATATTAAAATTATACCGAGTAATCGGACGTAGACCTTCGTTATATTAAATATTAAATAATACGAATTATTATATTACTTTCGTTAAATAGTCTAAATATACTTTTAATCTATATCCTAATATTATATTATAATAAAGATAGATTTTATACTCCTTTACTACTAACTTCTTAATAATATATTCTATAAAAGACTAAATATAAAGATATCGATTTTTTTATACTACGAATAATTATATTACTCCGATTTTCTTTTATATATTTAAATCTACTAAAACTTCGTTTATTTCTAATCTTTAACGAAGAAGAGGAGTTTTAAATAATATTAAAAAAACTAAATAAATTATAATAAAAAAGAAGAAATTAGGAAATAAAAAATAATATTTTTCTAATAATTTAAAAACCTAAATTATCGTTTATCTAATAACTCGTTAATTATAATTTATAGAATTACTATTATAATAGGTATAAAATATTCTATTAAGAATATATAATATCCCGCTTAATACTCTCGCTATATAAATATTTCTATTTCTACGAGATATATCTAGGACGATTAATTAATATCTCGAGTTTTAAAAACTATTAATATAATAAATAATAAAATTATTTTATATTTATAAATAATATCTAGTTTAGAGAAATATTATTTTAGAATATGAAATTTACTTTATACTTTTCTAAATAACCTAGCTTCGAAATAAATCTTTTCCGATAAACGGAAATATTAATAATAGAATTAATATAGTATCTCTAATTTTATTTCTTAGGCGGAAAATTACTAGTTTTATAATCGTTAGTAATACTACTCTTTATACCTAACTAATAAATATATTTTCTAATATTATTTCACTTATTAAAATAATTTAATAGATTCAAAATTAGAAAAATTAAAAGATACCTACCGCGATTATTTATATCGGACTTTACTAGGAGTATTTAGAAAACGGGTCTTTTTTTATTATTTCTATAATTTCTATTTTAATATTAAAGATCCGAAGGTTTAATAATACGGCGGTAATACATATTCGCTCTATAAACTATATATTTACTTTAATATCTAATAATATAAATAAAAAGTAATAGAAATAAAAAATCTTATAAATATAATAAATTCAGTATTATTATTATTTCGCCGATTATATTAATAAATCCTCTTTTTATCCCTTTAGATAAAGGCCTCTATTAATTATATTCTCGATCTTAATATAGAAGGTTTAATGATTTAGGTATTATATAGATATATATCGTTATAACTTTAATACTATTTTATTAGATTTATTTTCTAAACTTTATTCTCTTTTTTAAAGTCTTAATATTTATAATTTCCTTAAACCTCGCTTCTTCTTTCAAAATCTTAACGTTTATAATTCTCTTAAATTTTACTCTCTTCTTTAAATCTTATTTCTTTCTTTAAGTCTTATTTCCTCTTTTAAAATCTTAATATTTATATTTCCTTTAATACTTATACCTCTTTAGTATAATTAAAAAAAAACGTAAAAATATATTATACCTCCTCGGTATAATTAGAAGATAGAGTAGGAAAGAATATATTATATTTATATTTTCTTTAAACTTTATTTCCTTCTTTAAAGCCTTAATATTTATATTTTCTTTAATATTTATATTTTTCTTAATATTTTATTTCTTTCTTTAAACTTTATTTCCTCGATATAATTAGAAAGAATAAGAATATACTATACCTCCTATAATATAATTAGAAAAAGTAGGAATATATTATACCTCCTCGGTATAATTAGAAAGAGTAGGATTATATAATTAGTATATATTTTAAAGTTAAGTATATTTACCTTTTCTTATTATTAAATAATATAGTTACTATTAGTTACGTGGTTATTCTTATTAGTAATTCATACTTTAATTAAGTTTCTAGCACGGTTTAGTTAATTATTATATAGTAATTATAAGTCGTAAATCGTACTATATCGTTACGTCTACGCGTAATATATTCCGTCGTAACCTAGTCGAGTTAATATAGTTATTATTAATTATATAGTTATTTTTACTAATAATTCGCGCTCTAATTAAATTTCTAATACGATTTAGTTAATTATTATATAATAATTATGAATTATAATTCTTGTTTATATTATTATTTAATTGATATTATTACTTTACTCGTAAGCCTTTTATCCTAGGACTATTTTATCTATATTAGTTTTTATTTTATTTAATAAACGTAGTATTTTCGTATCCATAGCCTAAATTTAAAGAATTATAAAGAAAGTAACTTTTATCCTATTTTTTAAATAAAAACTCGTAGACGGAAATTTATATATTATTAAATTTATATAAAGTAATTTATAACGTAGTTATTTAACTCTTTTATTCTTTTATTTATAATTTTTAAAATCTTTTTAATACGAGTTTATCCTCCCCTTTATAATCTTTAAAATCTTTTCGATATAAATTTATTTAATCGTGAATTTTTTAATCTTACTCTCTCGTTCTTTTTTTTATTTAATAATAAATTTTCCTCTTTTACTCTTTTATACTCTTATTTATAATTTTTAAAATCTTTTCGATATAAATTTATCCTCCTCTTTATAATCTTTAAAATCTTTTCGATATAAGTTTATTTAGTCGTGAACTTTCTAATTTTACTCTTTTATTCTTTTACGTATATATATATATACGGATTTTACGATAATATATTTAGATTAATATACGTACTTTTTTATAAATTAAATTTATTACCTCGTTATTAAATATACTAGATTAAATTCACTCTTAATATAGAATTTATTTAATTATTCTATACTATACCGAGTATAATTCTTCGAAGAATACTCGATAGTTATAATATAGAGTTTATTAACGATATTTAAATTTATATTATAATATAGAGTTTATTAATAATATTTAAAAACTTTCTATATTTATTAAAAGACTAGGTTCTCGTATAACTCTTTAGTTAATATTAAAATATAGTTAATAAATTTAGTTTAATACTTTATATTAAATTAAATAATATTTTTTATAACTTTAATATTAATTTACTTTAGAAGTCTAATATTAATAATTCTCTTTATAGTCTTGAGATCGATTTATCCCGGAAATTTAATATAAATATTCTATATAATACTATATACCTCGTTAAAGTTAAAGTATTTAGAGGATATAATATAATCTTTCGAATAAAAAACGATTTTTAAGAACTTATTTAACGTAAATTATATTAATCCGTATAATCTTTTCCTTTTAAATAATAGAGGGTTTAGTTTATTATAAATAAATCCTCTTTCTTTTTATCCGCTCGGTCTTTATTTATTAAATAGATAAAGTTTTATTTAATATTTTAAATATATTTCTTTTAAATTATATCGAGTTTAACTTTCTTCTTTTAATTATTTATTTAGTACTACGGTCTATTATTTAATAATATATATATAAGTAAATAAAGCGGCTCTTTTATAAAATTTATAAAAAGTTAGGGTATAGACTATTTAATATAAATCTAATAAATTAACGTATAAGCGTAATAAATAGATTTTCGAATAATAATTTTCATCGGTAAATTTTAAAAGTAAATATTAGTATACTCTAAATATTATTAACTCTATTAGAAAGCCGTCTACGGGTTTATATTGAAACTCTATATTAAATACCGACCTGAGGTTTAGTAGGATTAATAAATCGGGGGTCTCGGTAGGGTCCTATAAATCAATAGCACTTACTGTTAGTAGGTTTAGTAACTCGATAAATCGTTAGTAACTTAAATATCAGACGAATAGGCCTATTACATACCCTATAGCATGCGCTATAGTATGGGCTATAGTATGGGCCATAGTATGCCCCATGGCATGCGCAATGGCGTGCGAATGGCATGCGCAAAGGTATCCTGAATAGCATGCGATGTGCGCCCCCCGCAGCAGCCCATAAAACATCAGACGAAAGCCCCCTATGGCTTGCTCAATCATGGCATGCGCCAAGGCATGCGCCATGGTATGTGACATACTATGGTATTCATGTGCGCGCTTTCCCCGGATATGCCTAGGTGACGCCCCCGCGAGAACTTTCGTTAAAACTTATTATTCCGGGCCTAGTAGGTCGCTAGCGTTAATAGTCGTCGCTAAAGGTCGCTACCGTTAATAATATCGATTATAGAACTTTATTTATTTCAGCCCTATAATAGGGCTAAGCTATTATTAATATATTAATAATATATATAAATTACTAAAGTTACTAATCCGGTTAAAATTAACCTAGAGTTATTAAATTTATTAAAAATAATTTACTCGAATCTTTAATTTATTAAACTTATTAATAAAATACTAGTAATTTTATTCGTAAATTAGAGTTATTAATAATATTTTATTAATAACTTTTTTAAAATAAAAGTTATTAATAAAATACTATTAACTCTATTTATATAGGCTGTAATTTAGGTTTTAATAAAAGTTTTTGAGATTTATTAATATTATTTATAATTTTATAATTACTTTTACGTAGTTTTACTAGTTTAAAAATAATATATAATTTATTTATACTCTTTAATACCGTTTCGTTATTCTTTTAAATAAGAATCTAGTATAATTTATTATTATTTTATTAATATTTTATTAACGATTTATCCGGCTTTATTAATAATTATTATTAATATCTCTGAAATTTATTAAAGGACTTTAAATACTTTTATTATTTTTAGTTTTTAAATATAAAATTTATATTAAAAATAAACGAGTTAATTAGATTTTAGAGAAATAAATATATTATTTTTATATTAAAATAATATAAAGATAGAATTATAAAAGATATTATATAAACTATAAAATACTATTATAATTAATATAATATAATATCGCGTACACTTCTAGTTATTATTATATTATATATTATATACTATAAAATTAAATAAATTATTCCTTATAAAGTTATAATTATAACGATATTATATTAATATACTCTAGATTTATTATTCTATTATATAATATATATTATAAAGTAAATTATTTTTTATAAAATTATAACGGGGATAAAGTTATTTTAGAGTATTATAAATATTTTAAATATATAATATTTTATTATATAAAGTATATTATTAAATAGACCTTTTTTAATAAAATTATAACTAGAATAATATTACTTTAATATATCTTAAATATAGGATTTTTATTAATAAGACCAAGATATCCTATTTTAATTAATAATTATTCTAGTCGATACTCCTTTAAAGTCTACGTAAAGTACTATTTCCGATAATTAGTTTACTACGGTATATTTATCGACTATAACGGATCCCCGTTACTACGCTAAAGTAGTATATTACGAAATCTTATCTCGTTAATCTAAATCTTTTTAATATATAGTAAAAAATATTACTAGACTTTTACTAATACTACGCCGATAATTATTTAATCTTTATATATAGATAAGTAATAGAGTCTCTTACTTAGATATATTATTAATTGTTAACGCTTATCTTGTCAGGAAAAAATTGTTGAGGCGATACCTGAGGAATGGATCGACGGCCTCCAGGCGAAGACTGGTTGATGAGGTGATAGAGGGGGTCGTGAAATTGACTGAAAAGGGCGATTAAGGTGGGGATTGAAGTCTCGGGGTATTTGCATGCCACAAACTAAACCTAATGCCCTCTCGGCTCCCTATGGAAGTCGTTTACGGGCGCATCAGGGACGGGGGATCAAATATACCAAAGCTACAGCTAGTCGCAATGATCGAGATTGCTTTCTAAGAGCCGACATTTACAGGTGACAAGTCCAGACAGGCTCTCAAAGGGCAGAGCGTTAACGACAACTGGTTTGGTAGATTGGAGCTAGAAAAGGATTAAGAAGCATAGGATTATCCTTTTGGAGGAAAAATATGAGAAATGTCTACGTAGATGAGGAGAGTATTATCGTTTGTACGTATAGAGAGAGGCAGACTTGATGGCTCCAATGATCAGCTTTGGGTCATTATCTAAGTCCATCGTAGTCTTTGACTTATTATTGCATGAACGTCATGGGAAAAACCGCATGTCTGACATGTTTACGACTTCGTTGCTGGCAAGGAAGTTGTCATTGAGCGAACATGGCATCAACGTCTTTAATTGCTTGCAAAAGACAAATAGAAGACATACTGTCATGTTTGTTGGTGCGAATTGATTATTATTTTCTGAGAGCTAGCAAGTAAAACGATGGTGGCATAGAACGAACGTGAGAGCGGAAGAAAAACTCGCAAAATTCAGAGACCGTTTCGTAATCCACGATCAAGACAGTGATATCGATGAGCCGTTGCCGCGAGCTCACACTGCTAATTGAAGGCTTGGCGTGAGCCACGGTCTCATTTCAGCCGTCTAGAACATCTTAAGCATCATCCGGTGCACAGAACCAGCTCCGCCAATCGTACTTTGCTCATCTGAATTCGGGAAGAAGAAAGCTGCTAGCGCAATAATAACATATGCCGCGATTAGCAAGGCGCCTTCAAGGTAATTGCTCCTTCCGTCCAAGACCAGGAAGTTCACAATGAAAGCCGAGGCGAAGAGCGAGACCGTTTCAAATAGGGAAAAGTACAGACTCATGTCCTTGTTGAGGATCCAGCCTAATAGCACAATCACGGGCGTCACGAAAAGTGCGATCTGAATACTTGAGCCGACGGCCACTCCTATCGCGAGATCCATTTTGTTCTTGCTTGCGACAGTAACAGCGGTCACGTGCTCGGCGGCGTTTCCAACGATAGGGAGGATGATGAGACCGACAAAGGCTTCGGAGATGCTGGTGCTAGTGACGAGATGGTTGATACTGGATACCAAGAATTCGGCGCACACAGCTACTAGTCCTGTGGATGCGAGGAGCAGAATAACAGCCGTGATTCGCGACATGTTTTTTTTTGGAGGCGAAGTGTCTTTGCTGTCCATGGAATGGCTGGAGTTGACCGGGACAATAGAAAGCTGCGGTTGCATTGGGGGATTCAGTTGTTGGCGGGCTATCTGGCCTTGGTTGAGGCGGCCAGGAAGAGAGCTGGAACGATGCAGAGCTCGGGGTGTTAAGCCCGTAGTCAGCGCTCCGCCGGAAGAGAGGCCCGCCACTGGGGGTCCCGTGGGGTTGGCTGTCGAAAATACTGTACCTGAGAGTACTTTAGGCATCGGTGGCATTGCGGGCACCACATCACGGACAGACAAGCCGCGAATGTTAAACGGACGCTTAGGCGAGCTTTCTGGTGCGAACTGAACGTCATGCGCGAATCCCACGCGCGGAGTGGTGGGCCTCGCGGTGGAGTCGGCGTTTGCTACCTCAGGAGATGCAGACTGTTCCAGTATCTTGGCTTCGTTCTCGTCGAGCTTTGCAGCTTTGCGATGCTTTCTCCTTGACTTCTTTTTTCTGAGCTCGGGTGATTTACTACCAGAGGTTCCTTTCTCGTTTTCAAAGTCACGGGTGGTAATGGTAGTGTCTCGTCTTGTCTTAGTGCCCAGATCACGTTCCCCATCCGTGTCAGCTTCGTCACCACTGGTAATGGCACCTAATGCAGGTATAGCACCCAGATGATGGTCGTCCCTAGACTCTGCCGGACCGATGTCGTTGTGGTTGGGACTCTGTGTAATCGTGCTCGCTGACGGTGTACGAATTGTTGACGGGACTGAAGCAGTATTGTTTGAGCTTGCGCTGGACTTGCGGCGTCTTCGCCCTCTTAGCACTCTCTTGATACGCTTCGCAGTCGTATTTGAGCATGAAGAATCATCCGAATCACTACTGCTGGAAGAGCTCGAATTATCCGAAGAGCTCGAAGAGTTCAGCATGTCGGCTAAGACGCCAGGATATGATTCTTCGTCGATTACGTGTTGTGGTGTGCTTTGGTACATGTAGGCATGCGACTTCAATTGGAAGAGCAAGTACAAGACATACACCAGCAGTAGGATCTGTTCTGCGTGAGTGCCAAGAAAAGCACGGCGAGTTGCATAGTGACCTACAATACTGGTACCTCGGCTGATTTGTAACACAGCCTTGTCCGCTCTTGCGCTGTCGGCGAAGGAAGCATGGAAGGCCGTCTGCGAGGACACGAAGTTATCAGTCGATTGTTCTTGGAGACAAAGAACTTGGCCCTCTTTCCATGTCAAGCGTAATTATCCTGCTATAGACATGAGAACTGCTTACCGGAAGAAGTAGACTGATGACACTTAAGCTGAGGAGACATGCGCTCATTTGTGTGACCGTGCTGTTGTATATCTAAACTGTGTGAGCGTCTTCTCTGCGTGACTGGAACGTCTTGTAATACCTGTTCACGATAGCGAAGTCCGCCAAGCAAGAAGCACATCCCAAGAATCAGTAGTAGGTTGGCGAGTATAGACCCCAGAAGGGATGCTTGGACAATTTGGATTTCATTCTGTTAAGATCTCGTCAGTGTTTTAATTCTTGAAATAGCTACAGAGCATCAGAGCTACTGACCTTGGTGAGAGCAATGCTGTAATAGGCAAAATAACATGAGTAAGCATCTGTAAGGACCATCATCTGTTGGCACTAGGGAACAGAAAGGGGCAGAATGAAGAACACAATCGAGTTGCGAGTGCCGCTCGGGACAGCCCATGGCTCTTTCTTGTTTGCTTTCTGTTAGGTTGAACATACATACTGCATAGCGGTCAGAATATGCTTCGAGGGATGAGTGATATGACCTACAAAATGATAAGCTCTACTGCATTGCCGAAGGTGATGTTCATGAGAGCTCCAATAGTGTCGCCCAGGTCGCTAGCAACGCTTTCGGTAGCATGACTGAGTAGCCCAGCAAGCGGTATGATAGCAATAGCGTTGATTGCAAAGATTATAGTCTTGTTTACACCAGCTGCTTGAACAGCTATGCCCACAGGTACAAATACCAGGAGGACATTGATCCAACTTGCAAACATGATCTCTTTACAGGCTTCATAGAAGCGGCGAATGATGTTCTGTTTCTCCTCCTTCTCTTTGCCTATGGAGGAAGGTGCCTCTCCATCTCCGGTATCGAGCGGGGGAGGCGCTGGAGGGGGCAGACTTGACGCGGTTTTCTCGGCCACATGATCGCCTGTGGTACCGGCAGTAGCGGTGCTATTGCTCGAGGGATGACCTGAGACTGTGGGTCTAGCTGAAACACCGGCATCGCTGCGAGCAGATGTATTCCTTAAGGGTTGGGCAGGACGTTGGTCGCCTGCTCCATATGGGTTATACGAGGCATTCGCTATGCGGGCGGAAGACCTAGTGCGATCTAATAAACTCGGCTCGTCAGAATGTTCCACCATCTGTGTTGAAAGAAAGGAGCAGCTAGGTGGAAGAGTGCAGATTAAACAGCACGTGTGACCGTTACGGCGTGCACATGGAGGCGTTGAGAAGCAAGTAATCATGGTAGGCTTAGTAAGCGCCAAGACAATCGTTTCCTGCCAAGAATGGAGGGACTTTTCTCCGTGCAATTCGGAGCGACGGACAACTTACTCGTACGCATTCGGTAAGGCTTTGCCAGCTTCACGAATACGATGCGCCTTGGAGTGGTCAATGGTGACGCTTTTGACGCTCAGATGGTCGGTGACTTAACCGTCTGCAAGTCAGAGACAAGAGTATATAACGTCAGTGGAGATTTCCTTGAAACTGTTTACCTTCCAAGTGGATAGGCAGGGATCATCGATTCTGCTAAACTCTGATTTCGCACCGCCACAGCTTGCCACGGTTGGCATTGATCATGGTTCGGTGTCCGTATAAGTGGAAAACTTGCGGGTAGCCGTTCGGTGGTAATGGATAGACCTTCTCTACAACTTCTCGAAACCTTCAATGGCTCTATCCGGGGCGCATTAAAATCGCAACGACCCATTTTGACCCACCTTAATGCCGATACCTCCTGGCTCCTACAACTCCCTTATCCTCCCCATGCAAGGCCGCCACCTGGACGATCTCGCTGGAACATTGTCTTTGATCCATGGTAAATCCAGTCTTGTAAACCTTTGGAAAGAGGGGAAAAGGCTGATATCTGGTAGGTTCAGAGGCTACCAAAGCGATGTGGCTGGGTATGTACTCGTACTCCACATTCATAATGGATGCTTTTCAGCACCTTCTCATGAGTTTGGAAGACATTTCCGTAGACATTTGCTCATTAGCGAGCTGTGCAAATATCATCATCCCTCGTTATGTTGTCTGTAAGAAGAAAGAATGCTGATTCCGAATTCTGTGCAGCTGGTTCAGCCGGCAATGGCATTCTATAGATTCCAGTGTGCAGACAATGGCTGAGCTAAATGAATGTCTGAGGGAAATCGAGGAGATATCGCAATCGAATGGTCCAGAGTCAAGAGATAGCAAGCAGGAAAAGCTAGACCGAAAACATCAAACCCGGTACATTGACGCTGTTGTCATTTCGCACGAGTTCACAGACCATTGCAATAAGAATACATTGCTTGAGCTCGATTCAGAAACGCCCATTTTTGCGACAAAGCTTGCAGCCGCTTTGATAAGCTCGTGGAATCATTTCAACTTCGTACAGGAAACATTACCATTTTCAGCGAAAGATTCAGACTGGCGGAAAACCTCAGTCAGCCCTTTGCCTGGTTGGCTTGGGATCTCGCGAATAGTCACCGAAAGTGATGCATTGTACTATCACTCAGCGATTCTCGTGACATTCGGTTTGGTTTCCAGTAGCTCCAGCGGGCCGTCGGCAGTATTACCACCAGCTGAAGCAATTGCATATACACCCCACGGGATCCATGCGCATGACCTGAGCCACCTACCATGTGCGAACCCTCCAATAAGGACTCTCGCGTTACTTCATGGTCTACACGATATTAGGATTAGTGTCAAGCATTTGAATCTTGGTGCGCACAACGGTCTTCAAGCACAAAAGATGTGTCAAGCCAAATACTGGATCTCAACCCACGATGAGATCAAGAAGGGTTCTGGCTTCATTACTCCATTTCTGCACAGGAAAATTTTGACTTTGCAGGAAGCGGTTGACGCGGCAAGAAAGACCGAAGCAGAATTACCAGATGAGAGCGAAGTCGCCAACGTCAAAGAAATCATCTTTGCAGATCTAGCAAGTGGCGAGAGTCTGCTGCTGGAATGAACTGCGGGACATGGGTTATGAAAGGGTTGGAGCGCAAGATTGCAGCACGACGTAAGATACCCGGGTCCTTGCGATTCCGGGGCGCTGTTGCGTTGCATCTTGAAGGTGAAAGAGGCTGCGCCTTGGAAGTCAAATCGGAGAGCGTCGTAGCAATGTGAGATCCCGAGCTTGAGCCCCAGGAAACATATTGTGTAGTGGGCGCATCCGCCGACTTGCGTGACTTCACCGAAAGCCTTGAGCTTTCAGAATTCTCTAGTGACTTTTTTGTCTGATTTTCAGCGGTATTGTATATGTTCTGCCAGCAATCAAGATTACTGAACAATGCCAGGGAGTACGAAAGCCGTTAGAAGATGCATAAGCGCGTGGAATCCAATACCGTTTCCAAAGCCTTCTACGAATTCTCCTCTAGTGCAAGTGCAATGCGAATCCGAACCTTAAAATTTACGACGGGCACCTAAATTTCTTCCCGAACTAGCGCCCTCGGCATGCCTAGAGGAAGAAGCGGTGAGAAAGCCCACTGCATCATTATCTCTTCACCCCAGTTGCTAACCTTGATTCAACGACATCTTCTTCTTCCCAATCCTCTGCATCGCACATCCTACACCCATCTAGCCATCTTCGTCGAGCCGTTCGGAGTAGGCACCCTCACCTGTGAAGCACCATGGGTTTCTTCAATTCTCTCAAAGGCGACCACCCAGCGACGATCGGGTCTGCTTCCTCACAAAACACAAGTGACCTAGCTGGCTCAACGGAGACCTATGCACCTCCTCCCGGTCCACCTCCATCGCATCGCAAAGCTGACGAGCAGTACGCCCCTCCACCAGGACCTCCACCTAGCCATGCACCCGTTGAAGAGCACTATGCTCCACCTCCAGGGCCACCACCTTCTCATACTGATACTGAACCGCCCCTGTACCACGACTGGACAGTCATACCCGACAACGCTGTACTACCTCCACCTCCATCGTTGGGCCACGAACAAAGTCCCTTGAGCAATGCGGCTTTATCAGACGCCAATCGGGCCCACACTTGGTGCAAGGCTTATCCGATGATAAGGCCGCACCAGCCCACCCTACTTCAGCATGCCGCTGTCACGAATGGAGACATCAGGATCTTAAAACCACGAGAGTACAAAGGCGATCTATTGATGCCTCAAAATGGGCTCTGGAAAGGCTCTACTCGATCTGGAGCAAAAGATGCCTGCCTCCTAACATCTTCACCTCTCTATTTTGCCTCAGCAGACTCACCATTTCAGACCAGGACCACAAAAACCATCTACTTCGAGCTTAAAATACGTTCACTTGGGCATGGCGGTGGGGTAGATGATTGTTCTGTTGCGCTTGGGTACTGTGCCATGCCTTATCCTACTTGGCGCATGCCGGGCTGGGAGCGTGGAAGTCTCGCTATTCACAGCGATGACGGAAGGAGATATGTCAATGATACGTGGGGAGGCAAAGACTTCACGTCACCATTCCAAGTTGGGGACACAGTCGGCCTGGGGATGACCTTTTCGATACCAGACAGTCCACCTGCGTACGGAGAGCCACCGCAGACAGGAACGAGCATCAAAGTCGAAATATTCTTTACGAGGAACGGTCAGAAAGAGGAAAGTTGGAACCTGCATGAAGAATTGGATGCGGATAATGATTTAGGAGTTGATGGGCTTGACGGTCAACTCGATCTCTATGGCGCTGTTGGTACTTTTGGAGGGGTCGAATTCGATGTCTCATTCAAGCGACAAAGTTGGTTATGGCTACCGAGATGATCTACAAAGAGGACAGCCTAGCTTAGGGCGGGTCCGTCGCACATTAAAGATCTCGGCATTGATCGATTGTTGAAACACCACACGAACGCATTTACCTTTCCAATTCGCCTTCCTCATCCTCAATGGCCTTAGGAACCGCGAAAGGCTCGTGCTTAAATCCGGCAAGCCACTCCGCCTGGCTGCCGCATTCCTAGGCTACTGCACCTGCATGTAGCATGCGCAGATTGCACCTCAACGCACGCAGATACACGGCTCGCTAGGACGGGAAAGCGGAACCATGCTTTACCGGTCGATCAGGGCATTGGTAGCAGAATGGACACCATGAACCTGGAACCAAAGAACGGAATTTCTGTTCACTGACCTTCAAGTAGTCCGCGAGTCACAGGCTTCTGCCCTTCCAAAAAGCGAACTTTATGAAGGCAGGCAATAAAGTTGAGTACAGAAAAAGCTTCTTAAGAATAGCAGGCGCACGGAAGGATTCAAAACGACAGCAACAATCGCTTCTCGAACATGCACTTGAAGTACGAGCATGCTAAAGAGTGGGTTGTCGATAGAGTGCGCCACGCCGAGATATGCGACCTTCCGGATATCAAGCGGGCCTATAGTCACAGCCAGGGTATGATCGCCGATTTACTATTGCTGCACATATAATTGCGGTGTCTCTTGCATGCCCACTTCGTCATTGGCGTGGTCAGTATGAAGGTAAGTGTTCGATCAAGTAGGTCCCAAAAAAGAGATGCAGAAGGAATGCAAGATGGTGGAAGCGAGAAGGGCTCGTTCGGAATCTCACTTGGACTCGATTAACCAATTGAATAGCCGCAGTGTCAGCCTTCGACTTTTCTTAATGCTTTTTCGTTGGTGGCGTGGGAGTGGGTCCTTTTCCAGGTGGAATGTACCCTTGACCATGCATGCGACATAACCACAAAACAAAGAACACGCCATAGACCCGAGAAAAAAAGTCTTCACACCTCATGATGTTTCGAATACAGGATGGCGGTATCTATTGGATTGCAGAATGCTGAGAATTGGTTGCAGGCCTCTTGACCTGGCTGTCGTATGACCGCGGATATCATTGCGCGGGGTCGACTTGCCTCCAACTTCGGCGACTAAAATCGATCGGGTGCGGCTCGACTGCAATCTTGTTGGCCTTTGACAAAACAGACTTTACATACCACAACCTACCACACCCACTTTCTCCCGCTCGTGCATAATTTCCTGCTACCACTGCGAACTAATTATGGTCTACGCACTACTCCCAACGGTGGGCGGAACTGGCGATCGTATGATTATGCCACCATTCTCATACAAGAAGAGGAATGGTCTCAGACGTAGTCTCATGCAGACCCCCAAATTTGGGACGGTACAAAGTTACAAATCCCATGAATCGCGCTACGCTTCTGACTTCACTTCAAGCCACATTACTACGCGAATCAGCTAGTGGCCAGGCAAAAAGTTTGGACCATCTCATATCATCTCTTCGATCCTAAATCATACCCTCAACCTCATGTATGCTTTGAGTACACTCCCTTACACAAGGGTATGTGCTTTTCATACTATAGAACACTCGTTGCTTGCTTGGATGTAACTTCGTCATGCTTTCCAGTTTTAATCTCTTCATATCACTACTGTATGTCTTTCTAGCATGTCGAATGTATTCCTCCTCTTCGGCATCTTACTAACGTATTGAAATTACAAGCGTCTACCGATATCTTCGCTTGATCGTAAATTTGTTCGCATTTAGCAGACTGCGGCCAATACCCATACCGGAGAATCCGAGATTGACCTCACAGGATGTCACTGTCGTCATACCTTCCATCGAAGGGGATGGCAATGTGCTGTTTGATACCATTCGCAGCATTCTCGCTACAGAGCCGTGTGAAGTGATCCTAGTGACCATTGAGGCGAATTTGGCCCGTGCCCAATCGATGGTCAAGCTCATGGGCACTTCCAAAGTACGGATACGAAGTGTAACGCATCCCAACAAACGCCGCCAGATGGTTCGTGCCTTACCAGAGATCACGACCGACATCACTGTCTTTGCCGACGACGATGTACTCTGGCCAGAAAAACTACTGCCGTGGATGCTGGCTCCGCTGGAAGATGAAAGCTACGGAGGTGTAGGCACGAACCAGAGGCTACGGCGCGCAGAAGCACCCAACTTTCAGCAACGGTTCTATGGCTACCTCAATGCACTCTACCTGGAGCGAAGGAACTTTGATTGTGCCTCATGTATGTACATGGATGGAGGCTTGCCCTGTCTTTCAGGACGGACCGTTGCATATCGAAGTAACATACTCAAGGACGATGCCTTCATCGAAGGTTTCACACACGAAGAATGGCTCGGTCGATACCAGCTGAATGCAGATGACGATAATTTCATTACGAGATGGCTAGTCTCCCACAGCAAGAAAATTGGTTATCAGTACCACAAAGAAGCAGAGGTCTTGACTACGTTGGAGGACAATCCAAACTTTGTGAAACAGTGCTTGCGATGGTCCCGGAGTAATTGGCGGAGTAATATTACAAGCATGTTTTGTGACCGGCATATCTGGAGGTCAGCGCACGATTGTCACCCTGGTGGTCAATGCTTTTCTGTGCTAATGAAGAAGCAGGAAGCAGCCTTGGAGCACTTACGCTGTCTATCAGACCACCTTGCTACAATGGGGATTCCTGTGGGATTGCCTGCTGCTCTATCTATATCATACTAGCACAGAATTTTGGTCGAACGAATCACAAGTGCGAGGCCTCACTGTGCTCCTCAGCTGGATGCTGATGAGCAAATTCCTGAAATTGCTGGGCCATTACATACGGTATCCGGTTGACTTCCTGTTATTACCGGTTTCAATCATTTTTGGTTATCTGCATGGTCTAATCAAGGCTAAAGCTATGCTGTCTCTAAACGTCGTAAGTCAGGACTTATTTTCCCCACACGCCCCATGGCAATGCTCCCATCCCCCCCGTAGTGGGTAGTCCTCAGCATCTTGTTGACCGTTGGAATAGACTGCGTGGGGTACGCGTGACGGAGCAGACTCGGACGATGCATACCGCATGATTCGGGTCAGTCGAAAGCAAGAGGAAGCCGGCAATGTCGCCATATTGGAAGCCTCTCCGTACCAGCGAGAGGAAAAATCCGAATACCGTTGCCCAATGCCACACAGACTCCAAGTTGCTTGAAATTTCCTCAATTGCCCGGGCTCCGAGAGTGGTCGACGGTCAGCCCTAAAAGTGCACGGTTGCACGTTGAAGCTCCGGTCTTTCTTGGCGTCTGTAACAACATCCCTGTACGAAGCACGAACTCCTAACCGAGAGCGCCCCCCACCTAGCGTTGGCGTTTTGGAGAGGATCCACAAAAGTCATCTATGATTTGCAGCATCTCGAGCGTTGGAGCGTTAAGCGGTATCTGCATACAACATATTATCATTGCAACCTTTCTAGAATTTGCAGCCTGCGTGCTGCCGATACCCAATTTGTTTACATCAATGAGATCACCATCATTCACAATATACTTCACCTCATTTGATCCATGTGCTCCAATTTCATCACATTTCATTTCATGGAGGAGTGGGTCTGGCCGAGGCTGCACCTTGCAAGTGCGGAGAAGGCCCTCACGTCCCGCCCGGCTCAATGGGGGCGAAGTATAGGGTACTTTGGCGCAGGCACCAAAGTACTCAAGCTTCGCTGATTCCGCCAAGCAATGTAGAAGTACTAACCTACCTACCTCTTCGGGTAAGTACACAGGAACTTTGACCTGCTACGACTTGGCTCCACTACCTTCTTATCTGATACCTTACTTCGGGCCACGTTGAGCGACAACTTTGTGCGATACGGGAATTTGAGCCCATCTCCAAACAGCGGCTCCAAGACCGTAGTCGCACTGCCTCCATACTCGTCTCAACATCAAGTGGGAGCGGTTTGGCGGGGAAAGCTGTATGCCTCTCATATGGAATGGAATGTAGCTCCATCTGACTGCGCATGCACAAAACCTGCAACCCAATTGCATCGTCATCCACTTGCTGGAAGCGAATAATGGTGGCGCAAAAGCACCTTTCCGGACCTATTTTGGAGAGGTTGTTCGGGTGCAGGATGTAGACGGTCACACAAAGTCATGCATGGCATCGAAACATCGGTTCATTTCTCCAGAAAGACTGGGGTAGCGAGAGAATGTTCATGCCCATGCCGAGCAGCGTAGATTGCACAATGCAGCTTCCAAGGCCCATCTCGATCACATCACCGACTGACTACTGTAATTCTCCATTCTCGCACATGGACGCGCAAGAGTCGAGACAAGAGTATTTCTGATGCTCGAGTCATTCAATGTTTTGTTTCCGAAAGCACAGACAATCGCCCCACCCTCCTCCACCCCCACCTCTAGTTCTATAATTATCTTGGTAATCAAAGTATCTGGTACCCCTCTCCACGGTCCCACCCCACCATCGAAGACCCAAAGCACGCCAACCAAGGTACTAGGAAGTTCCCGCTCGTGCAGGAATGGCGATTGGCGTTGAATGATGGCTGGCTCGGAATAACAAAACGCCATAGCGGCAGTGCTAACGGATGTCTTGCAGCTGATCGGCGCCGACCTTGCCCTAGAATTAGCCCCAAGCTTCGGTTCGTGGCTCTCTCTGAAGCTTCAAGGCTAAAAGGGTTGAATCTCTGGTACGTTTACGATGTGCAAGGGTACGAGATCTGGAGCTTGCCTTCGTGTGTTGGTATTCGCGCAAATTCTCCGAGAGAAAGTTACATCTTGGATTTCCATTCCATTGTCAGTTGAGACTCTTGTTTTGGGTGAGATGCAGTTGTGCATATGTATAATAAAGCCTGAAGCACGCCTTAAAAGGTCAATGAGGACGGCTATCGGCATCTTTTGACCCGTCTGCATATGAGAAAGAAAAGTTGGCTCGTCCGACTACGCTCTCGGTACTTTATGTTCAGGTACAACACAATATCCATGGCGGGAGTGAAACATGGACCCTAACTTCTTGGCAGAGCAAGAATACCCGATGGCGAATCACGAGGCTGCTTTACGCAAACACATGCAGAATGCAACTGGGATATTTTGGGACCCGGCACCGATTACGAATCGAACACGGACTCAACAAGCACAAGCACGAACGCTCGGCTGAATCCGCCCCACTGTCCTTGATGCTGGGGATGCAAAACATCCGTGCTGAAAGGGCCCTTCTCGGCTCTTACCCAAGAGGATTAGATTTAAAAAAGGACTAACACGGCAATAACAGTCGCAGTCGCAGTCGCAGTCGCAGTCAGAAAGTCAAAGAATGGAATCGAGCAAAGGTCCTGCTTTGGGCTTCACAGGCTGGGTGCTTCGTGAGTACATATCCCAAGAAACTATGAAGACGACCTTCATTTGCAACGCAAAAAGTCGCCTGTTCCGCTTGTCGATACCAGGCAGGACAATAGTTCTGATCAAGAGATGTTCGACATACTGAACGTATTCTACCTGTCGCTCCTCTGCCACAACCTCAAGGCAAGTATTCCTCTGTATGCACGACTCTTGCTCCACTCGCTCCTATGAATCCGACATCAACGTTCCATAGAAACATCACCTCAGCTCCTATCATCTCGTCTGACTGCCACCTCGCAACTTCATACTAATCATTCACGTCGGCCCTCCCTTGGCCAATCCCACAACATCCACCCAATTTCCCGGCTTTCCCATCTTCTCCTCGCCTTCCTTCCAAGCCCACTCCTCCCCCACCTTACCCCATTCAAACAACCCGTCCTCATCACCCCACTCCCCCATCGCCATCAAACCAACCGGCACCTTACCCTCTCCCTCTCTCGGCTCCACACTTCCCACAGGAATACTGATAGATGGACATCCTAGGAAATTAGCCATCCAGACATACATCATAGTCTTCACGCTCATGTTTGCATCGCTAACACCGTGCTGGAGGTCGGCTTTGCCGCCGCTGATATGCCATCCAGCATTTGGCGTTGTAGGGGTGACGATTAGCAGGCCTGGGTGCCGTTGAAAGAGATGGGCGAAATGTTGCATTAGTAGATTGCGCATCTGTTGTGCTAGGAGGAAGTCGGAAGCGGGGCTTTGCTTCCCGACGCAGAGGAGGATCTTGTTAGCGGGTGTGAGGCCGGAGAGGTCAGTTATTCCGTTCGAAATCTCGGCGAGGATCGTCATGGCGTGGGCGAGTTGGCCCTCAGGGAGATGAGGGAGGTGGATGTCAATGATTTCGTAGCCGGCAGACTGAAAGTGGGAGAGGGCGGCGTTGCAGGCGGTAAGGACGGAGGGTTCGGCGAAATCGAAGTAGGGTCTGTAAATCCCGATGATTTTGTTCGAGGTTTGTCGAACTGTGTTCGAGGCTGGGTTGGGAAAATTCATTGAGATGGAATTGTAGGGATCGGGAGCGGCCATGATTCGGTATGCGTACTCGAGGTCTGCCATGTTCGCAGCCATGGGGCCGAGCACGCCGCATGTATCTGCTAGACCTATTGTCGGCGAGGCAGAGACTCGCCCATGGCTAGGTTTGAGGCCATAAATGCCGCAATACGCAGAAGGAATGCGGATGGAACCACCGCCATCAGCCCCAAGGGTTACTGGTAAGAGACCAGCAGCTACTGCATAGGCCGAACCACCGGAAGAGCCACCGGTGTAATAGTGTGGATTATGCGGATTGAGAGGCGTTCCTGTTGTAGGATTGTTGTTTGTGGTATCTGTAGGTCGAGTCAAGGCCCTGATCTTATGATGAACCAGGCTCCTGAACTGAGGGTAGTCTTACCCAAGCCAAGTTCATGCATATTGAGCTTTCCGATCACCACCGCTCCAGAATCCTCCCATTTTTGAACACACCAGCTCGTGATATCATGGGGACTTGTGTAGTCCTTGGAAGACCCTAGGCTCTTGGTGTGGCCACGCAGGTCGACCTCATCTGAAGAGTCGCTTTATCAAAACTTATGTCCAAAGCAGAAAAAGCACAGTAGAATCGACAAAGCTTTAGTCCGAAAAAGTGTAGAACATCACAATCACACTAAAAGGCGCTTCCACAGTGGAAAGAGGAGTGACCTACCCTTGACAGCGACTGGTACACCGTCCAGCATACTTTTGGCTTTGCCTTCTTTGTATCTTTGCGTGGACTCTTTGGCTGCCGCAAGCACTTGATGTTTTTTCACATCGAGGAAGGCAACCTTATGCTCATTGCTAGCGGAAAGATCCAGTAAGGCGTGAGCAACGGCTGTGGGAGTCAACTTCTGGTTCTCATAAGCGGCATGGTAATCGGCAATGGTGTAATGGCGATTGACTTGTTTCGGTCCGTGGTTATATGACAGACTCGAAGTGCTTTCATCAGCGCTGGTCTTGTTGCCCGTCGGGATTACCGTAGGATCATATCGAGGCTCGTAATCTGCAAGATCTAGCTTTCGTAGAGTATTGAAGCCTGCATTGCCCCATAGGAAGCGGGAGAGAAAGCCGATATTTGCAACGCTTCAGAAGTGTTAGTATAACGCCATGTTAGTGTCCGATTGACGCACGCTGAACCTGCAACCGCTAATGGCATGCCTCGGAGCACTGGATTGGACGCTGGCGCATTTTTGTATGTGGTCTTCGGACCCTCCTTGGCTTCCGGATACCCATGGTAGCCTGGCTTGATGGGGCCTCGAGATCTCTCCATACTGAGAAATGATGACCCAAAATGTGCAATGCGAGATTGTTCAAGTACAGGGCTGCAGACCGAACATCATATCCTTTCCACAAAGCGCAAGAGAAGGAAAATTGGACGAGAAGACAAGTAAGGCAATTTACCTCTAAATGGACATTATTTTTATACGTGTCATGGAATTTTGGGCTTCTGCAGGATTTGTCGAAGGATTCCCATTTTGTCACTTCGATGCCAAGCGCCAAGATCAGCGGAAATGGCCCGCAACGTGGTGGCAAACATGCCCGATTTCCGATTTCTCCATCTTTGGGCTTTTGGGAGAGGGAACTTTTGAGTGTTTGCATCTGGCAATCTTGACATGTCTGGGAAAGTGTTCCAACTATCAGCTATGCCGCTGTGCAGTCTCAGACACTCTCCACGTCTACGACAATGTTCTCGACAAGTTTCAATGGCCGGCAGCCGAACTTTCCACAGCTCCCCCAAGCTGTCCACAGAACCGGAGAAATCCTTTCGTGGCCAGTTGTACGAGAGTACAGCACGGAGAATACAGCGCCAACGGGAAGACGAAGTTCGTTTCGCTTCTAATATGCCCATCTCTCCTTTCGCGCGCAGCGCCGCGTTCACATTTTGTAAACTGTCCCTCGTCACTTGAGAGGGCCATAGCTAACGTAGGACAGCAATTGCGTTTTCATGTATACTGGCATACTGGTTTGGATCTTTGCGACCCGAGGAGGTCTCTCCCCTGTCTACGGCGCCCCTGTCTGTAGTGGACCCATCTGGGAAAGGACCGAAGCATAATACATCCCCCACGAACATTGAGGCTTGTTGGACAGACATGGTAGGGATTGTTGGCAAAGAGCATGTGTCTACACAAGAGGGCGATCTTCAAGGCCATTCAGGGTCGGAATGGTCCTCCTATACGACCAAAGACAGCGAAAAACCCTTTATGATTGTATCTCCATCAACTACGGAAGAGGTCAGTGAGATCATGAAGGTCTGTCATAAGCGCAGGATCGCTGTTACAGCCTATTCCGGGGGTACCAGCTTGGAAGGACATTTTTCGGCCACTCGAGGCGGCATCTGCGTGGACTTCGGCCGTATGGACCAGATCCTCATATTACACAAGGATGATTTAGATGTCGTTGTTCAGCCTGCGGTAGGATGGGAATTGCTGAATGAAGAGCTCGGAAAAGAAGGCCTTTTCTTCCCTCCTGACCCAGGTCCAGGCGCCATGATCGGTGGTATGGTTGGTACAGGATGCTCGGGAACCAATGCATATAGATATGGGACGATGCGGGACTGGGTGCTCAGCTTGACCGTCGTCTTGGCTGATGGGACCATTATAAAGACCAGGCAGCGACCGCGCAAGAGCAGTGCTGGGTATGATCTCACACGGATGTTTATAGGAAGCGAAGGCACCCTGGGCCTGGTCACGGAAGCCACACTCAAGGTTACAGTAATGCCAAAGAGTGAGGGTGTTGCGGTCAGTAGCTTTGGTACCGTTCGTGAAGCCGCCGAATGTGTCTCAAAAGTCGTAGGCGAAGGGGTCCCAATCGCTGCAGTGGAGATGCTCGACGATGTCCAGATGCGTTGCATCAACGAGAGTGGCTCCACCAGAAGGACCTGGAAGGAGGTACCAACCCTGTTCTTCAAATTCTCGGGTACGCCAGGAGCAGTGAAGGAACAGATTGGGATAGTGCAAAAATTGGCAAAAAGCAAGGGCAGTAAGAGCTTCGACTTTGCCAAAGATACAGATGAAGCCGCAGAACTTTGGAGCGCGAGGAAAGAGGCATTGTGGAGCGTGATGGCTAAAAGACGAGACGAAAACGATCATGTCTGGACTACCGACGTTGCTGTGCCGATCAGCAGGCTGGCCGACATTATTGAGCAGACCAAAGAAGACATGGCTAGTTCTGGACTGCTCGCAGCCATGGTTGGACATGTGGGAGATGGCAACTTTCATGCCATCTTATTGTTTAACGAGAAAGAACGTACCATTGCCGAAAATGTGGTGCATCGAATGGTGAAGCGTGCGGTTGAGATGGAAGGTACCGTGACTGGAGAGCATGGAGTTGGTCTCATCAAGAGGGATTATCTTGCTCATGAGATGGGCGAGTCTACTGTTGATGCAATGAGAAAAGTGTGTGAACCGGTTTTGGAATTGAAGTACAATACTAAACATTCTCTTCTTTCAGATGAAGCAAGCCTTCGATCCATTCTGCATACTCAACTGCGATAAAGTCGTGCGGTTTCAGAAGCCCAAGGCTGGTGAGGTGCAGCCATGGTAACAGTACCAAGCAAGAAGTTGCTCGGATAGGGAGAAGGGCGTTCGCATTTCATTGCCTTCCAACCCAGCCACAAAGTTTTCAGAAATCCAGATTGCCATGCTCCGGATTTCGTCCGACCGCAAACCGAGGATCCCAAATCCTGACGCCTCCCTCAACTTCAAGGGAACCGTATCCTCGCCGACGGTGCCTTGTGGCGACTCCTGCAATCATTCACAGCCAGGGCTGATCGCTTGCAAAGCGACGCGTTCCGAAGGTGTGACGCGCCGTTTACCATGGTAAATGTGCGCTAGTCGCCTCATGCTACCCATACGCTTTGCGATAACCGTCCGTAAGCACCAGGTTAGCTCTGATCGCACTAATTGGGCAAACAAATATAGCACCGGATTGCAATGGCTGGGTAAACCTTCAACTGGTGCCGCGTGCCTCTAATTGTCGGGATAGCTTCGAGGAGCATAGGCTGCATAGCTGTGTAGAGAAGCCAGAGCGCGCAAATGTTGATCTCCAACCTTTTCGACCTTCAATTCAAAGTCCTCTTGAATCCAGCATACGCTCCTTCCATCTCGAAGGACAATTCTCTAGCCTCTCCCTCACCCAGCTCTTCCTGCGCTTTCATCCCGTTCAATCGTATCAACCAGCTGATGATCTTTGCTCTACCCTCAAAATCCCGGTCCGTAACTGCATTCACACTCTGTATCAATTCTGCGAGCAGCGGGTGGAGTGCGTCTTTCGAGAGCATGTTCAGCTTCAAGGCATCGAGGAAGGTAATGAAATTCTCAGTTGCGAGCAGGATCTGGGAGCCTGACGCTGAGGGGGCAGAAGGCGCGGAGGAAGGGTGGGGCGTAGATGTTGAGGGGTGTGAGGAAGAAGGATCGGCGATTGTAGCGGGGAGGTTGACGCGGAGGCGTTCTGTTGCTCGGGGGCACTCGATCTGGGATAGCTCGGTCAATTATTGAAGTCATTCGCATAATTGGGGGACTACATGCATCCCACTCCCGCTTGAACGTCTCTAAGTCCACAAACTCCCTAGCAACAGTCTCATCACTCAAATTCGACTTATATTGCTTCAGTAAGCGACTGCAAATATCCGCATACTCGCCCTCTGGGATGGAGTCTTTGATGTAGGCTTTCTCCAGGCCGTCGAGCGTGATGATAATGCTGTAGATCTCTGCAAGGGAGTCATTCAGGTCCCTTTCGGCAGCGGTGTTAGACAGCTTGACTTCCTGATTCGGATTCATGTCAGCTGCTGTCATGCTGGTCTTGGATAGTGGGGTGTAGGCGGTTGAAAAGGTGCTTTACTTCGTCAAGGTTGATGGTGGCGGAGAGAGAAGAATTGGGCATATAGCTGTACGGCGTTGGGGCATATGGCATCTGCCGCGGTGAAGCAAGCATTCTGGCTACCTGAAGTCGAGCTTCAATTTAATGCTACAAAAGCTACGGGCAACAGCAGGCGAGAATGGCTCAATGCGAATTAGACTCAGGGTTGAACGCAAAAGGGCCTCGGGCGCACAGTGCCACTTGTTCCCGGACGCTATACCGCCCCGAGAAGCTCATCGACGACCCCTAAGGCTTATAACAGTCACGAAACGCCGAACGTCCCGACGTGCTTTCTGGCTGTTCAGCAGAGTAGACACGTCGCGATGGGTACGCTGCCTTGAAAGGATGGTTTCCGTGCCCGGTTTCAGCGTGAGTACTACCCAAGCTGTCGGTCTGCTGCCATGATCAATTGCCATTCGAGCCGATGAATTACTCTATCAATTCAATCCAGTCTCAGGTTCCTAGTATTGTTTAATTACTGCTCCATCTGCGACCAACAGACGGCATGGACCACCTCCCCAGGCCCATTTCTGCTTCCAGTAGAGCAAATTGCTTGGTACCGTACGTGTGCAGAACAGAGTAGGATGGGAAAGAATTCTTGGGCTATCCTACTAGGATCGGCCTCCCTGCTCTTCAGACAGTTGGAAAACACCCAGGCGAATCGTCCTATGCCCATCGAAAACATCTCGATTCAATGTCAAAGGATAATATCGAGTTTTCTCACCACGCGTGGCTCTCCTTTGGCTCGATCCATGAATTCCTGGGTAGTCTCTACAACGCCAACGACTTCATTTCCACAAGACAAACCGATGAAGGCCCGATCATGGTCCTATCCAAGTCGAATTGGTAGCAGGACCCGAAACTTGGGTAGCACTAGTCCAAGATGGCGGCGTCAAACCCCATTTGACTTACGACCATCTTGCTAAATGCCTGTGCCTTTCTCATGCTGTTTTGAGAGACGTCCGTTCAATCTTCATCTCAGAGATCAAATTGTCGCTAGGTTCTTCGGGACAGACCTTGGGGGATGCTGCTAGCAAGGCGTTCACGACTGCCCGGGACAACAAGGCCCAAGAAAATGAGCTTCCATTGACTTGGATCCAGCTCATTGATAAAACCTACTGGACACCACGCTTGCGAGCGAGTGGGTGATGTGTCAGCCAGATAAAGATGGTGCTGGACACTTCGGGCACCCTCCCGACTCTTCACTTCCTCGCATGCTGTAATGGAACAGAAATGGAAGAGCGCCATGGCCAGTGTGACGAGCTGCAGTGTAACGCTTATCAGAACGAACCAGACAATTACCAAATACAGCACCGGGACAGAGATTATAGTTGTAACGAGCTTGTAGTCCATCAGGAAAATGTCACAGAAATCTTAGAGACAGGATCACTACCATCATTGCGTATAGACGAGCAAGAGACAGTTTCCGAACTCTCTGTCGGTATCGTGGCATCACAGCCAACGCCTGTATGTTTGGCTTTATCACAAGTGTGGGCGGACGGACTTGGGAATCCAGTGGTAAGTAGGTTCTTACGGGGCTCCTACTCTAGTTCGGACTGCACGTTGAGTCGTAGGGACGAGGTTTGGGAGTAAGCCCGGGCTTTTTGACAACTTTTCAACCGGGGACCGTGTCTCCTGACCGACTCGTCGTTCATAACATGCAACGCTGACTTTGGGATGCGTATAGGCCAACGCCTTACCGTGTTGCCAATTGTCACACCTCAAGGCTATAATTAAACAACTGTACGTAGAGACGGACGCTCAAGATAGCCAAAATGACAGGAAATTCTTCTCTGCTATGTACACTTTCCGGGGTATCTCGCCCGAATAGAGAATTGTCTTAGATTCAGCTCCATCAGATTGGGAAAAACATGGGACTTGTTGCCCAGTTCATCGTCCTGGAACTGGTCTTTCAACCCGTTCTTTGTTTTGGTAATGGGTGATACTGACTCGAAAATGCTTGTAGAAGGGTTCACTGCCCAGTGGGCCAAACCGCCCAGTGGGCCAAGCTGAGTACCCGGAGATTTGATTTTCCTACTCCGGGGTCTAGCCCTAGGGGCCGCTTAGGTAAAAACAGTCAAATCACCATA